>ENA-ORXT01001611-ORXT01001611.1-marine-metagenome-genome-assembly--contig:-NODE-1611-length-29537-cov-4.166124_pt1 | contig 29537 bp, 26 predicted proteins | sample MGYA00237868_ERZ511482 | MGnify/ENA metagenome assembly ERZ511482 | reverse complement strand
ATCCCAATGATACTGGGTCTTTCCAATTGATTGGACGTCATGGATCTTTGACATCTGCTGAAATGTTAGTTCCTTGCCTGAGCCTAATTGTGTAATTCTCTTATTGTTATTTGAGTTCTAGTTAAAATTCTCGATCTGGACTGTACTTAATTTATAAAGTTATGACTAGAATTAGTTGATGGCTGAAACAGTAAAAAAAACAACAAAAGTAAAAAAAACGTCACCGAAGTCTAAAAAGGTTTCTAAAAGTGAAAAACCTGAAATTGTTGATGATGTTATACAAGATTCTTCTGAGGCAGAACTTGATTCTGGTGTGATTTCTGAACCAGCCAAAGTCATGCGAATTGGTACGATGATTAAGCAGCTTCTTGAAGAAGTAAAAGCAACAGAGCTTGATGAACCTGGACGTGACAGATTAAAAGAAATTTATGAAACTTCTGTTGAGGAACTTTCATCATCTTTGTCTAAAGATTTAAGTGAAGAGCTTTCAAGATTAGCGCTTCCATTCGATGACGGCGATATACCTTCAGGACCTGAACTCCGAGTGGCTCAAGCGCAACTTGTTGGGTGGTTGGAAGGTCTTTTTCACGGAATTCAGGCTACTTTATTTGCCCAGCAAAGTGTAGCTAGAAAACAACTTGAGCAAATCCAGGGCACCCAGGGTCTGCCTGTAGGTTCAGACTCCGTAGACGATGGTGCTGGCGTTTATTTGTAATTAAAATCGTTATTTTTCAATTGACTTGATTAGTTGGTGATAAGAGACCAAACTAGTTACGTGGTATATGGGCGTATTTATTTTTAAGGAGCCCGTTTTGGATATCAATGTCTTGACTCAGGATTGTTCGTCTTTAACCCAAACCGATATTGAGCAGATGTCGGCACTTTCATCGACTGGAGCTGATTGGGGCGAGAAAATAATTGAAGTTTGTGCTGAAAAGTGGGTTCTGTGTATCACTGCTAGGCATGAAGATAATCTAGATGGTTTTCTAATGACTTCGCTGGAAAGAATTGGGGGCACTCCAACTGTCCTAATCGGCCTAGCTTGTCTTCCTAAAGGAGATAAAGAGGTATTCCAAGCTATAAGGTCTGAGTTGCTGAGGAAAGCGTTTGTATCTTTCCCAGATGAAGATGTGATTATTACTATCAGAACATCAGAATATGGCCCTCTTAACTTTCTAGAAGGATTGGATGATTGTCATCCAAATGTAGCGAAGGCGCCCAATGGTGAGCAGAGAGCTTGGGGGAGAAGGATAGCGAAAAGGTTCGAAGTTGGTGAATTTGATGATGTGCTGATGCAAGCTTCTTCTGAATTCGAATACAAATTTTTTGATTATCCAGGTGACGAAGCATCGGTCAAAGAAACTTTTACGCTTTCTAAAGATTTTAACAAATTTAATGTTGCCTGGGGTTGGGCACTTACCGAATATCTAGAAGCTTCAGCAAACAAAGTTTCTTAGTGTCGATTGACAGGTTAAAGGGTAATATAGGAGTCACTTTATATTCGATTGTGGTGAATTAATGGACTCTTCGTTCGTGCATCTGCACGTGCATACAGAATTTTCGATGCTTGATGGGGCTTCAAGGCTTGATGAACTTGTTGCTAAGGCAGCACAGGAAGGAATGCCTGCTTTAGGTATTACCGATCATGGAAATATGTATGGGGTTCTTGATTTTTATAGAGCTTGTAGGAAACAAGGGATTAAACCAATCATAGGGACTGAACTTTATCAAGCTCATGAATCTCGTACAGAGCGCCCACCGCGTCGCGGTAAAGTTGATGACTCAGGTGGTTCAACTGACTCTGGCAAGAAAATGTATTATCACATGACGGCTTTGGCTGAGAATAATACTGGTTATAAGAATCTTATTCAGCTAGCTTCACGAGCTTTCATGGAAGGGTATTACTATAAGCCACGTGTCGATTGGGAAGTTCTTAGTGAACACAGCGAGGGAGTAATCGCTACCACTGGTTGTCTTGGAGGTCAAGTGCTGCAAGCACTGATGAGAGGCGAGAAAGAAGAGGCCATTCAAAAAGCAGGACGTCTACAAGACATTTTTGGAAAAGATAATTTATTTGTCGAATTGCAAGATCATGGAATCCCAGAGCAGCTAGATACCAACCCTCAACTAATTGAACTGGCTAAAAAAATTGGTGCGCCACTTCTTGCTACCAACGATTCGCACTATACAGAGCAACACGATCATCTTGCTCACGATGCTTTGCTTTGTGTGCAGACCGGTTCTTTGATGAGCGATCCTGATCGATTCAAATTTCACGGCGACCAGCACTATCTCAAAACATCAAAAGAGATGCGAGTTGATTGGTCTGAAGTGCCTGAGGCTTGTGACAATACTCTTTGGATTGCAGAGCGATGTGACGTAGAAATTGAATTCGGTAAACCATTATTGCCAGACTTTCCAATTCCAGAACCACATAAAAACTCCGATGATTACTTACTTCACTTAACTATGGAGGGTGCTAAGAAACGCTGGGGTTCCGGTCTAACCGATGAGATTCGTGATCGTTTAGTTTTTGAGCTTGATGTTATTAAAACCATGGGTTTTAGTTCATACTTCTTAATTACTTGGGATCTTATTGTTTTTGCTCGCGAGTCTAATATTCGTGTAGGCCCTGGTCGTGGTTCTGCTGCTGGTTGTGCTGTTGCGTATTGTCTATGGATTACTGATCTTGATCCAATTGAATACGATCTAGTATTTGAGCGTTTTTTGAACCCTTCAAGAATTTCTATGCCAGATATTGATATGGACTTTGACTCTCGTTATCGAGACGAGATGATTAATTACGCCGCCCGCAGGTATGGGCGCGATCACGTAGCTCAGATTGTGACTTTCTCTCAGATAAAGGCTCGTGCGGCTGTTAGGGATGCGGCTAGAGTTCTCGGTTACCCTTATGTTGTCGGGGATAAAGTTGCAAAAGCAATGCCACCTTTGATCATGGGTCGTGACACGCCTTTAAAATATTGTTTCGAAGAAGATCCAAAATACTCAGACGGGTTTAAAGCTGCGGCAAATCTTCGTGAGATGGTTGCAACTGATTCAGATGTTGAGAGAGTAATTGATGTTGCTAAAGGTTTAGAAGGCCTTCGTCGTCAAGACGGAATCCATGCTGCTGCAGTGGTAATTACTAAAGAGCCTCTAACCGAGTATTTACCAATTCAACGTAAACCATCAAGTGGTCAAGATCCTGAAGATGCGCCAGTAGTTACTCAGTATGAGATGCATGGTGTTGAGGATCTTGGTCTTCTAAAAATGGACTTCTTAGGGCTTCGAACCTTGGACGTAATTTCAGATACGTTAGAATTAGTTAAACGAGTTAAAGATATCGATATCGATATTGACAATGTTGACTTGGCCGATGAACCAACCTATGAAATGCTTCGTGAAGGCCAATCAGTTGGAATCTTTCAGCTTGAGTCTTCACCTATGAGGGCTTTGATCCGTCAAATGGCACCTACAGAGTTCGAAGATATTGCGGCACTCGTTGCCTTATACCGCCCTGGGCCGATGGCTGCAAATATGCATACAGACTATGCTGATCGTAAAAATGGTCGTCAGGAAGCCACAATTTTCCATCCTGATGCTGCTGAGATTCTTGGTGGCACATACAACCTTTGCATATATCAGGAAGAGCTAATGCAGCTCGCCCAAAAGTTTGCTGGCTATGATATGGCTCAAGCGGACAATTTACGTAAAGCTATGGGTAAAAAAGTTCGTGAGCTTATTAAAGCTGAACGAGCAACTTTCGTAGACGGTTGTGAAGCCACAGGCTATGGCCGTGAACTTGGTGAAGAGTTATTCGATACCATGGAGCCGTTTGCCGATTACGCATTCAATAAAAGCCACTCGTATGGCTACGGGTATGTGAGCTATCAAACTGCTTACCTTAAGGCTAACTATCCAACAGAATATCTAGCTTCTCTTTTAACAAGTGTAAAAAACAATCTCGAGAAAGCGGGAGTGTACCTGAATGAGTGTCGCCAATTCGGCATTTCTGTTCTTGTGCCAAATGTCAATCTTTCTGATATGGACTTTTCATCAGTCCCAGAGGAAGATAGCAAATATAATGCTATTTCATTTGGGCTTTCTGCAGTAAGAAATGTTGGAGAAGGAATTGTAGAAAAAATTATTCAGGAAAGAACCGAGAATGGCCCGTATGAAGATTTCTATGATTTCTGTGAGCGTGTTGATTATTCGGTTTTGAATAAGAGAGCCATTGAGTCTTTGGTTAAAGCTGGAGCATTTGATTGTCTTGACCATGATAGAAAAGCTTTATTTGCATGTTTCCAAGAAATTGTTGATATGACTATGTCTAAGCGCAAAGAGCAAGATATGGGTGTCATGACTCTTTTTGGGGCTCAAGAAGAAGGTAGCGATGATCTTGCTTTTGATGATCGCCCTCAAATTCTTGAAGGGGAATACGAAAAAAGTGTGAAGTTAGCATTCGAGAAAGAAATGCTTGGCCTCTATATTTCAGACCATCCATTATTAGGGCTCGAAGCTGCACTTAGTCGTAAGTCATCTAATCAAATTTCTCAAATGGATGAGATGGATGATGGTGCAAATATTACTATCGCTGGTGTTATCTCGACTTTAGTGAAAAAGTGGACGCGTAAAGGTGACCTTATGGGGGTATTTACACTCGAAGATCTTTCTGAATCCACAGAGGTAATGGTTTTCCCTAGAACGTTTGCAGATTACGGCCACTTACTTGAAGATGACAGGATAATTGTTCTACGAGGTCGAGTTGATAAGCGCGACGATACAGCAAAAATAATTGCACAAGGCATCCAAATTTTTGAACCAGAACTGCTTGGCAGCTCAACTCCGTTAAGGCTTTCAATTCGTCCTGAAAATTTATCGGACGCTATGTTGACTGATATAAAAGCATTATTACATAACAATCCAGGAGATTCACATGTATTTATTCATTTAAGCGATAAAAAGGTTATTAGCTTGAGTGATAAATATTCCGCTAACATTGATGAAGGGCTAATCCCTGAGCTAAGAATTCTTCTGGGAGAAGATTCAATTCTCTAGATACTGCTTGAAATGAATGATGCTAACAACTACAAAAAATATTCAACTTACATATCTTGATGACGACAAATTGGGTCCATTTGCTAGAGCCGCTGTTTTTGGATTTTTATCGGTTGGAATATTAATTGGTTTGGGGTTTGGAAAAGCTAGTCCAATATCTGGGCTCATTATTCCTCAGCTTTCTTTGCTTTTTTTAGGTGTAGTTATAGGCATAATTTTGCTTACTCCTAGAAAAATTATTATGAAGATACCTGTTTCTTTGTCTGTGATTGCTTTTATTGTTTGGATCTTTTTCTCAATTGGTTGGACAAACAATGCTGAGGGTACAAGGTATAACCTAATCCAAGATATTCCTTTATTCTTAGGTGCTTATTTGGTCGCTGGGGTTGCCGCTCTAGACGATATAAAAACAGGGCTAGTCTGGATGGCAAGAGCAACAGTTGTTTTAACCTTTATTGCAATAATTATTTTTCCTGAAACAAGATTACATATTGATCCTGAAGCATTTGCGGGTGGGACATATCCTGGTTGGCACGGATTCTTTGGACATAAAAATATTTTAAGTCCTATTCTTGTATTTGCTTTAATCACTGTATTAGTGCTTGATAAGAACTTTTATTCGCGTATGGCAACTGCCTTAGGCATAGTTGTTCTACTTATTTTCTCAACGTCTGGAACTGGGCTTTCAGGTGCAATTATTGCTGTAACCTTCCTTGTCTGGCTTCGCATATTTCGAGATTTTGATGCAAGAAGTAGTTCCTTATTTATGATTGCATCAATCATTTTGGGCGTAGTGTTTTTGGGGGGCTTGATAGCTTCATTATCTTCAATCACTAAAGCTTATGGAAAAGATTTAACATTTACAGGGCGCACAGATATCTGGGCTGCTGCCATTTCTTTTATTCAAGAACGACCAATACAAGGATATGGGTTTTCAGGGTTGTTCTGGAGTGGAACTTCGGGAGCCAGCCCTGAATCTTATGAATTTTGGAGGACTATTGATTTCAGAATTTCTCACGTTCATAGTGGGGTTCTTGATTTATTGATTCAGCTTGGACTAGTTGGCGGTTTTTTATTTGGCGTCGTTTACTTATCCACTTTTTTCAAGGCCTGGAATGTCTATGATAAAGAACCAGATATTTCTTTATGGATAGTTACAGTATTGGTTGCACAAGTATTTATGAGTCTTTCAGAAAGCTTGTTTTTGGGTGGATGGTTGATGATTCTGTTGATATTTAAAATGGTGGTGATGCGAATAAAGTCAGATGATACTGGCCTTAAAAAGCTTGCAGAAATAGGTGTTAATTGAAAAAAATGTTCCTCAAGTTGTGGAATGCATTTGATGGTTTAGCAAAAGATACATTATGGGCGGGTTCATATGATTTCATCCAACTGTTTGTCGTGCTTTTCTCATTCACGATGTTGCAATACACACTATTACCTGAAGAATATGGAAGTTTTACATCTGTTTATGCCATCGTTGCGCCCTTGGGTGCATTAAGTTTTTCAGGCCCAAGTCTAGCTTCTCTAAAAGCCCGAATTCGAGATCACCAACCTGCAAATCCAACTTTAAGGTCTTATATAACCATTACTTTAATTCTAGGAATAGCAAGCAGCTGTATCGCCTCTACCTTGGGTTGGATAATAGCTGACGATCTTTCAATATTTGAAATTGTCTTCATCGTTTTAAGTGAGTTGTTGGCTTTTTCATTTATAAATGTGCTGGCTGCATTAATCCATTCTTCGTCTGGATATCCAGCTATGATTCGCGTGAAAATTACAACCATTCTGTTGAAATTTTTTATTATTGCTTTTCTTGTATTTCACGATTCTAGGTTTGTTGAAAAGTATGAATTTCTTGATAATAATATTTCACCAATAGATAAATTTGAGGCACTTACAATATTCAACCTTGGACTTGGTTATTTATTAGTGTATTTATTGTTTGCGTTCTGGCTTGCGTTGTTTCACATCAAGAGACATGGTTACCGGTTCAGTATTGGGAAACCAGTCGACGGAGCTATTAGAACGTCTTTTGATTTTGGGGGGCCAATGGCTGCAAGCCAGCTTCAAACTGAGGGAGATAAAGTAGTTATGAGAGCCTTTAATTATACCGAAGAACTTGGTTTGTATAGTGCTGCATACAAAGTGGTTACTCTTGGAACTAAACCGCTTAAGGCTTTAGATTCTGCAGCTTTTCAAAGGTTTTTACCAGATCAATCTGATGTGAAGGGTATGCATCTGCGTAGGTCGATTAAATTTGCGACGCTGATGTTTGGGGTATCTGTAGTATTGTCTGTTGGTTTGTATTTAGCTTTGCCATTATTAGACATACTGTTTGATGAAAAATACTTAGCTGCTAGAGATATCGTTCCATGGCTTTTGATATTTATTCCATTAGTTGCTTTAAGCGGTACACCTATGAATGGATTAATTGGATTAAACCGTACTAAAGAGCGTAGTTATATATATTTTGCTTCGTCAGTTTTCTCAATAACAATGTATTTTATATTCATTCCACCATTTGGATGGAAAGGTGCTGTAATAGCTACTGTTCTAAGCGAGTTGTTTTTAGCCATAGTTAGTTGGATAGCAATAGTCCATTACCAAAACAAGCAAGATGCTTTGATGACTTAGTTTGAAGATGAGGTTTGGAAATTGAAGTTAGTTATCGATAGGTTGAAGACATGGTAGATGTTTCTGTTGTAATCCCAATTGGGCGAGTAGATGAAGAATTGAAGCTGCAGTTCGATGCTCTCGACAATCAAAATTTTACTGGTTCTTGGGAGCTTATCCTTTCATTGAATAGTAGAAATTCAGCTGAAAAAGAAAAATTAGACACATTAGCCAAAGAATTCAAATCTGCTCAAGTCATAGTTGCTGATTCTAGCTCTGTAAAAGGTGCTTCTTATGCAAGGAATGTTGGGGCTAAGCAATGTTCAGCGGAATTCATATTATTTTGCGATGGCGATGATATAGCTGAAGAAAGTTGGATCAGTAAACTATTTCTAGCTTTACAAAACAGTCCAAATTCTGCAGTAGGAGGGCATTTAGAAGAAGATCTCCTTTCAATCGAAGGACAAGAGAACTGGCGACCGCCTGCTACACCTGGCGAGTTGCCATCATTTCTTGGTCACAAGTACCTTGTGAGTGCAAATATGGGCGTCTCAAAGCAAAATTTTTTAGATGTCGGAGGTTTCAGAGAAGACCTTATAAGATGTGAAGATATTGCCTTTTCATGGGATCTAATTGAAAAAGGAATTGATTTAGAATATGTTCCATCTGCAGTAATTTACTACAGGCATCGAAAAGGTTTAAAATCAATGATTCAACAACATTATCTATATGGAAGAGGATTTAGTCAGCTTCTAAAGAGACAGGGAACACCTGGGGGTTCTGAAGAGAACTCCTTTTTAAGTAATCTAAAGCCTAATGCGCAGCCAGTTTCTTCTAAGAATTTTGTATATTTTACTCGTAGAGGTTCAATTGCAGCTGGACGAATTGTTGGACTGGCAGAGGAGAGATTTAGAAAGTAAGGTATTCTGGATACCTACGCACTAATTTCAGGTTTATTAAATGGAACTATCATTTGTAATATCAGCCCTAAAAAAACGGTTTTGGGTAATTGCTTTATTTGCTATCCTTGGTTTTTTAATAGGAGTTCTTTCAACACCTAAAGACCAGACATGGACATCTTCAGTAGGGCTAGTTGTCCGTCAACCAATAGGTGGCAATCAGGATCCGGATCGATATTTAGCTACTGAAATTAATGTTATAAGAAGTTCAATATTCATCAAAGAAACTGCTGATAGATTTAATGGCCTTGACTTTGTAGATATCGCTGAGTCTATTGATATAGAACAAAGACCTGAAACAGACAACGTATTAATTGTTGCAACACATAAAGACAAGAATTTACCTATAGATATAGCTAATATTTATGCTGAAGCATATATTTCAAGTATCGAACAAGGAAGTTCTAACGTTAAAGAAACTGAAAAGTTAGAACAAGAGTTAGGTGATCAAGACAACCCAGTTGAAGACACACTCTATTTTGACATGCAACAGATAAATTCAGAGATTGCAAGAAAATTAGATTCTGATACTGTCAGCTTGGAAACCGTTGACCCTGAGCTTGCTTGGAAACGTACAAGCCTTAGCAATAAAATTGAAGCTAAAGAAGCTAGATTGAATGCTCTAGCAGTTCCAGCTAATAGTTATGTATTCGAGAAAGCTGTCCAAGCAGATTCAACCTCAAATGGTTCGAGTATATTTATAGTTGGTGGCCTCATTAGTGGTGGTTTACTCGGGCTGCTAATTGCCTTGACTTGGGCTAGGTTCTCAACAAAAGTACTTGACGAGTTCTCTGTTGGAGAGTTACTTGGAACACCAGTTGTCGGTGAGTTGCCTCATTACAGGTCATTAGCTCGTAATATTTTGGCTGCCTTTAGAGCGTTACCAAGATCTGCTGTGCCTGTGATCGGTCAGCTTTGTGTGAGGTCAGAGGCCAAAGCTCAAATGAGTGACCGCTTGATCGTTGCTGTTGTTGGTACTCAGAGAGGTGCTGGTGCAACAACTTTGGCTTTGGCTATGGCCGAGCAGTTTGCTACTTCGGGCTCAGCAGTTGTACTCGTTGATGGCGATGTTAGAGATCCGAAAATAAGTGAAGTGTTTAATGCTGAGAGCAATGGCGGGATCCCCTCTGTGATTTCTAATGATGGTGCTTTGGTTGATCGCCAAGGTATTTCAGTATTTACTAAAACCATGGATCCACAAGTCAGTGTACTTGGACTAGGGGCAACTCGAGGAAGAGGTCTTAGGCGAGACAATGTAGCTAATGTTTTAGAAGCTGCTTGTCGTAAAGCGCAGATTGTCGTTGTCGATGGTGGCCCTGCTTTAGAGTTAGCTTCAACAATTCAGTTAACTCGATTAGCAGATGCTGTTGTTCTTGCAACTCCAATTAGTCGACAAAAGGTAGACGACTTAGTAGATATTGGGCGTCAACTTTCACAAGTGAAAGACAAACTTCTTCCAATAATAACAATCCCAGCTAAACCAAAAAACTCAGAAGCTCGAGTTAACCGTGAAATAAATGTAGATAAATTATCTATTCCTGAAAATGATAAAACAACTGTAATATTCGAATAGGAGATAGATATTGGAAACAGATATTGAGCAAACACCGGTGGTAATTATGTGTGGTGGGTTCGGTACGCGAATTAGGGGAGTCTCAGAAAATATTCCTAAGCCAATGATTCCAATCGGCAACTATCCTATTCTTTGGCACATCATGAAGACTTATCATTCTTATGGATTTAGGAAATTTATTCTTTGTTTAGGATATAAATCCTGGGATATCAAAGAATTTTTTATCAGATACAAGTCAATGGTCTCTGATATCTCAATTAGTACAGCTGATGGAGATATCACAATGATAGGTGAGGGACGCTTAGAAGACTGGAATGTTTCTTTGGTTGATACAGGAATTGGTACAGGCACTGGAGGGAGACTTTCGAAAGTAGCCCATCTGCTTGAAAGCGAGTATTTCATGCTCAGCTACGGTGACGGAGTTGGAGATATAAACGTTGGATTAGAATTAGAAACTCTTGCAAAATCAGACCATCTTGGTCTTGTAACCGGAGTTCATCCAACATCTAGGTATGGCGAACTTAATGTAGATGGAGATATTGTTACTAGCTTTGCTGAGAAACTACCTTCTGATGGATATGTATCCGGTGGTTTTTTTGCATTCAGAAAAGAGTTTTTAAAATATATTCCTCAAGATGATCCAGAGCATTTCTTTGAACATGAACCTTTACAAAAACTTTCAGCTGATAATAAACTTGGTTTATTTCCTCACACAGGGTTTTGGATGGGCATGGATACTTTTAGAGAGTTCACCGCTTTAAACGATATGTGGGAGTCAGGGAGTACTCCATGGAAAATATGGGAAGATTAATTAAAGTCTAACTATTAAGGATCTTTTCGCTTGCAGGTTCGTGGCTCATTCTCTTAGTGTTCTCTAAGTTAAGGGCATAGGTTGGTGTTATTTGGTCTTGAGACCAGTCCTTCCAATTCGCTGAAGTAACACAGATTCCCAATATATTCGCCCCAGTCAGCTTTAGAGTATTTATTGTTGATTTCAGTTCTTCTTTTTTTGTGCTTCCTGATTTTATAACCAGAATTACTCGGTCAACATTAGAAGCTAAAATGGCAGTATCAGAGTATGACGATGCAGGAGGAGAGTCTAATATTGTTAGATCCGCTTGTCTTGACAAATTTTTTATGAAATTTGAAAAGCTTTTACTTGGCAACAAGGAATTAGGATCTTTGGGAATGTATCCACTTGGTAGAACTATTACATCATTATCTTGGTTAGCAATTTTTAATGCTACTTGTTTCAAAGGATCATGATCGAATATGTGATTTGTGATTCCCGGTTCTATTGAGCATCCAAATACTTTATGGATCGAGGGCTCTCTAAAGTTTGTGTCAGCTAACACTATTTTATTATTCGCAGAGCCTAACGCCCAAGCTAGATTGACAGCAGTCGAGGTGCATCCTTCATTTCTATTCGGGCTCGCTACAAGTATCGAGCTAAAATTCTCTATTGATTTTAAACGTATAATTTGTATTCTCATTGCTTGATAATGTTTTGCAATTTCTGAATTTGGTTGGCTCATACTTGCTAGTGGAAGATCCGATAGATTTAGCATATTTTCTGGACCTGGTATGACACCTAGTACCGGTGCTCGCATTTCAGATAAGTCCGATGTTGTATAAATTTTGTCATCAAATCGATCTGTCAAGTATGCTATGGAGGCTCCAACTAATGCTCCAAGTATCGCTGATAGTATTAAATTTTGAATAAGAGAGTTAGGTATCTGAGCTTCTGGAGGTATAGCTAGCTGGATGATCTCAGCGGTTTCAGGTTTAGTTAGTTTGTATATTCTAAGATTAGATAGGTTAGCACTAAGATTTGTTAATTGTGTATCAATTATTTTAAGCTCTGTGTTTTCAATGTCTGAACTGTTGATCGAATTTAGTTTTTCGATTCTAGATGATTTCAATGCATCTTGTTCTGTTTGTAGAAGGTTAATTGACTCTTCTAACTTTGAGCTTTCTTGCTCTCTCTTAACTTCAATGTAAGTTTGAGCCCAAAGGTTTGCGTCCTCTGCCGATAATTTGGCTGTTTCAGATATTGCACGAAATTCTAATATCGTTGATTCATTATCAACACCATTTCTGATTTCGATGTTGATATTTCGGTTTGTAAAGTTCTTTATAGATTCTTTAACTTGGTCTCCATAGGCATATGCAATTTCATTGCTTATATTTTGTGACTCAGCCATATCGAGAGGAGAAGAAACCTGATCCACGAGAACTAGAGCAGTGGATTCAAATTTTACTTGTTGACTTAATGTTAATAAACTGCCAATTCCAAGAAATATAATTAGAAAAATAATTATTAGTGAATAGCGCCTGACGAAAATGTTTAAAAATCTGGATACGCCAGTAACGTTTTTTATTTGGAGTTCTGGCGGCATTCTGTAATCTTAGGTTTAGTTGGTACCTATTTCTAGTTATAGAAAAAATTACTTGATCGACTCTTGTGTAACGGAAGGGTCAGAAATCAAATTCTCTGTTTTGGGTTCTGTTAGATCTATGATATTCCCGATCATAAATGGTGCCATTGTTTTATGGGAATTCTTAATTACAATTCCATCTGTTCTATGAGATTTATTTTTAAATATTTTCCTAAGAGGGATTAATGCGATAGCAACCGCAAGCTGTTCTGCAGTAGCAAGAAGAATACGTAAATCTAACCAGAACGTCCAGTTCTCAACATAATGTAGATCAAGTCTCCTATAGGCATTAAATGCTTCGTTGGACCTTGCCTCTACTTGCCAAAGTCCAGTAATACCGGGCCTAACGTTTGTGCGCTTTCTGAGTTCATCGTCAAAGTCTTGAGTTTCTTCTGGCAGAGCGGGTCTGGGGCCGACTAAACTCATATCTCCACGGATCACATTAAGTAACTGTGGCAATTCATCTATAGAGGTTTCACGAATTATACGTCCTACTGTGGTTATTCTAGGGTCGTCTGAAAGTTTGAATAGTGGCCCAGATCTTTCGTTATTATCTTCCATTTCTTTTTTTAACTTCTCAGCATCGGCAACCATTGATCTGAATTTTATCATTGGGAATGTAGCGCCTTTTCGACCCACACGGTCAGCTGTATATAGAACTGGTCCACGGTCTTCTAGCCAGATCGCAATTGAAGTGAATAAAAGTAGAGGTGAGAAAGCTATCAAAGCCAGTGTCCCGATTATGATATCTAAAAATCTTTTTGCACGGTTCTGCCACCAAGAAGGGTTGTTTCTAGATACTGTTACAAATGGTTCATGAACTAGCGATTTTACTTCAAATCTTCCTTGCCTCATTCGGCTGATCCCAGTAGTTAGATGTACATCAAAACCTGCGTTGAAAAGTTCTTGGGTGATGCTCTGAAACCTGTCACCTCGAAAACCAGTTGTAGTTACAATTGCGGCTTCTATGTCGTAGCGTTTCATTATGTCGATGAGCCTACTTGTGGGGCCGATCCAGTATTCCTCTAGTCCGTTACGTTCAGATACAGCTAAACTTCCCACTACTCCACAAAAATCTAGTTGAGATTCTGGGTGATCAATAATTAAGTTTACAAGTTCTCTGGCCTCTCTTCCAGCGCCAACTACCGTAACTTTTTGTTTGTATTTTGCACTGTTTAAAATTTCTGACCTAAACGATGTAAGCAAGCCGCGTATAAGTGTTCGGAGTTGAAATACGATTGCTGAACCTAATAAGATCTCAGTTGCTCCTATGCTCCAATCTGAGAAGGCAGAAAATATTGTTACTCCTGCAGCACCGGTAACTGTAGATACGAATACTTTTGCAATTTCTTCAGTGCGGGGTAAAGACGGCGTCTTCTGATAAAGTCCTTGTCTGTGCATCATCCAAAGTGTTGATGATACAGCGATTACAGAAAATAGTATTGATCTTATAGGAGATCTGATCTCATCTATTGTTATATTTGAGAAAAGAAAAACTCCGAACCATGATGCCGAAATAATTAAAGTGTCAATTAAAAACTGTTGGGTCAGAAAGTTGCTTCGTTTATCAATTTTGCCTGAACTTGGCATATTATACTTTCTGTCGCCGAATACCCGCTTTATAAATATAGCATCAATATTAATATGATCCGTGTGCAGGGAGATTCAAAGATGGTTATTTACCTATATGTGCGCCTTAATGGTGAGACTTCGTGTTAGGGGTTTTGCCTAGTCGCTGTGTATAATTGCGAGATTCCTCCGCTGAAAAGTTGATGATCAATATCAATAAAGCCTGACTCTGTAAGTAGTTGTTTCATTTTTTCAGGTTCTGGTAGGTATGTAACAGAAGCTGGCAGGTACGTGTATGCCTGTTTGTCTGACAACAATGATCCAATTTTTGGAACAACTTTATTGAAATAGAATTTATGCCCAAATCTTAGAAATTTATTTTTTGGTTCTGAAACGTCCAATAGAGCTATTCTTCCGCCTGGTTTAATAGTTCTAAATAGTTCTTCATAGAATGGTTTGAGGTCGGTGAGGTTTCTAAGCGCAAACCCACAGACTGCTGCATCAAATGTCTGATTTTTTATTGGGAGATTTAGTAAATCACCTTGAATAAGAGAAATATCATGGGGAGAGCTTTGCAGCATTCCTAATGATAAATCAATCCCGAGGGGAGTATGCCCTTGCTTTACCAGTTCTTTTGCAAAATCTCCAGTCCCGCATGCAAGATCCATGACCATAGAATTTGGATTCAGTGCTAAAGTTTTGAGCGATTTCTTACGCCAGCGAACATCTAAACGGAAAGTGAGGAGCCTGTTTAGTAAATCGTATTTAGGAGCAATAGTGTCGAACATCGACTGAACTATTTCTCTTTTTTCTTCAGGTTCAGGCAGTACGTTTTCTTGTTCCATTACATTCAGCGTATCTTCGGTATGTCGGTAAACGTACTATGATATGTTCTACGAATTATGATTGCTTTTCTTTTTGCTAAGGGAAACACTGGTTGTTTGATGTTTACTCTTTAGCTGACCGCATGCTGCGTCAATATCTGTACCACGGTTTTTTCTTACGGTTATATTTACGCCTTTATCTTTTAGAATAGCAACAAATTTATTGATAGCTTCTGGGCTTGAGCCTTTGGTGGGCCACCCAGGTGTAGGGTTCAGCGGTATCAGATTTACGTGAGCCTGTGCTCTCTTAGTGATCGATGCTAGCTCTATAGCGTCTTCAAATGAGTCGTTTACGCCGTCTATCATTGCCCACTCGAATGAGACTCTACGGTTTGTCTTTGTCTTGAAGTTTTTGCATGCTTCAACTAGTTTTTCAATTGGATGTTGTTTGTTTATAGGGATTAGTTCTGAACGTTTTTTGTCGTTCGCAGCATGTAATGAGACTGCCAAGCCAACTTGTAAACCTTCTTCAGCAAAAGAATTTATTTGTGGGATTAGCCCAATCGTCGACAAAGTAATATTTCGAGCTCCAATATTTAGATCAGTAATTATTCTTCTGATAGAAGCTATGACTTTGGGGTAATTTGCCATTGGCTCACCCATGCCCATAAACACAATATTTGAAAGCCTACGATCTGATAATTTGCATTCGTTCTGAGCAATAATAATTTGTTCTAAAATTTCTCCAACTTCCAAACTTCGTTCGTATCCTGCTTGACCTGTTGCACAGAATCCGCATCCCATAGCGCAGCCTGCTTGGCTAGAAACACAAACTGTTGACCTTTTATCATAATGCATTAATACAGTTTCGATAGCCTTACCATCGGGGAGTTCATGTAACCATTTGGTTGTTAAACTGTCACTACTCTCTTGCTTTGTGACAGCTGTTAAAGCAGGTTTATATTTTTCTTCGAGTTCAGATCGTAGATTTAATGGTAGTGCAGTGATTTCACTTATATTTTTTGACTCCTCGTACAAACCTTTCCAAAGTTGATCAATACGGTACTTAGGGAGAGATTTAAATAGAGTTGAATACTCTTCTTTTGTGGGAGTCCATGGAGAATACATAATTTTCTATTGTATCTAATTAGAACTCTTATTCTTAACTTGTAGTCATGGCAATGTCAGAGCGGACTATTCTAAATCCTATTTTCTTGTAAACGTTTAAGGCTAGATGGTTATCTGCCTCGGTAAAGAGGAACGCAGTTGAAAAACCTAAATGTTGAATTTGTGTTAGCCCGCTTCTAAGAAGTTTCTTGCCTAATCCTTTACCTTGATGGTCTGGATGTATAGCTAGTACATATATCTCACCAGCATTTTTTGATACGTGGGGTTTTATCCAGCAGAAACCGGCTATCGAATTTCTGATTTTAAAGACTCTTATCAAACTATGTTTATACCATTTCTCATTTTGGATATTTTGAAACTTCTTTTGATTCAGATCTCCTTGATCTGGATGATTCGTAAATGCGAGATTATTGACTTGTATGAGTTCATCTGTATTTGAATCAGTAAATTTCTGAGTTGGTAAGTATTCGCCGTTCACTGGGAGCTGGCATTCTAGCTGAACCACTTCTCTGGTTTTTTTTAAACCCAAAGATTGCAAAGTTGATAACTTGCTTGGGTATTGACTGCTGACCCATATTTGAATTTTGCCTTTAAAGTTTTCATTGAGTTTCTCAAACATTTTTGTTGTGATTGTTTTATGGTCTTCGTCAGGATTTGAAATAAAAATTTTTGCTTCAAGATTGCCAGCTTTGATTACTCCACCTAAAAATCCAACAAGCTTTTTATCCATATAGGCAAGTGCTGAAACAGTTTGTTCACTTTGATTTAGCTGTGCGACTACTTGGTCAGGGTCAACATAGCTAGAAACTGAATTTAGAAGTTGTCTAAAATCAGATGAGTTTTTTTCAACCCACGTATCTGAATATTGATAAATGATTTCTGTCAAGAATATTACTTTATCAAGTACCCGCTAGAGTGTCGCTTATGGGTAAACCTAGAAGTCCAAAAGGCCGAGCTGTACGAACGAATGAGCTTTTAGCTTTAGAGTATCCAGGCGCTGAATGTGAACTAGATCACGATTCGGCCTTCCAGCTGCTTATTGCTACTATTCTTTCTGCTCAAGCAACCGATGTTGGTGTAAATAAAGCAACACCAGGTTTATTTGAAAAATATCCGGATGCAGAATCTTTAGCTAATGCAAAAGGTTCAGAGGTGGAAAAGCTAATTGGTTCAATTGGTTTGTTCAGAACTAAGTCGGCAAACATAATTAGATGTTCACAAAAAATTATATCTGATTTTGGGGGAGAAGTTCCTACATCAATAAAAGATTTAACTTCTCTTGCGGGCGTTGGTCGTAAGACAGCGAACGTTGTTAGAAGCGTTGCGTTAGATCTACCAGGGTTGCCTGTCGATACTCATGTTAAGCGGCTAAGTAATTTGCTGGGTTTGACTGACAAATCAAAACCAGAGCATATTGAAGCAGAACTAAACGAGTTTCTGGATCCTGATGAATGGGGCGAATTCAGTCTACGGATGATATTGCATGGGCGCCGAGTTTGCGTAGCTCGTAGACCAAATTGTGCAGATTGTGTGCTGAATAATTTCTGCCCATCTACTCAAATTTAAAAAATTTCTTGAGTATCCCACCTTTTGTATTTCGCATGAATTAAGTTACTTCATACCAGGTTCCCGCCACCTGGTAACAAAGCGAAGCTGGGGTCCGCCGCCCCGTTTCGCACCGCCAGCGTCTCTTCTTGAGGCGCTGGCGTCTTTTTATGGGTATTACTTTTGTATCTTAATCCCTCCTGTTACCTTCGCCTTGACTGGAGATCTTAAGTGTTAACGAATTTTGTGAGTCTTCTACATGAGCTATGAAGTTGGCGCTGTATTTCTAGAAGATCAACAAGGTCTTCATCCTCTGAGTCTGTTGATTCGACAATCGAAGTAATTCGGTCTACAAGATCTTCTAACTGTGTTGATATTGAACTGAGTTCGCTGGATTTCAAAATGGTCCTAAATTATTTACTTAGAACATGCTATCCATAAAAGTTTTGAGTTGCCCAGTCTTTATTAGTTCCAGTGTCATAAACGTGTCCAACAGCAATATGGGTAAAATCTCTATTTACTAAGTTACAGAAATGGGAGTCTGAATCTCTCCAACCTTCAAAAAATTTCAAAGCAACAAAGTTATCTACATTGCCTTCAGCTAAGTTCCTGTATCCGGAATGCCATCCAACATTTTCGCCCCAAGTCCTGAAACTGATTCCTAGGCTTGAAAGAATGTTTTGTTGTTCTTTTAACGGTCTATGGCTCATAGCGTTCGTGCTAGCCATTTTTTGTGACCAGTCTCTTGACAAGTGCTTAGATGCATTTTTATCAATAATGAATGGTTGAAGCCCACTGAGATTCGAGCAGCTTGAAGGTGGTGGCCCTTTCCTAGCGAGCCTGCCAGAAGGGTTCTGTCTGAATTCATTAACTAGTTTCGCAATTTCTAGTTCTACTGGAGTGTTGTTTGTTGTAGGACTTTGCTTTTGAGTTGTAGTTGTCTGTTTTACCGTAGTGGTTGGTTTTACAGTTGTAGGTGGTTGTGTTGTTGTGGTCTGTTGAACAGTTGTTGTTGTTGTTTTAATTTCAGTAGATGCAGGAGCTGTTGGTACTATAGAAGTCGTATTTGCGGTTGTCTTAATCGTTGAAGTAGCCTTTGTTGTTGTGGACGTTAACTTATTTTCGTCTGTTTCACAAGCAATTCCGTTTTTGTTTCGATCAAGTTCGGTTCGATATTCTAGTTGAGCACTATTGATATTTGAATATCCTAGGGATAAAGCTTCAGTGCAGTTTTTAAAGTATGTTACGGGTTTTTTATCAGTGCTTGCAGAAGAAGCAGTGGTTCCACTTGTACTAGTATTTGAGATATCTGTAGTTGTTGTTAAATCAACGAATGCTAGTTTGTCTGGAGCAGTGCCAAGAGTTTGGGTAGCGTTTTCAGATTTAATGTATGCAAGAAATGCAGAAGAACATATTATCGCAATTATTAAAACTGCCATGACTAAATGCCAACGTGAATATTGTAAATTGAACACGATACCCCCGCATACGTATTATCTTTCATCTTTAATCGATCGATATAACAAATTTCTGTAGCACAAATATGGTTTTATTCAAGAATCGGCTACTCTTGCCCATCTGTGGTCACTAAAAACAAAGACAAAATCTCAAAAATTTCAAACAATAAATTAGCTATAAAAATGCTGAATGACCGTATTCTCGTCGACTTAGAGGGTTCGGATGGGGATCGGAAATCTACTGGTGGAATACTAATACCTGCAACCGCACAAGTTGAAAAACAGCTTACATGGGCCGAAGTAATTGCAATAGGCCCAAATGCTAGGTCCATTGAACTAGGTGATCGAGTTCTTTTTAATCCAGAGGATCGTTATGAAGTCGAGGTCGGGGGCCGCGATTACATTATTCTAAGAGAACGAGATGTGCACGCAGTAGCTGCATCTCGTTTAGATGATTCACACACAGGATTATATTTATGACAACTTCGCGCTCTGAGTTTAACAAATACGCAGAAACGTTTAGAGCTGTGCCAGTTATTAGAGAACTACTAGCCGATATGAGTACTCCTGTTAGTACCTTTATGAGGTGCATTGGGTCAGAACCAGGTTTTGTTTTAGAATCAGTTGAAGATGACGACTCATGGAGCAGATTTAGCTTTGTTGGTAGACGACCTTTAGCAACTTTAAAAAGCTACGGACTGAAAGTTGAGATAGACGGTAAAATTCCAGTTACTGATATTCCTACAAATCAGGGAATATTGACTGCTATTGATTGTTTGATTAATGAGTTGAATGGTCCAAAGATTGATGATCTTCCTCCACTTACAGCAGGCCTTGTTGGTTACTTTGGCTATGACGTTATTAGAGAAGTGGAAGAGCTAGGTCCTAGAGAATCAAATAATGGTTCTCCAGATTCTATTATTTCCGTTATCGGCGAGATGGCTGTTTTTGATCATTGGACACAGCGAGTAACTTTAATTGCTGTTGCTTTGTTAAGCGAAGACGCTGACGCAGATGAAATCAGTGCTGCTTACGATGATGCGCTTGCCAGATTAGACAGCCTTACTAATGCAGGTGCTAATCCTATAAATGAACCTCTTGTAGCAACTCCGAAGTTAGGTGAGCTTCCAGAAATTTCGAGTTCATTGTCAGATGATGAGTATATGCAGGCTGTTAAATCATCGAAAGAGCGTATTGTAGCAGGTGATATTTTTCAGGTTGTTTTGTCAAAGAGATTTGATTTTGATTTAGATGCAGACCCGATTGATGTATATCGAGTGCTCAGACAAATCAATCCGAGTCCATATATGTACCTTCTGCAGAATCCGGAGATGAGTTTAGTTGGTTGTTCTCCAGAACCTTTAGTCAAGGTTAACGGGTCTCATATTATCTCTAGGCCAATTGCAGGAACTCGTCCTCGAGGCAAAGATGTCCATGAAGAAAAACGACTTAGTGCTTCTTTAATCGAAGACCCTAAAGAGAAAGCCGAGCATGTCATGTTAGTTGATTTAGCTCGCAATGATTTAGGCAGAGTAGTTGAGTACGGAACTTTAAATATCGATGAGATGATGGTGCTAGAAAAGTACAGTCACGTCATGCATCTAACTTCACAAGTATCTGGGACGTTATCCAAAGGTAAATCATTGGTTGAAGTCTTAAGGGCTACTTTGCCCGCAGGAACTGTTAGTGGTGCCCCTAAGGTTCAGGCAATGAAAATTATAGATGAGCTTGAGCCTGAGGCTCGTGGGCCTTATGCAGGGTTAGTTGGATACTTAGACTTTTCTGGCAATCTTGATTCAGCAATTACTATTAGAACAATGGTTTGTAAAGGTGGTAGAGCTTCTGTTCAAGCTGGTGCTGGAATTGTTGCTGATAGCGATCCAGCTAGTGAGAATGAAGAGTGCTGGAATAAAGCTAGAGCTTTATTGTTAGCTGTAAAACCTGCTGAAATGATTTCTAAACAGCGTAAGGTTTAGCAATAACATTTATAAATAATAAATAACAGAATACCCATAAACTTTAGGTAGGTATCAAGCCATGATTTTCCAAATTGAATTAGATGTAGTTACTATAAGTGGAGCAGACTCCGAGTCGTATCTCCAAGGTCAGCTATCTCAAGACTTAGATAGCCTGGAATCCGAAGATACCTTGCAGTCTCTGCTCCTTACTCCTCAAGGAAAACTAGTTGCTCATTTTAGAATTTATCGTTTAGAAGAAAATAGTTTTCGGATAGTTGTTGAATCTGGTTTTGGATTACAAGTCATAGAAAGATTAGAGCAGTTTAAACTTGGGATGGATGTTCAATTTCTATCAGAAACTGTATCGGCATATGCTCTGAGAGCTGATACTTCAGAGTTGATGAATGAGGAGTTGAAAAGCTTGGAATTGGCTTCTGGATTATGGCAGGTTCCTGCCTTTTGGAAAGATATTGCTGGAGTAGATATTTTTGATTCTCAGATTCCTATTGAGTTGGTTTCTGAAGATTTGAATAAATATGAAGCACTTAGAATTAAATCGGCTATGCCAAAGATGGGAGTTGAGCTGATTGAAAAGACTATTCCTGCCGCAGCTAAGATAGTTGATGATTCAGTTTCTTTTACAAAGGGTTGTTATGTTGGCCAAGAGTTAATTGCTCGGATTGATTCGAGGGGGAATAATACACCAGAAAGGTTGGTTCGTGTTTGGTCTTCGCCCGTTAAAGATCTCGAAAATGTATTCAACGATTTGCAAATAATCTCCAATGAAATTGTAGTTGGGCGGGTAACAAGCTTTGCTATCAAGGAAGACAAGAGTCTATTAGGTTTGGGATATGTGAATCGTAAGTTCGAGTCTCCAGGCAAAGCGAAAGTTTCTTCTTTAACCCATCCTGATCTTGACATCGAAGTACAAGTTTCAGACGTGTAGTATCTACTCAGACCAAGTCATTCTCAGCCTGTCTAGCAACTTTATTGGACTTGGATGTGGATGAAGATGGTTAAATATTCGTAAGTTCTTCTAAATATTTGAGAGGTTCTTTACTAATCACTATTGACTCTCCAACCAAGATACCGTTAAAGCCAGCATCTTTCATAGCCAGTGCATCCTTTGAATCCTTGATACCTGATTCAGCGATTTTTATTTTTTCTTCAGGAATTTCTTGTGCAACTCTAATTGCTCTTGTTGAATCAACTTCAAATGTTTCCAGATCTCGCTGATTTATTCCAATAATTTCAGCACCAATAGATAAAGCATTCTCAACTTCAGACTCGTCATGGGTTTCGACTAAAACATCTAACCCAATTTCTGTGGCCAGGTCAAAGAAGTCCTTAAGTTCAGAATGATCTAATGCTGCAACTATTAAAAGGACCGCATCAGCACCCATTAGCCTTGCATCTACTACGTCATTTGGGGAGATTGTGAAGTCTTTTCTAAGGACAGGTAATTGAGTTGCTTCTTTAGCCTGTTGTAAGTCCTCTACCGATCCTTTAAAGAAATCTGTATTTGTTAATACAGAGATACAGGCTGCTTGGCCTTCTTCATAACATGATGCCCATGATTCTATGGATTCGATTTGAGGAGATCGTTCGAGGTCACCCTTTGATGGAGAAGCTTTTTTTATCTCAGCTATAACAGCAAGATTTCCCGTTTGGTTTTTACTGGTAATTGCATTGCTAAACGGTCTTGGTTGTTCACAATCACTGGCTTTCTCTATTAATTGATCTAATGAACGAGTGTCGTCTTTAGCTAATTCCCGGTGATGGTATATTATTTTGTCTAAATAAGTCATGGATTGAATCCTACAGGAACCATTCTGTTAAATCTCAAGAGTGAGAAACGTCCTCTGATAAGCATATTTACACAACTATTATGAATTATTTACCTCATCTTCATTCAGCTTTTAAGAGCTAAACTTCTTACCTTAATCAACTCCTAATATGGCGGTGTTACTCTATAATTCTTAGCATTCGAAATGGAGAGATTTGACTTCTGTAGTAATTGTTGAAGATGAACCCGATATAGGTGATTTAATTGCCATGTATTGTCGTAGAGAGTCCTGGGATGTTTTCCATGCTTCAACAGGTGAGAAAGCTTTAGATACAATACGGGCGCGTCAACCTGATTTTGTGATTTTAGATATCGGTCTTTCAGGTGAGCTAGATGGATTTCAGGTTTGTTCTGAAATTCGTAAAACATCTCAAGTCCCTATTCTTTTTCTAACTGCGAGAGCTGATGAAGTTGATAAAGTTCTTGGTCTAGAAATGGGAGCTGATGATTATGTAACTAAGCCGTTTTCTCCCCGTGAAATAATTGCGAGAATAAAAGCAGTTTTAAGAAGAGGATCTCAAAGCGAAAATGTATCTGCTCCAAAAAATTTAGAATTCGGGGATATTGAAATAAACTTTGAGCGTCGAGAGATTAAAAAATCTGGAAAATTTGTTGATTTAGCTTCACAAGAAATATCTCTACTTGAAGTGTTTGTAGAGAATAAAGGTATTGCTATGAGTCGCGATCAACTATTGGATTTGGCATGGGGTAGTGGTTGGGTTGGAGATATTAGGACTGTTGACGTTCATGTTCGGCAGCTACGAAAAAAGTTAGGTGATGAACTGCCTTTGAATACTGTTCGTGGTCATGGGTATAGGTTAGATTAGGGTGCCATGAAACGAAATCTAGTGATCTCATTTATCTCTGTTGCTCTTAGTGTAATTATTATGGTTGGGCTTGGTGTTGTTCTACTTTCTCGTGTTAACGCAAGGTCAGTAGCAGAAGATAGTTTACAAGAACAGCTTGAAACTTCTGCGAATTTATTGGCCCTGAACCCTAATCGTCGAGGGTTTCCGCTTGATCGTATAAAAAATCTGGCTGGTTTGAGGCAGCTAAATGTAGTTGCTGTTACTCAAGATGGCATTGTGAAACCTTTTGAAGGTGAGCAAGCAGATTTTGAGATTCAACCTTTAAGTGAATCTGAATTTGATGAATTATCAGAGAAAAACTTTTTGATACTCAATCACCGTTCTGTAAAGGAAAATGGTAAAGAACTAGAATCTCAAGTTGCTGGTATTAATCTGATAGAGGTCAGCTGGCCACGCGATCAGCAAGACCCTGGTCTAATTTATGGTATTTATGGTAGTCAGAATTCAGGACAGTTTGATCGAGATATTCTTGTTCTGTTTATTCTTTCTTCGTTTATTGTTTTATTGTTAAGTGGCTTCGCTGCTGTGTTATTAGCCAAAAAATTCTCTAAGCCTGTCTCTGAAATCGAAAAAGTTACGAATCTTATTTCTTCAGGTGAGCTTGATGCGCGTGTAGATGCGAGAGGTCCTGCAGAGATCGAATCGTTAGGTAAGTCTGTAAATAAGATGGCTGAGGATCTTCAAAGGTCTAAGGATTTGGATCGTCAGTTCCTTCTTTCAGTTTCTCATGATTTGCGTACACCTTTAACTGTCATTAAAGGCTATGGTGAGGCGTTAGCAGAAGGTGCCGCAGATAATCCCTTAGCGGTTGGCCAGATTATTACTTCAAACTCTCTTCGTCTTGAACGCTTGGTTCAAGATTTGTTGGATCTAGCTAGATTAGATGCGAATCAGTTCACTTTTCATCCTGTTAAATTTGATTTCTCGAAGAAGGTTTCAGGAATTGTTGATGGATTTGGCCAGAGAGCGACCGAAAATGGAATTTCTCTTGATTACACAGATTCTGGTGTATATTCAGTGACTTTGGATCCAGTCAGGACTTCACAAGTTATAACTAATTTGGTTGAGAATGCGTTGAAATACACTAAATCTTTAGTTCAAGTTCAAGTAGCTTCTGATGGGTCTAATCTTTTAATGACAGTAACAGATGATGGGCCCGGTATCTCAAATGAAGAAATTGAGAAAATATTTGACAGATTCTATATCTCAAATAAAAACCCTGAAGAAGCTGGAAACTCAATTGGTATGGGGCTGGCTATTAGCAAGGAGCTTGCTTTAGCCATGAACGGCGATATAAAAGTAGAGTCAAAGCTTGGTTCAGGAACAATAATGTCATTTCTGGTTCCTTACGTATAAGCTAGTTGGGTGACTTATAAGGTACAGCTTGAGTCGTTTGAAGGCCCGTTTGACCTCCTTCTGCAACTGATTCTAAAAGACGATGTAGATTTATACGAAATTCGGTTATGTGAGATTGTTGACGCTTACCTTGAAGAGGTATCTCGAATGGAAACCTGCGACTTGGATGTCTCTACAGAGTTTTTATTGATTGCTTCAACACTCATTGAGCTAAAGTGCCGCCGTTTATTGCCTAATCAAAAAGACTCTGATCTTGATGAAGAACTTGGCTTGTGGGAAGAGCGAGATATGTTATTGGCTCGCTTGTTAGAATGTAAAACGTTTAAAGATGCTTCTAAGGTGATTCTGGGTTTGTTTGATTCTGCTAAGTTAAATTTTCCTAGGATTTCTGGTTTAGAAGATAAATATTTAGACATTTCTCCTGATCCTTTATCTGGCATGACGTCTGAGAAACTTAGAAAAGCGTTTCTTCGTGTGGCTTCTGAAAAACCTAAACCAGAGATTTCATTGTTCCATGTGAACAAAATTAAGGTTAGTGTTGCTGACGCAATATCTAATCTTGTTGCTACTTTACCGAATGCGGGTTCGCGCAGATTCTCTTCTTTCGTTAATTCAGATATGGAACGAATAGAAGTTGTTGTCTACTTCTTAGCTTTTCTAGAGTTATTTAAACAGGGGCTTGTTGATTTAGAACAGGCTGAATGTTTTGGTGATCTAAGTATTAATTGGATAGAGGCTTCTGATAGCGGTTCTGTTCTAGTTGGTGCAGATTTATATGAAGGCTAATCGGAATTTTAGAGTAATGAGAGAGTGTAAAAAATCGTGAATCAAGACAATGTTTATCCAAACGAAACTGTTGAATCTGGAACTGCTGAATCTGATATGCCAGCTCCAATTGAACGGAGCGTAGCTGAAGTTAAACGAGCTATTGAGGCAATTATTCTGGTTTCTAGCGAGTCCGTACCAGAAATTCTGTTGGCTCAGCTCATAGAAGTACCAGTTGATACTATTCATCAATGTTGTTTAGAGCTAAGTAATCAATACAGCGAACAGAATCATGGTTTCGAATTAGCTGCTGTTGCAGGTGGCTGGAGATATCAGACATGTAGTGATTTGTCTGAATATATGGAACGTTATGCAATGGAAGGTGTTTCAACTAAGTTGTCGTCTGCGGCTCTCGAAACCCTTTCAATTATTGCCTATAAACAGCCGATTTCAAGAGTTCAAGTGTCAGCGATTCGTGGTGTTAATGTTGATGGTGTACTCAAAACAATAGTGCAACGCGGCTATGTTGAAGAAAAGGGTGTCGACAGTGGGCCTGGACAAGCAATTCTTTATGGCACCTCACAGTTTTTCTTGGAACAAATCGGTTTAGAGTCCATTGAGGATCTTCCCGCTTTGGGCGAGTTTGTTCCTTCTGCTGCAGTTCTTGAAGCATTAGAAGAAACTCTAAAGATTTCCGATGAGCCTGAGGTTGATACCGTCACTCCAGCGAAGGTAGGAACCTCTGCTGAATCCGATGTAATTTCTGAAGAAGTAACAGAAACATCTATTGAATTAGAATCAGAGGATGAACAAGAGCTTGATGATCCAGTTGTAATTGATTTAAGAGAATCTGAAGATGATTTAGATAATAACTTTATCGAACCTGAATCGCTAGAAAATGAGTGAACCTCAACGTTTACAAAAAGTATTAGCACGAATGGGTTTAGCCAGTCGCAGAGTGTGTGAAGAGTACATCACTGAGAGTCGTGTAAAAATAAATGGAACCATCGCAACTTTGGGAGACAAGGTTACCGACGATGATTTAATTGAAGTTGATGGGGTTGTTTATTCTGCCAAACCAGACGTTGTTGCATATTTGCTAAATAAACCAGCTGGGGTGGTTACAACTGCTGACGATCCTGAAGGCAGAAAAATAGTAACCGATTTTGTTCCCGATGACGTACGTGTATTTCCTGTTGGACGTCTAGATATGGAAACTGAAGGTTTATTGCTTCTAACTAACGACGGTGATTTAACTCATCGTTTAACGCACCCAAGTTTCGGGATCGAAAAAGAATATTTAGCTCATGTAAAAGGTGATCCTTCGCCTAAGACTTTGCGTATGCTTCGTGAAGGTATCGAGCTTGAAGATGGAATAACTTCGCCAGCAAAGGTCTCTTGCCAATCAGGTGGCCTTCTTACTCTAGTTATTCATGAAGGCAAGAATCGTCAGGTTAGACGTATGTGTGATGCAGTTGGTCATAGGGTAGAACGACTTGTTAGGTTAAGAATTGGCCCTATACGTGATCCTAAGTTAAAGCCTGGGGAGAGCCGTAAGTTGACTCAAGATGAATTGCTAGATTTACAAAAAGCTATTAAATCTTCGGTTGTAAATTCTTAATTATTTCAGATGAGTTTGGAAAGATCCGTGTCAGGCTAATACCTGGCACGGATCTTTTTGCATTGAGTACAAAAGTGCAGATCGTGATATGGTTTATAGAGTGAATTTACGCGCATTTCGTGGTGCAATAACAATTGACAGTGACACCCCTAAACAAATCACTGAACATACAACTAATCTTTTGCAAAAGATGTTTGAACGAAACTCAATTAGTGATGAACAGGTTGTAAGTATTTTTTTTACTGTAACTTCAGATATTAAGAGCTTTCCTCCAGCAGCAGCTGCAAGGTCATATGGTTTGACTGATGTGCCATTAATTTGTGCACAAGAAATGGAACTAAGCGGCGCACTTAGTTTGTGTGTCAGAATACTCCTTCATTGTGAGTCAAATTTATCTAAATCTGAGATTCGCCATGTGTTCTTACGGGGTGCAGCTAAACTTCGTCCAGATCTGGCTGAGCCCGGCGATGAATTAGGCTAATAAATATGAGTGAATCTAAAAAGCAGCCTGCAGCTACAATAATCGGGTTTGGGCTAATTGGTGGCTCGATCGGTTTAAAACTTAAGTCTCTCGGGTGGCACGTATCTTGTGTCGACGAAGATCAAAACGTTCAAAAAGAAGCAATTGAAGTAAACGCAGCGGATTCGATTGGCTTTGACACTAAAAGCGATTTAGTTATTATTGCAACTCCAGTTGGAGGAGTTGAAGCTGCTGTTAAAAATGCTTTGGAAATTTCAGATGCTGTTGTAACTGATGTTGGTTCAACTAAAGCCGAAATTTGTCGTAGCATTAATAACCCTAGGTTTGTTGGCGGCCACCCAATGGCAGGTTCTGAACAAGATGGCTTATCGGGAGCTAATGAAAGTATGTTCGATGGAGCTCTATGGGTTCTAACACCGTCAGAATCAACTTCTGATGAATCATACAGCTTTGTGCGCAAATTTGTTATTAGTCTTGGTGCTGATTGTGTGACATTAGACCCCAAGGTTCATGATCAAATAGTTGCACAGGTAAGCCACGTTCCACATTTAATTGCAGCTAGTTTAATGAACTCTGCTGCCAGTAAATCTGATGAACGAACAGTACTTTTGCGTTTAGCAGCTGGTGGTTTCAGAGATATGACAAGAATTTCAGCGGGGAGGGCCTCTATTTGGCCTGATATTTGCTTAGCAAACAGTGAAGCGATTATAGATGGTTTGGATTCTATGATTGATTCGTTAAGCACTATGAAGATATGGATGCAAAACCAAGATCGTCAGCAAATTCTTACTCACTTAGAATCAGCGCGATCAGCTCGAATGAATTTGCCAGTTAATTTTGGTTCGGACTCGGACTTAAGTGAAGTAATTCTACCTGTGCTTGATCAACCCGGTGAGATAGCAGCAGTAACTTCACTTGCAGCAAAATTAGATGTAAACATTTTTGATTTAGAGATTTCACATACGGCAGAGGGTATGAGAGGTGTCATGGTTCTAATAGTTGAGTCAGAGTCCGGTCCAAAATTTATTGAAGAACTAAAGCAAATTGGTTATACCCCAAAGATAAATTCAATCATAAATTTGGATTCTGATGAGTGAAATCGAACCTATTCATCAAATGACGAAAGCCAATATATTTGGTTATAAATTGGCAAAAAATATTATGAACGTATTCTCTAAAATCTGGTTCAGGTTTTCAATAGAGGGAGAAACTAACATTCCTGAAGAAGGTGGGTTTATCCTTGCTCCGGGTGGTCACAGATCTTATCTAGACACTCCAGTATCAACTCTTTTAGGCAATAGGATTCCAAGGTTTATGGGAGCTGAAGAGTATTTCAGGAAGCCTTTACTAGGAACATTTCTATATTCAATGGGGGGATTTCCTGTCGAACGTTCCGCTACGGACAGAGAGGCTATGGCAAAGGCGCAGAGACTTCTAGAGAGCGGTCAACCATTAGTAATTTTCCCTGAAGGGG
>ENA-ORXT01001610-ORXT01001610.1-marine-metagenome-genome-assembly--contig:-NODE-1610-length-29559-cov-8.562920_pt1 | contig 29559 bp, 24 predicted proteins | sample MGYA00237868_ERZ511482 | MGnify/ENA metagenome assembly ERZ511482 | reverse complement strand
CATCTCCTATTCCGAGTAGTTCTTTGGTGAGACTTACTGCATTAGCCATGATCTCTGATACCTCTTTGGATCTATGCGAAATCTCTAGAATGGATAGTCCCATACCTCCAAGATCAGTTACACTCTCTGCCGCCTTGGCCATTACTTCTTTAGGCAAGATAGCTGGACCTGCGTAGAAATTATATTTAGTCATTATGAGTCGTTTAATTAAGATGCAAAAATAGTGTTATCAGGTTAAATATGTTCAGCCGATATCATAAATTTTATAATATGATCTGAAATTGATACTAACCATTCAGGAGATCATCTCCACTCATTTCTTCCGGTACTGATACATTCATTAGGCTGAGTATCGTTGGAGCAATGTCGCCTAATTTCCCATCTTTAATGGTCTTACCTAGTTTGTTTGATACATAGATGATCGGAACTGGATTAGTCGTATGAGCAGTGTGTGGGCTACCATCCTCATTGATCATATAGTCAGAGTTGCCATGGTCCGCTATTATCAAAATATCATAATCATGCGCCAAACCTAAAGGTACTAGCTCTGCTAGACAACCATCTACACATTCTGCAGCTTTCAACGCGGCACTCCAATCACCCGTATGACCGACCATGTCAGTATTCGCATAGTTAAGACAGATAAATTCTGGCTGCTTATCCTTGATGTTTTTTGTTATTGATGCAGTGAGTTCTAGCGCACTCATCTCTGGCTGCAGGTCATAGGTAGCTACTTTTGGTGATGGGATGAGCAAGCGCTCCTCTCCCTCAAAAGGCTCTTCTCGCCCTCCATTAAAAAAGAAGGTCACATGAGGATATTTCTCCGTCTCCGCTATCCTAGTTTGGCTCTTTCCTGCTTTGGACAATACTTCTCCTATAGTGTTGACTATATTTTCTTTGGTAAATAAGGCATTAACCCCCTTAAAACTGGCACCATACTGTGTCATAGTATAGTAATTGAGATCTATCTTCTGCATACCATATTCTAAATGATCTTCTTGGGATAATGCTGTGGTGAGTTGCCTCGGTCTATCCGTCCTGAAATTTATAAATAGCACCACATCCCCTGGCTTTATAATTCCGGTCGGCTTGATAACTATAGGCTCTAAGAATTCATCTGTCAGATCTCTATCATACTGATCTTGGATAGACTTTATGACATCTGTGGTATACTCTCCATTACCATGTACTAAAAGATCATAAGCCTTTTTGATCCTCTCCCAACGGTTATCCCTATCCATTGCATAGTACCTTCCTACCAGCGTAGCTAATTCAGCTTTCTTTGATTTAATGTTGTCTTCTAGCTTGCTGATATAACCTATACCACCATTAGGAGAGGTATCTCTGCCATCTGTAAATGCGTGAATATTGATATCACGGACTTCACTAGATTCTAAAATGTCGCAAAGTGCTATCAGGTGATCTATGTGCGCATGGACACCTCCATCAGAAAGTAAGCCCATAAGATGAAAGGATACATTATTATCTTCTGCTGTTTTTATCGCTTCCTTAAGTATTGCGTTATCTGCGAGTGTCCCTTGCGCTATCTCGTTATTGATCCTAGCTAACTCTTGATAGACTATCCTTCCTGCTCCTATGTTAAGATGTCCTACCTCAGAGTTTCCCATTTGGCCTTTTGGTAGTCCCACTTTCTCACCATATGTCACTAATTCGGCATTGGGGTAATTAGTCATTAAACCATCGATATAAGGCGTATTGGCTTGTTTGAGAGCGTCGGATGTGGGTACTTTACCTTTTCCCCAGCCATCTAATATCAGTAACATTGTTCTTTTTAATCCGTCTTCCATATAGAGTATCATCTTGATGATCGAACTATTGAGCCTTAGATAGGCGTTAATAATTCGATTGTCTTTTAAACAAAGCCGAAAATACTAACAATGAAATATTTATTCACCATTTTGGTTTTATTGCTTCCACTATTATCAGTCAGTCAGGTATATGATGTCACCTTGGATGCGCTTAACACGACCAACGTAGAGCTTCTGGATCAATACCTAGAAAGCTCTATAGACGTCACCTTCATAGATGATCACCAATATTTATCTAAAAAGAAAGCAATACAAGAAATAAAACAGTTCCTACTCAGTCAAGGAAGTATCAATGCAAAAAATAGACATAAAGGGAATTCAAAAGAAAATAATTCTAATTACAAGGTCTTAGAATTAACGACAACAGCAGCTAAGTATAGAGTATTTGTCTACACCGAAAAAACAGGAGATAAGCGACTGATCAAAGAACTAAGATTTGATAAAATCTGACCCTTCCTTAAAAGCACTAAGGCCAAATAATGCAAAGTCATATTTGACTGGATCAGTAGGATCAAATGATCTCAACCTTTCAGTCAGCTCTACCACTGTCTTCCAGTCTCGTTGCTTCCTTGTTATCAAGCCATAGTATCTTGCGACTTTATCTACATGTACATCTAGTGGAATCAATAACTGAGAACTTTTAATATTTTTCCAAATCCCGAAATCTACACTGTTCTTATCTTTGCGTACCATCCATCGAAGAAACATATTCAAGCGCTTGCAGGTAGACTTTCGTTTCGGCGTAGATACATGCTTCCTTGTTCGCTGAGGCGCATCAGGTAATGCAAAAAAGACTTCATGGAAGTTTATCAAACCTTGCTCAATAGTATCGGAATTCTTAGTTACTCCTTTTGAGAATAAATCTTCGAGACTATCATTTTGCTGATAATAGTGTTGCAAGAATTCTAGAAAGTAAAGCGTGTCCGTATAATTAAACGTGCGATGCTTGAAGTTTTCGAAACGTTTTCGATCGATTTCCTTATGTCCTTTGATAAACTCATATGGCGACCCATCCATCAGGTCAATAAGCTCATTCGCTTTGTTGATGATCGTAACACGCTGACCCCAGGCTAGCATCGCTACCCAGAATCCTATGATCTCAATATCCTGTCGCTTTGAAAATCTATGAACTACCCTGATCGGGTCAGTAGGAATGAACTTAGCAGTATTGAATCTATCGACTTGTTCATCTAGAAATGACTTCAAGTCATTGTCATTCATCTGCTTTTACTTCTACTTCTTTTTCTTAGAGTCCAAGGTCTGTTTGATCTCGACTATCTCATATCCTTCTATGATATCTCCTTCTTTGATATCATTATAGTTTTTAATAGTCAGTCCACACTCTAGACCATTCTTGACCTCCTTAACATCATCCTTAAATCGCTTAAGGGATGATAGTTCACCTTTGACGCCTTCCTTTATCGGGAATACGACGATGCCATCTCTGACCAATCGAATAAATGTATTACGCGTCACTACGCCTTCTTGTACATAGCACCCTGCAATAGTTCCTATTCGGCTGATCTTGTAGGTCTCTCTAACTTCTACTTGGCAAGTTACCTTCTCTTCTTTAGTAGGTTCTAGCATGCCTTCCATCGCCAGCTTGATCTCATCTATAGCCTCATAGATTATAGAATATGTCTTGACTTGTACGCCTTCTTTCTCTGCTAGGTTTCTTGCGCCTCCTGTTGGCCTTACTTGGAATCCTATAATGATCGCATCAGATGCAGATGCTAAGAGTACATCAGACTCAGCTATCGGCCCTACTGCCTTATGTATGACATTCACCTGTATGGTCTCTACAGAAAGCTTTATCAAGGAATCTGACAATGCTTCGATAGAACCATCCACGTCACCTTTCACAATAAGGTTCAATTCTTTAAAAGTCCCTAAGGCTAATCGTCTACCGATCTCGTCTAGACTGATACGCTTGCTTGCCCTATTGGTCTGTTCTCTTGATATCTGTGATCGTTTAGTTGCTAGCTGTCTTGCTTCTTGCTCTGTATCTACTATCTTGAATTTCTCCCCTGCTTGTGGCGCTCCGCTTAACCCAAGGATCAAGACTGGTGTCGATGGACCTGCAACTTTTACTTTCTTACCTTTTTCATTGAACATGGCCTTTACCTTCCCAGAATGCCCACCTGCAACTATAGAGTCGCCTATCTTAAGCGTTCCATTCTGCACAAGTAGCTTGGTCACATAACCTCTTCCTTTATCTAGCGATGCCTCTACCACCGTACCTAGTGCCTGTCTACTTGGGTTCGCCTTGAGATCTAACACTTCTGCTTCGAGTACTATCTTCTCTAGTAACTGTTCGATATTCGTTCCTGCCTTGGCAGATATGTCTTGTGATTGGAATTTACCTCCCCAATCCTCTACTAAGAGATTCATGGAAGCTAGTTCTTGCTTTATTCTTTCTGGGTCAGACCCATCCTTATCTATCTTATTGATCGCGAATACCATCGGTACTCCAGCTGCTTGTGCGTGACTGATCGCTTCCTTGGTCTGAGGCATCAATCTATCATCTGCTGCTATAATGATGATTACGATATCGGTAACCTTAGCACCCCTCGCTCTCATGGCGGTGAAGGCTTCGTGACCAGGTGTATCTAAGAATGTGATTCTCTTTCCTTTGACCTCTACTTCGTACGCTCCGATGTGCTGTGTTATTCCACCTGCTTCACCATCCGCCACATTTGCACTTCTTATAAAATCCAATAGAGATGTCTTACCATGATCAACATGTCCCATGACGGTCACGATAGGTGATCTTGGCTTTAGATCTTTAGGATCATCTATTATCTCCTCTTCTTCTTCGTCTTGGTCTCCTGCATTTATAAATTCGGTTTCGAAATCAAACTCACCAGCTACTAGCTCAATGATCTCTGCATCCAATCTTTGGTTGATCGATACGATCACACCTAGATTCATACACGTAGTGATTACCTGAGTAGCTGAGACATTCATCAGACTGGCAAGTTCAGACACAGAAATAAACTCTGTGAGCTGTAGTTTACCTGTTTCTGTTGTTTCTTCCCTAGCTTCTTGTTTCTCTCTTTTTTCTTCTCTACTTCCTCTTCTTATCTTCTGACGTTTTGACTTACCTCCGCCTGAGATCTTAGCCATAGTCTGCTTGATCTTCTCTTCTATCTCTTGCTTGGATACCTCTTTGACTACATCCGTCCTTCTACCGCCAGCATTGGACCGCTGAGGTCGGTTTCCAGATTTGGCTTTCTCCTTCATGTACGTCTCCGCAGTTATCTTCTTCCTCTTTCTCTTTTTCTTCGGACCATCATTTGCAGACTTCTTAATAGCAGACTTCTTCTCAGGTTCTTTGAGCTTGGCCGCATCTACCTTACCCATTATCTTCAGACCTTGTAGCTTAGGGGTAGCTGCTCTATGCATCTCATCCGTAGGGCTAGCTGGAGAGGCTTCTGCTTTAGACTCCTCTTCAGGTTTTGATTCAGCTACTGGTACTTTCTCTACTTCTTCTACTGGTTCTTCTTTTACCGGCGGTTTTTCTTCTACAACTGGAGCTTTTTTCTTCTTGTCTTTATCTAGATCTATTTTCCCTACCACTTTTACTTCGAGCTGTGGTGCTTTGATCACTTCCGGTTCTTTGACTTCTACAACTGGCTCTGGAGTTGGTTCTGGAGTTGGTTCTGGTACCGGCTCTGGCACAACTACCGGTGGAGGGGGTGGTGGTGGTGGTGGTGGCGCTACTACTACTTCCTCCGTTGCTGTTCTACCACCGAGTATCAGTTGATCTGCTTTTTCTTTCTCAGCCATAGAATCACCGAACTCCTTTAGAAGTTCAGCGTGCATTTCTTCAGAAACTTTTGCTGTTGGTTTATTCTGTATCTCATACCCGTTCCCTATCAGGTAATCTACGATTGTAGAAGTTCCAACATTAAGTTCTTTAGCTAATTTGATTAAGCGTATCGCCATCTATAATAATTATTTTAAAATCTCCCTATTTCTCTATTCTCCTTTCTTATCCTTACCATCCGCATCCGTAAATTCGGCTGCTAATATTTTGAGCACATTATCTACTGTCTCATCTTCTAGATCCGTTCTCCTTGTTAGTTCTTCTTTACTTAGGTTAAGCACACTTCTTGCTGTATCGCAACCAATATTCTTAAACTCATCGATGACCCAATCTTCTATCTCATCTGAGAATTCGTCTAATTCTACATCATCTATCTCATCATCCGTATCTCTATATACATCTATCTCATAACCTGTCAACCTACTTGCCAGCTTTATGTTCGACCCTCCTTTACCTATTGCTAGTGATACTTGATCCGGCTTCAAGAAAACCGAGGCTGTGCCTTTCTCATCATCTAATTTGATACTAGTGACCTTTGCAGGCGTTAACGACCTTTGTATGAATAGGATATTGTTATTTGTGAAATTTACAATATCAATATTCTCATTTTTAAGCTCTCTCACTATTCCGTGTATCCTTGACCCTTTCATACCTACACACGCTCCCACTGGATCTATCCGGTCATCATATGATTCTACGGCCACCTTCGCTCTTTCACCCGGTATTCTTTCTATCTTCTTGATGGTGATGAGACCATCTTCTATCTCCGGTACTTCTTGCTCCATCAGCTTCTCTAAAAACACACTATCAGTTCTAGATACTACTACCACAGGATTATTATTCTTCATATCCACCCGCTTGATCACTCCCTTTATCATGTCTCCTTTTCTGAAGAAGTCTCCTCTGATCATCTCATTCCTTGGTAGTATCAACTCATTACCAGTCACATCATCAAGTACTAATATCTCCCTCTTCAATATCTGGTGCACTTCTCCTAGTACTATATCTCCTATTCTTGCCGAGTATTGTTTAAATACTTCATCTTTCTCTAGTTCATTGATTCTTGATATCAAGGTCTGTCTAGCTGCCATGACTGCTCTACGTCCAAACTCCTCTAGCTCTAGCTGCTGGTAACACTCATCTCCTATCTCATACTCATCGTCTATACTTGCCGCCTCTGAAATAGATATCTGTGCTCTATCATCAGTTACCTCCCCATCGAATACGATCTCCCTTACTCTCCAGATCTCCAGGTCACCATTAGTAGTGTTGACGATGACATCAAAATTCTCATCCGTTCCGTACTTCTTCTTTATCAGCGTTCTGAATACGTCTTCCAGTACACGAACCATAGTAGGCCTATCGAGACTCTTACCCGTCTTAAACTCACTAAACGTTTCAACTAAATTCATGATTCAAGTTTTAAAAACTGATTTTAATTTTTGCTTTTTTTATTTTTTCAAATAGAAATGATTCCATTTTACCTGACTTCAATTCTATCTTAATTTCATTTTCAACTACATCTTTGATAATGCCTGTATATTTCTGATTACTAGCATTAGTCAAGTCTACCTTCCGACCAAGATTCAATCTATACTGTCTTAAATTTTTTAAGGGCCTGTCTAACCCTGGGGAGGAAACTTCCAGAATATAGTTTTCTGGTACAGATGGATCGTCATCCAAGTAACTCTCAAGGTACCTGCTGATGATTCCGCATTGCTCATATTTTATCCTTTTGTCGCTTTCGACAAAGACTTCGATCTTTCTACTATTCTTACCTTCCTTGATATCAACTAGGAAACAGTCACCCAGATCATTCTTTTCAAATCTCTCTGCTAATAGCTTTTCTACCTTATTTTTAATCAAAGTCGAGACGGTTATAATAAAAAAAGGGAACATCATGTCCCCTCTTCTCTCTCTAAGTGGTGCAAATATATACTTTTTTACTTTTCAAAACCCAACTATATGCCTATGATCAAAGGATTTTCAGCCATTTACTGTACAACTTTGATGGATTACTTTTGTTCCTTTAATAAATAAAGCCATATCAATTGAAAACAGACGATTTCTCCACGCCAGATCTTTTAGATAAAGGGCTACAACTACAGGCGCTTAGCGCTGCTGAGGGTGTTCACTTATTCGAGCAAGCTGCCACTGCCGACCTCATCTTCGTCGCTGATCAGCTACGTCAAAAACAACGGCCTGGCAATGTAGTATCCTGGATAATAGATAGAAATTCTAATACGACCAATGTTTGTATAGCCAATTGTAAATTCTGTAATTTTTATAGAAGACCCGGTCATGACGAATCCTATATCACGACCATCGAGGAATACAAAAAAAAGATCGAAGAGACATTTGAATATGGTGGTAGGCAGCTACTCCTTCAAGGTGGTCATCATCCTGATCTAGGGCTACAATACTATTGCGACCTCTTTGCCGAACTTAAATCGCTATACCCAGAACTAAAATTACATGCGCTCGGACCACCAGAGATCGCGCACATCACTAAATTAGAAGGTACTTCTCATACTGAAGTTCTAGCAGCACTCAAAGATGCTGGTCTAGACTCTCTCCCTGGAGCAGGAGCGGAGATATTGAGCGATAGAGTCAGACGACTGGTATCGAAAGGAAAATGTGGTAGCAAAGAATGGCTGGATGTTATGAGGGCGGCGCACCAATTGCGTCTTACGACTTCTGCGACCATGATGTTTGGGCATGTAGAGACTAACCTAGAGCGGATGCAGCATCTAGTGGATATCAGAGAAGTACAAGACGAAAAGCCAGCTGATGCAAATGGCTTCCTAGCATTTATCCCTTGGCCATTTATGGACGAAGGCACGATTCTTAAAAAACTTAAGCGTGCAAGGAATACTTGTACTGGTGATGAATATGTGCGCATGATCGCTATGAGTAGGATCATGTTACCCAATATTAAAAACATACAAGCATCATGGCTAACTGTTGGTAAGAAGACCGCTCAGATCTGTCTGCATGCTGGAGCAAATGATTTTGGAAGTATCATGATAGAGGAGAATGTGGTCTCTGCAGCTGGTGCTGCATTTAGATTTACTTCCCAAGGAATACAAGATGCTATTCTCGAAGCTGGCTTTACGCCAAAACTTAGAGATCAAGAATATCAATATCGTGAGCTTCCTGAAAATATCAAGCAACAAGAATTAGATAGAGAATTACTAGTAGTAGATTAATGGAGCTCTATGATAAAATATGTGAGGCGAGTTCTTATATCAATACTCAACTTACTTCTACACCCACAAAGGCTATTATCCTTGGAACAGGCTTAGGGAGTTTAGCAGATAATCTCACTGAGGTGGCCTCGCTTAACTATGCTGACATTCCACACTTCGTAGCGAATACTGTAGATAGCCATGACGGTAAATTGCTTTGTGGAAAATTGAACGGTCAAGATGTAATCGTGTTGCAAGGAAGATTTCACTACTATGAAGGATACAGCATGAGTGAAGTTACTTTCCCTGTGAGAGTACTAGGAAAGTTGGGGATAGAAGAATTAATCATCACAAATGCTTCTGGAAGTCTTAACCCAGAAATCAAAACTGGAGATATCATAGCAGTCAATGATCACATCAGTTTGTTTGGTTCTAATCCATTGAGGGGCATCACCGACCCTAGGCTAGGTGAACGATTCCCTGATATGACGCATACTTATGACAAAACGCTTTTGCGCAAAATAGTAGAAATAGCCTCACGACTAAATATACCTTTGAGAAATGGAGTATATATATATGTAGAAGGCCCAAGTCTAGAAACCCCCGCAGAGCACACATTACTTAAATTGGTAGGAGCGGATATCGTTGGTATGTCTACCGTACCAGAGGTCATAGTAGCAAAGCAATGCGGAATAAAAGTCTGTGTCTTGTCTTGTGTTACTAATGAGTGTTTATCTGATGAGGGTCCTAAGGAGACTTCTCTTGAAGAGGTGATAGAGGCTGCAAAGAAAGCTGCACCTAAAATCGCAGCTATACTCACTAATCTAGTGCAGCAAAGTTGAATCCCATAGGGAAAGGACCGATAAAGAACAATTTTTTCATCATTTAGGAATTTAACTATAAATTGAGGGAGGTCAAATAATTGATGTTTTGTTTTTATTTGAGCTTTAATATATCTTCTTTCATAAGAGACGGAACAATCAATACTCCCCAGATAAACAATGCCACTATATATATCGGATCAGTAGTCCCTCCCAATCCAAACAACCAGATAAAGCAATGCCATAGAGAATCGAATGCAAGTGTCCCTCCGTTTACCGTTTGCTCAAATCTAAAACTTAGATATAGGGTCATGAAGATGTAGAAGATCAACATGGCCAATGGAAATCTCAACAATTTCTTTTTCCATGTTACTGGAGAAGCAAAGAACAGCGCTATCAAAAACAAGGTTGGCACCAACAAGAGATCGTGTACGTTTTGAAAAAGTACAATGTCTGGCTTAGTTACTCTTCTAACTCTTTCATCAGACAAATTGACTTTATGTTTACTTTCATCATAGATCAGGAAACTGATGTTCCAACCATTATTATTTTCTGGAGCTGCGGGCAGAAAGATCGTGTAGATATGAGGATTGATAATATTGAAGATGGGTTTAGCGATAGTGCAGTAGTAGGCCCTATGAGCATCTCTTACTGATTGATTCATACAAATCACTGATAGCGATACGAATATCAATACGAATAACCCAAATCGTTTGGCTATAAAACTAAGTGGTGGCATGTGTCGCTGCTTCTTTAGTGAAAGCCCATCGCATCCAATACAACCATAAGAATACTGTGAATGCTATAAAAAGTATCTGCCACACATCTACGTGCATGATGTCGAATATAGCTTCGGATGTATATCGTCCAAAAAAGTAAAGAGAAACGATTCTAATTATATTCAATACTGCTAGTGCAACAATACCGTAGATAACACCTTGCCACTTCCACTTCATAGCAATAGGGAATGCCAGTATTGAAACCATATAAAGGATCATAGGTGCTATCGCGTCACAACCTTTTTTTATCTGCAAAGAGTACGCACCCGAATTAATATTTTCTGCTGTAGTGGTGGTCCCCATGCCAAACAGGTTCAAAATAACACTAGAGATAGATGCGTAGGCAGCAAGTATAGGTGTAGCTAAAGTCTCAAACCATTCTTGGTTAGTCAGTACTAGAAAAAAAATAGTAAACCCTATCACGAATGCCGTGTAGAGAATCATTGATTTTTTTTCTCTGTAGGTTTTTCCCCAGCTAGACTCTGTCTTTTCTTTAGTGGAGATCTTTTGTTTTTTCGATTTCTGATTCTTCTTTGCCAAAGTTATTCTTTACTCGATTATTATATGAAGTAGATATGCCAACAATCCCCCTGCGACGAAACCACCTGGTATATCTGCACTTGTCATTTCATATTGAAATATAAGAACACTAACTAGTAATATTACGCACATAGCTAACCAGACTTTCATAGCCAACGCAAAATATCGCTTTTTGTGAAGGGTGAAATTGAGGCCAAAAATTGAAAAGTGTAGTGTTTCTTTGTCTTCCATTATTAATGCATCTAAATTTAATTAAACTAACTCAGAAAAATTGAATTTGTCCTTTAAAGGCTATAAACAGAGGCTTATCGGTTACTTCACCTCCGTCTTACCCATAAAAACATTGACCCTAGGGTTCTGAGGGTTACCATTCGCCCTTCTAAAAACTACGATTTGCCCAACATGATAAATAGCATCAGCAAGTGGGCCATTCATCATGTGCCAGAAGGGTGAGTCCGAAGTTTTTTCACCTCTTTGAAAAGTAATCTTTAGTCCATCTAAACTCTCCATTTTTTTGAGTAGGTCACTAGCTGACTTTAATTTATCTAATGTAGCTTTTCTCTTTTCGTCCCATGTTGCTGGAGATGGGGGGCTTGGCCTTACGTTAGGCTTTCCCATAATACCATTTTGGATCACACTTGCTAAGCCATACAGATGTTCAAGTGTCTCTGCTGCTGACCTACCGTCTTCACTTGGCTTATAAGCAAGATCGGACTCGGAGAGCCCCTTAGTAGCCCAGTGATATCTATAGCCCAGGCCATCTATCGTTCTTGCCAATACATTGGGGGCCGAATAGCTAGCAGGATATTCTGGTATCTGATAATAAGGAAGATGTCTCGGCATCACCGTGCTCATCTCAGGTTTCTTTTCTTCTTTTATCTTTGGCGTAACAGTGCTCATCTCAGGAGTTTCATCTTTCTCAATTACTTTGGTGCTTGATTGAGCGCAAGAGCTAAATCCTATCATCATGGATAAGATAGCGAGCATTAATATTTTCATGGTGTACTTTTTTACTTTATTGGTTACTGGTCTACTAGTTTACTGATTCATTTCAGTTTCTCTTTTAAATATCCTGCGGTATAGGATTTTTTATTTTTCACCAAGCCTTCTGGCGTTCCTTGGAAGACTAAATATCCGCCCGCCTTTCCGCCATCTGGACCTAGATCTATGATCCAGTCTGCACACTTGATCACCTCCATGTTATGCTCTACTATCAACACAGTATGACCCTGCTCCACCAGTGCATTGATAGCATCCATCAATTTCTGGATATCATGAAAATGCAATCCTGTAGTCGGCTCATCAAAGATGAAGAATATCTGCTCACCAGCTCTCTCCTTCCCTAAGAATGAAGCAAGCTTAACCCGCTGCGCTTCTCCTCCCGAAAGCGTACTTGATGGCTGTCCTAGTTTCACATAGGATAAACCTACATCGTCCAGTGGCTTTAGTTTATTTACAATTTCTGTGGCATCAGCAAAAAACTCGATTGCTTCTGAAACTTCCATTTGAAGGATTTCATAAATATTCTTGTCCTTATACCTTACCTCAAGGATCTCTGGCTTGAATCGTTGTCCATTACAATCCTCGCATATCAATTTTACATCTGACAAGAATTGCATCTCTATCGTTATTTCTCCATCCCCTTTGCAGTTTTCACACCGCCCACCTTCTACGTTGAAGGAAAAGTGCTTTGGCTTGTACCCTCGGATCTTAGATAGTTGTTGGTCCGTCATGATCTTACGGATACTATCATAAGCTTTCACGTAGGTGACCGGATTTGATCTCGAGGATTTTCCTATTGGATTTTGGTTGACTAGCTCTACTTGTGTTATCGTGGATAGATCACCAGTGATCGACTTATGGGTGCCTGGCCGCATAGTTGTGGTTTCCCCTATTTCTCTTTTGAGTGCTGGGTAAAGGATGTGTTTTACAAGTGATGTTTTACCAGAGCCTGATACGCCTGTAAGTACAGTGAGGGAATTAAGCGGAATGGTTACATCTATATTTTTAAGATTATGCTGACCCGCTCCTTCTATATTTATTTTGTTGATGGTCTTACGCCTTTGCTTTGGCGTTTCTATTTTCATCTTTCCACTGAGATATTGAGCAGTAAGGCTTCCATTTTTTAGTTTTTTGAATTTTGGTATGGGACCATCGTAAACTACTTCTCCTCCGTAGACCCCTGCAAGAGGACCTATGTCTATGATGTGATCCGCATTCTTAATGACCTCCTCTTCATGCTCCACTACCACCACAGTATTACCCAAGTCTCTAAGTCGTTCCAATACGGTCACTAGTTTAAGCGTGTCTTTGGGATGTAGGCCTATACTTGGCTCATCTAGGATATAAAGAGAATTTGTAAGATTACTACCGAGCGTTCTGGTAAGGTTTATCCGTTGAGTCTCACCTCCACTTAAGGTAGAAGACAATCTATCGAGAGTCAGATATCCTAGTCCGATATCCTTCATTACATTAAGTCGATTATCCACCTCTAGGAATATCCTCTTGGCTATAGCCTTATCATGAGCAGATAACTTCAGCGACTTAAAAAACTCATGCAACTCATCGATAGGGACGTTGATCAATTCAGAAATACTGTTCTTACCTACTTTTATATAGCCTGCTTCTACTCTCAGCCTACCTCCATCACATGAGCTACATACAGTCCTTCCTCGATACCGAGCTAACATTACCCGATTCTGAATCTTATATGTCTTGGATTCTAATTCTTTGAAAAAATCATTGATGCCAAATATATTTTCATCCCCTTGCCAGAGTAAGTCTCGTTGTTTTTTAGTCAGCTCATTATACGGTCGGTGTACAGGAAAATCCATACCGTAAACTCCTTCGATGAACCGGTCTTTTAGTCGCCCATTCTTCTCCCCTCTCCAGCAGGCCACTCCACCATCGTAGACGGATTTTGTTTCGTCAGGAATAACCTTTTTGGGATCAACACCTATTACTCGGCCATAGCCTTCACAAGTAGGACATGCGCCATATGGATTATTATAGTTGAATAGCTGATGGGTCGGTTCTAAAAACGTGATACCATCTAACTCGAATCTGTTGTTGTATGATACTTGCTTCCCGTCGATCACATCTACCGTGCAGTCGCCTTCACTCTCGCTAAAAGCGGTCAACACAGAATCACTTATCCTATTGATATTATCTTCATCATCATTGACCACGAATCTATCTATGAGAATCGAGATCTTCTGCTTACTCTTCCCTACTGTGGTATCTAGCTTTAGTTTTTTAGACTCTAGGATGTCTTCGATATTGTAGAGTTCCTTCTTTAGTATTATTCTGGTATATCCTTTTTGTAGAAGTATCTCTAGTTCTTGCTTAAGCGTCCTGTCCTTATACTTTTTCTGAAGAGGGATGATGAGCTGGATCTTAGTTCCCTCTTTTTGTTTCAAAATAAAATCTACTACATCAGTAACCACATGCTTCTTAACGATCTTGCCTGACACTGGCGAATAGGTCTTACCAATACGAGCATACAGTAAGCGCAAATAATCATAGATCTCCGTCAAAGAACCTACTGTCGACCTGGCATTAGAAGTACTTACTTTTTGCTCTATGGCAATCGCTGGACAGATCCCTTTGATAAAATCAACGTCAGGCTTCTTCATCCGATTAAGAAATTGCCTGGCATAGGAGGAAAGACTCTCTACATATCTCCGCTGGCCCTCCGCATACAGGGTGTCCATGATAAGCGATGATTTCCCAGAGCCCGACAGCCCTGTGACCACTACTAATTTATTCTTAGGGATCTTGAGCTCTATGTTCTTGAGGTTATTAGAGCGGGCTCCTTTGATATGTATATGATCTAATAATGGGACTAAACCATTTGATTTTACTGGGTTCTTTACTTTTTTCGCCTTTATCATCTCTCTCTTTAGGGGTATTGGTTGGTAAGCGTGTCATTAATATGTACGATAGCTTAAAGTTAGTTTTAAACTAAAAAAGTATAAAGGTAAAATATCAGTTAATTGTTTGTTAACAATCTTTATTAACTGGTTTTTAGTTAAAACATGGCTTTACTTTATAGTATAGTTATCATATTAAACTTTTATTTAATATATTAGCGTTGCGTTAATTAAATCACTAAAAAAATCTCTCTATAGGTTAGAACATTTACACTAAAATAATTTTTAAGTCAATCTTTAAAAATACATAGTATGGATGTTTCAAAGCTTAGTGATAAGGAGCTAATTCTCAATTACCTAGATACAGCTCACGATAAATGTTTCGAAGAACTTTTAACGAGACACAAAAGTAAAATATACACTTCTATATTCTTATTCGTCAAGGACCACGATCTTGCTGAGGATATCTTTCAAGAAGTTTTTATAAAGATCATTGATACACTCAGAAAGGGTAAGTACAATCACGAAGGGAAATTCCTACAGTGGGCTATGCGTATTTCCTATAACCTCTGTGTAGATCACTTCCGTAGATCTAAGAGAAGAACTAAAGTATCTCCTTCTGAGACGTTCGACATATTCGATGTACTAGAGGTAAAGGATGATAACATGGAAACAACTATGATGAAAAACCAGACCTATACTAAGGTCAGAGAGTTAGTGGACTTACTACCTCCAGAGCAAAGAGAAGTAGTCATCCTAAGACACTACGCTGATATGAGCTTCAAAGAGATCGCTTCGCTAACTAAAGTAAGTATCAATACTGCTCTAGGTAGAATGAGATACGCACTGATCAATATCAGAAAAATGGTAGAAGAGAGACACATCCAATTAACTGCATAATCACTTATTTATAAGAGGTTTCTTATAATGACTTCATAAATTATTGGAGGCAACATCATTTTTTGGTGTTGCCTTTTTTTGTTTTCTTTTTGGGCATCTAATAGATGTCGAATTGGTAAAGCGTACGGAAAGCACATTCCATTAAGTGTTAAGTGTATCCTTTATCTTACTCTGCACAAGTTCCTTTCTTTTTTGCAAAGAGAGATTCTGTGAGGACTTAAAGCCTCCCTCTCTTGCTGACCCTCTCCCAAGCCTCTCCTTCTAGAAGGAGAGGAGATCATTACCCAAAGGCTGAAGACTAACCTTCGAATTATCCTTGTGTTACTATGAATAAACAACTCTCTTCTTAAATGGTACCTACTTTTCTTTTTAAATTTGAAAAAGAGGTTTGACTAACATTACTTGAACTAATAAACTTAGCGTGTCAATTACAATTACTACAGCTTCTACCGATCAACATCTTCGTAAAATCCTTGAACTACAAAAAATCAATTTACCCAAAGCCCTTACTGAAGAGGAAATAAAACAAGAAGGTTTTGTAACTGTCGATCATGATTTCGCAACACTCAAGGATATGAATAACCCGTATCCACACACCATTGCCCTCGGTGGAAACGAAGTAGTCGGCTACGCTCTTGTCATGTTGCCTTCGATGAGGAATGACATCGAGATCCTGAAACCTATGTTTGAGAAAATAGATGGTATCATTTATAAATCAAAGGAGCTATCTGAAAGCAAGTATATCATGATGGGTCAAGCCTGTGTTGCTAAGGGGTATCGTGGGCAAGGCGTGTTTTATAGGATGTATGACCATCTGAAAACTACAACGCAGCATGACTTTGATTTTATGATTACCGAAGTCTCAGCAAATAACCCTAGATCACTTAAGGCACATAATAATCATGGTTTCCAAAATATCTTAAGTTATAATGCGCCTGATGGCCATCCTTGGGAAATTCTATTGTGGGATTTCTCACAATAACTTACCTTAGAATAGTACAAATCAAAAGACGATGAACTATTCTACCCGACTAACGGTAATAATCACTTGTGGGCTATTATTAATGTTTGGATATACTCCCCTATCCTCCCAAAAACTAGAAAAGACAAAACTAGATTCTCTATACGCTGGAATGCAGTTTAGAAACATCGGGCCTCAGCGTGGAGGTCGAAGCGTAGCAGCTAGTGGTGTACACTCGGACCCTATGACCTACTACATGGGTACTTGCGGTGGAGGTGTCTGGAAAACTTCAGATGCAGGTATAAGTTGGAAAAATATCTCGGATGGTTACTTTAAAACTGGATCTGTAGGTGCTATCGAGGTAGCAGCATCGGACCCTAATGTCATCTATGTAGGTATGGGCGAGCACGCAATCAGAGGGGTAATGACCAGTCATGGAGATGGGGTTTACAAATCTACTGATGCTGGAGAGACATGGACTCATCTGGGCTTACCCAACTCTAGGCACATCGCAGAGATCAAGATCCATCCTAGTGACCCCGACTTAGTATACGTAGCGGTACAAGGTGCTGCCTATGGAGATAGCAACGATAGAGGTATCTATAGATCAACCGACGGTGGGAAAAACTGGAAAAATATTTTACCTGGAGATAAAACGACAGGTGTCTCGGACCTAAGTATGGATGTCAACAATCCTAGGATCCTATATGCTTCTACTTGGGATCATAGAAGATTTCCTTGGCAAGTACGTAGTGGAGGACCTGGTTCTGCTTTTTATAAATCAACAGACGGCGGAGATACTTGGGATAAACTCGGAGGTGGGTTGCCAGAGCATTGTGGTAAAACTTCGATAGATGTATCACCAGCAAACTCTAGTGTTGTGTATGTGAATGTAGAATCTGAAGGTGATAAGGCAGGTGTCTATAGATCTAATGATAGTGGCAAAACATGGAAGCAAACATGCAAAGACAGAATAACCGTGGCACGTGCATGGTACTATATAGAGATATTTGCAGATCCTAAAAATGAAGATGTTGTCTATGTCCTCAATGCCCCAATGCTAAAATCTATTGATGGTGGTAAGACTTTTAAATCCATCAAAAATCCTCATGGAGATCAACATCACTTATGGATCAATCCTGCAAATACTCAAAATATAATCTTAGCAAATGATGGAGGTGCTTGTGTAACTTTTAATGGAGGACAGACCTGGTCATCACAAACTAACCAACCAACCGCACAATTCTATAGAGTCATTACTGATAACCAATTTCCATATTATGTCTATGGTGGTCAGCAGGATAATTCTACTGTTGCGATAGCGAGCAGAAACAACGGTGGGGGTATTGGTCAAAAAGACTGGTTCCCAGTAGCGGGAGGCGAGAGTGCATTTTTAGCATTTGATGAGGATGATCCTAAAATGATATTCGGTGGAAGCTATCAAGGTAATATCTCAGTATATGATAGTAAGACCAAAAACAATAAGGATATCATGGCTAACCCAATCGCTGGTCTAGGCTGGATGCCAAAGGAAATGAAATATCGCTTTAACTGGAATGCTCCGATCGTAGCATCACCTCAAGATCCTAATGTAATTTTTCATGGAGCTAATAAGGTGATGAAGACTACTGACCAAGGACTCACCTGGACAGATATAAGTCCCGATCTCACACGAGACAACAAAGAGTTGCAACTAGAAGGAGGTGCTCCTTATACTAATGAAGGCGCTGGGGGAGAAGTCTATAATACGATAAGCTATCTCGAATGCTCTCAGCATGACAAGGATGTTATCTGGGTAGGAAGCGATTGTGGACTTGTACACATCACCACGAATGGCGGCGACGATTGGAGAAATGTAACACCAAAAGGTCTTAGCGAAAGCCTTATCAACTCGATAGATGTGTCCCCACATGACCCAGCTACCGCGTACATCGTTGCTACAAAGTATAAGTTCAATGATTTTACGCCGCTAGCTTATATGACAACAGACTATGGAACCACCTGGAAAAAAATCACCAATGGAATAGCAAAAGAACATTGGATCAGAGTAGTCAGAGAAGATGAGAAAAAACCTGGCCTTCTCTATGCTGGAACGGAAAGTGGTCTTTACATCTCTCATGATCATGGTAGCAAATGGACACAAACCCAATTTGGATTACCGATCTGCCCTATCTCTGATCTGACACTTAGAAATAATGATCTGGTAGTTGCAACATTAGGAAGAGCGTTTTGGATCTTGGATGATCTTAGCCCTTTACAGCAATCTGAGAATATAGCTGCTGAAGAAAAACTAAAACTATTCGAGCCTAAAATTAATCACAGATATATAAGTGGAGGTCGTTGGACATCTGGTGGAGGTGCTAACCCTAAATCGGGAGTCATCATTGACTATTATTTGCCTAGTAAGATCGATAGTAGCGAATTGACTTTAGAGATAATTGACAAGAGAGGAAATCCCGTAAGAAGATATTCTAGTGAAAAAGATAAGTCCTTTAAAAAATACGACGGTGGCCCACAGGCTGATAAGACGCTTGCTACTAAAGCAGGATTAAATAGAATGAATTGGGATCTCAGAAGGGGGACTTTGCCAGGCGTTGAGAAAGTATTCACCTTAGGAAGTTATGCTGGTAGTTATGTCGCGCCAGGAGAATATACATTACGATTGACAGATGGAGGTCATACAGAAGAGCAGACAATAAATCTAATGGCAGATCCTAGAATGGATATACCTCAAAGCTACTATGATGAACAAGCTAACACTTTAGTGAGTCTAGAAAATACACTTAAGAATATCCATGAATCCGTCAATAACTTTAGAGAAGTGAAAGATAGAATCGCTATGCTTAACGAGCAACTAGAAGATCATGATGGCACTGATAGTCTAGTGACCCAAAGTAAAGCTATCCTCGAAAAAATTACTACATGGGAGGAGGAATTGATACAGCCAAAGCAAAAAACATTTCAAGATGTCATCAACTTTCCTAACAAGCTCAATGCAGAGATCATGAATCTGATAAGTAGGATCAACGGTAATGACCCCAAATTAACAGCTGGTTCTAAAGACAGAAGAGATAAACTTATTACGGATTGGGCTGAACTAAAAATGGATATGGATAATATTATCAATGATGACATTTATGAATTTAATAAGGCTTATAAAGCATTAGATATTCCTATTTTAATTGTACCTAGATCAAAGAATAAAGTGATAAAACCATAGGTGATGATCAATATTCATTATCTTATTTCCTCGTTCTAACTGTAAAAAAAAATCTACCAACATGAAAAACAAGAATCAACTAGACAGAAGAGACTTTATGAAAAAGTCTAGCCTAGCTCTAGGTGCTACTGCCCTGTCCACCTCCATGCTGGATGCAAGAAATAAATTTGACATAGTAGGAGAGATAAAAATAGGATTGATAGGTTGTGGAGGTAGAGGGACTGGCGCGGTGGTACAAGCACTCAGCACTACTCAAAATGTGAAGCTAGTAGCGATGTGTGATGCGTTCAGAGATAATCTAGATAAGTGTTATGATAAGATAACAGATCCAGAATTTTCTGATTGGTCAAGTGATGAGCCAAAGAATCTTAATCCAAAAATAGATGTACCAGATGATAGAAAATTTAGTGGGTTTGATGGATATAAAAATGTGATCGCTGCTTGTGATGTGGTGTTGATAGCTACGCCACCAGGGTTTAGACCTATGCACTTTGAGCATGCAGTGAATGCAGGCAAGCATGTATTCATGGAGAAGCCTCTTGCTGTAGATGGCCCAGGTGTAAGGAAAGTATTAGCTGCTGCGGAAGTGGCAAAAGCTAAAAAACTAAATGTGGTTGTCGGTCTACAAAGACACTATCAAAATAAATATACGCAGTGGGTAGATGCTATGCATAATGGAGCGATAGGAGATATCATCACATCTAGAGTCTACTGGAATGGTGCAGGAGTGTGGGTAAGAGAGCGTAAGCCAGCGCAAACTGAGATGGAATACCAAATGAGAAACTGGTATTACTTCAACTGGTTGTGTGGCGACCATATCAACGAGCAGCACATCCACAATCTAGATGTTGGGAATTGGGTACACAAGTCCACGCCCGTGAAGGCACATGGTATGGGAGGACGAGAAGTAAGAACAGGGCTTGATCATGGTGAGATATTTGATCATCACTTTATCGAATATGAATATGCCGATGGTTCTCGCATGTTCAGTCAGTGTCGACACATTAAAGGATGTATGAATAGAGTGTCTGAAGCATTCCATGGCTCCAAGGGATCAGCTCCAAAGCCTGGTGTACTAATCGGCAAAGGAGGTGAAAAAATAATGGACTATGATGACTCTGAAGATGGTAATCCGTACCAAGTAGAACATGATAAATTATTTGCAGCCATAGCTGCGGGAGAATACAAATATGCTGATGCAGAAAATGGAGCTAATGCTACCTTGACTGCGATCATGGGTCGTATGGCTTCTTATTCTGGCAAGGTCATAGAGTGGGATGATGCGTTGAATTCTAATATTGATCTATCGCCAACATCATATGGATGGGATGCTAACCCGCCAGTCATGCCAGATGAAAACGGCAAGTATAGCATTGCAATTCCTGGACAAACAATCACAGTATAGATGAAAAGAAGATCATTCGTAACGAAGAGTGCCTTAGCGGGAATAGGTTTAACAGGATGTGCTACTAAAGTGCCTGCCAAAGCAAGTGCAATAGCAGTGCATACTGAAACACCACATAAATTCAAAATGAAATTTGCCCCTCACCTTGGGATGTTTAAACATCATGCTGGTGAAGACCCGATAGATCAATTGAATTTCATGGCGGATCAAGGGTTTGCTGCTTATGAAGATAATAATATGAAAAAGAGAGAAGTCGCTCTGCAAGAAAAGATGGCTTCGACCATGGCTAAGCGAGGCCTTGATATGGGAGTCTTTGTAGCGCATACTATTTACTGGAAAGAACCTAACCTAGCAAGTGGTAAGCAGGACAAGAGAGATGAATTCCTTAGTGAAATCAAAAGTTCTATAGAAGTAGCTAAGCGAGTTAATGCTAAATGGATGACTGTTGTACCAGGCCATTTAGACCTAAGATTAGATATGGGTTATCAAACTGCGAACGTCGTAGAATCATTGAAGCAAGCTTCTGGACTATTAGAGCCTCATGGTATTACTATGGTGTTAGAGCCTTTGAACTTTAGAAATCATCCAGGCTTATTTTTAACAAAAGCAGCTCAGGCGTTCTTAGTTTGTAGGTCGGTCAATAGTCCATCTTGTAAAATCTTATTTGATATCTATCATCAACAAATTCAGGAAGGCAACTTGATACCTAATATTGAAAATGCTTGGGACGAAATAGCTTATTTCCAAATAGGTGATAATCCAGGTCGGAAGGAACCTACCACTGGTGAAATTAATTACCACAATATATTTAAAGTAATCAGTGAAAGAAATTTTCCTGGTATTTTAGGAATGGAGCATGGTAATTTTCATAAAGGATTAGAAGGAGAGAAAAAATTATTGGCTGCTTACAGATCGGTCGATATCAGTTAAGATATAATAATCTCAATGAAACGTAGTAGAGCAAATCCAATTTTAGGTTTTGCTCTTTTTTATTCAGGCGATTCTAGTTGATTTTTGTTGGGCGTTTATCGGGATTTGATTCCTAATTTGGAATTGTTGGCAAGGATACCAACAATCAATCTATACTTTATACTTCCGCCGTGAATTTCAACGCATTAGTCTGCTCATGCTTCTCGATAGCAAAATTTATCAGCTTAGTCACCAGCTCTTTTTTAGGAATACCACTATGCTCCCAAAGCGTGGGATACATACTGATAGCCGTAAAGCCAGGTAATGTATTTACCTCATTGATGATCAACTCCCCGGATTCTGTCATAAACATATCTACTCTAGTCATCCCACAACATTCCAATACTTCATAAGTATCTACCGATATTTTTTGGATACGCTTTACTTCTTCTTCTGTGAGTTTTGCTGGAATCTCTAATTTTGCACCACTCTCGTCTAGGTATTTTGATTCGTAAGAGTACCATGATTTAGGGATGACTTCCCCAGGAATAGATGTGAGCGGATTTTCATTTCCTAAGACCGCACATTCTAATTCTCTTCCTACAACTTTAGATTCGACCAATACCTTGACATCAAACTCAAACGCCTTATCTAAGCCTTTCTCAAATTCTGCCTTATTTGTTGTAAATGAAATTCCTACTGAACTTCCCAAATTGACGGGCTTGATAAATAATTCATTCCCGAGTTCTTTTTCGATGTCCGCATAGTCATGCCTATCTCTTTGGTGCCTCCTAATTGTTACTCCAGGAGCTACTCCTATTTTGGCGTCCCGTAAGATCCGCTTCATGATATCTTTATCCATCCCTACTGCAGACCCCAAGATCCCAGGACCAACACATGGAAGATTTGCTAGCTTAGCAAGACCTTGAACTGCCCCATCCTCTCCAAACATTCCGTGTAAGACAGGAAAGATAACATCGACCTTAGTGATTGGACTACCTTCAAAACTTGGAGTAATATAATGTGAGTCCGTATTCTGGGAAAAAATAACTTCAGTAGAGGTGTCTTGTAATGACACTAATTTAGCATCAGTCGCATCGCTTAATTTCATCGATTCAGCTTGATAGTACCACTTGCCATTCTTATCTATCCCAATCAATACTGGCTCAAATAAGTCCTTATCCATTACATCCACGATATTCTTGGCTGATCTTAACGATACCTTATGTTCAGAAGATCTACCTCCAAACAATACTGCCACTTTTAATTTATCACTCATAAATAACAATTGAACATACAAAATAATAAATTGCTCTGGACTAAGATTTTCTATTTATAATAGATTCTATATAATACATTGCAAACATACAAGACAAACCTAAATGCCTAAAAAGACTATAAATATTATCGGTATCCCTTATGATGAAAAATCATCGTTTATGAGAGGGCCTGCCGAAGCACCTGACAAGATCAGAGAGACTTTTCATGATGGCTCTGCAAATTATTTTGCTGAGAATGGTGTTGACATAAAAACAGATATCAACTTAGTGGATAAGGGTAACTTATCTATCAAAGAGTATATTGATATCAAACCAGCCATCAGTGCACAATTAAATCCTACTGATAAATTTATTTTTCTGGGAGGCGACCACTCGGTGAGCTTTCCAGTTATTGATGCTATGAAGGATATCCATTCTTCGTTTGACATTTTGCATTTTGATGCTCATGCTGACCTATATGATGAGTTTGAAGGGGATAAGTTTTCTCATGCATGCCCTTTTGCTAGGATCATGGAACTGGGTGTAGTTAATCGACTCGTACAAGTGGGGATAAGGACACTGACTAAACATCTTCGAGAACAAGCAGATAAATTCAACGTAGAGGTCATAGAGATGAAGAATATTTCTCTGATGAATGATCTCAAGTTTTCAGGTAAACTTTATATCTCTATAGACTTAGATGGATTTGACCCTGCTTATGCGCCAGGGGTATCTCATCATGAGCCAGGAGGTCTAAACCCTAGAGAGGTCATTAATTTTTTACATAAACTTGATTGCGAAATTATAGGCGCGGATATTGTAGAATTAAATCCATCTAGGGACTCTACAAATATCACTGCTGCGCTTGCTGCAAAATTACTGAGAGAGCTATGCGGTATTTTATAAGTTCAAAATCACTTTCCCCTTCGCATTTCACTTTTACGCATAGGCATAGAATCAATAAGACCAAATAGGTCTTTGGATAGCACCACTTCACTTTTGGACAGCTTTACTCCGCCATCTTTACCTATCAAAATGAAGGTAAATTTATCATCTTGTACTTTGAATTTTGCTCTTAAGTCTTTACCATTCTTGTCTTCCAAAACAAATGAGAGAACGACTAAGTCTCGTTCTTCAAATCCTAACTTATTATTCAAGATAATTTTCTGTTGTGCGATTAGTTTAGCGTCAGATATATTGGGAGCAAATAGTAGAACGACTCTATTTTTCCATTTATGATCTTTCAAAGTATCTGATTGAGAATAAGCCAAGACAGAAAGTGAAGTGAGAATAATAGATAAAGTAATATTTAGAAAGTATCTATTCATTTGAGCTCAATAATTAGCCAAATCAGAATCAGATGAATCTCTAAACAATAGCCTGAGGTTGAATAAGAACAATAGAATTGCCACTGTCAGCCAGATATACATCCACGCTGCTGCCGGCAAGAATATCATAACCTCTGCATAAGCCTGTAGATCAGAAGAAGGCCCTACATTAAAATCCTGAATGATGTAAATAATACTAGCTAGTCCGATAAACATCAAGACCTCCCTGCCTAGGTTTGTTTTCATAGCAATGAACGTGAGGATGGCAGAAAACCCTAGCAATACGCCTGTCGTAAATAAGGAGTTAAACCAATACAACCCTGTGACTAACATACTTATCACCAAAAGAATCAACATCGGCTTCACAAGCTTTTGCAATTTTGCACCTACATAGAATAGTATATTTCCAAATATCGCACTACCTAAATAGCCACCCATAATTATCACTGGTCGACTCCCTCCTACTGATCTTGTCCAACCGCTTCCATCTTTATTTATCTGTATCTCTTCTACCCAGCCACCTGTCAGTACTGCACCTATCCCATGACCAAACTCATGCAAGAAGGTAACCAGTAAAGTAATCGGATAAAGAATTCTTCGTCCAATGTCTCCTCCATAATATTTCAGACCAAAGTATAAACAGAGGATGCCGATAATTCTTATGAGTATATTATTCTTGATAGCACAGGTATTTTATTAATCAAATGTATGATAATTTAATTCTCAGGTGTCTTTACTCAATGAAGTGATTTAATAATGTATGTTAAAATGAGTTGTAAGTGCTTGGTTTTCAAGATGAAGCTCTTTTGGAAACTCGTAGCCGTAGCTAGGGGTTGAGAAAAAGCTGATAGATTGAGAATCAATGGCTTGCAAATCAATTAACAGTATTCGAGGGTGGAATAAATGTAAGGAAGTACATAGCCATCACAGGTACTTCCAAGGCTACGGCAACCAGAGATCTGCAAGATCTCGTCACCAAGAATCTAATAATAGCAGTCGGGAAGGGAAGAAGAACTCGGTATGAGATCAATTATGAAAAGGAGTGATTAAGCACTTGATCAATACTTACGATACTTAAGTTCTCCACCCACAAAAGTATACAGCACCTCGGTCTCCAATAATTCTGGCTCTGAGCAAGAGATTAGATTCTTACTCAGGACAACCATATCCGCAAGTTTACCCACTTCGAGGCTTCCCTTTAGGTCTTCTTCAAAAGCGGAATAAGCATTAGCCAAAGTATATGAATGCAACGCTTCCTCACGAGTCATTTTCTGCTCAGGAAAAAATGTATAACCATTGTCGACTCGTTTTCTTGTCACACTCGCATAGTAACTTTCTAGTGGGTTGACATCTTCGACAGGAGCATCAGTACCATTATTAACGACAACACCAGCATCGAGTAATGATCGCCAAGGGTACGCTTCTTCACGCGCCCGACGCTCACCCAATCTCTTCTCCGCAAATAGGGCATCAGAAGTACAGTGAATTCCTTGCATAGCTGCAATCACATTTAGCTCAGCGAATCTTGGAATGTCTGCAACATTGATATGCTGAGAATGCTCGATCCGCCATCTAAGGTCCTTGCCATCTATCTTCTCAAAAGTGCGCTCCATTATATCTAAGACTTCCCGATTAGCACGATCACCTATGGCGTGGACACACATCTGCATATCGTTAGCAGCAGCAAGCTCTGCTATCTGCTCTACCTCCTCAATATCAGTTGTATTCTGTCCATAGAAATCTGGCTTGTCATCATAAGGCTCCAGCAGCCATGCACCGTAACTTCCAAGGGCTCCATCGACTTCAGTTTTGATAGCTCTACAGGTATAGTAATTATTGCCAACATTCACTTTTCGGATACCTGCTAATTTGCCTTTCATTTCTTTAGCAGACCTTCTGATCATTGTCCATAATCTCAATTCGAATTCACCAGCCAAAGCGATCTTTTCAAATCTATCTACCTCTACAAAACTTGCTCCAGCATCTTGAAATGAAGTGACCCCTTTGGTCAGGCACTCCTCCTGTGCAAGCTCGACAGCCTTATACCATGTTTTCTCCTTTTCTTCTTCTGATAAGGTTTCGAGATATTCTTCATGCGCAGCTCTGATCACCGACATCGCTCGCTCCTCGAATACGCCTATGGCTTCGCCTTCCTCATTCCTGACGATTGCGCCTCCTTTAGGATCGGCGGTTTCCAGGGAGACGCCGGATATCTGCATTGCTTTAGCATTAGCGAATAAGCCGTGTCCACTAGCATGGGTCAGGACGACAGGATTATTAGGAGATATTTCGCTGAGTTGTTCGTGGGTAGGGTAGCCACCTACATGTTGATGGGGCACGGAATCCCATTTCTCTTGGTGCCATCCTCTACCGACTATCCATTCTCCTGGCTCGCTTTCTTTGACTTTCTCCTCTACCATTTCTACGATTTCTTCCCAGCTCTTTGATCTTAGGAAATTCAGATTCAATAAGCTATATCCTAAGCCTGTAAAGTGAGCATGTCCCTCTATGAAACCAGGCATCATAAAAGCTCCTTTAAGGTCCAACAATTCTGTAGATTCTGTTGCTAGTTTCTTAATAGCCTCATCCATCCCGATACTTATAATTTCCTCGTCTTTGATAGCGATGGCAGTAGCGGTAGGATTTTCTTTGTCGACTGTATAGATGTCTGCATTGTAGATGATCAGATCTGGGGAGGTATCCGTAGTAGCACATGACAAGAGTAAGGTGAGTGCTAGAATTGTTGGGAGAAGATATTTATTAAAAACCATGTTTAGAATTTTGTACCGATGATAAAGATATATATTTGAGCTTCATAGATCTTGCAGATGTTATCGTTCGACGAATTAAGACTACAATTTGAAGATTTTCTTCAATCAAAAAAATTTGATAAGAATCCTCAGGGGCTTTACGAGCCATTAAATTATATCCTTGCTCTTGGTGGGAAGCGCATCAGGCCTGCGCTGTTATTAGCTTCTTACAATCTCTTTCGGGATGATGTACAGATTGCTATGCCCTTGGCATTTGCGACAGAGCTATTTCACAATTTTACACTTATGCATGATGATATCATGGATGAGGCAGATCTGAGAAGAGGTGAGACTAGTGTCCATAAAAAATATGATGTCAATACGGCTATTCTATCTGGAGATGTGATGATGATATATGCTTATCAGTATATGGCGATGAGTCCTCCTGATAAGTTAGCTCAGGTACTAGATGTATTCCATGATACGGCGATCAAGGTATGCGAAGGACAACAGTGGGATGTTGAGTACGAAACATCTATTGATGTTAAGGTCCCTGACTACATAAAAATGATAAGCTATAAAACTGCAGTCTTAGTAGCTGCAACGCTCAAGATAGGAGCAATCATAGCAGGAGCTAGCGATAAAGATGCAGACCACCTATACCAATTTGGTGAAAATCTAGGTATAGCATTTCAAGTGCAGGATGATATATTGGATACTTTCGGGGACACTGCCAAGGTGGGTAAGGTGATCGGTGGAGATATCTTACAGTCTAAAAAAACCTACCTCTATCTCAAAGCCGTAGAGCTGATAGAAGATCACAAAAGAGCAGATTTCATCAAGCTATACAATTCTGATATCCAACAAGAATTTGATAAGGTCAAGAAAGTCAGAAAGGTTTTTGATGAATTGTATGTACTCCATTATGCTCAACAATTAAAAGAAAACTATGAGCAGCTCGCCAAATCCCATTTTGATGCAGTCACAGTGAAGGAGAAAAGACGATCAACTATCAATGAGATAGTCGATATGCTCATGGTAAGAGAGTCTTAAAAAACAGCATAAAAAAGGACCGCTCAAATAAGCAGTCCTGAAAAATATAAGTTATAAGCTTTTTATTATCTGAATAAATTGCCTAGCGCTTTCATACCCATACCTGCTATCTCGTCCATTACAGATCCATCACCATCTCTGTCTAGCATCTTTTCTATAAGGTTTTGTTGTGGCATTTTTTGCTGTACTTGCTGATTAGAAGATTTTAGGTAGTCTAATAAATTAGAAGGCTGCATCTGTTGTTGCTTTTTCTGCTTCCCTAACATACCTAGAGCTACTGGAGCTAATTTCATCAGTAGATTCATAGAGTTATTTCTACTTAGCCCTGAGCCTTTAGACATCGCATTCACCACATTGAAGATGTTGCTACCACCTAGCAGGTGACTTAATATGCCCATTCCATCTGCATCTTTACCACTTGCATTGCCGCTCAATAGTCCAGAGATGTTTTCTAATATTGCCCCGTCATGCGTTTTTTCTAATGCTCCGAATAATCCTTGAAGGCCTTCAGGCTTAGCAGCATTTTTGCTGAGTGCACCTAGGATAGTCGACAATCCTAAGTTTGTTGCTGATTTTGTTTGTTCTTTGTTTGCGCCTCCCAGTTGATTTGTGAGTTGGTCTAAAAGTCCATTTTGTAGTTGACCCTGTAAGAGGTCCATTAAATTTGCCATCTAAATAATTGATTTTTGTTTTGTGATTAATATTACTAATACGAAGATTTGAAATATATAGTTCGTATAGAAGACTTTTCTTGGTCAGCAGGTAGCTAATTTTAGGGTCAAGGCAAAAAGTTAGACACTAGCTTACTAAGACTCCCAAGGGGTCATGACATCTTGAAATAATTACCACCACACTTTCTTAATTCCACAAAACTCATGGACAATTCTAAAAATAAATCTTCCCATTCCACCATTCC
>ENA-ORXT01001609-ORXT01001609.1-marine-metagenome-genome-assembly--contig:-NODE-1609-length-29619-cov-23.442861_pt1 | contig 29619 bp, 19 predicted proteins | sample MGYA00237868_ERZ511482 | MGnify/ENA metagenome assembly ERZ511482 | reverse complement strand
TCCAGCGGCGCCCGGGCGTTGTTCATCGCCAGGATCGTCTCGCCCTCGGTGGAACCGACCGATACCGTGAAGCGCGGGTCGGCCTCGAACTGCGCCAGGTTCTCGGGGGCGGGAAAGTTCGGGAACGCGTCCAGGTCGCCGGCCATCATCGCCGAGAACGCCGCGGTCGGGTCACCGATGAACTTGAACGTGACCCGCTCCAGCGCCACCGGCTCGCCCCAGTAGTCCTCGAACCTCGACAGCTCCACCCGATCGCCCTGCACCCAGCGCTCGAAGCGGAACGGCCCGGTACCGACCGGTGCGGTCGCCGCGGTCGCCGCCGACGCCTCGTCGAGCATCACCGCATCCCCCCAGGCCAGGTTGAAGGGCAGATCCCCCGAGGGCTCGCCCAGCAGGATCCGCACCGTGGTGGCGTCGACGGCCTCCACCCGCTCGATGTTCTCGAACAGCGCCTTCTGCGCATTGGTCGAACCCTCGGCGCGTGCCCGGTCCAGCGTGAACACCACGTCCTCGGCACTGAACGCGGCACCGTCGTGAAAGCGCACGCCGTCGCGCAGCGTGAAGGTGTAGCGGCGACCGTCCTCCGTCGCCGACCACTCGCTGGCCAGGCCCGGCAGCACCGCCCCGTCGGGGCCGAAGCGGGTGAGCCCCTCGAACACGTTGGCGTAGACCACCTCGTCGATGGCGGCCGCGGCACCGGCGGTGGGGTCCAGGTTCGGCGGTTCGAGCTGCATGCCGAGCACCAGATCGGTCTTCGCCGCCACGGCGTCCGCGGCCATGCCGAAGGAGGCGCTCGCCGCGAGGACGAGAACGGCGGCGCGACGCGTGCCGGCCTGGAACGGTGCGATCATGACGGTTGGATCCGTGCGTGGGCCGAGAGAGCGTGCGAGGGTAGCAAACCGGTCAAACGGCCCGTACCGGTGATGTCTCCGCGCGGCCGATCGATGCGACGCGGGCGCAGCGCCCGTCTCCGACGCGGCCCGGCAACGATTTCGCTCATGTGCGGCACGGTCCGTGCCGCTACCGGAGCACCCCGGTCCGGCGAGCGCCTCCGTTGCTCGTCAGCGAGACGATCATGCAAGCACGACCATCGATTGTCGCGCTTCTGCTGCTGGCCTGCCTGCCGGTGGCGGCTGCCGCGTCGGGCCCGCCACCCGAATGCGTCTACGTCTCGTCGTACCACGTCGGCTACAGCTGGTCGGACCGGCTGGAACAGGGGCTGCGCACCACGCTCGGCGCACGCTGCCGGCTGATGTCGATCTACCTGGACACGAAACGACAGCGCGAGCCCGTCGAGCGACGCGCGGCGGCGGCGAGGGCGATGGTGTCGATACGGGAGATCCGGCCGGCCGTGATCATCACCTCGGACGACAACGCGGCCAGGTACCTGATCGTGCCCCACCTGAAGGGGGCGCAGGTGCCCGTCGTGTTCACCGGCGTCAACTGGACGGTGGAGGAATACGGGTTCCCCTGGCCCAACGTCACCGGCATCGTCGAGGTGTCGCCGATCCGGGCCGTGCTGGAGCAGGCGGAACGGGTCGTCGGCCGGGCCGGGCGCGCCGCCTACATCGCCGCCAACACGCAGACCGAGTGGAAGAACTACGCCCGGCTCAAGCGCGAGACGGCGGCGATGGGCACCACCCTGTTCGCGATGCTGGTGGACAACATGGTGCAGTACGAGGCGAGCGTCGCGTCGGCGCAGGGTGTCGACATCCTGATCATGGGCGGCAATGCGGGCATTCGCGACTGGGACGCCGAACGCGCCCGGCGGATAGCGCAACGCCACACCGCCACCTTCAGCATCACCACGCGCGACTGGATGATGCCCTACACCATGCTGGGCCTCACCAAGCTGCCCGAGGAACACGGCGAATGGGCCGGCGAGAGCGTCATCGCCATTCTTGACGGGCGCTCGCCCGCCACCATCCCCCTCGCCACCAATCGGCACTGGGAGAGCTGGGTCAACCAGGACCTGCTGGAGCGGGGCGGCTACGAGCTTCCGGCGCGCACGCTGCGCAAGGCCCGGCACGTGGCATCGCACTGATGCGGCATGCCGGCGCAAGGGCGGGGGACGAGCTCCCGGACGGGACCCGCCGCATGCACCGTCTCCTGATCACGACGTTCGTGACGCTGTTCGTGCCGCTGACCTGCTTCGGCGCCTATTCGATCAACCGGTTCGAGAAGCTCGATACGCTCGAGAACGAGGCGCTCGGCACGGCCCGGAGGGTGGCCGAGGAGGTCGGCAGGCTGCAGACGGCGATGAGCGTGCTGACCAGCATGCACCATCTGCTGCAGGACTACGACGAGACCTTGCCGTCACTGGCGCGCACGCTGCGCGAGCAGGCGCCGTGGATAACCGCGATGGGGCGCTACCGCCAGATCGGGCCCGAACAGCGCGCACCGTTCGAGGCGCGGATGGAGTTGCGCGGCCGGTACGATTTCCGGATCCGCGATCTGGATGCGTCCGGCGGTGCCAGCGTGGCCCCGGTGCGCGATCGCGCCTTTCCGGTCGCGGCGCTGGAACCGATGTCGCCGCGCAACCTGCCGTTGTTCGGTGCCGACCTGGCGGGCGTGCCGGGCGTGTCCGCCGCCCTGTCGAACGCGGCGGCCACCGGCCGCGATCACCTGACCACCGTCCCGTCCGGCTGGCCGGCGGGCGGGCAGTTCATGCTGTTCAGCCCCGTCTACCGCGGCATGACCGCACCGCGCGAGCCCGCTGAACGCGTTCGTCAGGCCGACGGCGGCTATTGGCTGATCATCGATCCGGACGCGATGCTCGGCAGCGCGGAGAGCCGGCAGCGCCGTTTCGATGTCGCGATCGAGGTGCGATCGCCCGGCGGCACCGACAGTCTCCGGCAACTGCCGGCCTTGTCGCACGCAGGCCTGACCCTGTCCCGGCTCTACCGGCCGCACACCCTCGAGCAGTCCTGGCCGTTCGGCACGTCGAGCCTGACGGTCCGCATGAGCGCCCGCTACGGACTGAGCCACCGGACGATGACGCTGACCGCACTGCTGCTCGTGCTGGTCGCCGGGTTGCTCGCGTTGCTGATCGCCGCCTCCCGGCAGAAGGCCCGTCGACTGCTGGAGCAGGAGAAGGGGCGTCGGGCACTGGATGCGGAACGCCGCAAGGCGCAGAAGACGCTCGATGCGATCAGCGATGCGGTGATCACCGTCGATCCGCAGGCACGTGTGCGCCGGGTCAATCCGGCCGGTGCGCTGTTGCTCGGACAACCGGCGGACGCCCTGTGCGGCCAGGCCGTGGGCGGCCTGATCGCCCTGCAGCACGCGGGACCGGTGCACGAGGAACCCCGGCCCTTCGACCTGGTCGGGGAGATCGGGCAGTTGCCCGCACGTGTTGACCGGCGCTTCGAGCTCGGCCTGTCCGATCCCGACGGCCATGCCGATCGGGACACCGGGCTGCAGGCCAGCCTGTCGCGCACCGGCGGTCCCGGCGATGACGACGACGTGATCATCGTGCTGCGCGACACCAGTGCCGAACGGCGCTTCACGCGCGAGCTCGAGTACCAGGCCAACCACGATGCGCTGACCGGCTGCACCAACCGGCACCACTTCGAGCGACAACTGGAGCGCCTGGCCGACGCGGGTACCGCGGACGATCCGGGCCATGCGCTGCTGTACATGGATCTGGACCAGTTCAAGGCCATCAACGACACCGCCGGACACGCCGCCGGAGACCGCCTGCTGGTCGAGCTGACCGGCGAGCTGCGCGCCATGCTGCGCGAACGCGACATCCTGTGCCGACTGGGCGGGGACGAGTTCGGCATGATCATCGTCGACGTGTCGCGCACCGCCGCCCGCGAGATCGCCGAGCGCATCCACCGCGCCTTCCAGTCGCTGGTGTTCAGCCACGACGGTCACGCCTTCGCGGTGCGCGCCAGCCTCGGACTGGTGCACCGCGGCGAGACGGACGGCAGCGCCGACGGTCTGATGGCCGCCGCCGACATCGCCTGCTACGCGGCCAAGGAGGGTGGGCGCAACGGTCTGCACCAGTTCCGTGCCGGGGACGGGGGCACGACGATGCGTTCGAACGAGCTGAACTGGCTGCCCCGCCTGCAGCGCGCCCTCGATCGGGACGAGTTCCGGTTGCACGCCCAGCCGATCGTCCCGATCGGTGCCGATCCGGGCGGATCGTCGATCGTCCACTACGAGCTGCTGCTGCGGTTGCACGATGACGACGGTCGCGAGATCCCGGCCGGGCAGATCGTCCAGGCCGCCGAGCGCTACGGGCTGATGCGCGAGATCGATCGCTGGGTCATCGCCCGGGCGATGACCGAGATCGCCGGCGCGACCGCGGCGGGGGTACGGGCCGGCTTCTCGATCAATCTCTCGGGCCAGTCGGCGGCGGACGCGACGCTGATCGAGTTCATCCGCACGCAGTACGCGCAGCACGGCATCGATCCGTCACGGGTGTGGTTCGAGATCACCGAGACCGCCGCCATCTCGCACTTCGCCACCGCGGTGGAGCTGGCCGGACAGATACGGGCGCTCGGTTCCAGGATCGCGCTGGACGACTTCGGTTCGGGTCTCAGCTCGTTCGGCTACCTGAAGAACCTGCCGGTCGACGTGCTCAAGATCGACGGGCAGTTCGTGCGCGAGCTGGCCAGCAACCCGATCGATCGGGAGATGGTGCGCGCCATCTCGCAGATCGCACGCGTCATGGGCATACGGACCGTGGCCGAGTTCGTCGAGGATCGGCGCACCCTGGAGGTGCTGGCCGAGATCGGCATCGACTACGCGCAGGGATACCACATTGCACGGCCCGCCCCGCTGGACGAGGTGCTCGGACCGGGCGCGACCGAGGCGCCATCCCGACGAGCCGCCTGAGCGCACCCGGACCCTGACCCGGACGCGCGGGACGGTATCCTCGCCTGCCCGCCACACCAGGAACGCCGATGAACAAGGCCGTACGCGACCGTCTGCCGCGCCCGGAGCATGCCACCCGGTTCTGGTGGGTGCGCCACGCGCGCGTACCGGCCGCCGCCGATCGCATGTACGGCAGCCAGGATCTGGACTGCGACACCTCGGACGATGCGCTGTTCGCCGGCATCGCCGCACGCCTGCCCGCCGGCGCGATCTGGGTGACCAGTCACCTGAGACGCACCCGCCAGACCGCCGACGCGCTGCTCGCCGCCGGTGCCGCGGTGCCCGCCGCCCGCGTGGAGGATCCGGCGATCGCCGAGATGGATTTCGGCGAGTACAACGGGATGACCCATGAGCAGCTGTTCGCCGCCCGCGGCGACGATCCCTTCCTGGGCTTCTGGCCGATGTCGCCGCACGATCGGGCCCCGGGGGGCGAGAGCTTCACGATCCTGCGCGACCGGGTCGCAGGCTTCGTGGACCGCGCGCTGCAGGCGTACCCGGGGCAGGACATCGTCTGCTCGGCGCACCGGGGGTCGATACTCGCCGCCGTGCAGATCGCGCTCGATCTGCCGTTGAGCACCAGCGTGGCGCTGGACATCGACAACGTCTCGCTGACCCGACTGACCCATCACGCCGATGCGGCCCCCGACGGACCGCGGTGGCGGCTCCAGGAGTGCAACTGGCTGCCGGGCGGCTGACGGCGCGGTCCAGTTACCGGTGCCGGAGACCGTCGGGACGGACCGTTCGTCGGGCGTGGCCGGCTAGACTGGAGCTTCCGGGTCGCCAGGGACCGCGCACCAGCTTCATCGATGTCACCGACGACGCAACGATCTCCGCTCACCCGGCAAGCCGGGGTCACCAGGGCTGCAGGAAACGCCAAGGCTGCCAAGGTTGCAAGAGCCGCCGTGGCGGTCTGCGCGTGCACGCTGGCGCTCGGCGCGTGCGGCGGCGGCGACGACGCACCGGCCGGCATCATCGCGATCGGTGATACCGACGGCCCCGGTGACGGTTCCGTCCCGGCCGTGTCCGAAAGCCTCGAGCAGGCACCCGGATCGGACCGGGGTAGCCTGCGTTACGGTCAGGTGGTGGTCAGCGAGACCTACGACGACCAGAACGGCGCGACCAGTCGCGTGGCGGCGCGCTTCGTCCGGCTGACGGCCGAGGCGGCGGCGCGCACCCCGCTGCTGGAACGTGCGGCCGACACCTGCAGTCGCGTGCCGGACGACGCACCGGTTCCCGGACATTACGAGGGGCCGGTGACGGCCTACGGTGGCGAGCTGAGCGTGTTCGACGACCTGGTGGCCGAGGATCTGGACGCCGGCCAGGCCATCGTGCTGTCGGGTCCGGACGGCACCTGGAGCACCCTCCTGCCCGTCACCTTCGGAGCCCTGCGGGTGTACCTGCAGGACAGCGCGGGCAGCCGGATCGACGGGCGCATCCCGTCGGGCCTGATGATCGACATCCCCGACGGTGGCGATTTTCCCGGCTTCGCGGCGATCGAGCTGCCGGACCCCCAGCCCGCGGCCGACAGCTTCGTGCCGCTCGTCGACAGCCGCGTCGACGTCGGTACGGTCTACCGCTGGGCGCAGAGCAACGCGACCGGCTCGCGCGCGCACCTGAGCATTCGCGATGCGGACGGGCGGCTCGACTGCTTCGCGGCCGACGACGGGCTGTTCACGCTCGCCGAGGCAGGCCTGGACGAAGGTGCGCTGAGCGGGGCCGCAACGCTTGCAGGCGTCGCCCGCGAGGCCACCCGCATCGAACGCCGGGACGGTGCCACCCTGGTGATGACCACCGCCACCCAGCGTCCCTGACGCACGAGCCTGCGCTACCCGCCGGCACTTCCGCTTGCCGGCACCCGCCCGGAGCGGGCACCGGCGATGCGCACGGCCTACTTCAGCCGCTCGATCACCGTGGCGATGCCCTGCCCCATGCCGATGCACATGGTGGCCAGTCCCAGCTCGCCGTCGTCCTGGTCCATGACGTTCATCAGCGTGGTCAGGATGCGTGCCCCCGAGGCGCCCAGCGGGTGGCCCAGCGCGATCGCCCCGCCGTTGAGGTTGACCTTGCGATCCAGGTGATCGGCCAGTCCCAGGTCCTTGATGACCGGGATCGACTGGGCGGCGAACGCCTCGTTGAGCTCGACGTGCGAGATGTCCTCGATGCTTGCGCCGGCGCGCTTCAACGCCTTCTTCGAGGCAGGTACCGGGCCGTAGCCCATGATGGCCGGATCGCAGCCGGACACCGCCATCGAGCGGATGCGCGCGCGCGGAGTGATGCCGAGCGCCATGGCCTTCTCGCCGCTCATCACCAGCATGGCGGCGGCCCCGTCGGACAGCGCCGAGGAGGTGCCGGCGGTGACCGTGCCGGTCTTCGGCACGAACGCCGGCGGCAGCCCCGCCAGCGCCTCGAGCGAGGCCTCGGCACGGATCACCTCGTCGGTGTCGATGATCTTCAACGCACCGTGCTCGTCGTGACCCTGCACCGGCACGATCTCGTTGGCGAAACGGCCCTCGACGGTGGCGGCATGGGCGCGCTGGTGGGAACGGAGCGCGAACGCATCCATCTGCTCGCGGCTCACGCCGTGCATCTGGCCGAGCATCTCGGCGGTGGCACCCATCATCATCGACGCCCGGGCCATGTAGCGGCACATGGCCGGATTGAGATCGACCCCGTGCATCATCGGCACGTGCTGCATGTGTTCCACGCCGCCGATCACGAACACGTCGCCGTAGCCGGTCATGACGCCCTGGGCGGCGATGTGCAGCGCGCTCATCGACGAGCCGCACAGGCGGCTGACGGTCTGGGCGGCGACCTGCTTGGGCAGCCCCGCCATCAGGCCCACCGCACGGGCGACGTTGAAGCCCTGCTCCAGCGTCTGGTTCACGCAGCCCCACACCACGTCCTCGACATCCGCCTTCGGGACACCGGGATTGCGTTCGAACAGCGCCTGCACCAGGGCTGCCGACAGGTTCTCGGCGCGCACGTGGGCGAAGCCGCCACCTTTCGTGCGACCCATCGCCGAGCGCACACCGTCGACGATGACGACATCGCGTGCCCCAAACTTCATTCCCGGGTTCATGCCTGGCTCCGCTGGTAGAAGGTGTTGCCGCCGGTGGCCATCTCGCGCATGCGCGCGGTCGGCTCGTACAGCGGACCGAGATCGTTCATGGCGTCGGCACGGGCGCAGAAGTCGGCCAGGCCCGCCCGGTCGACCCAGCGCAACGCCCCGCCCCTGAACGGCGGGAAGCCGAGCCCGTAGACCAGGCCCATGTCGGCCTCCGCCGGCGTGCCGACGATGTCGTCCTCGAGACAGCGTGCCGCCTCGATGCACAGCGGGATCATCAGCCGGTCGACGATGGTGTCGGCATCGAACTCCGCCTGCGCCGACTGCACGCTCTTCACGACGGCATCGCCTGCCGGGTCCGGCAGCTTCTTCAGCTTGCCGCGCTTGTCGGTCTCGTAGCGGTAGAAGCCGTGACCGTTCTTCTGGCCGTACCGATCGGCCTCGTACATCGCATCGATCACGGTGCGCTCGGCGGAGGCCATGCGATCCGGAAAGCCCTCGGCCATGACGGCGGCCGCATGCTTGCCGGTATCCAGTCCGACCACGTCGAGCAGGTAGGCCGGGCCCATCGGCCAGCCGAACCGCTCCAGGGCGCGGTCGATGGCCACCACGTCGCCACCGTCGGCGATCAGCCGGGTGTAGCCCGCGAAATAGGCGAACAGGATGCGGTTGACCAGGAAGCCCGGGCAGTCGTTGACCACGATCGGGGTCTTGCCCATCGCCTGGGCGTAGGCCACGGTGGTGGCGATCGCCCGGTCCGAGGAGCCCTTGGCGCGGATCACCTCGACCAGCGGCATGCGGTGCACCGGGTTGAAGAAGTGCATGCCGCAGAAGTTCTCGGGACGCTGCAGGGATTCGGCCAGCAGGTTCACCGAGATGGTCGATGTGTTGGTGGTGATGATGGTGTCACCCCCTACCGCGGCTTCCACCTCGGCCAGCACCGATGCCTTGACCTTCGCGTTCTCCACCACCGCCTCGACCACCAGGTCGACGCTGCCGAACTCGCCGTACGACAGCGCCGGCACGATGGCGTTGAGCACCGCGGGCACGCCTTCGGGCTTGAGCTTGCCACGCATCACCTGCTTGCCCAGCAGCGCACCGGCCTCGTTCAGGCCGGTCTGGATCGCCTCCTGACGGATGTCCTTCATGACGATCGGAACGCCGTTCGAGGCGCTCTGGTAGGCCACCCCGCCGCCCATGATGCCCGCGCCCACCACCGCGGCCCGCTTGACCGGCACGGCATGACCCTTGGTGATGCCGCGGGCGATGCGCTTGAGCTGCTGGTCGTTCAGGAAAATGCCCACCAGGGAGGCGGCCACATCGGTCTTGGCAAGTTTCACGAACGCTGCGGACTCGACCGGCAGCGCCTCGTCGCGGTGCTTCGTGCACTGCTTCTCCACCACGTCGATGATGGTCAGCGGCGCGGGGTAGTGCGGGCCAGCCTTGGCACCGACCACGCCCTTGGCCGACATGATCGCCATGGTGCGCTCCATGTCGGACAGCAACACGGGGCCGGTCTTGATCCTTCGTCGCGCCGCGACATCGATCCTGCCCAGCCGCACCTGCTCGACGATGCCCAGCGCCGCCTGCTCCAGCATCTCGCCGGGCACCACCGCATCGGCCGCCCCGTCGATCAGCGCCGCCTTCGCGCTCCTGGCCGAGCCCGAGCACATCCACTCGACCGCGTTGTCGACGCCGATCAGGCGCGGCAGGCGCACCGAGCCGCCCCAGCCGGGCATGATGCCGAGCTTGACCTCGGGCAGGCCCACGCGCGCGCCCTCGGCCATGACCCGGAAGTCGGCCGCCAGGCAGATCTCGAATCCGCCGCCCTGCGCCTCGCCGTTGATCGCCATCACGGTCACGAACGGCAGGTCCTCGAAGCGGTTGAACATCGCGTTGACCCGGTCGAGCATGCCGGCGAGTTCGGCGTCGGGGGCGACGAAGTAGTCCAGGAACTCGTTGATGTCGGCACCGGCGATGAACACCGACTTGCCGCTGGTCATGACCAGACCGTCGACACCGGTCTCACGTTCGATCACGTCGAGCGCGGCACCGAAGTCGTCGAGCGCCGCCTTGTCGAACACGTTGACCTTGTTGTCCGCGGTGTCGAAGTGCAACCGCAGGATGTCGGCGTCTCGCGTGAGCGAGAAGGCCGGGCCTTGATGAAGCATGTCGGGTCTCCGTTGTCGGGTCGTTGTCGGGTCGGACGAAGCGGGTCGGGCGAGGCGGATCGCGCAGGAGCGGACGGGCACGACCGCAGGCGCGACCGCGCAGTGTCACCGATCGCACGCCGGGGCTCAATGGCCGGAAACGCCGTTTCCGGTGGCGTATCCGCCCGGGTGCCGAGCGGGCACCGGGCGGGCACCGGGCGGTACCGTCAGTCGTGCTCCGGTAGCGGCAGCGACTTCACCGGTCTGCAGGGCTGCGCGCGCACCCCGGGCACGGTGGGCACCGCGGAGACGACCCGGTCGCGCCCTCCCCGCTTGGCCTCGTACAACCGCCCGTCGGCACGGCGCATCCAGCTCTCCCGATCGTCCGGGACCTCGAGGGCCGCCACCCCGATGCTGACGGTCACGGGGTGTCCGACGATCATCTCGTCGCCGGCGATGGCGCGGCGCACCCGCTCCGCGGTCCCGCACGCCACGCGCTCGCCGTGCGCGCCCAGCAGGACCAGGAACTCCTCGCCACCGATGCGGAACACCACACCGGCCGTGCCGACCTCGCGCTCGATCGTTCGCGCCACCGCGCACAGCACCCGGTCCCCGGTCTCGTGGCCGAACCGGTCGTTGATGCGCTTGAAGTGGTCCAGGTCGATCGCCAGCAGCACCGGCGGCGCGGATGCCGGGCCGGACATCCCGATCGCCTCGCCCAGGCGAGCCGCCAGGGGGGCCCGGTTGAGCAGCCCGGTCAGCGGATCGTGATCGAGCTGGTGGCGCAGCCGCCGCTGCTGGGCATCGATCTCGCGCACCAGGATGCTGGCGAACAGGCTGACCGCCAGCAGGCTGGCCATGAACGGGACCGCCTCGACGGGCTCGAACGTCCGCCACGCCATCGGCAGGGCGACGGCCAGGATGATCGCGTTCGACAGGCGTGCGCGGCGCCCGCTCAGCATGCAGTAGCAGGCGAGCACCGACGGGAAGCACCAGGCACTCGCGATGCCGCCCTCGAAGGCGAAGGAAAGCCCCATGAACAGCGTGCCGCCGGGCACCAGTCCGAACAGCGCCACCGGCTCGTGATCGCGTCCGAGAGCGACCAGCCAGGTGTTGACGACGAGCAGGACGTTGATGTACGTCCCGCCCAGGGCGAACACGTACCACCCCTGGAACAACGCGAACAGCGTGAACGGCAGCAACAGCGTCAGCGCGGCGAAGGCGACACCTCGCGTCGCTCTGGCACGATGGTCCTGGTGCGCTCCCCGCACTCGCAGGCCTCGTTCGTGTGGACGGTGTCGGTTCCGATCCTACCGCTCGAACGGGCCTGCCGTCACCCGTTTCGGGATGTGCGTCACACGCCGATCAGAACGCGAAGTGCGCCTCGTCCAGGTCCATCAGGTTGTCGGCACCGGCCAGCATGGTCGCCGCATGCGCCCGGGTGCGCGGCAGGATGCGCTCGAAGTAGAACCGGGCGGTGAACCGCTTGGCCGCCAGGAAGGCGGCATCGCCCTCGCCGGCATCCAGTTGCCGCTCCGCCTCGGCCGCGGCGCGGGCGTGGAACCAGGCCAGCACCAGGTAGCCCGAGTACATCAGGTAGTCGACCGAGGCCGCTCCCGCCTCGTCCCTGTCCTGCAGGGCCGCCATGCCGATGCGTCCGGTCAGGTCGGTCCACTCGGCGACGTGGCGCTGCAGGGGCCGGACGTAGCGCGCCAGGCGCGGCTCGTCGGCGTGCTCGGCGCAGAACGCGTTCATGCGGCGCACGACACCGTCGAGCGCCCTGCCCTGCGAGCCGAGCACCTTGCGCCCGAGCAGGTCCAGCGCCTGGATGCCGGTGGTGCCCTCGTAGAGGGTGCTGATGCGCGCATCGCGCACGTTCTGCTCCATGCCCCACTCGCGCACGTACCCATGGCCGCCGAAGCACTGCAGCCCCAGGTTGGCGGCCTCGAACCCGGTCTCGGTCAGGAAGGCCTTGGCGATCGGTGTCAGCAGCGCCAGTTCCCGATCGGCGGCGGCACGCACGCGCGCATCCTCGGCGTCCTGCGCCAGGTCGATCTGCTGGGCACAGTAGTACAGGAACATGCGTCCGCCCTCGGCCAGTGCCTTCTGGGTCAGCAGCATGCGGCGCACGTCCGGGTGCACGATGATCGGATCGGCAGGCCTGGACGGGGCCTTGACGCCGGTCAGCGAGCGCATCTGCAACCGATCGCGCGCGTAGGCCAGCGAGCCCTGGAAGGCGCGCTCGGTGTGCGCCAGGCCCTGCACCGCCGTACCGATGCGGGCGATGTTCATGAACGTGAACATGCAGTTCAGGCCGCGGTTGGGCGGACCGATCAGCCAGCCGGTGGCACCGTCGAAGTCCAGCACGCAAGTGGCGTTGCCGTGGATGCCCATCTTGTGCTCGATCGAGCCGCAGGACAGGGCGTTGCGCTCCCCCGTCGTGCCGTCTTCGCCGACCAGGTGGCGCGGCACGATGAACAGCGAGATGCCACGGGTACCGGCCGGTGCGTCCGGCAGGCGGGCGAGCACGATGTGCACGATGTTGCCGGCCATGTCGTGCTCGCCGGCGGAGATGAATATCTTCTGCCCGGTGATGCGGTAGCTGCCGTCTCCGGCAGGCTCGGCACGCGTCCTGAGCAGCCCCAGGTCGGTACCGCAATGCGACTCGGTCAGGCACATGGTGCCGGTCCACTCGCCGGACACCATCCGCTCGAGCCACCGCTTCTGCTGCTGCTCGCTGCCGTGCTCGGCCAGCGTGTTCATCGCGCCGTGCGACAGTCCCGGGTACATCGCCCAGGACCAGTTGGCGGTGCCGTTCATCTCCGACACCACCGTGCCGAGCGACTCGGGCAGCCCCTGGCCGCCGTGCGCCTCGCCGTGCGTCATCGACGGCCAGCCGCCGTCGACGAACTGCTCGTAGGCTTCGCGAAAGCCGGTCGGGGTGGTGACCGTGCCATCCGCGTGACGGGTGCAGCCCTCGGCGTCGCCGATCGCGTTCAGCGGGTCCAGCACCTCGGAGGCGAACTTCGCGCCTTCGGCAAGGATCGCGTCGACGGTGTCCGGATCGGCGTTCCCGCCGCCGGGCAATGCGGCGTAGTGCGCCGGGAAGCCGAGCACGTCGTTCATCGCGAAACGCATGTCGGCAAGCGGGGGCGTGTAGGGCATCGTCGAGGGCTCCATCGGGCAACGTCCCCCAGTGTCGGCCAGGCCAGCAGGTCGCTCAATGACGCAAACGCCAGTCGAGAGTGGCACTTCCGGTCAGATTGCGTCCTCGTCACCCGCCTGGCGGTAGCGGGACGGCGTGGTCCCGGTCCAGCGGCGGAAGGCGCGGTAGAACGTGCTCGGCTCCTCGAAGCCGAGCAGGCGGGCGATCTCGTTGACCGGCAGATCGGTGTCGAGCACGTAGCGCTGCGCCGCCCGCCGACGCCCCTCCTCCTTGAGCGCGTGCCAGCTGGTGCCCTCCGCCGCCAGTCGCCGGCGCAGCGTGCTGACCGACATGCCCAGGTGATCGGCCATCGCCTGCGCGTCCGGCGGTGCGTCCCTGCCCAGGCGCAGCAGCAGGGATCTCAACCGGTCCTGCAACGTGGCCGCGGCGAACACCGGCACCACCAGCCGGTAGGGCGTCTCGCGCAGGAATGCCGGCAGCGTCCGCTCGCTCTGCACGTTGGGCAGCTGCAACACCTGCGGCGGCATCACCAGGGCGGAGTCCGGCGCACCGAAGCGCACCGGCGCGCCGAACAGGACGCGCCACTCGACCCCGTGCTCGGGCCGTTCGAAATGGAAGTCGACCCGGCTCAGCGCCAGCGATCGCCCGGCGAACCAGCCGAGCAGGTTGTACCAGTAGTACAGCGAGGTGCGCACCGGCAGGGGGCCGGCCGCATCGAGCAGGGTGGCGATCTCCACCGTGCCGGCCGCGCGCCGGGTGGCGCCGAAGCCCAGCCTCAGCTCGCCGTCGCGACGCCGGGGAACCGGCTTCACGCCGTGGTCGCCGCACACGTCGAGGAACTCGCCGGCACGCTCCAGCACCGCCCCCAGCGTGGCGCAGCGGATGCACGCCAGGCACATCATCCGGAACGTGCCGGCCATCACCGGTGCCGCCGACACCATGCCCAGCGATTCGTCGTCGAGCAGCCGCATGGCGCGCTGGTAGAGACGCCCGAACGCCTCGGCCGGCACGGCCTCGTCGTCCAGCAGCGCGGATTCGTGCAGCCCATGCTCGTGCAGGAACTCGTCGCCGTCGAAGCCTGCATCGCGCACCGCTCCGAGCAGCGCACGGGCGTAGCGGGCCGGCACCGTGATCGGCCGATCGGTCGGGGGGGCGAGGCGGTGCATGGGTGACAGTCTACGATCCCGCCGGGTGCGGCGCGCTCGCCCGACCCGCCCTGCCGGCGGCCCGTGACGGGGCGGCGATGACGTCCGGTTCGGTGTAGCAGCTCGCGTTCGCGTGCCGGATCACCCGGCCGATCCGGCTGAGCATCGGCGAACGGATCAGCAGGGTGCGCGCCGTGACACCGGCGCGACGCAGCGTCTCGATGTTCTCGATGCGCGAGTCGGCCAGCGTGGTCACGCCGGCCGACAGCAGGGCGTTGGCGATCTCGGGCGAGCCGAGCGCGGCCTTGACCACGGCCGCGACCGCGGTGCCGCGGCACCCCGGACGCGCGACCAGGCTGGCGGCATCGTCGTGAATCCGATCGAGGTCGATCTCCAGGCGCGGGGCCGGACGCGTGTGCGGCGGCACGCCTTGCGACGGGGGGGCATGTCCACTCCTCGAGGAAAAACTCGGAGGAGGCGACGGATCGCTTCGGCAGCGGGTGGCCGATGCCAGCGAGTGGTCCCTCCAGGCAGGGACCGGTCAAGCTACCACGAGCCGCCGCGGGACGTGCTCACCCGGACAGGGCTTCCGGCACCCTGCGCGCAGCCGTTCGCTACAACCGCGTCCACCACGCCGGCGTCGCGGCCACGAGTTCGCAACCGGCCCGGCCGCGCGTGACCAGGCCGGGACACTGGTCGATGGCCTCGTCACCGGCATCGTTGGCCGGCCCGTTGCCGCAGTTGATGTCGTTGAAGGCGAGATCGCCCCGCCGCTCCGGAGCGCCACCCAGCCTGTCCGCCGCCTCGCGGATCGTCATGGGTCCGGCCGAGGTGTCCACCCGTACCTCGCCGATGCCGTGATCCCACGTCGACGCCGGCCAGCACTGCCCGTCGGTACCGATGTAGCTGTCCGCCCAGCCGAGCCCGCCCGGCGTGCGCATCGGCGTCACCCCGGTCGACACCAGGCGCGCGTCGGCACCCCCGTCCGGCGCGGCCACGTTCCCGGGCCCGGCGGGTTGCATGTACCGGCGGTAGAAGTCGAGCACGCCGCCGTCGTTCGGCAGACCCAGGATGTGCAGCAGCTCGACCGAATCGCTGAAGTCGACGCGCCGCTCGCTCCGCACGAAACGGTACGCGTTCGCCCAGAGCGCCGCCTCCTTCGTCTCCAGCGACAGGCGCTCGAACGCGGTGCCCTGCTGCTCGAGATCGGCGCTGCCGTTGTCCGGGGCGTTGCCGTTCGGGATGGTGATGTAGTTCGTGCGAGATCTCACCAGTGCCAGGCCGGCATCCGACGTCTGGCCCGTGTTGAAGCTGCTGCTGTGCTGCACCACATCGATTCGCTTCAGCAGCGCACGCGACACGCCCCGCCGCTCCAGCTCGCGGATCACGTCGGCGCTCAGGTCCATCGGGCCGCCGTCCGCCACGCGTACCTTGCCGCCGCCGTTCAGCGTCAACGCCCACGCGGTCGCGACCTTGTCCACCGTCGCGTCCCGGTCGTCGAAATAATCGAGACAGGCGCCGTGCACCGCGCGACAGTGCTTGGTGGACCCTTCGATGAAGTCGGCGCGGTTGCGCTTGTCGCCGATCGCGCCGTTCACCACCAGCACGTCGGCCGGGTTCTTCTCCAGGATCAGCCGGTTGGCGATCATGGCCTGCAGATCGTCCCAGTCCGGCGCGGAATCGTAGTGCAGCGAGATCAGATCGGCGGCGCGATCGGGCGGCGTCGACGCGCCCGGCGCGCCGACCCGCTGCAGTTCGATCCAGTCGATCGCGTGACGCGGCGAGCGGGCCGACATCTGCAGCGTGACCTCACCGGCGGGCAGCATGGCGGTGAACGGGAACTTCCGGCCGTCACGGTCCGCGGTGCCACCGGTCTGCCACGCATCCCGGCCGGTGGTGTACACCTTCGTCCATGCCCCGCCCGGGAACCGGAAGAACGTGTCGTTGCTGGTGTCGCCCCGTTCCGCATCCACCGCCTGCGCCCGGATGACCAGCCGGTACTCGCCGGCTGCCGGCAGGGTGAGCGGGATGTCGGTGATGCCGTCGCCGGGCCGTCCGGTGCGGCTGTCGCCCCGCCACAGCGCGTAGCCGGTGCCGGTGAAGCCCTCGCGCTGCGCCTCGACGCGCCAGGCGCCGGACAGCCCCAGATTCTCGGCCTGGACGCGCGCCGATCCGCTCGATGACGGCGGACGCTCCTCGATGGGTGGCGACACCGGGCCGGGAAGGGCGACGACCGGCGGGGTCTCCGGTTCGGGCACGACGACCGGCGGCGGTGCGCCCGTCAGATCCGCCAGCACCGGATCGTCGTAGCTGGCGCAGAGCCACCGTCCGTCGCCGACCGGATCGCAATCGCCACGTGGCTGGGACGTGGCAGCCGCGTACCGCGCCCTCGCATCGGCCAGCGTGTCGCCGATGACGACCGCCCCGATCGCCGGCGGCCGGTCGGACGGCGGCGCGACCGGTGCGGGCCCGCCGACGTCGGCGAGCACCGGATCGTCGAACGAGGCGCACACCCAGCGCCCCCCGTCGGCTGGATCGCAATCGCGCCGCTGCACGCTCGTCACCGCGGCGTAGCGTGCGCGCGCATCGCCGAGCGACTCTCCGACCACCGCGATACGCGGCTCGGCCAGACCGGCAAGCGGCACCGCCAGGGACAGCAGGATCGAATATCGAATCATGAATTGACGCACCATTTCGCGAGACGGGGCAGGTATAACCGATAACCGGTATCACTCGACGCGCGTGACGATGAGCCGGTACCGGCCGCTGCTCGCTGCGGGATGTCGGCACGCCGGCGTTCGATCATCGACCCCTTCCAGGAAGGCGATCATCTTCTGCCGGCCACCCTTCAATACATCTCCGGCACCCGTTAAACAATCGTCACATCTGATCGCTTGCCTCATCCTCGATGATATTTTAGTGTGATGCAATTCTCATATTAATGTTTCAACGTCATCGGCGGTAGCCGGGGCCTTCCGCGGACACCCTCCAGGCGGGACGGCGCGTCACCACCTCGCCGGGCCGCCGGCACACGATCCGGCTCGTGCCGGATACGCGTGACGGCATCGAGCGTTCCGGACCACCGGGCATGAGCCGGTCGGCACGCCGGCCGATACCGCCCTCATGCAGAATCGTCGCAACCTCTACCGCCTGCTTCACGTGCAGCGCGACGCACCGGCAGCGATCATCAAGGGCAGCTATCGAACGCTGATGCAGACGTTGCGCAAGCACCCCGACCTGGGCGGTGACGAGCGGGACGCGCAACTGCTCAACGAGGCCCGGCGGATCCTGTGCGACCCGCAGGCGCGCGCGCGCTACGACGCCACGCTCGCGAGCGAGTCGACCGATCGGGTACCGACGCACCGCCAGCCGGCAACGCCGACCGAGAACGCCTCGACCCGGCCGGATCGCGACGCATCGCCACGGGGTGACGATCGGCATTGCCACTACTGCGGCGCACGCGTCGCGACACCCTCGATGCACCGCAACGCCTACGCCTGCCCGGCCCCGGGACGTTGCCAGCGCTGCAATGCGCCGACACGGGCGGCGCGATCGACATCGGACAGCGTCGGCGGAGCCGGGCGTCGCGGCCTGCACCGTATCGTCGACGGCGCGAACGTCACGATCCTCCGGCACTGGCCGGACAACGTCGCGACGAACGCGGTGCTGCTGGAATTCTCCACCACGGGCTGCGCGCTCGTGGCCGGTACCGGCATGGCGGACGGGGAGGTCGTGTTGCTGCGCACCCCCCGGTTCATCGCGACGGGCGCGGTGCGCTCGAGCCTGCCCGTCGACCAGGGTGCGCGGTACCGCATCGGCATCGCCTTCGTCGGCCTGGAAGTGCACGCCTCACCCGGTTCGGTGTTCTCGGCATCGGTGTAGGCGTCCTGCGCCGATCTGGCGTGCAGGCACGTCGCGGGCAAGGACTTTCCTGCCAGGCGACGACCGGGTCGGCCCATGCGAGGGATACACCGGGTTCCGGCACGGCCTCGGCATCCTCGCGCATCCCCTGACGCACGGCCCGGGCCCTCGCGGGCATGATCGACGGTCCCGGGTTCGTCGCCCGGCAGCCGCGGGAAGCGGTTCGGGTGCCGGCACAGACCCGAAGCGAGCCGAGCAGCAGGGCCACGAACGGCAGCTCGGCCACGACCCTCATCCGGAAATGCCCGTCAAGTCGGCAGTAAGTATTGGCAAACCGTAACCGGTTCCGATATATCCGCGAACTCATGTGCAACTTGCTAGATACGAATTGACAATACAAAACAGCCCAGCCCAGCGGGGCTGTACGGCACCGTAGCTCGAGATCTTGTCCGGCAGCATGTGGTCGTTTCGTAACTTACCGTCCAGACCGGGATGGTAGTAGGGTGCCCGCAGGTCAATTCGCCAGAACGCCGGCGGATTTAATTAGATCACCGCCTGACGCTTCCGGAGACAGCTTTGAAACGCACGTTATTCGCCTTGTCATTACTTATTGCGGGATCCGCCAACGCACAGAACTATTGGATTCCTGCCCAGGAGTTCGGCATTCACACCGGAGGAGAGGTGGACGGCTCACAGGTCTTCCGGGCCGACAGGGAGGTCCAGATACTGGCTGACGGGTTGCAGGTACGGATCAATATCGGAAAGGATGCCGAACTTGCGCAATTCGTCGCCAAGAACCCGAGATTCAAGGTGTGCGCCTACGTGGGCAACTACGAGAGCGGTGCGACCAACACTGTCCGGATAGATCACCCGGATCCCGGCGCTTCCAGGGAATTCACGCTCGATAGCAACACCCTGAGGATCATATGTTCCGACACGCCCAAAGTCGATGCGAGCAACGGACTCTCCGCCGGGCTGAAGGTCATTTCTCCGAGCCCGTCGGCAGTAAAACTTCGTGGCGTGGCATTTCGTCCCGTCAAGAATTTCGTACCCAGTGATGCCGGAATTGTCGCGAATACCTCGTCGTTGAGGGAATACGAATACTCGCGCGCCCTGGGATACCTGTGGGGTGATGGCAAGGTCACGGCAGATGGCAAGTCCCTGACGTTCTTCAAGAGGGATTCCAGCACATCGAACCATTTCGGCTCGGTGGCCAAGGCATACTTCGGCGACAAGCTGGGCACCGGCGGAGACAGCGGTGGCAGATACAGCCTGAGCCTCGACGGGATAACGCCTACACGTTTTCTGTTGAAGGGCGTGAGTCTTTCCGACATTCCCGACCGACGTGCGTTCTTCAGCAGCGTCATCGAGACCGAGGGTGGTCCGCAAGTAGGGCGCCTCGTCGACGATCCCGACCGCAGTCGCTGTGAATACATCAAGGCTCTGGTCGACGGCCTCAACCCGCGATGCTCCTCGAACACCTGTACCGACAGCAGCTGCGCGACGCCCAACTGTGCCTTCATCGCCAACCCCAGAAGCCGCGGCACGAACTATCGCCCGGAAGTCAATGAACGTTGTGGTGTCTACCTGAGCGGAAATTCCAGTGACTGGCGAGCGCTTTTCGCCGGTGATGATTATCATTTCGTCAAGACCGATCGTACGCCCGGTGGCGAGCCGACAAGATACGGTCCGAATTCGCGTCCGGCGTACACGCGGTAGGGAATCCCGGGGTCACGACCTGCCTGCACGGATCCGGCCGGGGTAGATCCGGCCGGGTGATTCGACTCGCAGCCGTTCTTTCCACCGAGGGGAGGACGCGAGGAAGGGACCGGGCACGCTCGACCGGCCTGACTCTCCGATACCGGTCGGCTGCGAGGTTCGTGACCGGCTCCTTCGCGCTTACGCTATTCGCCTGGAACGTCTCGCGGAGCGCCGTTGAACGAGCGCGCCGCGAGTCGCTTCCAGCGCCAGTCCGGGCAGGTCGTCGAGCTTCTCGCCTAAAGCATCCTCACGTACTCAAGTTCTTCGAGCAGCAAATTCAGCAGCTTTAAAATTGATTCGAGTAGCAGACTTTCGTCGAGCCGAAGCAGTGGCGTAAGCAACAAGTTTCGTCCAATGAACACTTGGCATGCCGCTGCGCATGTCGGTGACCCCGGCAGCGATCCAGATCATCAGTGCGCCAGCCGGTGCCTGGATCATCGCAGTACCTGCAACACGGCAGCCACACGCAACGGATTCCGATCGCCCATCAGGCGCAAGGTCGCGTTCAGTGTGACGAGCTCGACGGTGGCGAGTGAAGGTGCTGCGACGCTCGGCACACTCGGTCACATCGCGACGGGCACCATCGGCTGCGATGTCTGCTTCCGCTCGTCCTGGTTGATCCAGCGGCGCAGCTGGTAGGCATTGATCTGGTGCGCCATCGCGATCTGCGCGACCGACACTCCAGGCTGGCAAGCCAAGTCAACGAGCTCGCTCTTGAACCGTGGAGAGAACCGTCGCCGCGTTCGCTTCGCTGGCTGTACCTCACGCGTATCCGACGCTTGCATGATGTGCGTTCGCACATGACGATCGAGACCGCCCCGGCTGACCGTTGAACGAGTGCGTCGTCCCGAAATCGTGTGACGCGTCCTTGAACCCGTACCCGGTATCGTCAGCTTGATCGTCAGAACTACCGCTCACTGCCGATTCCTGCGTAACACGGAAGGTGGCATTCCGAGAATATAAAAGCTGCAAGTACTGAAAGACCCAACAAACATGATTTTAATACGTACGGGCTCGCACTATTCTTGCTATCAACTTTTCTTCATGGGCCAGGCATGCCTGAATGCTTTGCGATCTGCCAACTGTACCAACCACGAGAATTTAGTCAAAAAACGACTCAAACTCTAGCTGCCGGAGAACATCTTGCGCACTGGATTTATCTCACGTTTAAAATCCCTGTTCACCAAGCAGCGCATGGCCCTTGTAGATGCCCTTCCGGTTAGCTCAGCTTCACACCAGGAAAAAACGGATGAAATTATTTATCTAGAATTCACGCGATGCGAAAAGGTAGACAGACACTATTTTCTACTTGCCAAGGTGACCGAAGCCTACAAGAAGCGGCATGACTCAACGATCTGGAAGAACCAGTGCCTGGAGTACGGTGCAACTCACATGGACGAGCTGCCAACCTTGATTCCGGCAGTAATAAAGAGCTCGGGCGGATTAACGCCCACAGTCCCCACCATAGCATTTTTTTCTACCGTTCTAGCGGAAGATGGCAGATTTCAGGAGGCGATAGCCGCATGTGAAATTGGAATATTACTAGGACTGCGGGATGGCACCAAGTCCTGTTACGAAGGGCGGATAAAGAGAATAACGAAAAGATCCAGCAAGGAAAAATAGGCGAAGGCTTTCCAGGCAAGAGGCGCTCTACTCTACTCTGGTTTATTTTTGGAAAACAATTTCCCATGTGTAGCTGTTATTCTTGCCAGTGCCGTTTCTCTTGACCTACTGCAGTTCTGCTCTCCAGGCATCGAAAACATCTACTGACGCTCTGCTAAATGTACGCTCACGATTACCTGACTGGCCAGTGGGACCTTTAACATCCGTTCGATTCCGACTTTCAACATCGGGCACAGCTGTATTCGGAAGTCGGCATCACCCGAGTTCGTCACCAGGGGCGACAAGCCGAAGTCCGAGAAGACCGTTCGCGAGCAGCAACGCACGTTCCAGCACATCGCCGCTCGACCGCGCGGCCGTGGTGAAACGTTCGGTACCGCCATGCTGCGCACCATCACCCCGGGCGTCATCCGGCGCTACCGGGACGCACGCCTGGCCGAAGGAGCCGGCGTCGGCGGGAACCGCGAACGCGCCCTGATCCAGCAAGACCTGGTCGTGGGCCTTCGCACGAGACCTGGCGAAGCTGAAGAACCCGTGCGAGGGTGTTGTCGGTCGGATTACACCGCGCGTTCCGTTTCAGTCCGATCCGCGCGGCGCACGCTCGTTTGTCCCGGTTTGAGCCAGCATCGGGTTAATGCGGGACAGGAGTAGACGCGTGTCGGCACCCGGGTCTCACGGTGCGCTCGCCGCGACCGCGCGACGGCCAGGCGGGCCGCCGCGCAGAACGCTTTTCAGTCCGTCAGAACGGCTCCTCGTCGCCGAACGCCAGTTCCAGGTTTACCGCCTCACGCGGCGACACCCAGTCCGAAGGCCTGGCGCTGAACCCACCGTGTTCCGGGCGCTCGATCATCTGCTCCAGCAGCACGTCCGCATGGCTGGCCCACAACAGATCGCTCATCCGCGCGCAGAAGTCGTAGATCGCCAGCGCCTGCTCGGCCGTCCAGTCGTCGATCAAGGGCAGCTCCGGGCGCCGGGGGCTCACGCGCCGGACTCCGCGAGTGCCAGGCCCACATGCTCGGCGCTGACGCTGCGCACCCCCTCGATCGCCGCCGCGGTCAGCGCGTAGTGCGCCAGGCGGTTGATCCGCCGCGGCAACGCACGGCTGGCCTGGAAGATCGCCTCGATCGCCGGCGGCTCGAACAGCGGTAGCTCGCAGGACGCGGCCCGCAGCCGGTGAGCCAGGTACGCCGGCAGCTCCTCATGCTCCAGCCCCCCGAGGTGAAAGCGCACCACGATCCGCTGGTCCAGCGACTCGTGCACGCCCAGGCTGAGCCGCCGGCGCAGCTCGGTCAGTCCGACGAACAGCACACACAGCCGGTTCTCGCTGTCCATCTCGTAGTTGGTCAGCAGGCGCAGATCCTCGAGCACCTCGGGGCGCAGGTGCTGCGCCTCGTCCACGATCAGCACCGGCTGCTGCTTGCCTTGCACCAGGAACTCGGTGACCGCCTCGCGGATCTGACGGAAGGCCGCGGCGCGGTTGCGCTCGATCGACAGGCCCAGCTCCCAGCCGATGCATTTGTACATGTCCATCACGTTGCCGGTGGACAGCGGCACGTACATCACCCGGTAGAGCCCCGGGTGCAGCGCCTCGACCAGTCGCCGGCACAGCGTCGTCTTGCCGCTACCGGACTCGCCGGTCAGCAGCCCGATCCCGCGCAGCTCCAGCAGGTGCTTCAAGCGCACGTCGGCCTCGGCCTGGGCGGAGGCGCCGAACAGCTCCTGCGCCGTGAGCGTCTTGTCGAACGGGAAGTGTGTCATGGCGAAGTGCTTGAGATACATCAACCCTTACCCCGCTCGCCAGTATCGTTTGTCGTGCTGTTCACCGTGTCGTTCGCCGTGTCGTTCGCCGTGTCGTTCGCCGTGTCGAGCTGGCGCATCGTCAGGGCCGAGCGCGGCGTGGGCGCCGGGCGATCCGGTTGCGGGCTGTCGCTGCTGCGGTGTCGCTTGACCGAGCAGTTGGCGAACGCATCCAGCTGACGGGCCCGCTCCACCAGCTGACCGTCGTGAACGACCTGCACGGGCGCCTCGGGGCGCGCCGGGTCATAGCGCAGGATCACGCGCTGGCCGATCAGGGCGGCATTGATCTCGAACAGCCGTCCGTTGAGCGACACGGTGCGGTCCTTGTGCACGGTGCGCCGCTCCTCGAACAAGAACAGGTCGTCGAAGTCCGGCCCGTCGCTCGGGTAGCGCACCGCGTCGGCAACCTTCGCCCAGCGCTCCAGCGGCGTATCGTGCTCGATGCCGCGATGCGGCTGGTGGTGATACTCGCTCTCGACCCAGCCGGCCAGGCGCCGGTTGATGGCTTCCAGACTGGTGATATCCTGATCGCCCAGGCGGCTGATCAGTTGTGCGCGCACGGTGCGAAAAAAGCGCTCGATCTTGCCTTTGCCTTCCGGGCTTCGAGGTCTGGCATGTATTAATGCGATGTTCAGCTTCGCACACAGCACCGCCAGCTGGTGGGAGCGGAAGTTCGCCCCGTTGTCCACGTAGAGCCGTTCGGGCAGCCCGCGACGCAGCAGCGCGCGCTTGAAGATCGGGAAGAAGCTCCTCGTGTTCTCGCTGAAGGCGAACTCGGCGTGGGTGATCACCCGGGTCGCATCGTCCAGGAAGGCCAGCAGGTAGACCTTGCGCCGCCGGCCATCCTCGCCGATGACACCGGGGCCGTGCATGACATCGCTTTGCCACAGCTGGCCGGCCTCCAGATACGCGAAGCGGCGCCGATCGGTGCCGCCGGTGGCGGGCGCCGCACCGGCGGCGCTGAAGCCATGTTGGCGTAGCAGCCGGTGCACGGTCGAGACCGGCAGCGGCACGTCCGCGCCAACCACCGCGCTGCTGCGCGCCTCGGCGATGACCGCGCGGATCGACAGGGCCAGGTTCGCCTCCTTGATCGCCAGCAACGCCTCGGCCACCTCGGGGGCCAGTGCGCGCGGCAGTCCGGCGTCGGCGCGCCGGCTCGGCTTGAGCGTCTCGAAGCCGCCGGCGCGGTAGGCGCGTACCCAGTCGCGCAGGGTGGAGGCGGCGACGCGCGTGCGCAGGCTGCCGGGGATGGTGTGCTGCTCGGCCAGAATCCGCTCGGTCTCCTCGCGCCGGCGGGTCGTGCTCAGATCACTCGTGGTCACTCGGGCGACCAGGGCATGGCGGAACACGGCAATGCGTTCGATCAGATCCTGCTCGGTGTCGCTCATCGGCGTCTCGATCCTCAGGGAGGGCGTTCGGCGACGGGTGTCGCACTCGGATCGCAAGGCTCGGCGAGAGTGCCGGGCAAGTCAGCCCCTGGATCGTGTTGGAACGCCGTCCGTTGCCGTCCCGCACGGATCCGGCGCGGATCGAACCCGAGCGGGGCGGCCAGTTGCGGCAGGTGAACGGCGACGAGCAGACGCAGCGTTGCCAGCACCGAGTCGCCCGCGTTCGGGTCCAGGCCAAGCACCGCGGCGAAGCCGGCAAGCGTCGGGGCGCACAGCCCGAAGCGCTCGGGCTCCAGCCCGCGCACCGCACGCAGGCCGGCGTGCACCGCACGGGTCAGCCCGCCCAGCTGGCGCAGCGCGCCGGGCAGGTCGATGTCGGTGCGCAGCGTCTTGGTGGCGTTTGCCAGCGAGCCGGCCTGCTCGACGCCGATCACGAGCGCTTCGAGCTCGACGAGCGTGCCGGCACGCCAGGCACCGAGCCAGTCCGGCAGCTCGCTGAGCGTGCGCCGGGCGATCGGACAGCGCCAGCGCGCGATCAGGGTGCCGGGCGGATGCACGCGCGGGTAGGTGCCGTGGCGGCAGAAGCCGCAACCGCCGCGCGGATGCCAGGGACAGACCCGTTGCCCGGTTGCATGAAGCTCCAGGGCAGGCGTAACGTGATCGACGCTGGTGCATGGCGTATTGCAGCGCGATTGCACACCAGCCACGGACCCGCACGGCCTGTAACCGTGGCGGGTCCACTTCTTCTCCCGTGGAAGCGGTGGATCGGCCGAGGTTGCCTGAACGCGGCGACGCTGGCCAGCACCGCGCCGGGCGCCATCAGCACGTCTGCGGTGTACCGCATTGGCCCGTTGTCCCGCTGAACCGTCATCGGACGTCTGCGGAACGGGAGGCCGCGCGGTTTACGGATTAATCAGCGATACAACAGTAGATAATTGGAGAATGCTACATGGAAGGTCAGAGGCAGATACCGAGTCGAGATGCCGCGAGATACGCAGAGCATATATCAAAAATATTGAATGAACAGAATGAGCTCTCAGCAAACAGTACATCCATGGTCAGTATCCGCTCTCTTGCAGAAGGCGCAGCTCTACGCTCAGGAGATGCAGACCCATGCAAGAGAAGATTGGCAGTTTGGTCTTTTCTCCACATTTGTTTTGGAGTTTTTGGGACGTGCAGCGCTGTCTAAAGAAAGCCCTGTGCTTCTTGCAGACGCGAAGGATTGGCACAACATACTCTTTGCGACGGGAGGAGTGCCCAAAGCAGTCAAATATTTTCCGAAGTCAGTTGAAACCTCTGCGGTTTTTTCCCGCCTAAAAGAAGTCTCTGTCGATTTCACTCCAGAGCTTGAAGGGTTCGCTCTAAAGCACGTTTCTCGCAGAAACGAAGAGCTACACTCAGGAGGTGCGCCTTTTCAAGAATTGAAAACAAATTGGCTAGCTTCGTACTACGAAACGTGTGGAGTGCTGCTTAAGCACGTTGAGAAGGATCTTGGTTTTATTTTTGGCGATGACGAGGCTAAATTTGCAGATACTTTGATTGAGGCGCATGCAGATGAGTCAGCTAAGGCAGTAAGGAAAGCAATCGCCGCACACGAAACAGTTTGGAAGGGCCTAGATCAGAGTGAAAGAGATACTTTGTGCGCTCAGGCTTCAGCCTGGGCCACAAGAAATCTAGGACACAGGGTCACATGTCCTTCTTGCGATAACGACGCTTTAGTATCAGGGAACCCAACGTCTGTCCCACTAAAAAAATTGAGTGATGATCTGATCGTCGAAACACAGGAACACTTGCCGGCGATGTTCGAGTGCATAGCATGCAAATTGAAGATTTCCGGACTTTCCCAGCTGAGTGCATGCGGCTTAGGGAATACGTACAAATCCACGCATACTTATGACGCAGCTAGCTACTATGGACCTGCCGATGAGTACGAAGGCTACGAAGAGGACAACAACGAATGGTGACGAGTATTTTGTCAAGAGATTCTTAAATATAACATTACATTGCAGCTGTCATTGGACCCGCCACCGGAACATGGGCTACGCCCATAACCCGGTGTCGCCTCCAATGCACCTGAATGCTTTGTTCGGTCTCCTAAGGAAATTCTTGATGGGATCTGACCATGTTACTCTGAGAGGCAGGTTTCGGCCAACTCCAGAAGTTCGCAGCACTAATTGATCAGACTCTTGCTTAGTCCGGTTTCAGCTTTTACTAAGCCGGAGCTTAGGTAGATCACGCCTACAAGACAGAAGTGCCTGTTTTTCCAAGGGCTTTGCAGCCGCCGAACGATCTTGCGAGCCTCCGGCTTAGTAGCTGCCGCTGGTTAGGTTTTAAATTCTTCTATACTTGAGACATGATGATAGAGAGTATTCGATCATAGGGAACCTTGAAAAGGTTCTGATTTTCCACGTTGGCTAGCAGTACTTAGCCATTATTATGATTAATACATATCAAATTAATTGAATAGAGAAGCTTATTCCAATTTGTATTTAGACTTACCCGAATATCGACATGAATATTCATAACCTTATTTCTGGGCGCCTAATAAGAAGAGAACATGAGCAACGGAATGCAAAACCTGCATGAACTAAGCAAGATATTAGCGTCTGACGTTGAGCTCGCAGTGCAGAAAGTGAATGAAGCGTCATCCGACGAAATGCAATTCTACTCCCGCACTTATCTTCGAGCATATGCATCATGGATTGAGGGTTCTCTGTTCATGCACAAAAAATTGATCGCAAAGACCGAACGTAATTGGTACTTAGAGCTGCCTGCAGCTAGCCAGCTATACCTATTAGAGGTTGATTGGAAAATAGCAAACTCAGGAGAGCCCAGGGAATTCAGCAAAAAAATAAGAACACAACAAAACCTAAAGGCGTTTTTCTTCGTCTCGCAACAGATATTTGCCGGATATAAAACCGATTTTGAGAATCATGGTTGGGGGTGCGTAAAAGAGTTTTATAAACTACGTGACTCTATGATGCACCCGAGTGATTCGACGTCGTTCAACCCTTCTGTTGATCAAATCAACAGTTGTGATGACGGTAGGCAGTGGTTGTTGGGAGAATTCCGTAGAGTAAGAGACTGTATGCTAGATAAAAATGCGGATAAAGATAAATATTGGTAGGCTTTCGAGCTTATCAGCGCATAACAAGTCATTCCTTTTTATATGACTAAATATTTAGCAACGCATTAATGGGCATCAGACAATACTTAAGAACAGTTTTTTGAGATTCAGCTCTATGAAGCTGCGTGGAAAAATCTCTGTGAGGAATCCAATCCGCTCGGACCAAATAATTTTGCTTATGCCCTACGAGAACTCCTAAGCGTAATACTTGAGCGTACATCTCCTGATGACGATGTGAAAAAGTGCTCGTGGTATGTGCCAGACAATACTTCTCGATCAGGCGTGACTCGAGGGCATAGACTGAAGTACATGATTCAAGGTGGGCTAGAAGATTCGTTTATGGTTGATGAGTTAAGCATTGATACTTCCTCTAATATCAAAGAAGTTAAGGATGAGATTGGGAAGCTATCAAAACTCACGCATATTAGAGAAAATAGATTTGGCCTCTCAAGAGAGCAGTCAAAACCATATGTAAGAACTGCGTGTAGGGCTTTGTGCAAAATACTCCTACTTACTGAAAAGCAACGGAAGTCTATGTTCGAATTGCTTTGTGAAACGATAGAGGATTCAGTCAACGATGAACTGGAGCAAGTGATCCCTCAAATTGATCATCTCGCAACTCATCAATCGATTGAAGCGGCGTATATTGAAGACTTTGATGTTATAGAAATATCATCATCTGCAGTTCAAATTGCTGGCTCAGGAAGTCTGTCAACTCTAATGCAATGGGGTTCTCAAGGCACGAGAAATAGAGGTGATGGGCACGAGGCACGAGTTTCAGTCCCATTTACTTTCAAGGTTAATACTTGTGCAAGTGATCCGTTCAAAGTAGTAGATAATACTCTGGAAATTAGCGTAGATGATTCTTTTTGGTCCCAATGAGCTTCTGTGAAGCTAACATTCACCGCAAGCCTAACAAGTGCCAGTAACGGACAAATTGACAGCATCACCGAACCTGTCAATTGTCAAAACCGGCGACGTCGTTACAAAGGCCCGTTTTGGGTCGGCAAGGGTTTCCCGTTTTTCAGTAGAAACCTAAAATCATTAACCTTATCAGTGACTGCTTTGAGGACATAACGGAAGCATTATTTCAAATGAATTCCTTCGCTGCCTGCTCCGTCAAATTGTTCAATCTAAAGATTATTCATATAGCATTGTGTAACTATATCGAACATGGGCAACGCAATATAACCATAGCCATACCGATCCTGAAAGCTGGCCTGAGCTGACGCAATTCAAGAACTTCAAGCGCGTCCTATCATCTAATAATTCAAGTACCCTAGGACGCTTTGCTACTTCTTTCAATTTATCATCGAGTACGCATTTTCTTACGGTTGCAAAATAGTCAAGCGACTCTCTACGACACAACATCTCACGTTGATTGCCGCGTGTAACTAGTCCGTATCCAGTTATTTCTGCCATTTTTGTGAGAATTACTCTTTCAGCGTGACTGGCACTTATCTTGTAATGCTCGGTATAGGTCATTTTCGTATTAGGATTGATCACCCACGTCCGGTGTTGATCGAGCGCAACGTGCACGCATTGCTCGATGCGGAACGCCCATGGTGTCTCCACGCTTGGTGAGTAGGCCGAGGGAACTGCCCCCTCAGCCTCTCGCAGAACCCGGCGTGAACCTCGCGGCTCACCGGGCTCCCA
>ENA-ORXT01001608-ORXT01001608.1-marine-metagenome-genome-assembly--contig:-NODE-1608-length-29663-cov-13.327452_pt1 | contig 29663 bp, 19 predicted proteins | sample MGYA00237868_ERZ511482 | MGnify/ENA metagenome assembly ERZ511482 | reverse complement strand
AGTTACTGTGCCTTCGATACCGATCACTAATCTGTTAAGACTATATCGAACTCCTACTCCCAATGGTACTACCATAGAAAAATTTGGATTATCGTGATTAGCATCAAGCGGATCAAGTGGTCTAGCTTCTGGTGTTAGGGTAACAGTTGCATCAGCAATACTCCCTCCTACTCCTATGTGTAGATAAGGTGTGAAATTAGCGTTGAACCTCTTTTGATTTTGGTAAATGCTTATACCAAGCAAGTTCCATTCCGCACCGATTGTAAAGTCGATCAAAGTCGTCTCTGAGGAAATTCCTCTAGCAGCACGATTAGGGTAGTTAAGGTCTGTGCTTTCGTAAAAGCCGATATTTGCTGAAGCTCTGACATCGAATCTAGGGTCGAAGTGATATCTCGCAAGTATACCTCCACCATATCCTAGAGATTCAAAATCGGCAAAATCTGCTACAAGGTCACCGTGGAATAAATTTACTCCACCTTTTACACCTACTTCAAATTCTTGGGAATATCCTAAAACGCAAGTTAATGCGAAAAGGAGTGTTATTAAATTTCTCATTGTATTAGTATTTTTCTCATATGGGTAAATCAAACACTTTGCCATGTTTGAAAAATCTTTAAGATGAGTAGCAACAATCCACTCATTTTTAATTAAAATGTTACTTATACATATTATATTTTTTTGTAATATTGCAAATATAAAATTATTACTATGACAAATATTATTGCAGTTGCAAATCACAAGGGAGGTGTTGGGAAGACCACCTCTGTCCAAAATATAGGTGTAGCTCTATCTAATTTGGGCAAAAAAGTTCTTTTGATTGACTTAGACCCACAAGCTAATTTATCTTCAATTTTCATTAATGATGAAAGGCTTCAACAATCATCGGATTTTATATATTCAAATCACTTCTTCACCTTCGTCCTAACATAAATCAATTTAAAACGACCTCGTTGATTTTCTCGTCGTTCAATTTCAAATTTACCGATAGAATTAATAAGGGGCGTTAATTTTAAAAAGCCATAGTTTCTAGAATCAAAATTTGGTTGTTTCTTTTGAATTAAACCACCGACATCGCCTAAGAAAGCCCAGCCATCTTCATCTGCACAATCGGAAATAGTATTGGTCAGTAAACGAATCACTTTAGGGGTGATTTTTTCAACAGTACTTTTCTTTGTTTTTCGTTTAACGACTGTTTTCGTTTTATTCATTCCACTGCCATTCACGGTGGATACTTCTTCCTCTTCTTCCTGCGCTTTTAAGATTTCTATATAAATAAATTTATCACAAGACACGATAAAAGGCTTTGGTGTTTTTTTCTCTCCCATGCCATATACATCCATTCCTGCCTCTCGAAGGCGAGTTGCCAATCTTGTAAAATCACTATCACTAGAAACAATGCAAAAGCCAGTTACCTTACCAGAATACAAAATATCCATCGCATCAATAATCATAGCAGAATCCGTTGCATTCTTGCCAACGGTATACCCATATTGTTGGATAGGAGTAATTGCATTTTCTAATAATACCTTTTTCCACTTATTAAGCTTAGGATTGGTCCAATCGCCATATATTCTCTTAATCGTAATCTTGCCGTATTTAGCAATCTCTTCCATCATTTCTCTTACATAAGCAGAGGGGATATTATCTCCATCAATTAATACGGCTATTTTTGTATCTTTTTCCATTTTTTAGTTTGGTTATTGAGCGGTTAATAATCAATCAACTAATAATAAATAATCAACCGACCAATCGACTAATTCTCGCTCAACAGTTTACGTACTGTCGACCGAAACAATCCATTAAATATCGCTCCTCGATGTCCTTCGCCTTCTAATTTTACCAGTTTTATGCGACTAGGTTCAATCTTTTCTAGTTGGACAGAAGAATCAAAAGGAATCAATTCGTCTCTTGTTCCGTGAAACAAAGTCACGGGACAACGAACTTCCTCCAAGTACTGCTTATTGTTTAAAGGATATTTCACCAAAATGTTTGGTAAAAACATCGTATATCTTTCTTTTAAATCTATAAAACTAATATAAGGAGCTATCAAAAAGAGGCGTTTAGGATGATTATTAGCTGCCAACCAAGAAGCCATGCCACTACCCAAAGAATAGCCTGCAATCACAATTTGATTTTCCTTATATTTTTCTTTTAAAAAATCATATACTTTTTGCACGTCCTCAAATAATTGATCCTCTGACTGAATTTCGCCATCACTTTTACCATAACCTCTATAATCTGGCATAAAAATATCATATTGATTCCCTGCCATCGTTTGCGCTTGGCGCAAACAACGCCTATTACTCCCCTTATTTCCATGCAGGTATAGAATAACACCCTTCGAATTGCGTTCTTTCAACCACAAACAATTGAGTAAAATAGTGGGGGCAACAGGTATTTCTATTTCCTCCCCTGCCCTAAAAGTATAACTTTCTGACAGCTTTTGTGGGTTAAAAAAAATTTTATCTTGGCTGATATATAGCCCAATACATATTAATAAATAGATAACTAAGAGGAAGATACCTAGGTTTTTTATTATTTTCACGCTTGAATTTGTTTAAATGAGAAGTCAGAAGTCAGACCGAAAAATAAATTTTTCTGTCAGAGGTCAGACTTATGACGTGTTCTTAGACGTACCGCTAGCGTAAAAGACGTTTTTTTGAAACACAAAAGGAACAAAAGAAACAAAAGGGTTTTCACAAAAGTTTTTTATTTTGAAGCATATCCTGTAAAACGTAAAACATACAGCAACCTTTTGTGAAAATCCTTTTGTTCCTTTTGTGTTTCAAAAAAACATCTAATTACGCTAACGGTACGTCTAAGAACACGTCATAAATCTGACCTCTGACAGAAAAATTTATTTTTCGGTCTGACCTCTGACTTCTTTTCATAAAGTACATGGCACACTCTGTTTCTATACCTTTTTTTGCTTTTAAGTTGCATCTTTCAGAAGATAACTTCTTAAGAATCCCTTTGATGGATGCGCAAGCACTTCGTGTGAATGAGCCTTTGCATATATTAGCTGGGCAGTATGCAGAACAATTACAGAAAAAAATACTGAATAAAGGTGACTTCATCAGTATGCTCAATGAATATGTTGGCACCGACTATGTGAAGGATAGTGTTCAAGTTGATTTTAAAAAAGCAAAAGATGGCATTAGTTACCCTAACTTTACGCTAGAATTTGATTTTTATTACATCCAACAAGCGCAAGGTGTATGGGGTATTGTTCCTGCTATTGGTATTGATAGTTTTGGCTATCAATTAGCGGGGCTGAAGGTGCAACTACAAGAAACCATTCGACTAGACTTTCTTCGAAATAATCGTTTAAAATGGGTAAGAGAAATAATTGCCACTATTTGGCAAACAGAGATTGACTTAGTACAAGAAAATATACTCCTCCGTTTTCCTTCTTTAAAGGAGTTGAGCGAAAATACCGATAGTTTAGAAGATAAATTGCTGCCAAAAGTAGCCAAAAAAATCCAAATAGATAAACCCGTTGTTTATGGTCGGGAAAAAGAATTGGAGCAATTGGCAAAAGCTTTAAAAGGAAAATTCACTAGAAATGTGTTGTTAGTTGGTCCTTCGGGAGTAGGTAAAACTGCCTTAATATGGGAGATAATTAGACAACAAAAAAAACAAAATATTTCGGGTGTTTTTTGGGAAACCACTGCTTCCGTTCTTATTAAAGAATTGACCTCTGACACGGGTTGGCAAGATAACCTTTCCAGGCTATGTAAAGAAATGGCTTTAAGTGGGGCACTTTTATATGTAAATAACTTCATGGAATTATTTGAAGTTGGGAAATCAGAAGGGAATCAGGTGAGCGTGGCGGGCTATTTACGTTCTTATATCAGCAGAGGAGAAGTTACCTTAATTTCGGAATGTTCGGAAGAAGAGTTGGCGCGAATTGAGTTAAATAATCCTAATTATACGACCGCCTTTCAAATCATTCGGATAGAAGAACCTCGGGAAAAATTAGAGGAGATTATTATCAAAAAGGTAAAAGACCTAGCTGAACATCGTTCTATTAATATTAGAGAAGAAGCGATTCAAGAAACCCTGCGACTCAATAAAAGATTTACCCCTTATTCTGGTTTACCCGGTAAACCGATTCGTTTTTTAGAAAGTATTCTAATTAACCAAAAACAACAGGATATAAAAATAATTGACCGCTCTGCTATTATTCGGTATTTCTGTGAGGAAACGGGTATGCCTTTATTTATGGTGGACCCTAGTATTCCGATGAATATTGATGCGACTCGTAAACGCTTCAATACCAATGTATTTGGACAAGAACAAGCCGTAAAAAGCATTATTAATTTATTATCCTCTGTTAAAACGGCCCTTACTCGAATAGGAAAACCGATTGCTTCCTTTCTTTTTGTCGGACCAACAGGTGTTGGTAAAACGGAGTTAGCGAAAATATTAGCAAGTTTTATGTTTGGGAGTCGAGAAAAATTGATTCGCTTTGACATGAGCGAATATTCCGACCCCTATGCGGTTACTCGTTTGACAGGTTCGAGTTATCAATCAGATGGACTGTTAACTTCCGCTGTCCGCCAAGAACCTTTTAGTGTTTTATTATTTGATGAAATAGAAAAAGCGCATAGTAATTTCTTTGATTTATTATTACAACTATTAAGTGAAGGTCGCCTAACAGATAGTCGAGGACAGTTAGTCAATTTTTGTAGTACGATTATTATTATGACTTCCAATATTGGTGCAGAAGCTAGTCAATCCAATCCTATTAATTTAGTACAAACCATAGATGAATCCGCCAACACCAATCATTATATAGGCGCTGTTCAACGCTTTTTTAGACCAGAATTGTACAATAGAATTGATAATATTATTCCCTTTAAGCCTTTATCTATTGAGGTGATTCGACAAGTAGTAGAGCGAGAAATTAATTTATTTAAACAGTTAGAAGGTATTCATTATAGAAAAGTATCTTTGGAATTATCCCCAGAAGTATTAGATTTTTTAGCAAAAAAAGGCTATCATCCGAAATATGGTGCTAGACAGTTGCAAAGAACCATTCGAGAAGAACTCATTATTCCTTTAGCCAAAGAATTGAATGCTTATGAATATGAAGATTTATTAATTATTAAACTCTCCATTCAATCCGAGCAATTGAAGATTGACATAGAAGCAGATCCACTTAGCATGGATTTGATGATGGAAGAATTGGATAAAAGCGCACAAATTGACATTGCTAGTGATTTAAGACGAACCACTGCTAGCTTAGAAGAAGGCAACGCTTTTGTTGGTTTGCTCAATTCGCTACAAGAATTGGAATTATTAAAAAAGAAAAAGCCTAAAGTTTTTTGGCAAAATCAAGCGCAAGCTGCTCAATACAGTCATTTTTTACAGCTCAAAGAACAATTTACATCGTTACAAGCACAAATAGAAAATTTAGAACAACAATTATCACTGTCCTATATGAATTTAGCCCCCTACAGGACCACTTTAGACGAGCAGTTAAAGATATGGCAAAAAGATTTTTTTATTTTTAAAACAGCCCTTTGTAGCCAATTATATCCAGACTTAAACACCTGCTATTTAGCGATATACGGCTTACCCCCTCTAGCGCAATACGATTTATATAATCGCTTATTAGAAAAGCAGGCTTATAAAATAGCGGTAGAAACGCTATGGTTTCGAGCAGCTTTATACAATGAACCGATTGCCGTAAAGAATGGCGATGAAAAAGTGCAGGCGTTAATTAAAGGACGATATATAAAAAAAGAGTATGTTGTGGTAGCTTTCGGAGTATCTAATATTAAAAAATTTAAAGCACCAAAAAAAGGAGATATATTTGTCGGGATAATTTTAAAAATAGAAGGGCCCTGTGCGCATTTATTACTGGAAGCAGAAGGTGGAATGCACCTTTGGCGATTAAGCGATAAATCTGAACAAAAAGTTATTGTTCAAGTAAGTAAAACAAAATTACTAACACCTACTGATATTCATAGAGAAAATTTTTACTTAGATCCTCCTGCTAGAAGAACTTACGAACCCGACCGATTTTTTGATAAGCTGATTAAGCAATATTACGATGCGCCGAAAGGCGAATATGTGCCTTCCCTTATGGAGTATTTGGAAACCGCTTTTAAAATAAATTTAGATAAAGAACTATTTTAAGAAAAGAAGTTAGAAATGGTGAATGGTGAATGGTAAATGGTAAATGATAAATAACGTTCTAATAAGTGTTTACGTGTCATTCACCATTCACCATTTACCATTTACCATTCATCATTTCTGACTTCTTTTCTTAAACTTACATCACCTCACAAACAACCTTAAACTATATGAGCAGAAGAAGAAAACCCATCATTGCAGAACAATTAACCATTACAGGATTAGCAGACCGAGGCAAAGGCGTTTGCCGTACGGAAGATGGAAAAGTAATTTTTGTAGCGGGTGTAGCCCCAGGAGATGTGGTAGATGTTTTTGCAAAAAGAAAAAAGAAAGAAGTGTATGAAGGAATCGTGCAAAAATTTCATAGCTATTCAGAAAAAAGAGTAAAACCAGTCTGTAGCCATTTTGGACTATGCGGCGGCTGTAAATTACAACACATTCAATACGAGCAACAATTAGCGTTTAAACAATTAGAGGTAGAAAATGCCTTGAAAAGAATTGGTAAAGTGGAAGTAGGCGAAATTTTACCCATTATAGCAGCAGACAATCAAACCTATTATCGGAATAAATTAGAGTTTTCTTTTTCTTCTAAAAGATGGTTGACCAGAGAAGAAATTGATTCTGGAATTACGAACAAAGTCGATGTGCTTGGCTTTCATCCCGGTAGTTCTTTTGATAAGGTTATCAATTTAGAACATTGTTATTTGCAATACGAGCCCTCTAATGAAATTAGAAATACCGTTAGAGCGATTGCCTTAGAACAAAACTTACCATTTTTTGATGCTTTGAAAAAAGAAGGATTTTTAAGACAATTAATGATACGCATTACTTCGCTCGGCGAAATTATGATCATTGTGAGTGCCTTTAAAAATGATAGAGAAAAATTATTTCCTTTACTAGAAGAAATGCTCAAGCGTTTACCAGCCATTACTTCTTTATACTATTGCATTAATACCAAACAAAATGACTATATGTATGATCTCGATATGGCTCATTATTATGGTCAAAAAGAAGTAGCGGATGTTTTAGGTGGTATTCGTTTTAATATTGGTCCAAAATCTTTCTTTCAAACGAATACGGAACAAGCGGAAAAACTGTACCAAACGGTTGTAGAATTTGCCGATTTCCAAGGCACCGAGAATGTCTATGACTTGTATACAGGCATTGGCAGTATCGCTTTATATCTAGCCAAACACTGCAAACAGGTAGTTGGGATTGAGGAAATTAGAGCAGCTATTATAGATGCCAATGCCAATGCGGAATTAAACAATATAGAAAACACCATTTTTTATGCAGGGGATGTGAAAAATATCTTAACCCCTGATTTTGCTAAAAAGCACGGCAAACCAGATATTTTAATTACCGACCCACCTCGTGCAGGCATGCATCCAAAAGTCGTCCAAATGCTACTCCAATTGGAAGCGCCTAAATTAATATATGTAAGTTGCAAACCCTCTACGCAAGCTAGAGATTTGCAGGTGCTATCTGAAAAATATGAGGTAGTGAAGACTCGGGCGGTGGATATGTTTCCGCATACGCCGCACATAGAAAATGTGGCGCTTTTGAGGTTAAAGTAGGTAGTAAATGGTAAATGATGAATGATAAATGATGAATGATGAATGATGAATTTACTAGACGTTCTAATAAGTGTTATTTCTCATTCATCATTTCTCATTCATCATTTATCATTTATCATTTATCATTCATCATTTCTTCAATCTAGATAAAGTTTCAGGAGACATTCTAAGATAAGAAGCGATGTATTTACTAGGAATTTCTTGAAAAAGTTGCGGACTTCTTTTCAACACTCGTTGGTATCTTTTCAAAGGAGAATAAGTCAAAATATCTATTTCTCGCTCGATTTGTTGATAAATCATTTGACTTTGTAGTTGTTGCCAAAGGAGCATCAAGGAGGGTTCTTTTTCTAATAACTGGAAGAAACTAGCTTTAGACAATACTTTTAATTCACATTTTTTAATGGCTTGTATATACAAGTTTGTTGGTTGGTCAGAAATAAAAGAATCTAGTGCTGTGATAAAATTATGGGTATAGGCCAAGCGTAAAATTTGCTCTTCAAATTCATCTTCAAAATAAATCCTCAAACTCCCACTCACCAGATAATACAAATTGGTGTCTGTATTTCCTTTTACGGTTAGGTATTCATTTCTAGCTAAGGTCCTTTCCTTTTGCCAAAGACTGGCCGCTTCTATATGTTTGATTAATTCTTCTATTAGGTTCATACGTTTTTATAAATTTTAATGCGTACTGCAAAAAATTACAGGTCGCAGAAAGCGACCGTGTAATAGTACTTGTGTAGCTACCTTCTAATTTCCCTAGAAAAGAAAGTATTTTTTAGTCTTGCAGAATCCTATTACAACGTCGCTTCCCGCGACCTTGTAATTTTTGAACTTGCCCCTTACTTCCTCAAAAATTTAATCAGTTCTATTCTCAAAAGTACAAGGTCGCAGAAAGCGACTTTGTACTAACACAATACAAAATCAAAAAATAATCAAGTACATAATCATTTACTTTTCAAACATATTTTTTATTATTTGATAATAATAAAAAAAATTGTTAAGTTTGTATAGACTATGGCTGGTCTTTAGCTATTGGTCCTTAGTCTTTGGTACGCTTCTGCTTGGTAGTAGGAATTAGCTAAATACTTACCCTCGTCTTTTTTTATTCGATTGTAAAAGAAAGTATTTAGCTAATTCCTACTGCCAAGCAGAAGCGTACCAAAGACTAAGGACCAATAGCTAAAGACCAGTTAAAGATAAAGAAATATCAAAACTAAAATTTACACGAGAAGAGAAGAAATGGACTTACGAGATGACTAAAACTTTACCTGAACGCTATATTCAAGAAGAAGCGATGCGTTTTCTTGAAAAATATTATTATAAATACAGCCATAACAACAAAATTGAAGTCCGATTAGAAGCAACAACCCAGCAAAATAAACGTGCAGACGGCTTACTCGTTTGGGAGCGCGCACCTGATGATATTCGAGTCGTTTCTTTTGAAGCAAAATCGGCTACCACGGTTCGCAATTTGCTGACTCGTTGGAATGAGGAACAATTAAATACAAGTAGTTTTTTTGCTGCACAATTTGTATGTTTTGTTGGTTTTTGTATACTATACAGCCTGTATGGTTTACGCTTATTATTTGAACCTGCCCTTTTACTTGTATTGCTTTTTTCATTTCCTTTTATTTGGAAAAGTATGCGCCCTGTGCTACAAAAAACGTTTCCTGCCTTTTTTCAAACGGCTAGTGTTCTTGAACAAGTGGCGCTTTATCCCGGCAATGAATCTTGGATTGCTATCAGTTCAGATACTTTTAAAAAGGATAGAATCGAGCGAATAAAGACTTTACATCAGCAATGTAAAAGGAGAAAATTAGGTATATTAGAAATTCAAGCGGATGGAAAAAAGCCTATCATTTTATTAAAACCGGCATTTACACCTGCTCCTAATAAAGACTTTTTAAGTCATTATAAAAAAGAAACCGATATAAGAATAAGACTAGCTAGTGATACAAAAGGTTTTAGTTCTTGGTGGAATCGCTCTATAGCTGAAAAAAAATATGAGCTTAGACAATTTAGATGGGCGGTTCTTTTTACATTGTTTTTACCTTTTATCTATTTATTTAATTTTACGGCTACCAGTTTCAGCCAATATACTAAAGCGGATATATCTACCAAGGAGGTAACTGCTACCCCTGTTAAAACAAGCACGCCCAATATAAATATACCACCAACCTACGAATCCAATACGACCCTTCCATTATCCAAAAATGCACCTTCCGACTGTACGATGCCTTTTGAGGGAAGTAAATATATTTTGAAAGACCAAATTGTTCCTACTTTAGCCGCAGCACAGGATAGAGTGGATGCTTTACTAAGTGCGGGTTGTCCTAGTGCTGATTATTTCTGGATTCCTTGTTCCGATGCCGCTTCTAGTGCCTACGCTTGGTGTGTGTTTGCCTATACGCCACAAGCCCAACCTCACTTAATGGAAGAGCAATTACGACAATACCAACAAACACTTGGCAAAGCAGGTTTGCGTTTTTCGGAGGGTGATATTTGGTTAGTTCAGGGATTGTAGAGACGCAATAAAATTGCTAATTGTTTGTTTATGTGTTTAAAATTGTTTATTTGTTTACCCGCTATACATATAAACAATTCTAAACACATAGCCAGCTTTTTAATTATCACTCAATCTTCTATTTTAATGAAATATTTAAGCTTTATTATTGGACTATTTTTCTCCATGTCTGCCTTTGCACAATCCACAGTCGGCCTTTGGAAAAGTGTAGATGACCTAACAGGTGAGGCTCGTTCTCACATTGATATTTATGAACAGGATGGGCAGTTATTTGGAAAAGTTGTTAAATTATTAGACGCTTCTCCGGATAGTGTTTGTGATTCTTGTGATGGCGATAAAAAGAATCAGCCACTTATCGGTATGGTCATTATTGAAAATTTAAAACCTTATAAAGACTATTGGCGAAAAGGAAAAATTCTAGACCCAGAAAGTGGCAATGTGTATAGTTGTGATATTTGGCTAGAGGATGGCGCACTAAAGGTGAAAGGAAAACATTGGACGGGTTTATTCCGAACACAAACTTGGTATCGAGTAGAGTAATTTGTTTATTTGTTTAGGATGTTTATTTGTTTATAGCTAGCTACTTAAACCAATAAACATTCTAAACAAATTACTTAGGCTTTAATAAACGTATAGAATTTGACAAAAAGGGGCTTTTCTAACATATTCCCGACATTTCCTCTTTCCCCTTATTATTTTTGTTATCTTATAATTTGCGGGCAGTAATTGGATAGGTCTTTTTATAAAATACCTATCCAATTACTCCCAATAGACACTCCAATCTACTATTTCTTTAGTCCCTGAAACGCTATTTAAGATCACACAGATCGATTATTAACCAGCAGCATACACACTTTCCCTTGAACTTTCCTTCATAACCTACTACTTAAGTAGGTTGGTATCATTAATTACTGATTATTTATAGTTAGATACTTAATTTCGGCTTTAAATAAACAGTAGCTAGAATAGATTTTTTTAGAGGGAGGAATTTGATTTGTTTTTGTTATAAAAAACAAATCAAGTTCCTCCCTCTAAAGAACCTACTTGTTAAATATACTTTTTACCTACTATTCTAGGTAATAAAATAGTAGTTAAGAATTTCTTTGAACAATTATAATCAGTAATAGACTTGTCTTTCTTTAAAAATACTTATATGAAATAGCTATTTTTTTGCTAGTTTTCTTTAAAAAATCACTGAATAATCTATTTATTGAGTTATTTTTTAGAGGAAAATAGCAGAAAAATAGCATTTCAGATGAGTGTTTCTTAAAGGAGGACAAGTCTATTGTCATTGCCGTTCGTTTACACCTACTCAAAACGAAAAATATGTATTATCTAACGCAGAGCGTACATCGAAACGCACAAATTCGAGGAAAAAAAGTTGCTACCGTTAACGGAGATCGTCAGCGAACTTGGTCAGAACTAAAAAATAGAGTTGCTTGTTTTGCCGGGGCTTTAAAAAGCATTGGTGTGCAAGCAGGAGACAGAGTGGCGATACTTGCTTTAAATTCTGATAGATATTTTGAATATTATTTTGGCGTACCTTGGGCTGGGGCTTGTGTGGTCCCCTTAAATGTCCGCTGGTCTGCTGTTGAAAATGCTTATTCTTTAAAAGATGCTGGTGTAGAAGTTTTAGTAGTAGATGATACTTTTGCGAAAATGGTACCTGCACTAAAGGCGCAAGGCGTAAATTTAAAATCTGTTATTTTTATTGGAGAGGGTGAGTTACCAGAAGGGATGCTGAGCTATGAAAAATTATTAGCAGTACATCGTCCAGCAGCGGATGCTTTTCGCAGCAATGATGACTTAGCTGGTATCTATTATACAGGGGGAACGACGGGTTTCCCAAAAGGCGTTATGTTGACGCATTCCAATATTTGGTCCAGTGCGATTGCCTTGATGAGTTTGATAGGTTTAGAGGAAAATAATACGATCTTACATGCGGCACCGATGTTCCACTTAGCAGATGGTGCGATGACGCAAGCGGGTATATTGGGCGGTTCTAAGCACGTATTCATCCCGATGTTTACACCAGCAGGAACGATAAAGGCAATTGAAGAAAAGAAAGTAAGCCATGCTTTATTAGTGCCTGTAATGATACAAATGGTTATTAATGATCCTAGTGTAAAAGAAGCAGATTTATCTTCCTTAGAATTTGTACTATATGGGGCCTCTCCTATCGCCGAAGCAGTATTAATACAAGCGATGAATACCTTGTCCAATGCAGATTTTGCACAAGGATATGGACAGACAGAATTAGCACCTTTAGCAACCATGCTTAGTTCTAAATATCATGTTACCGAAGGTCCTTATGCAGGTAAATTAAAATCGGCAGGTCAAGCAATTCCTTGTGTAGAAATTAAAATTGTTAATGAGGAAGGAGCAGAACGAAACCTTGGAGAAATCGGAGAAATTGCTGTTAGAGGACCAAATGCTATGGTCGGTTATTGGAATAAACCCGAAGAAACGGCGGTATCCTTGCGTAATGGATGGGTACATACGGGCGATGCAGGCTATATGGATGACGAAGGCTTTGTTTTCTTAGTAGATAGAGTCAAAGATATGATTGTTTCTGGTGGAGAGAACGTTTATTCGGCGGAAGTAGAAAATGCGGTAAGCAACCATCCTGCTGTTGGACAAGTAGTGGTCATTGGTATTCCTTCTAAAGAATGGGGCGAACAGGTACATGCCGAAATTATTTTAAAGGAAGGTATGACCGCTACAGAAGTAGATATTATTAATAAAACTAAAGAATATATCGCCAATTATAAATGTCCTAGAAGTATTACTTTTAGAACGGAACCTTTCCCGCTCTCTGGTGCTGGCAAACTATTGAAAAGAGAAGTTAGAAAACCTTATTGGGAAGGAAAAGATCGGCAGATTAATTAAAGAGGAATCAGGAGCGAGGTGTCAGGTGCCAGAGAAAAGCACATTTCCTTAAACAAAGTAATAGTATTATCCTTTTATTGTTTCTATTCTGATACCAAACACATCGCTCCCAATTCCTAGTGGTTTGATTACTTACTACTGGACATTTTCTCTGAAACTTACAAAGTCTCTAAGACTTGGGTAGTTTAATTTATTGATTTTTAACGATTTAGACTTACTAAGTTTTGAAAACTTCGCAAGTCAGACCCATAAAAAAACAAAATGTCCAGTAGTAAGGTTTGATTATTAATTATTCGTATTAGACGTTGATAATCATCAAATTACTAAACTTGACAAGTGTCACGAACTATATTCTTGTACGACTAGGTAATAAATCATCGTTAAACTAAACTATAAACTACCCAACTACGGAGTAGTTAAACATGGATAGCCACGGATAAAATCCGTGGAAAACATGGATAAACATGGATTTCATCCGTGAAAAAAACACAATAAATGAGAGATAATATTCTTACAGAAGAACACCAATTATTCAAAGAATCAGTGAATGCATTCTTAGCAAAAGAAGCCGTGCCTCATAATGAAAAATGGGAAAAAGCAGGCATAGTTGACCGCTCTATTTGGACAAAGGCAGGCGAATTAGGCATGCTTTGTATGGATATGCCGGAGCAATATGGCGGTATGGGCATTAAGGATTTTCGCTACAATGCATTGGTGACAGAAGCAATGGTCAAACACCAAGTAGCTGGTCCTGGCTTTGTATTGCAAAATGATGTAATGGCTCCTTATTTCGAAACATACTTTACCGATGCACAAAAAGATAAATGGTTAGCTGGTATTGTTTCTGGGGAAATCATAACAGCGATTGCCATGACAGAACCCGATACAGGTAGTGACTTAGCAGGTATCCGATCCACTGCTATTAAGCAAGGCGACCATTATGTATTGAATGGTTCTAAGACTTATATTACGAATGGTATTTTAAGTGACTTAGTCGTAGTAGTTGCTAAAACAGACCCAGCGGCAGGACATAAGGGGGTAAGTCTACTATTAGTGGAACGAGGTATGGAAGGTTTTGAGCGAGGTAAAAACTTAGATAAGATTGGCTTAAAAGCACAAGACACAGCAGAATTGTTTTTTGAAAATGTAAAAGTGCCTGTTGAAAATATTTTAGGCGAAGAAGGCAGAGGCTTTTATTATTTGATGCACAATTTACCCCAAGAGCGTTTATCGATAGCAGTAGGTGCAGTAGCCGCAGCAGAGCAAGCTTTAGCTTTAACTATTGATTTTGTAAAGGAACGCATCGTATTTGGAAAACCACTTAGTAAATTTCAAAATACCCGTTTCAAATTAGCGGAGATGAAAACAGAAATTACTATCGCTCGTTCCTTTGTAGATGAATGTATTTTAGAATTAAACGAAGGAAAATTATCTAATGAAAAGGCATCAATGGCTAAGTATTGGACGACAGAGATGAATGGTAAGGTAGTTGATCAATGCCTGCAATTGCATGGCGGCGCTGGTTATATGAGTGACTATCCTATTGCCAAATTTTATACGAATGCTAGAGTAAGTCGAATTTTTGGTGGGACTACAGAGATTATGAAAGAAATTATTAGTAAATCTATGCTGCTGTAAAGAAGAAGTCAGAAGTCAGACCGAAAAATTATATTTTTCTGTCAGAAGTCAGATTTATGACGTGTTCTATGACGCAAATTAGACGTGTATCTTAGAACACGTCATAAATCTGACCTCTCACAATAAAATGGTCTGACTTCTGACTTCCTTAAAACAAACGTTCTCCATGACGCAAATTAAACGTGTATATGGGATTCCTCGTCTAATTTGCGTCATAGAACACGTCATAAATCTGACTTCTGACAGAAAAGTGTAATTTTCGGTCTGACCTCTGACTTCTCTTAAAAAAAAACACAATGCAATTCAACAATAAATCAGTCATTATTACAGGTGCAAGCTCCGGCATTGGTCGAGCTACCGCTTTAGAATTTGGTAAACGAGGCGCTAAAGTAGTGGTCTCTGATATTCAAGAAAAAGCTGGAGAAGAAACCGCAGCGGCTATAATTGCGAATGGAGGTCAAGCAATTTTTGTAAAAACAGATGTGACTAAGGACCAAGACGTACAACACTTGCTAAGCCAATGTTTAGACCATTATGGCAGCGTAGATAATATGATAAATAATGCGGGAATTGGGGAAGGCTTATATTTCTTTGACCAGATTACAGATGAACATTGGCACAAAACCATAGCTGTTAATCAAACAGGTGTATTTTACTGTATGAGGGCTGCTTTAAAAGTAATGAAAGCACAAAAGAGTGGGAATATAGTGAATACAGCTTCTGCTGCAGGGATTGGGGCGGCTTCAAGAATGGGCGCTTATGCAGCCAGTAAACATGCAGTGGTAGGTATGACTAAAACGGCTGCCGTAGAATACGGGAAATATGGCATTCGAGTCAATGCGATTTGTCCAACAGTCATAGAGACACCTATGGGAGATAGTTATCTTTCTGATAGCCCAGAAATTGCAGCTATGATGCGCCACTCGGTCCCTATGAAACGTTTTGGTAAAGCAGAAGAAGTTGCTAGAACCATCTGTTGGTTATGTGGGACAGATGCTAGTTATTTGAATGGTATCGCACTGCCAATTGATGGTGGTTCCAAGGCTTAGGACCAGTAAGAGTAATTGATTTTAGGAAGCGTTTAATTTCTCTAAAGCCAGTCTTTCTTCATTTACAAGTATATGGAAAAACAAATAAATTATTTGATGCTCCGTTTTTGTAAAATCTAATTCCTCTTCGCTATTTAGTAAAATTATTTGTTTTGCTTTACTTGTAATCGTTTTGTTTTCGGTATAATCTTCCAATAAAGAGGCAACCAATGTATTTTTCTCACCAATTGCGCCTAGAAATTTAGTGTAATTACTAGGGCTTGATAAGCAAAGAAAATTGATTTTTGTTCCATCTTGACGTTGAAACCCACAGTTGTTATTTAAAAAGCGAAGTTGCGCTAAGGATATATCCACTTGACTTAAATCAAATTCCCCATTATAAGGAAAATTCAAGGTATAAGGAAAGTTATTGAATAAATCTAAACGCATGCGCTGCGCATGACCTTCATATAAGTGAGCAATATTTTCTATATCTTTCCCCCCTGAAAGGCCAAACTCAAATTTTTCTTTTATTTTATAAATTGTCTTCAGTTCTACCTCGTTAAAATAAGTAGGCAGAAAACTATTAGGAAGTATATCTTGTAGTAGTTGCTTTTTATCGACAGCTGGAATTAAAGTCGATGTTGAAGCGTCCTTTGTTTGACAAGCTAGTGTTAAAACAGAAAAAAAAAGAAGAAATATTTTTTTCATAATCATATTTTATTATACTGCACTTAACACGTTCAAAAGCAGTACCAAACTAGCAAATAAAAAAAATAATGTCAGAAACAGCAACCATTAGCACTTTACAAATAGAACAAAAAAAAGATTATACGATTGTACAAATAGATAATGGCAAAGTAAATGGAATTACAACTCAATTATTAGCCGATCTAAAAACTATCTTTTTGGCATTGGATGCAGATGATAGTACGAAAGGAATTATTTTAACAGGTAGACCGCACTGTTTTAGTGCAGGGATTAATGTCAAAGCAATAGCTTTGTCAACACCTGAAGAAGTCAATGAATTTTGGGTGCAATACCATTTAGCATTACAAGCAATGGTTCGTTTTTCAAAACCCTTCGTGTGCGCGATTACAGGTTATGCACCCGCAGGCGCAACTATCTTAGCTTGTACGGCAGATTATAGAATTATGGGGAAGGGGGAAAAGCATCGTATAGGTATGCACGAATTTAAAATGTCCATGCAAATACCAGAATTATTATGCGATATATATGCGTATGTATTAGGGGAAAAGCAAGCTTGGGAAGCTACACAAAAAGCTAAATTATTTACGAGTGACGAAGCACTTACTGTAGGTTTAGTCAATGAATCCGTAGAAGTAGAAGAAGTGTTAGCACGAGCAGAAAAGTACATGAAATTTCAAGTGAATGTGTATGATAAGGTGTATAAAACCTCAAAGCGTTTTTTTAGAAAAGGCCTATTAAAGGTAGTAGATAGAGATTTTGACCCTATGCTAAAGGAAATTGCCGCTGACAATGCAGACCCAAAAGTAAAAATGATGATGCAAATGTTTATAGCGAGTCTTAAAAAATAGCTTTAGATAAAATAAACGTAACTGTTCAGAATAGAGAATAAGGAAGCGAGATTAGAGACTAGATAGCAGATTTGTTCTTAAAGTATAGCTTATTCTATTAAATTCAGCACGATTTCATCTCTATTCTCGCTTCTCTGCTCTCCATTCTAAATAGGTATAAACAAACATAACATAACTCATGCGAGATAACATATCTGTAGCGGAAGAAAAATTTAATAATTACCTGCCGCTGCTCAATGAAATTTATCCTACAGGCAGAACCGATACTTCTTCTTTGCAGCAGCTAAAAGACTTGTATAGTAATGTCCAATTTGATAATAATGTTATCTTCGCCTTGTATGATCATAGGAAAGCTTCTATATTTTATGTTAGTGATAATGTGGAGCGAATAAGTGGTTATAAGACCTCTACTATCATAAATTGGAAAGGATTATTCTTATTTAAAGGGTTACACTACACCCACTATTCTTTTGCCTTTTCTTCTATCAGAAGAATGCCTCCTTTTTATATTAGACAAGCACCTGAAGAAAGAAAAAGCATACAGATATGTGCTTGTGGAATCAAAGCAGTCTACGCCAATGGAGAAATTCGCAGGGTATTCCTTAAGAATAAAACCCTATTATTAGATGATAAAGGGGTCGTAGATGTATCTGTTTTCTTTTTAGAAGATATTACCCATTTAATCAAGGGAGATAATTATTGGTATAGAGTGAGCTGTCAAACAGATGAATTGGTATATATAAACCAAAGAGGGAAAAAGATTTTTTCCCATTTATTATCTGAGAGGGAAAAACAAATATTATTATTAATAGAACAGAAAAAAACGACTAAACAAATTGCAGATTTGATGTATCTTTCTACGCTGACTATTGATACGCATCGTAAAAATATGCTCAGTAAATCGGGTGCAAAAGACACTACTGCACTTATCCATATTTGCAAAATGGCGAATATCATTTGATTTTTGTAACTAGTTAAGCCTCTAAGACAGTCTAGTGTTTTTCTATCTAAAAGAGCTGGTAAAAAGTATATTTGGCAGGTAGGTTCTTTAGAGGGAGTGAATTTGATTTGTTTTTTTATAAAAAACAAATCAAATTCACTCCCTCTAAAAAAATCTATCCAGTGTACTGCTTGCTACTACCCTACCAAAGCGACCAATAAATCGCAACCAATATAAAACAGATAGCGATAGATGTTATATTGAAAAAGGAATCTGTTTTAAATAAAGAAACCTCTAAATCTATTGCCTTCTTATCGTCTTCATTATTTTCAGTAAAGAGTAAGGCAAAAATAATTCCCGCCAAACCTAATATCAGGATACCAAAAACATTATTTGTCTCTATATCTCCTACCAAAATCCGCACACCCGCTGGCACAGAAATCAAAATAATAGAAGCTACTAAACCTAACAAAAACGGCGTTTCTTTGGCACGCTTGGTTTTATTTGTCTTATTCTCAATCACTGAAATAAGTACTATCAAACCTGCCATCACTACAAAACTTAATGCCATTCGTACTAAAAAGGGTACTTCTGGGAACATAGCTTGCATCATCCAAGAAAATGGAATAGAGGCAACAACAGCTGCCAATGCTGCATTAGCGGTAGCTCTTTTCCAAAACATACCAAATAGGAAAACAGCGACTACGCCAGGACTAATAAATCCTGTATATTCTTGTATGTATTGGAATACCTGTTCTAAACTGCCTAAGGCTGGGGCAATTAATGCGCCTAATAATAATGCGCCCGTAGCAGACAAACGCCCTATTTTTACGTAATGCTCATCTGCCTGAGATTTAACAAATAAATTTTTATAAATATCTAAAGTAAATATGGTAGATGCAGAATTAACCATAGAACTTACAGAAGACCCAATAGCGGCTACTAGTGCGGCTAATACTAGCCCTTTAAACCCTACTTGTACAAAGTTCCCTAATACCCACGGGAATGCTTCGTCTGGTACTTTTAACCCTTCCCCTGTAAATCCATAAGCGGATGGATTTTGTAGAATAACGTAAGCTGCTATGCCCGGTATAACTGCAAAAAAAGGAATAAACAATTTCATTATAGCAGAGAAAACAACGCCTTTTTGTGCTTCTTTTAAAGACTTAGCGGCTAATGCTCGTTGTATTATGTATTGATTGTTTCCCCAATAATAAAGGTTGGCAATCCATAAACCACCGACCAAGACACTAATACCGGGTAATTTGTCATAAGAGGCATTATCCTTATCTAATATCATATCGAAATGCGATGGTGCTTTTTCATACAAATGAGCTAGGCCACCAAAAAAACTACCTCCGACAAAGTTTAAGACCATATAACAAGCAGTAAAACCACCTATTATCAAAATAACAACTTGAATTACATCTGTCCAAACAACAGCTTTTAGACCACCAAAAATAGATAGCGTCGCCGAATAAATCACTAAACCTACGATGCCCCAAATCAAGGGCACACCAATAATACTTTCTATAGCTAAACCACCTAAATACAGCACTGAGGTGATGTTGACGATTACAAATAACGCAACCCAGAAAAAAGCCATTATCGTTCGTACGCGCCAATCAAATCGTTCTTCCAAGAATTGGGGCATGGTATAAATGCCTTTCTTGATAAAAACGGGTAGCATAAACTTAGCAACTATAATAAGGGTTAATGCAGCTAATAATTCATAAGCAGCGATGGCTAATCCCATTACATAACCGGACCCATTCATCCCCAAAATTTGTTCTGTAGATATATTGGATGCAATCAAGGAACCCCCTACTGCCCACCAGGGTAAGGAACCAGATGCTAAGAAATAATCTTTCGCATTTTCGTTTTTTCCTCTGTTAGCTATCCATATCCCAAAGCCCATCATACAGAGCAAATAGCCAACTAGGACTACTAAATCTATGGTTTCAAATTTCATTTTGTTTTGTTTTGAATGTTTCTTTTAGAAGTCAGACCGAAAAAAAGAAGTCAGAAGTCAGACCGAAAAATAAATTTTTCTGTCAGAAGTCAGACTTGGGACGTGTTCGGCACGCAGCAAGTTTAATTTGCGTCTTGGAACACGTCATACATCTGACTTCTGACAGAAAAATTTATTTTTCGGTCTGACTTCTGACCTCTTTTTTTTCGGTCTGACTTCTGACTTCTTTTTCTAAATTAACTCCGTCCCATTTTCAATAGAGACGGTATAGGGCGTTAAATCAATTCCTGTATGCGTTTTATAATTTTTTGTAACCAATTCTGTGAATGCGTCTACCCATTTTTTTTCAATAATGGTAATCGTGCAACCGCCAAAACCACCGCCCATCATTCGACTGCCTAAAATATAATCTTTATCGAGTGTTTGTTGAACCAGAAAATCTAATTCTTTACAACTTACCTCATAGTCATTTTGTAGGCTAAAGTGAGATTTATAAACTAATTTCCCCAACTGATTAAAATCTTTACTGACCAATGCTTCCGTGGCTTGCAGTACCCGATTATTTTCTAAAATGATATGTTTACATCTATTAAAAATAGTAGGAGATAATTCCTTAGTAGCTTGGATCAGCATATCAAAAGAAATATCTCTCAAGGAATTAATTTCTTTTTCAGGGTATCGTTTTTTTATAGTCGCTACGCCTTCCAAGCATTCAGCTCTTCTAGTATTATATTCCGTTGAAGATAAAGAGTGAGATACATTGGTGTTTAATAATAGTAATTGATAATTCCCCAAGTCAAAAGGAAAATATTTAAAATCTAGCGACCGACAATCCAATAACATCACTTGATTTTTCTGTCCCATCATACTCGCAAATTGGTCCATAATTCCACACTTAGTGCCAACGAAATTATGTTCTGCCATTTGAGCCGCTTTGATTAATTGCCATTTATCGAAGCCTAAATCAAATAATTTATTCAATCCATACGCCATGCTACATTCTAAGGCTGCCGAGGAACTCATCCCACTGCCAATAGGTACATCACCTGAAAATTCGGCATCAAAACCACTAAAGTTTGCGCCAATATTTTGTAGTTCTTTAACCACACCCATTACATAGTTTTGCCAACCTTCCTTTAGCGGCTTAAAGTTAGCTAACTCAAAAGAATAGTGTTCTTCCAAATTAGTAGCGGTAATATTTACTGTATTGGTCGTTCCATTTTTCTTTAGTTGAAAAGTAGCTTTTTTATCAATAGCGGCAGGTAAAACAAAGCCTTCATTATAATCTGTATGTTCTCCAATTATATTTATTCTACCTGGTGATTGTGTCGTAATTGTTGGATTATTCATTTTTAATTTAAATTTCTGACTTCTTCTTTTATGATTACTAAGTGTTTATTCTACACTTACAAAAGTAAATGTAAAATAAGCGATTATTTTTGAAGAATTCATAGCAAGGAGATTAATTTTTTGAATTGTAATATTTGGACTTTTTAGAACAGAAAAGCGAACGTAAAGAGAAAATTTATTAAAATGAAAACGATTTTTCTTTGATTATCAACGAAAACTATCTCTATTCTCTGTTCTCGCTTCTCTATTCTCTTTTTTCATAATGATGCAATGCACTACCTAATTTTTTCGCAATTCTATCCTTTAATTTTTTCGGATGAATAACAATCATACTTTCCCCAAACCCTAGTATTTCTCGCTCTAATTCAAAATTCAATTGCACCTTGATACTAATTAAAATCCCATGTTCTTGTTGCTCAATTAATTCTTGACTAGGATGCATGGGTTTGGTTAAAACATAAGGCGCATTGCTATTAAAAATAAATAAGCGAATTTCTTGCGGACCTACCGTTTCGCTAACAGATACGCCAATTACATCTTTATAATAAGTCGATAAGTCATAGTGATTATTTTCCTGAAAAGATACTTTTGATAGTTCTATAGATTGTATCCTATCTAAAGCTAAAGTCATCATTCTAGGAGCCCCTTGTTTTATACCTAATAAAAACCACCGATTGCGATATTCTTTTAATAAATAAGGGAAAAAAATCAATAGATTTGATTGCTGTGCTTTAAATGATTGGTAGGTTACAGCTAATGTTTGCTTCTTTTGAATAGCTTGATAAATGCTATCTAAATATTCTAGTCCTTGTAAACCTTCATTTTTTTCAAAATCAATAATGCGCTCTTGCTTGGTTTTAGAACTATGAACTTTATCTTCTAGTTTTTGTACCATGCCACTCAACTCCTGAAAATGGGAAAAGCCTTTAAATTGTTTTAAAATCTCTACCACTTCCGTTAACCGATTTAAGTCTTGGTCTGTGAGGGGAATATTGGTAATACTATAATCTGCATCTTCATAAATGTAGTACTTTCTTTCCACCACTACAATCGGCGCATTATATCCCAGTTTATCAGAGCGCATAATTTCAATATCTGCCTGAACGGTTCTTTTACTTACACCAGAATCCTTGCCTTCATATTCATATAAAGCATCTGAACAAGCTTCAATTAAATCATTTAGCGTCCATTTTCGATAGCGATTTTTTAAGCATCTATCTATTGTTCTGTAGCGTAATAAAGCGTTTTTATTCATATTTCTAAGAATGTCAGAATTAGGGCTTATTATATTTTTAGCTCGTCAGCCAAGAAATGGGTAAAACGAGTATTTGCGTCCTACGTAATTTCCAAATTTATTTGGCAGATTCCACTCGTTTTTAAAACAAAGTTTGGTGTATTTTGAATCTGTAAAACAAATTAGAACTGTAAACAATCTGGATCAAATATATTTTGGGTCATTTTTTACCTTATTGATGCCCATCTCTTTTTTTGGTGACATATAGGAGCGTAGCTCCGACCACGTCTGTAGGAATGGGGCATGGAATCACGTCAAAGGAGCGTAGCTTCGGCAACGTAAAATCGTTTGGCAGACGTTGCCGAAGCTACGCTCCTTTGACGTGATTCCATGCCCCATTCCTACAGACGTGATCGGAGCTACGCTCCTATATGTCACTCAAATTATCCATTTCTTAGCTGACGAGCTATTAAGTTCATAATTCACTTTTCATTTCCACCCCTAAACCCGGTTTATCCGTAATTCGCATATAGCCATTTTCCAATACAAACCCTCCTTGAAAAGGATCTCTGGCTAAATCAAAACTACCATCTAAATCTATATATTTAGTATTAGGGGAAGCAAAAGCAGCGTGCAAAGCCGCCGATATACTAACACAACTTTCATCCATACATCCCCACATTAAATCTATCCCTCCATGATAAGCAATTCTGCCGATATCCATGCCTGCTCGAATGCCACCACACTTCATCAATTTAATATTATAAATACCGAAGGCATGAGGAGGAACTGCATGTCGAATAGCATCTATCGGTTTTTGCAAACTCTCATCTGCCATCATCTTTTTACGGATACTTTCAGGCAAGGATAATAGGTCTTCGGTAGCGGTAGTTTTAAAAGGTTGTTCCACAAATTCCACGTCCAAGTTAGAAGTTGCATGTAGAAACTGTAACAAGGCTTGCTTAGAATATCCTTGGTTGGCATCCACTCGAATCAACATATCTGAGCCTACCACTTCTTTAATTTTAGTAATAATCTCAATATCTTTTTCTACCTCTAAGCCCACTTTTAGTTTGATTATTTTAAACTTTCTTTCTTTGTATTCTACAGCCTCTTCCACTGCTGCTGCAATGGTTTCCTTTATGCCGATAGTGATAGAAGTAGGGAGGGAAGTATGTACTTGTCCAAATAATTTTGCTAAAGGTAACTGTAGCATTTTCCCCCACAAGTCATGTATCGCAATATCTATTGTTGCACAGGCGGCGGGGTTTGCCTTTAACGTTTGCTGTATGTCCCAAATCAAATTTGGAGAGACTGTTTTATGCAAAACCAATGCTTCCAAATGGGTAGCTAAAGCTACTCTACATGAATCAAAAGATTCACCTGTCACAGACTCCGCAGGAGAAGCTACGCCAATGCCTACACGCCCCTTCTCTCCTATCAAACGAACGAAGATATTTTCCACGCTGTCTGATGTTTGGTAGGCAATCGTATAGGGACGTGTTAATGGGATTTTTTCCGTCCAAAATTCTGCTTTTAATATTTTCAAAATATATGATTTTATGGGTTTGAATGATTCAAAGTAATTTTATCCTCCAAGATAATAACTTTTTATAAAAAAACACCTAACACTTGGCAGACTGCCACTAAAGACCAATCAGGCTGACCGATAATGCGCAGACTTTCAAAGTTTTCAAAACTTGGGTAGTCTATTTCGTTGCTAATAAAAACTACCCAAGTCTTGAAGACTTTGAAAGTTTGGAAAATCATCATCAACGGTCAGCCTGCAATAGCTAAAAACCAGCTTACATAGATGGTTCCTCAACTTATTTTATATGTCGTAAAATTGACATATTTACAATTGCTAATTTTAACAAACCAATAGGAATGAGTACTTTCCTATAGTCCTTATGACAATGTAAGCGCACAAGCTTATCCCAACTTATTCTTCTTTACGGGTTTAAATGATACCCGTGTTGGCTATTGGGAACCAGCCAAAATGGTCGCTAAACTAAGAGCTTTAAAAACGGATGATAATGTCTTGTTGCTACATACGAATCTATCAGCAGGGCATGGAGGAAATGCAGGACGTTTTGCGGCTATGAATGAAAGGGCGTATCAATTGGCTTTGATATTCGATAGGTATCGGTAGGTTATAAAAGAGCAAAGTAGAAATTTGACAAATTTTCAGAATTTGTCAAATTGCGCTCCAAAAGACTTTTCGGAGTAGGCTCAATGTTCTATATTCAATTTTTATTTTTACTTTTAGGTACTCATTAAGTATTTACAAAAACTGAAAAATGGATGATATAGTCAAAGCCTTAATAACAGTACTTGGAAAACATAAAGTCCTACTTGGCACAGCTGTAAAAGAACGATACCATCATATTTGGCATACGGATACGCCGCTACACGCAAAGGCAGTAGTCCTACCAAGAACAACGGAAGAAGTAGCCGCTATTTTAAAAATATGCCATCAATACAACCAGCAAGTATTGGTACATGGTGGTCTAACAAATCTGGTAGGTGGGACAGAAACAAACGGGGAGGAACTGATTATCTCCATGGAGAAAATGAATTCCATTGAGGAGGTAGATGCTAAAAGCCGCACTATGACCGTGCAAGCAGGGGTATTATTGGAAAACATACAACAGGCAGCAAAAGAGCAAGATTTACTTTTTCCATTGAATTTTGGTGCAAAAGGTTCTGCTCAAATTGGCGGGGCTATTTCTACCAATGCAGGTGGATTAAGGGTCTTTCGCTTTGGAATGACCCGAAATTTAGTATTGGGCATAGAGGCGGTATTAGCTGATGGAACTATCATTTCTTCCTTAAAGAAAATCATTAAAGACAATTCTGGCTATGATTTAAAGCAATTGTTTATTGGTTCAGAAGGTACTTTGGGCATAGTGACAAAAGCAGTACTAAAATTATCGGAAGCTCCCAAGAGTAGAAATAGTGCTTTTGTTGCTTTTAATGATTATGATAAAGTAGTAGATTTTTTAAAATTTATGGATAGTGGTTTAGCAGGAACTTTAAGTGGTTTTGAATTAATGTGGAAATCAACTTATCAGGCGCTTACGTCTCCGCCTGCCTCCGTAAAACCGCCTATGCCTTATGATTATAAATACTATGTTTTACTAGAAAGTTTAGGTAGTGACCAAGAACAGGACCGCGAAAAACTACAAGGTCTATTAGAACAAGCCTTGAAAGAACAACTGATTCTTGATGCGATTCTAGCACATACCACATCTGATTTAGAATGGTTTTGGACGATTAGAGAAGATGTGCACGTATTGGTTGCTAATTGTACGCACGATCAGCACTTTGATATTAGCCTACCCATTCCTATGATTGGTAAATTAACGAATCAATTCGTAACTGCCATCGAACAATTGCCTAAAGTAGAAATCGCCTATGCCTTCGGTCATGTGGCAGATGGGAACCTTCATTTAATTGTTGGCAAAGAAGTTTTAGAAGAAAGCCTAACAAAAAAAATTAACGATATAGTCTACCCCCCTTTACAGGCAATAGGTGGTTCTGTATCTGCGGAACACGGCATCGGTTTGCACAAAAAACCTTACCTACATATATGCAGAACGCCCGCTGAGTTGCAATTAATGAAAACTTTAAAACAAGCTATGGACCCTAAAGGAATATTGAATACGGGAAGGATTTTTTGAAAAATAACGAAATCTAGTTAGAAAAACTTCGCACAGCCCTATTCTCTATTCTAAAATTCTAGTAAATCTTTGCGCTAATCCCCTTACTGCAATTTTGTACAATTTTATTCTTTCAATAAATTAGAACTTGCCATCGAATTAGCATTAATCTCTACATACTTCAATGAAGAAGCATAATAATGATGTAATATGTCTAGTGGTCAACGTCCAAAATATTATTCATTCTTAATTCTTCATTGAATAAATTGTACAACCCATATCTATGAAAGACCTACAAAAATTGGAAGAAACTTTTGTTCAACGACACATTGGTCCAACTCCAACTACCGTAGCAGCAATGCTTCAAGTAATCGGTGCCTCCTCCATAGAGCAATTGGTAAAAGAAACCATCCCTAGCAATATCCGCACAACTAAGCCATTGGATTTGCCCCCTGCCCAAAGCGAGGCAACCTTTTTGAAAAACTTCAAAGCTTTAATGGGGCAAAATAAGGTATTCCGTTCTTTTATCGGAATGGGCTATCATGACTGTTTGACACCAACAGTCATTCAACGAAATATTTTAGAAAATCCAGCTTGGTATACGGCTTATACGCCTTATCAAGCAGAGATAGCACAAGGTCGAATGGAAGCATTAATTAATTTCCAGACGATGGTAACGGATTTGACGGGAATGGAATTGGCGAATGCTTCTTTATTAGATGAGGGAACGGCAGCAGCAGAAGCGATGACCTTGTTCTACAGAGTAAAAGCGAAAACTAAAAAACAAGCCTACAAATTCTTTGTAGAAGCCAATACGTTTCCACAAACTATAGATTTAATTCAAGGTCGGGCGCAACCATTAGGTATTGAAGTAATTGTTGGAGATAGAGATACTTTAAATGTTAGCGATCCAGATTTATTTGGCATCTTTTTACAATATCCAGATAGCAATGGTGCGGTCGTCGATGCTAGTGCCATCATACAAGCAGCGCAAGAACAAGACGTAAAAACAGTTGTTTGTGCAGATTTACTTTCTTTAGTTTTATTGAAATCTCCGGGAGAAATGGGGGCTGATGCGGTAGTTGGGACTTCTCAAAGATTTGGTATTCCATTGGGTTATGGCGGTCCTCATGCAGCATTCTTTGCTACTAAAAAAGCATACAGAAGACAAATACCTGGTCGGATTATTGGCATCACAGAAGATAAGCATGGCGACATGGCTTATCGAATGGCATTGCAGACTAGAGAACAGCATATCCGTAGAGAAAAAGCCACTTCTAATATTTGTACGGCGCAGGTTTTACTTGCTGTAATGGCGGGCATGTATGCGGTGTATCATGGGCAAGCAGGCTTAACTCGTATTGCCACGAAGATTCACTTACTAACGACTACTTTAGCTAAAGGATTAAAAGAACAAGGATACGAGCAAGTTAATAAAGCCTATTTTGATACCTTAAAAATAGCGGTAGCAGATAAGAAAGCTATTAAAAAAATAGCTATTAAAAAAGGCATAAACTTCCGATACTTTAAAGACGCATTCATTGGTATTTCTTTAAATGAAACGACTAGTATTGAAGATATAAAGGATATACTAACTATTTTTGCTACTGCTAAACAAGTAGATGCTGTTAGTGTAAAAACGAATAAACTTACTGCTACTATTCCTGCTAAACTAAAACGAAATACGCCCTTCTTAGAGCATCCTGTATTTAACCAATACCATACAGAACATGAAATGTTGCGCTATCTGAAGCGACTAGAAAATAAAGATTTATCCTTAGTACATTCGATGATTTCTTTGGGGTCTTGTACGATGAAGCTAAATGCAAGTACAGAAATGATTCCTTTATCTTGGAATGAATTAGCAAATATTCATCCTTTCGTTCCTTTAAATCAGGCGAAAGGCTACCATCAAATGTTTGACCAATTAGCGGATTGGTTATCAGAAATTACGGGTATGGATGCTACTTCGTTGCAACCCAATAGTGGCGCACAAGGAGAGTTGGCAGGCTTGATGGTTATTAAAGCCTATTTTAAAGATAAAAAACAGACGCATAGAAATATCACCCTTATCCCCTCTTCTGCACATGGTACTAATCCTGCATCAGCTGTAATGGCTGGTCAGCAAGTAGTCATTGTAAAATGTGAAGAAAATGGGGATATAGATTTAGCAGATTTACGAGAAAAAGCGACTACGCATAAAGATAGATTGATGGCATTGATGGTTACTTATCCATCTACACATGGCGTGTTTGAGGAGGGCATCAAAGAAGCTTGCCAGATTATTCATGACAATGGAGGAAAAGTATATCTAGATGGTGCGAATTTAAATGCTCAATTGGGTTTAACGAGTCCCGGGTTTATTGGGGCAGATGTTTGTCATTTAAATTTACATAAAACCTTCTGCATTCCACATGGAGGTGGTGGACCAGGAATGGGACCAATTGCCGTAAAACAAGATCTAGCTCCTTTCTTACCTGGTAATGCAGTAGTTAAAAAGGCAGGTGGCAAAAAAGCGATTGCTGCAATAGCGGCTGCGCCTTGGGGAAGTGCCAGTATTTTATCTATATCTTATGCCTACATCGCTTTAATGGGCGGCGACGGTTTAAAACGTGCTACGGAAATAGCTATCCTAAATGCCAACTATATTAAGGAAAAATTACAAGCCCACTACCCGATCCTATTTACTGGTTCGTATGGTCGAAATGCCCACGAATTAATTATTGATTGTCGACCTTTTAAAGCAATGAATGTGGCGGTCGTAGACATCGCCAAACGTTTGATGGACTACGGTTTTCATGCGCCAACCGTCTCTTTTCCTGTTGCTGGAACAATGATGATAGAACCAACCGAAAGTGAAACAATAGAAGAAATTGATAGATTCTGTGCTGCGATGATTAGCATTCGGAAGGAAATAAGTGAAATTGAACAAGGGATAGCTGACCAGCAGCAAAATGTGTTGGTTAATGCGCCTCATACGATGGCCATTATCACACAAGATGATTGGACCCTACCATACTCTAGAAGTAAAGCTGCTTTTCCGCTTATGTTCGTCAAAGAACGTAAGTTCTGGCCAAGTGTGGGACGTACCAATGATGCGATGGGGGATAGGAATTTGATTTGTAATTGTATTCCTGTTGCTGCTT
>ENA-ORXT01001606-ORXT01001606.1-marine-metagenome-genome-assembly--contig:-NODE-1606-length-29729-cov-162.607885_pt1 | contig 29729 bp, 23 predicted proteins | sample MGYA00237868_ERZ511482 | MGnify/ENA metagenome assembly ERZ511482 | reverse complement strand
TTCCTTCTTTATCATAGATACATTTAGAATCTATGATTTCCGACGTTGTCGGAACCATTCAGTCTTAATTGCAAAAAGAGTAAGCATTCCGATAGCTATCGGAAGATATGCCAGCTAATGCCAACCCACCCGAGGACAAACCTCGGTTCCTTCATTATTCAATGTCCATTTGAGACATTGAATTCCCTACAGGATCATTCAGTCTTGGGTACTTGGCAGGCAGCCGCCACTTCTAAAAATCCCATTACGATTTTAAAGAGATTTTTACAAATAAGAATATGGGAAGTTTAGTCTGTTAAGTCACAGTCTTGAATTTGATTTGAACACGTTTACCCTGAATTATTACCTCGCTTTTAAGGAGTTTTGGTAATAAACGGTGTAACGAATCTAATCCAGATAAAAAGCAACCTAAAAGGTTGTTGACAGAATTAAATTACACCCAAGTATTTGTACAGATTATGACCTAAAAGTGCAAACTCATATCAACTTGACCAACAGTTCTCTTACTTCTGAATTTATTTACTACTACTGAACATGCCTTATTCCATATATCATCTGTTACATTAAGGTTAGAGCTTAGGTAGTGTAAAATCAGATGAGAGGATATTAATAAGTAGGTACATCCTAAGAATAGCGCCACTTACAGTCTGAGCCCGACATGTCCTTCCTTACTATACAGATCGCAATGTCGAGTAATATTAGCCTTCACTAAAAAATCAATTTAACTTAATCGAACATTTTAATAAATCCTAAGTAAACTTAATAGGTAGCAAATACCACAGTCGGTTTAGATAGTAATGGAACATGAGATAGACGGACTTATTACTCATCATCAAAAGAAAATAGCCTATGTTTAAAAAAGATAAACTAAAGCAACTAAGATCTATTACAGGAGACTACTGTGTATCAATATACATCCCTACCGAAATTACTGGAGATTATGAAATCAATAGAATCCGCTGGAAAAATGCTTGCCAAGATGCATTAAATCAATTAAAAGCTAAAGGCGTAGAGAAGACATCATTCCTCAAGCCAGCTGTGGATCTCATAGATGATCCAGCATTCTGGGCACATCAATCTGCGGGACTGGCAGGGTTCTACTCTGAAGAAGAACAAAGTCATCACCATCTACTATCTGTTAGCGATTCGATCACGGCAGTCGATAACAAATTTCACCTATCACCTGTGCTTAAGGAAGTCTTAAATGAGGATAGGGTATTTGTCTTAGCACTGAGCCAAAACGAAGTGAGATTCTTTGAAGCTGTTCCTTCAGGTATTTTTCCAGTTAAAATAAAAGATGTTGTACCTGGTGACATGAGCGAAGCTCTAAATTTAGATATAGACGGTAACAGTCTTCAGACAAGATCGCCAGGAAACAGCACTATAGTCCATGGAAATGATTCTGGGGACGACAAAGAAAATATAAGACTTAGACAGTATTTTAGAAGTGTGGATGAGGGATTATTGCACTTCATTCATGATGAGCAAGTACCACTCGTACTTGCTGGTGTGGAAGAATACTACAATATTTATGAAGAAGTCACAGAATATAAGTACTTCTCTAAACATATGGTGACGGGAAATCCAGAAGACTTAAGTCCGCAAGATCTGCGGTCTCAGATAGAACCAGTCTTTAAAGAACTGAAAGAAAAAAGAATACAGAATTTCGTAGAATCCTATAATAAAGGAGCAGATAAAAATTTAAATATTGATGATCTCCCTACGATAGCAGCTTATGCTGATTTAGGTAATGTAGCTCAGATGTTAATCTGCCAAAGCTATTGGGATGAGATGGGTAAAGACCAAAAAATTATTCTCGATGAAACTATGCTATCTATATATGACAAAGGAGGCGATATTATCGTAACAGAAGAACAGGATCATGAATGTGAAACCCTTCATGCGATTAAAAGGTATTAAAACAAAAATAATCAATCACCCAATTATATAATTCAAATAAAAAAATTAAAAAATGGCACAAATATATCCTACACAAGAATCAATAAATAAATTAATAGCCACTGATGTGGCCAAAGTCACTGCCTTAAGTGCAATTCCTATTCCGTTTATAGATACGCTAGGCGTATTCTTTATTCAAATGAGACTTGTGGAAAAAATAGCAGAAAAGTACAGCGTCAGTATAGATAATAAGAAAATTACAGTTGTATCATCTATAATTTCATCTGTCGTGACTAAGCTTGCCACCGAAGCACTTAGTAACTTATCAAGAAGAACTAACATCGATTCGATCATAGGTGAGACAATGATTAAAGCTACCGTAGTCAGTGTATCTACGACCGCTATGGGTGAGATGTATAATACGCATTTCAGAAATGGTGGTACCTTAGAAAATCTGGGTATAGACGCCATTACCGATTATATCAAAACTCAACTATCTTCTGATAACATCTCAGTAAAAAATATTGGTGAAAAGCTAATAAATAATGTAGTTGAAAATGTTGTATAACTAAAAATAAATTAAAATGATAATCAATTTTCTTATAGCTGGAATAGCTTTTCTGATAGGTGCATATCTCTTAAGTGGAGTCACCATCAAGAATATACTACAAGCATTTATTGTAGCTGTACTGGTCGCCGTACTTGACGTCACTCTGGGTACATTCTTAAAAATTGCTACTCTCGGCATTCTGTCACTTGGCATTTTTAACTGGTTCTTAAATGCTATATTAATTCAAGTAGCTGATTGGTTTTTACCTGGCTTTAAAGTGAGAAATTTTTGGTGGGCTTTAGCCTTAGCGGCCATAGTCAGCTTATCCAGTGGTCTACTTGAAAATCTACTACCTATTTAGATATCCCACACATACGAGACGGGAGCACCAATCTATCAAATAAACAATAATTCATCATCACAAAAATCATCATTAGAAAATGGAAGAAAATAAACAAATAGAAAGAATAAATAAAATCATAGAAGATACATCAACTTGCATGCTCGTAAGCTTGAAGTCGGATCAGATGAATGCTCGTCCCATGCAAATAGCAAAACATGACTCAGAAGGTAACATATGGTTTCTCACAGATGAAGATAGCAGTAAAGTCCAAGAAATATATCATGACCATGACGTATTATTAGCTTTTTCCAACTTAGATTCTAACAGCTACTTATCCATCAACGGTAAGGCCGTGATCGTGGATGATCAGGAAATGAAAAAAGAACTATTTAGTATATTTGCAAAGGCATGGTTTCCAGAAGGTCCTGAAAGTGATAAGCTCGTACTAATAAAAGTAAATCCCTCAAATGCTGAATATTGGGACGGCTCAGGTAGTAAGATAGTTCAGTTATTTAAGATGGGAAAGGCAGTATTAACCAATGAAAAATATCAAACAAAAGATGAAGATCACGGAGAGGTGAGTCTATAGGCAATTCCTCTGACTATGGCTTCTTTTTGTCATCCCTAAGCTGGAGGAATGGAGAATGTGACGATGACAGGATAATGATCTGACCCTATATCTGCTTTTGTCTGGATGTCTATCAGGCGAAAATCTGGGCTGCAAAATACATGATCGATGGGTATTCTAAAAGGCATGTACGTTGGGAATGTAGAATAAAATCCTCTACCCACTCTAGGGTCGTTCATACCCGTCTCTTTCTTGAATTCTTCGGCTACATCACTCCATCCGACGTCATTAAGATCACCTATTAAAATATCCAACTCCCTATTAGGCTGTGATACAATCTTAGCAGCCGTACGCATGAGCTCAGCATCCTTAGGCATAGATGTCAACCGTTCGCCAGGTACTGAAGGTTCAGGATGAAGCCCATAAATTCTAATTCTTCTTCCACCCAGACGTATAAGCACTTCTATAGATGGTATATCTTTAGATATTAAGTGATTTAGGTGATGCTCTATAAATGGTAAACGGCTCATTAATATGATGCCATAAGTGTCCTCTCTAATCTCCTTAACTGAATATGGATAATGATCGTAAAGCCTCTGGATACCGACATCCCATGCCTGCCCAGGCTCTAATAGCAAGATGACATCCGGATTGTCGGTCATTGCCAAATCTATAAAAGATTTATATTCTTGATTAGTGTGTAGCACATTATAGACCAGTAGTTTTAATGGCTGTCCAGGGTCATCAGATTCCGCATCTGGTATTGTAGGCTTTTTAAAAAAGAAATAAGGACTTATGGACCTATAACATATCGTCGCACAGATAATATGTACTACACTTATAAGTAAAGGAATAACACTGAACTCTCTAATCAAAAAGGCATATAAGACTAATAAGCAGCTATGTAAAACTAAGTAATACGCACGGAAAAAAATCTGATCTCTTACAAACCAATACTTACAACTATTGAGAGGTAGTAGAGTTCCAATGATGGCAATAGAAGAAATAATAAATAATAAGACCATTGTAGTGCTTAAAGTTAATCTATTGCTTTTAAAATTCACAAAGTATTATAAAAGATAGTGAATTGACACTTCCTATATGAGACTGCGGTATTAAAAGTAAATCTCTATAAATAATTATCTTTCACCCATATATCCAATCAATAGAGTGTTTGGGATGAATTAGAAAAATCAGCATCTGACACATTGAGGGTAGATAAATAAAAGAAGATTACGTGAGCATCCTCATCGCATGTGATAAATTCAAAGGTTCTATAAATGCACAAACTGTTTGTGACAGTATAGCAAAAGGTATAAAGCAAAATAAGAAAAATGCCATCTGCAATATTCAGCCACTTGCTGATGGAGGAGATGGCAGTATATCTATTATTAAAAAGGAAATAAAATTAGATGTGGTCGTGGTCGAAACTGTGGATCCATTACGCAGGACCATACAATCAAGATATTATCATAACGACACGACAGCATTTATAGAATTAGCTGAAACTTCTGGGCTGTCTTTACTTCGAGAGGATGAAAGAAATGCCTTAGCGACTGATTGTATTGGCACTGGCATCATCATACAGGAAGCCATATCAAAAGGATTTAAAGATATCGTTTTGAGCATAGGTGGTAGCTGCACCACAGAAGCTGGTTTGTCAATAGCATCTGCCTTAGGATTTCAATTTCTTGATAAAGATAAAATATCAATAAGCCCCAATGGAGCTAACTTAGTCGATATCGTCAAAATCATACCTCCCCGAATCGCACTTGATCTAAATCTTACAATTCTGTGTGACGTAGAAAATCCACTACATGGACCGATGGGGGCAGCACATATTTTTGCAAAACAAAAAGGAGCTACAACATCAGATATTATATTTCTTGATCAAGGCTTAGAAAATATCGGGAGATTATTTGAATCTTACTGTGGTCACTCGATAGCCAGCTTATCGGGAGGAGGTGCAGCTGGAGGTATTGCAGCAGGACTACATGCACTGCTGGATGCTGAGATAGTATCAGGCTTTGGATATATCAGTGATATTATTCAGCTGGAAGCAAAAATCAAACAAGCTGACTTAGTCATTACTGGAGAGGGGCATTTAGATTCGCAATCATTCGGAGGAAAAGTCATTGGTCAAATATCAAAGGCTTGTAAAGGATTAGATGTACCATTAATCGCCATAGTAGGTCAAAGCTCTGTACCTGATAATTTACTCATTTCTAACGGGATCATTAAAACTTATCAGATTATGGATATTGCACAGAATCAACAAGATGCGATTGATAATGCTGCTGCATACTTAATAGAAATAGCCTCAAATATCGATTTAAAGAAAATTTAAACAGAAGCTCAATAGATAGATATCTATATAAAGAAAAGGCCATCATCGGATGATGAAGACCTTTTCTATTTCAAACATCTACTCAAAATAATTCTAAAATGAACACCAAAATATAGTTAAATGACTACCGCTCTTTCTTAGAAAGGCGATTCTATTTCTTTGCAGTTAGTATGAAGAATGTCTTTTATATATTGTAAAGTTACGGTAATGGATACTCTGGACAAATACTGTAATGTAGTCACATATCGTAGTGAATAATTTAATTATATATAGACTATTGATAATGTGCATGGTATAAAATCTGCTCATGTATTTGACAAAATCTTGTCGGGGAATTGTCGTGGAATGTATACTTATTGTCGACATGAGCTCACTAATCTCAAAGTGTAAAGTCGGAAGGGTAACTGGGATTGCTTATTTCTCTTGGGATTTATAATCCTTTTGGGAAATCAAGATTTTATTTATTTATTGGATTGAGTTACTCCTGATAGCTTAGAGATCTCATGAAAGCTCACTGATCTCAAAAGTGGAGGTATGCAGCCATTAGAAAAAGGTAGCAGTCATACCTGAGAGATATGACTGCCCATCCTAAATTCAGCCTAATATTAATCTTTATCCAGTAACTATCATTTTCTTAACAATAAGAGATTATTAATCTTCTACTTGCAGAATAGTGTTATACTAAAAGTATGTCTATCCACTTCTAATTTTAGCTAGTTATTAAACTATCTCTATAAGGATTTATAAAAGGGGGCAGTCACGCCTGAGAGATATGACTGCCCATCTAAAATTCAGCCTAATATTAATCTTTATCCAGTAACTATCATTTTCTTGACTAATTGAATGATCTCTATAAGGATCAAAAAAGGGAGCAAGTCACACCTGAGAGATATGACTGCCCTCCTAAATTCAGCCTAATATTAATCTTTATTCAATAACGATCATTTTCTTAGTGAGTGTCTCCGATCCATTATCCAACTGGTAGTAATAGACACCTGCCTCTCTATCTGCCCAGTCTAATACATATTCATGTCTTCCGCTTGTATAATCTGTCACGACTGTTTCTAATAATTTACCATCTGTGCTCAGTATACTCAGCGTGGCTTGACCTGCCTTAGCTAAGTAAAAGCTAATGGTCGTACTCTGCTTGAACGGATTAGGCTCATTCTGAAATAATGTAGTCGATACATCAGTCAGACTAATATCAGTCATCACATTCATATCTATATTCACTCGATCTAAATCATCTCCAATATATGCTTCAGCAGCAGTGACTCCATCGATGTCATATGCTAAGGATTGATTGATACTAAGACTCTCACTGATAGAGATATCCTCCATCGCTTCGACCACTAATGTAAATAGAAGCTCCGTACTACTGATACCCTCTAAATCTGACCAACTAAACATCGTCTTATTTACAGTCGCGTGATAATGCTCATCAGAGATATTTACCGCACCACCGAGTACTTCAGAAATTTTAATACCCGGATGATCCAGTGTAAACTGGAATCCATAGACATCATTAAACTGATCTGCATATACATCAATGTGTTCTTGCTGCCCCTTAGTCATTTTTACATTTTCTACTTCTAAAGATATGATGTCATCTGTCCTCAGCTCTGATCTTTTCAGACCAGTTACGATCGCACTATTACTGACATCTCCAATCTTCACTCCGATAAAGTCTTCATTCATCAGATCATCAGAAAGATTATTAATCGATAGTCTACTGACGAAAGGCCAAGGGCTTTGTATGTCAAAGAAGTCCTGATGTGCATCTACAAATTTCCAACTTTCATTATTAGGTAATTCAGTGTATATGCCCAATATTAATTTCCTTAATTCTATGAGATCTATTGCAGTAATATTCTGGTCTCCGTTAACGTCAGCCGCAATCATTTTATAAGGACTTGAAAATCTCACAGTCCCTAAGATGTGCTTTTGCATCATCACTATATCCATAGTCGTTACACCATTAGTATAGTTATCTGATCTGCTCGCAGTGATCTGATAATCAAGATCTAAGGGATTACTATCAAAGGCATATATCCCTTCTACTCCAGTGATCATCTCTAATGGATATTCTTCCAGCGAACTATTAATTGAAATACTGGTAGCAGGTATTCTATCGCCGAGCTCTGTCTCTATGGCCCCTGATATCATAGCACCATTACCTTGCTCCACACCATCATCAATACAGTCATTTGAGAATATCAGTGAGACTGAACAGTAGTCTCCATTGTCAGATATATCCCATACATATACATCGAGCACCTTCAAGGACTGGATCAGAGAATCACATGTAAATAATAGGCTTGCCTGATCTGCGAATCCTTCTGAGTCTGGATGCACAGGTGTCTCCCCTTGCTCTACAATAGAGAACCTGAGGTCTTCCTTAGGTGTACAGTTATCAAAACTGCCTAAGTCAAAATCCTTCGCCCATATTGCTGCCGTATTATTAGACTCCATAAATACTGTCGTCAGACCTATGATACATACAGGTGTCGGCGTCTTCTCATCACCGTACATGACTGTCGTCGTACCAAATCCAATATTGCCACATCCATCAGCGACTCTCCACTTAATGAATCTTACATCACCAGGGCTACCCTCTCTGGTATTCATCGTTGCAGTAGATCCTCGGCTGACTTTAGTATTAGTCCCATCATCTCCGATGACAGGCTCACCATTAGCATCGACTACTTCTATCGTCCACTGTAAAAACTCTGCTGGCGATTCTATACCGTCGCAGAAATCCATTGCACTGGCTGTGATGACTTCTGAGCCGAAGCACTGCCTGTCTCCTTGCTTCTGATCTGATCCTCCAGTGGTATTCACAATGACTGTATCCATTTCTAATACAACTATCGGAGCACTATCATCTATGACTTTTATCACTTGATCATAAGTATAATATCCATCGATATCTACTTGATCATATCTGAAGTAGACAGAGTCTTGTATCTCAGGTCCATACTGTGGACAGCTGGTACATAGCCCTTGCGTCCAGTCTTCTATCGGCAAGAAGCTATCTGAGAATTGATCATTGTCATCATCTCTATTATCAGAGTTAGAATTATAAGTACACCAGTCTACGACGGTCCATCTATTGATGATCTTTAAGCAGGCATCACTAGCGATGATGGTGTCAGACTCTACACTGTATCCTATCAGGCCACAGTCAGTATCACACCATACTGGGATCTCATCAGCAAGTCCCACCATACATGTGAATGGCTGCCCCATCTCGACGACGACTGGCTCACGCTCTACTGAATCTTCAAAAGTACATTCTAAATTATATCCATCATAAAAGCTTCCATCATGATGCTTAGGCCACTTAATGGTGTAAGGATCGAAAGCATCTACAGTAGCATCTATGGTCACTCTCTGCTCACAATATCCATCTCCGCCTGTCAGGTCACCACTCGCATCTAAATCTATATACCACTCTCTGATAATCGTACCTGAACCACATCCTAAATTATTATCTGTCTCAGCTAATAGGACTACCTCTAAATCATCTTCGCAGATACCGCCTACGACAAAAGGAGTAGGAGCACCCTCTAAGTCACCTGCACAGCCCACTGTGATTGGCTCACAGACTAAGTTGCCACCAGCTTTATTTTCTACATTGACTTTCACCATACATCGGTTCTCATTGCCAAATTTGTCAGTCACTATCACGAAGACAAATACATCTCTACCGACGTCTTCACAACAAAATTTAACATAATCCGCTGGTACTGCGACATCAGCAAATTTGCTACTGTCCTGATCGCATATTAGATTCACTCGCTCTGTCATAGGAAAACAACTGACTGGTAAATAGCCAATTTCATTTCCCTCGCAGTCTAATACTTGCTCTTCAGTATCTTCCATTCTGATGACCTGGACTGTGACATCTCCACAGCCAGAATCGTGACTGCCTGCATCAAAATCAGCAGCCATTACTTTCGCCACCCCGTCAAAATTTATTCCATCGCCAGAAGTTAACGACACGTTTAATTCATCTATGCATACAGGTACAGGAGTAATTAAATCAAGTACTGATACATTGATAATCACGGGTGTAGCATTACCACATCCATCTGACACTGTAAGTTCTACAGGTACTGGTCCTGACTGTGGAGGTATATCTGTGATGTACCCATCTACGATATTGCCGAAAGGAGCATTGATCGTGATATCAAATTCAGTCGCACAGTTATCAGTAATTTCTAATTCAGGTATCGGGAGTCTTCCAGTACAAGTCCAAGGATCAATACTTATTTCAATATCTTCATGAGGCCATACTTCAGGTGCTTCATCATCAAATAATTCAATATTCTGAATGGCACTCAGATGTGTAGATGAACTACACCAGTCTATGATAGTCCAGTTTCTTATGATTTTCTTTCCGCCCATACATGCTTGAAATTCTTCATCACTATATGACGCGATCAGATTGCACTGCTTTTCTTTTATCAGGACGATAGGATTTTTGAATCCTTGGATGACTGTATCTATGGTTATAGAGTCTATCAATTCCTTTTTAACCACGTCTACAAGAGCCCATATTTCTTCCGGGACTCCATCTCCATCGACATCCACTTCTATTTTAGTCATCTCCTGTACTGTATCCCTCGCGCCTACTACGTGTACTAATACCTCTCTATATACGGTATCAGGAATGAGCGTATGTACATCTATATAATATGGATATGCTAAAGTCCCTGAGCCGGTCTCAGCAAGAATGGCTTCTGGCGATGCATCCAGGCCACATCCCAGATTAATATTATTTGGAAAAAATAAAGGAGTGACCGTGCCACTACCCGTCAGCGATGGACTAATGTCTAATTTCTCAGTTCTATAAGCTTGTCTGAGTAATCTCGTCTTGACTCTCTCTCCATGCATCATAGTCGTCGCTGTATATGTCACAACATTGAACTCTCCATCAGGCGAGCATATGTCACCAGTCGTCTGATGATCTATTAGAATATCGCCTATGATCGGCGTAGAACATCCAGCATTTATTAAAGTCAATACACTATCTACTGTGATAAAATTCTGAGGAATACTTCCGCACCAGCTGACACAGCCAGGATCTAAGCCACAGTCAGATATGTCCAGATTAATCTGGTACTTACCAAATGCGCTTGAGTTATCAGGAGTCAACGTAACTGTATATTTTAGAACAGGATTAATGGTAAATGAACCAGCAAATATGCCTGTATCATCAATCAGAATCGTCGCCACTATAGTTCCAGATTCATCAATAAGCTCAGCAGTCGATGTAGAATGGGCCCAGATCGGCTCTCCATTAGCTCCTGTACCTCCATTATAGAAAAAATCTGCTTCTATATTTATATCAAGAGATGTGTGACAACTCTCTAAGGGCATGATCATGACTGAATCCTTGTTATTAAAGGCATCAAGATCACCACTTGCACTTGCTGATACACCAGGGATATAATCACATGGTGCTGTGATACCAGGAAGAACTGCATTAAACTCTAAGTTAATCTCACCCCAGCAACTATTGCCACAGTCACTGATCACCTTATACTTTAGAGGTCTATTAGTATGAAGTGCAGTTAGTGAATCGCCTATCAACGTATCATTAACATCATAGACTTGTATCTGATAGTTTTCGTTGCCAGGATTCTCAATTAATAGATCTGGACTAAGCTTCACATAGCAGTTACTTCCTATGCTGATTTGAATATTGTCGTTGCAAGATATTGCAGGGCACTGTGACCATACTCCTTGGTATAAGAATACCATTAAAAAAGCTGAAATTAGGCTCGCTTTCATCATTCGATTGGTTATTATCAATTATAGTTTTCAAACATAGATATTCTTATAATAGGTTCTACCCTGAATATCTGTGATGTAAATATAACATAATATTTATATATGTTATTTTTATTATATGTAATTGTTTAATATGTAATCGAAGACTATAGCTCTAACACCCGAAAAACGGACACTAATTCTCTAAAAAACAGAGTCAAAATAAAATTAAAATAAGTTTTAAACTCGCTCCAATTCCCCCAAAATATCAGTCAAACTCATATTCTATTCAAAGAAAGAGGCTTACGATCCGGCGCAAAAAACTGATTCTACTTCTTTATGATTACGTGGGAAACAATATTCAGAATAAGCCTGTTATAATAATTCAAACATAAAAGTTAGAACATGAGGATATCAGTATTTAGAAAAGCCCACTTCAATGCAGCTCACAGGCTACATAATCCAAGATGGTCTGATGAAAAAAATGCAGAAGTCTATGGCCTATGTAACAATGCCCACTATCATGGTCATAACTATGATATGGAAGTAAAGGTGACAGGTGAAGTGAATGAAGAATCTGGATATCTGATAGACTTAAAAGTGCTGAGCGATATCATTAAAGATCATGTAGAAAAGCGCTTTGATCATAAAAATCTCAACTTAGATATACCTTACTTTAAAGAAGTAATCCCTTCCACGGAAAATTTCTGCTTTCTCATCCATCAGATTCTACAAGAAAAACTGGGATCAGACCTTGAGGTAAAGGTTAGACTATACGAAACGCCAAGAAATTATGTAGAATACCCTGCTGATTAGTAATGCTTTGTATCTTTAGGATGTATGTATCATATCATACTTGCATTTATTACTGCATTTCTACTCACCTATCTTGCTATACCATCTATCATCAGTGTAGCCAAGAAGAAGAAACTTTTCGATGAGCCAAGTGATCGAAAATCTCATATAGTCAGTACACCCTCTTTAGGCGGCATAGGTATTTTTGCTGGCACCATATTCTCAGTTATCCTTTGGACTCCGTTTAATTTTTTTGGTGATTTACAGTATATACTATGTGCATTCATCATCATATTTCTCATTGGTGCTAAGGATGATATAGATCCTATATCTCCCATGAAAAAATTCATAGGTGAGCTGGTCGCTGCAGGTATTTTAGTCTTCAAAGCGAATATCAGGCTTACCAGCCTCTATGGCATCTTAGGTATCTATGAGATACCTGGATGGGCTAGTATTACACTTTCTATATTTACCATTCTTGTGATTATTAATAGTTTTAATCTCATAGATGGAATCAATGGACTTTCTGCAAGTATTGGCTCTCTGATCGCCATAACCTTAGGTGTCTGGTTTCTGATGATCGACAGGATAGAGATCGCTATATTAGCTTTTGCGACAGCTGGATCGACGATAGCCTTCTTAAAGTATAACATCACACCTGCCAAGATTTTCATGGGTGACACAGGCTCTCTTTTATTGGGATCAGTCTGTTCTATTCTGGCCATTCTATTCATAGAGCTGCATAATATTATAGGGGATTCTCCTTATGCATTTAAGGCGGCTCCATCAGTGGCCTTCGGGATATTAATTCTTCCACTATTCGATACTTTGCGCGTCTTCATCACGCGAGTATTCCAAGGGAGGTCTCCCTTTCATCCTGACAGACAGCACATCCATCACTTATTGATAGATTCTGGACTGACACATATGCAAGCTACCTTCATGCTTCTTGTGGTAAATTGTTTCTTCATATTCATCGTCGTCAAGCTACAAAATATCGGTACTCTGAATCTCTTGATTCTCATACTTGGTATTGCCGCTATCTTATCCACCATATTATTATTTATCGCTTCTAATAAAAAGAAATACAAAGAAGTTAGATCTTAGTCCTATGAAACGACTATGACTTAGATATGTAAAACACCCGAGGTATGATTGCATATCTATTTCGCTAATAGTCATGATCCCGGCATTCAAGCTGAATGTCATTTTTAAAATCAGAAGACGTACATAACACAGATAATGAAAAGAAATATGGAAATAATTAAATCATCTTTCTGGCTGATCTCTATCTCAATTACCGCTGTGGAAACTTCAAATTTTGATATATGAGCTTTCTATATGTATTTTTAGGTGGTGGCTTGGGTAGCATATGTCGATATGGCATTTCACTACTGATGAAGCATACTCAACTGAGTTTTCCATTATCGACATTCACAGCTAATGCAGTGAGCTGCGTCATCCTTGGTCTATTGATCGGCCTTCATCTGAAACAGGGTATCGCCGACCAGCAAAGACTCTTATGGATGACTGGCTTCTGTGGTGGCTTCAGTACTTTCTCGACATTCAGCGCAGAGACTTTCCAGCTCTTTGAGAAAGGACAGTATCAGACAGCTTTATTATATGTGGGTCTGAGTCTTGTTATTTGTTTGGGGTGTATTGGACTTGGTGTGTGGTTAGCTTATCGGGTCGGGTCGTAAATATTGTACCTTAATAATATACTGATCTGAAGTTAATCACTTAAGTTTAGGTAGCTAATAATCGCTGTTGATATACCGATGCGGCTATATTCAAAACCCTACAAATTATGATAAGTCAAATGTAAAGAGTATATGACCTAAATTTCCTGTAGTGACTAAATGCTGTTGGTAGGTTGCAGCTTCTAACTTATATTCTTAATCCACATAACCTCTTGAATCATAAAAACAATGATATATTAATCGCTTATATTTTCATCAGGAATTATTTTTTCTTTAATCTGTGAAGTTAGGGATATTGATGAATTAGTGCCAGCAGGGCCCGTAACACCTCTACCCCTCCTCCTCCAGCTCAATCAATAAATTAGCAATCAGCGCCGTCCATCCAGTCTGATGAGATGCACCCATTCCCCTGCCCGTCTCTCCGTGAAAAAACTCGTAGAACAAGTGATGATCTTTGAAATCATGATTCTGACTAAACAGATGCTGCGGATCATCATTATGATATGTATACTTTCCAGTGCTGTCCCTTTCGAATATCTTAGCCAACCGACTGGTTAATTCTATTGCGATTTGCTTCAGATTCAGTTTCTGCCCAGAGCCTTTAGGAAATTCATAAACATAACTCGGTCCATAGAACTTATAGAACTTACGCAGCGACTGAATGATCATATAATTAATTGGAAACCAGATCGGGCCACGCCAATTTGAATTTCCTCCGAACATCGACGTCTGACTTTCACCTGGCTCATACTGAATCGAGTGCTTCCCATAATGCTCAAATACAAATGGATGTTCCTTATGATACTTAGATAAGGATCTGATCCCGTACTCAGATAAAAATTCCGCTTGATCTAAGAGACGCTTCAGGATATGCTCTAATCTAAAACCTCTTATGATGGAAAATAAATAGTACCCTTCTTCATTCTCCTCTTCTATCCTGGATATTAAGGAAGCCAAGTCAGGCCTTGTCCTGATGATCCTGCTGGCTCTGTCATTAAATTCATCCAGTCCTTTAAATAAATCTTTATGTATCACATCAACTGCAAATAATGGTATCACTCCCACCAGCGACCTGACCTTCATCCGAGCTGTAAACCCAGTCTCCATCTGGACCACATCATAATAAAAGTTATCCTCATCATCCCACAGTGAAATATCTTTCTCACCTATATGATGCATCGCCCAAGCGATATTTAGAAAGTGCCTGAAGAACTTTGCCGCAGTCTCCTCATAAGCTTTATTCTGCTCGCAAAGCTCGAGTGACATCCGTAGCATGTTCAGGGAGAACATCGCCATCCAGCTGGTCGCATCAGCCTGCTGCATTCGATTGATGCCCTTAGGCATATGATTTCGATCAAAGACACCTATATTATCCAATCCTAAAAATCCACCTTCGAATAAGCCATTGCCATCTTTATCTTTTTGATTTACCCACCAGGTGTAATTGATTGTCAGTTTCTGAAAGCATCGCTCGAGAAAATCATAATCAGGTATGCCTGTTTTCTCCTTGTCCTTCTCATAGACATGCCAGACTGCCCATGAGTGCACTGGTGGGTTTACATCACTAAAGTTCCATTCATAAGCCGGTATCTGACCATTGGGATGCATGCAGTACTCCTTGAGCATCAGCTGTAGTTGATTCTTAGCATAGTCAGGATCGACGATGGCAAATGTCGCTGTATGAAATGCTAAGTCCCAAGCCGCATACCAGGGGTACTCCCACTTATCAGGCATTGAAATAACATGTCTATGCGTCATGTGCTGCCAATCATAATTACGCAACATATTACGATGCGGCTTAGCTTCTCCTGGACCACCATTCATCCACTTATGGACATCAAAATAGTAAAACTGCTTAGTCCAGAAAAGGCCGCCAAAAGCACTTCTGATCAGATGGCGTCTTTCTGATGGAACTGAAGCTGGGATGATACTGTCATAATATTCATCTGTCTCGGATAGTCGACGAGTAAATATTTGATCAAAGTCACTCCATGGATCTGATAGTTGTTTCTTAGATAATCTCACCTTGAATACTTGTGATCCATGTGCCGGAATATCGGCCTGATACCAGACTGCTGCTTTAGAACCATTCATAGCAGGGTTGACAGATTTTGCTCCGTTAATCACATGCTCTCCTATCCCATCTTTGACAAAGCCAGTTTCATTTTCTATGTCATAGATTCTTTTATTATTCGTTTCATTTTCGCAGAATAGTGCTTTACCATATTCAAAATATAAGTGATGCTTACCATTCCGGATAGACTTAGCTTCCATACAGCCTTGCTCCACAAAATTAATTTCTGGTCGATCATATCTCGGATTATGTTTCCAGAAATTTCTAAACCAGAGGTGAGGTAGGACATGAATCGGTGCAGATGTAGCAGACCGATTATGCACAGTAATCTTCATGAGGATATCGTCCTTTCCTCCCTTAGCATATTCTATATAGCAGTCGAAGTACGCTCCATTGGTAAAAGCTGGAGTATCTGCTATCTCATATTCTAAAGCACTCTTGGCTCTGCGGTTAGACTTGGCCAGATCAGCATAAGGGAATTCTGATTGCGGATATTTATATAAATATTTGCTGTAAGAATGAGTCGGTGAAGAATCCAGATGAAAATAAAGCTCCTTCACATCTTCTCCATGATTCCCTTGACTATTTGTCAATCCAAATAATCGCTCTTTAAGAATCTTATCTTTACCATTCCAAAATGCAGGTGCCAGACACAATATTTGTCTATAGTCGCAATACCCACCTATGCCCTCTTCTCCCCAGCGATAAGCATTACTTCTGGCTTTATCATGTGTGATGTAGTCCCATGACTCTCCATTGAGGCTGTAATCTTCTCTGACTGTGCCCCACTGTCGCTCTGCGAGGTAAGGGCCCCATCTATTCCATTCTCTTTTATCAGCGGACTCCATGAGTCTTCTTTCTTCTGCCTTGGTTTCATTCATAATTTCCTTATCACTTCTATAATTGGCACAATGATAAAAAAGCTTCTTTCATGATTGCTATATGTCTGGTGGTAAATTTAAAATTCTCAAATAACTTGCCCCCAGCAGTCTTATCTACATCATAGACGTTTCATTTTACTTATGCTTAGAGTCTCATAATATACACATCATAAAAAAGGCCCAAACCAATTAAGATTTGAGCCTTTGTTATATTTCAATCTACTGAACTTAGTTGAGCTCTGAAGTCCGTCTCGCTACTTGGGTGAATAAAGATCCACCATCTCTTAAGTCTACATAGTCTGCATTCAGTCTACCAGTTCTTCTCAGATCTACCCATCTGTGACCTGCTTCTGCCCATAGAGAGTATCGTCTCTGATGAAGTATTTCGTCGATTATCTCATCACCAGAATTTCCCCCACTATAATCATTCAGTCCATGTGCATTCCGTATGATATTGATTGCATTTACTGCTTCGTCCATATTACCAGTCATCATATTCGCTTCCGCATATATGAGGATCAGCTCTTCATTTCTGATGTAGGGTATTGAAGCTGTATTAGAAGCCCATCTACCATCCTGATAATTACCAGAAAAATCTACATCTGCACTTTCTGCAGGATTCTCAATTCTCTGTGCGAATTTTGATAATCTAGTATCGCCAGCTTCAGCATCTTCGATCAGAGCAGGATGAACGACAATGATCGTACTTGTCGGCCTATCAAATGGATAAAATAATGGATTGCTTACATCTGGAGAATTGCCATACACATGGGCAGGTCCAGCTTGAAGATTTTTTTGAGTCATACCCATCATTGTTACATCCAGATTCATGAATGATGAACTCAATGCCGTCAATGCACCCGCTCCATCACCGGCATAAATCGCTGCTCTTGCTGCAATCGCTCGATTAATAGAAGCAAGTCCATTTCCTGACATAAAACCTTCATATCCCTTCGATAATCCAAATGGCAATTCACCATCGACTCCGCTTAATTCGCTAAATCCTGCGTCAAGCTCAGCTCTCAGCGCAGCTAAACCTTCATCATAAGTGACGATAGGACCAGGATTCAATGGATCAGATACATCGATCCTGATACCATTTTCAAATTGCTGAAGTAAAGGATATAGTAATTGATGACCTTTCACTGTCTTTGCAAATCCTGAGTATGCTGCCTTCTCAGCAGCTGTTAAAGAAGTACTGGCATTAGCAGCATCTACAAGTACATTAGCCTGCTTCACTGCTAAATATGGTGTGGTATAGGTTCCTGCCGACGCAAAGAAATCAGGATAAGTCTCACCATTAAGACCGATACCTAACCAGTCACCAGTAAATCTTGGATCAGAACCAAAGAACGCCCAAATCTCTCTGCCAAAACTTCCAAACATCTGAGTGGCACTGCCGTAATAAGCTCTATGCCTGGACTCTAATCCAGTGACTAAGCCTTGTAACTCTGCCTTAGAAGGATCTCCTGTCACACTGGCTAATGATGGATTATTAGGGTCGAATACTTCTTCAATTTCGCAAGAAGTAAAGCAGACCATACACACAATCAAAAAACAACTTAAAAATTTATATATCGTATTCATAATTTTCAATTTTTTTAATGACTTCGATTAAAAATCAAGTTTCACGTGAAAAAATAATCTTCTTGAACTCGGAAAAGGAGTCACCTCTATATTCCCAGTAATAGACTGCGTACCAAAGTTAGATACCTCAGGATCGTAAGAACCATAGTTAGTCCATAGTAACAAGTTATTGACTGATGCACCTACCTTCACCCCTTTTACAAAATCGCTGAAAGCTGATCCAGGAATCGTATAATAAAGACCTAATTCTCTTAGTTTGACATAGCTCGTCTCTTCAATGTACCGACCAGTATTTCCGTTACCTGACCAGTCTCCCAATCTCTCACTACCACGAGTGGACTCTGATCCATCCGTGGCAGTTACAATATCGTCCCAACCTGGCGTCGTACCACCTATATCCCAAAGTAGAGCTGAAAGATTAATCGCTGATCCTCCACTCTGCCAGTGAAGTAAGAAGTTCAGATCAAGGTTTTTAGCAATATTCAAATCATTAGAAAAGGTCATAGTGAAGTCAGGCTGTCTGTCGCCATATACAGTGAATCCTAAAGGATTATCTGTCCCAGCTGGCGTTCCCACAATTGTCGTCGGAGAGAAGCCTTCGGCAAATAAATAAGTCCCTAGTGAAGGGCCGAATCCTCCTGTCGTTTGGGGATTTTCCCATTTCGTTAATTCTGACACATTTCTCCAAAATACCAATCTTGAAAACATGTTTAGCTTAGCCGTTCTGATCGAATTCACACCAAGTGATAATTCAAATCCTCTATTCCTCAGGTCGCCTGCATTAGTTCCAATAGCAGTAATACCAGTAGACTCAGGTGGTGTGACATCAAATATCAAGTCATTCACTGTCTTGTTATAATATGTCGCTTCTAATAAAACTCTTCCGTCTAATAACCCTGCATCTATTCCAAACTCTATCTCCGAGGCTGTCTCAGGTACTAAGCCTGGCACTATGGCTCGGGCACCAACTTGAGAACCGAGTCTTCCACCAATGAGCTGTGGAGTTAAAGATTCATATGTCACACCAAATCTTGGTAGTCCACCAGTCTCACCGTATGCCACCCTAAGCTTTAAATTATCAATTATTCCATCACTGCTCCAAAAATCAAAGTTATGCAGATTCAAAGCCAACGATGCTTTAGGGAATGCATAATATTTAGACTGATCCGCATTAAGCGTAGATCGATCAAAACGCATACCGACTGAAGCTATGATCTTATCTTGAAAGTTCAGATCTTCTTGAATGACATAACCCAAATCAGTCACCCGCGTCGCAGATTGGTTTTGTATAGACTGTACTGTCGCCCATTCGATATTTGTTTGGCCACCTGCGAGACCACGACCTCTGTTTAATACAAATTCTGAATTCTGATCCAGTCTAACGACTCCGACAGAGGTATTAGAATTAAAACCACTGAAGTCTTTATTGAAGATCAATAGACCCTGAAGATTAGAATTGAACTGATCATCTCTTCCTCTCATCACATCACCTGGATTAGCTGATGCTGCTTGGTGTTGTAATATTTCTGGAAAATACACTAATGAATTACCACTGGTATAATCGACGCCTCCAGTCACATTAAACTTCAAGAATGAAGTGGCATCAGAATAAAGGTTAAAATCAATATTACCTGCTGTGATAAATCGATCTACTTTCTGATTATTCACACCTAAATCACGAATTGCAATCGGGTTATCATTGAAGTAAGAGTTATTGGGATAGTTACCATTTTCATCAGGAAAAAGATTAGCATATGATGGTGTATATGCTAATGCATAACCGATACTTCCTCCGGTATTATTCTGATTACCTGTGAATCCTCTGTCACTATTCGTTCTATAATACCCAGAACTCAGTCCGACTTTAATATTATCACTGATTCTATGATCTACATTCACTCTTGCAGAATATCGCTGAAATCCAGTCCGCTCTATGATCCCATCCTCATCGGTGATACCACCTGAAATACGAAACTGTGTCTTCTGATTACCACCTGATACACTAAGCTGCGTGCTAGATAATAACGCAGTCTCCCCATAAAAGAATTTTTCCCAGTCAGTATTTCGTCCTTCAGATTCTGCAGCTGCCTGTGCGGCTATCTCATCTGCATTATCACCTGAGTACGTAGCTGTTCTCGCAGCATCCCAGATACCGAAATTCTGAAAATTCTGTCCCTTAGCAAATCCAATATCTTGTGATAATGAAATATTAGTCTCCCCTGCTTTTCCTCTCTTAGTAGTAATGATGACCACACCAGCATTGGCACGTGTCCCATATATCGCAGCTGCAGATGGTCCTTTCAGTACTTCTATCTTTTCTATATCATCAGGATTGATGTCAGATATTCTGTTAGCAGCATCATCCTGTGTCGCTGCGTTCTGTCCACCACTGGCACCACTCACCTGCGTCCGTCCTGTTCTGATGGTATTATTATTCACATAGACACCATCTATGATGAATAGCGGCTGAGATGATCCGGCTCCCAGTGTAGAGACGCCTCTAAGCTGCATGCTAATACCTCCACCTGGAGCTCCACTATTAGATGACATCTGTACGCCTGCTACTTTACCAAATAGTGCACCATCTAAAGTCTGAGGTGCAGTATTACCAGTGAGCTGTTCGGCTGAGACACTGGCCACAGAGTTACCTGAGTTAGATCTCTTCACCCCAGATCCTAATCCTGTGACGACAACTTCATCAAGCTGATTTACATCTTCAAACATGGCGATGGTCATTACTGAGTTATCATCGTCAATGTCTACGAGTTGCGTACGGTATCCTAAGTATGATATCTCAAGCTGAGCATCAGTCGAAGGCACATCTATATTAAACTGGCCATCAAGATCAGTGGTCGTCCCACTTGTCGTGCCTTTTACCAGAACAGCAGCTCCTATAACGGGGTCATTATTCTGGTCAGTCACTGTACCTGATACAGTCCGCTGAGCAAATGAAACAGTAACACCCAGACACATGATGAGTAGGATGCACTTACATGTAAAAAATAGTTTTTTCATGAAAAAATGATTTGTTAATTAATAAAACCGTAAAACGACATCAAATATACTTCTGATTTCAGAGTTATATTAAATATATTATACTGGCCCCTTTGATTATTTCAATTGTTTAATTTTCGGATATGTTCGAACACAAATGTAATACTTATATGGTATTTTTATGTATCCACAGTAGAAAACGATAGATGTTCTAAATATGCTTCTTGACACCTGAAAATCTTAGAGTATTATTTGTTGCGAGTATCATATGATAGCTAAGAGATCTATAGCTAGCTCTGATCTCAGAGACTGATGCTTGGGATCGCTAAGCCCTCTGGAGATTGGTGTGCCATTTGTAAATCAAAAAGAACTAACATAAAATTTCTTTGCTTTTATGACTGCGGAAATGTTTAGACATTCATTCATGGGCACCACCTATGAATAGCGGATCTTGATTTTAATAAGCATCGTCATACAGACAATTTAGTTTTAATTGCAAGAACAACTATCTCAATCAAAGGCAGCATCAGTAATATTGAATAATTTTATACTTTATTCACTTAGTCCTTTTATTAAAACAAATATTAAAATGAAAAGAATATTTTCAATCTGTGTCACAGGCTTATGCTTACTGTTACTTGTCACAGCTCACGCCCAAGAATCAGAATGGCCAGAACTAGACAAGAGCCCAATGCAGTTCTCTTACTATCCAAGTGATGCTGCATGGAGAAACTATCTTCAAGGAGACGACCGAAACATCCAGCCAAAGATCAAAGTCGCTTACTCATCTCCAGCTAAAAATGAAAGAAAAATTATGGGTAGCTTAGTTCCTTTCGGCCAAGAATGGCGAGTGGGAGCTAATGAAGCGACAGAGATTATCTTTTATCAAGATGTGGAGATCGCAGACGGTCTGGTCCCTGCTGGCATCTACACTATATCTGCTGATGTCAATGAAAGTGACTGGACAGTCCACTTCTCTACAGAAAGACATATCTGGGGCAATGAAAATCGTGACAAATCTAAGACTGTAGCCTCAGTAAAAGTCATGACTTCTAAGACTCCTAAGACAAGAGAATACTTAGCCATCGGATTTAGAGAGATCGATGAAAATACAGCTCACATGCTGATCGAATGGGAGGACACTCATGTAGCAGTCCCAATCAAATTTAATGTGGCTTCATTCCCCAGTTTTGATGCTAGTCCTGGTGACATGGTACACTATCCTGATAATTCCAGATTCTCTAACTACTTAAAACCAGAGGAACTCGAAGCTGCTAAGCCAAAGATCAAAGTCTCCTACGGTAGACCACAGATGAATGGTAGAACTGTCTTCGGCGAGTTGCTAAAGTATGGTGAGCCATGGAGAGTGGGCGCTAACGAATCTACTGAAGTTACATTCATGCAGGATGTCATGATCGGAGATCAAGACATCAAAGCTGGCAGGTATAATCTCTATGCCGTAGTGAATGAGGCTGAATGGACATTTATACTGAATACTGATATGCCAGCATGGGGTGTAGCTCATCGAGATGAGACAAAAGATATTGCTTCTATTAATGTGCCAGTCACTCAAGGTAAGCAGAGTCTCGAAGCTCTTTCTATGATGTTCAAAGAAGTGGACGCTAATAATGTACACCTGATCGTCGGATGGGATAAGACGAGAGCAGCACTGCCGATCGTGTTTAAATAATATGGGACACCGATAAGAAGATTTTAAAAGGCAATAGCTTAATCAGTTATTGCCTTTTATTTTTTGGATTTGGCCCGTCCTGAAATAGCCTTACACAAATACATAAAGGAATACCAAAAGCACCAAAACTTTCACCACTTAGTATATTATCCTTATATTCTATGATGAAGCACCATCTCCTACTGCTTATCTCAATCCTTCTGTTTATTCAATGCAAAAAAAAGAGCATTGAAGCGGATTACCTCATAGAGGACATTAACATCCTCAATGTCAAGACGGGACAAATAGAACCCCATCAATATATCGCTATCACTGATCAAATCATTTCTGGCATCTTTAGCAAACCCATCAGCACTAACCCTGGCTGTCAAAAAATAAAAGCTTCGGGTCAATACATCATCCCCGGCTTATGGGATATGCATACACATTACAGCTGGAATCACAACATCTCAAATCCGCTCTTGATTGCTAATGGCGTGACTGGCATCCGAGAGATGTGGGGAACACTTCCTGTTATTAATGACATCAAGACAAAAATAGAAATAGACAATTTCACCGCGCCCAATATCTATTCTGCAGGCAATATCATCGATGGACCTAAACCTATTTGGCCAGGCTCCGCTGCCATAGAGTCACCTGAAGATGTCGATAAAGAACTAACTGATCAAGCAAAGGCTGGTGCTGATTTCTTCAAAGTCTACAGTCTGTTATCTCCAGCGTCTTATCAAGCGATAGCCACTAAAAGCAAAGAGCTCCAAATCCCATTCGCGGGTCATATCCCCGGCTCTGTCAGCATCTGGGATGCCATCAAAGCAGGACAGCAAAGCTTCGAACATCTCTATGGGGTGCTGGAAGCTTGTACTCAAGATCAAGAAAAATTAGACAGCCTCTCAAAAGGAGATTATTTCGGTGCTGGAAAAATGAAATATATGGTCGATGGTTTTGATCATGAAATCTTTGATTCGCTTAGCCTAACCATCGCTGAAAGTGAATCATGGGTATGCCCTACCCTTGTGGTCTTGCATAACATTGCCAACTTAGATGATACCACCATGATGGATGATCCTCGCATGGCATACACGCCTGTATTCATGAAGCGGATGTGGAATCCAAAAAATGATTTCAGATTTGCCACCAGAGGTCCAGACTTCTATGAAGCTAGTCAATATCAATATGAATTTCAAAAATCATTGCTGGGGCAGTTTGCCAAAGATGGAGTTAAAATTTTAGCTGGAACAGACTATTCTAATCCTTACTGCTATCCCGGCTTCAGCTTACATGACGAATTAGCATTATTAGTAGAAGGTGGTCTGTCTCCTTTACAAGCACTGCAAGCAGCCACGATTAATCCAGCAGTCTTCATGAAGAAAACAGATGACTTTGGTACGATTGAAGTTGGCAAAAAGGCGTCTCTGGTTTTGTTACAAGAGAATCCTTTGATTGATATCAATCACACTAAAAAGATTGATGGAGTATTCTTGCGGGGCAAGTATTTTAGTCAAGAAGGCATACAAGGCTTATTAGATACAGGAAGGAAATTAGCTGAGGAGATGGGGACCTAAAGAAAAGCAGATAAGTTTTATCATATTTTCTCTTTTACTCCTGTAACTCATACAGTTGATTGAATCGAAGCAAAGCCAATTGATTTACACCTGGTCTCAGCCTGGTCGTATATCTCAATAAGTCTTGCTCAAGATTATCTTCTGATAAGAGCTGACAGCCTTGAATAACTGTAGAATTCTGAAGTTCGCCATCAATGATAGACAGTAAAAACCAGGTACAGATCTCTACAGCACTACAATCTTCATAAATCTCAACACCATCAAAAATAAGCTCACTTTCAGAAATAATTCTATAAAAATTAGGTTGTTCTATAAGACTATATGCCAAGGTTAACGTCGTATCTTGATCACCAAATTGAACAGTGACATCGTTAGTATACTTAGAAAGGATATAAAATGAGATTTAGCTGATATACTCATTTTGTAGAAATATAATTATTGTAATAATCTCAACTATTACTTAATCTTCCAATTCATATAATTCACTGTTTCTTATCAATAAAAGCTGATTTCCAGAATCATCAACTGGATTAACAAATGGTAAATAATCTTCAGCGAACGTTGCCTCTGATAATCTATAACATCCATCAATCGCATTACCTGCAAAACTATCAACAGCAGAAATTGAGAAGACAATCCATCTACAAACATCAACAAAACTACAGTCTTCAGCTATTTCAACCCCTCCATAGAAAATATCGCTATCTTCTTCTGAAGACACATAATAAAAATTAGGTGCCTGTTGAATAGTATAATTAAGAGTCAAGGTCGTATCAATATCATCAAACTGATACCTGGCATCTATGGTATTTATGCTTGTGATCGTAAAACTCTGCACTAACGTCTGACCATTAAAAAGATCCTCTATAGACTGCCCAATAAAAATTTCACTAAATAATTCATCTGGATCTTTGTTACTAGAAGTTATCACATTACCATCATAGTCAAATACTGCCACTGGATCATAATCATCTACTGAAAAAGTATAGCTGTACTTAGCAGGATAGCTGGGGCAGATTTCTTCTCCATTACAAGAGATCAAAAGTGAGATCAGAATAAAGGATCCAATTACACTAAATATGTTAATTTTTCTACACATAAAAAGATAAGTCTGCATAATTATCAATTGGCGATTTTAAGTTTGCCATAAATCAAGACCAATTTATTAAAATAAATTATTTCTATTACTAAATGACTTGAGAACAAATAATTAAGTTAGTTGTTAAAACAAGATTGGAATAATTTTTATTGAAGATTTTAATCTCTGATTAACTCAAGCTTCCCAGGCCTTCCTATATAAGGAGTAAAGGTCATATCCCCGATACATCCATTAAAATCCTTAATAATAATGGACTTACCTTCATATCGAAAATCAAATGACTCACAATTATACCCTTCTATATCACAAAATGTAACCTTATTCTGGGTATTACCTATCCTGCTCAATATTGGAGTATTTAATCCTCTAACCGATCCATGTTCAGACATACCTTTCGTCATTTGATTCTCTTCAGGATAAAATAGCATACCAGTAAAGGCATATTTATTGATACCTTCTAAAGTCAAATACAACTGACGACATATCTGAATACCATCCTCGTCAAAACAGTTCTGATCATAGCCATCAAAAGAATAGCTTTCTGTTCCGCCTAAACAAGATTCTATGTTAGCACTAATTAGTACATACTGTTGAGAGAACCTTTTGATGGGGAATTTTGATTGGGAAAAACCTTTAACAGATATCAATAAAAATATAAATATTGCAATACGCATAAAATCAATTTTAATTAAAAATTAAATCACTATAAAATTAAATAAATTCTATTTTTCTCTTTTAATATAAATGTTGTCATTGCCAGAATATAATAAATAATAATTTGCAAAATGTTTAAGACAATTTGCAAATAACGACATTTCGAAATAATTTTATCACATAAAGAACTCAGTATAATTATGGTCATCTTTCTCTTGTTGATCAAAATACCATTCCATAAATAATCTCCTTCTCTGTTCTAAATCAACTACTTCTGACTTAGAGTCATCAGGCATTATAACGTAAATCAAACCTTTTATGCCTTTTTGAATGAAATAATTTTCGAAGTATTTCTGATCTACTGGTTTTTCTATTGAATTATTCTTAGCATTTAAAAATAGTGTCTTAGTATTAAGCTTTCCTAGCTGTGGGAATGTAAAACTTGAATAGAGCTTTTGGTAATTAGCTATATATGTTCTTTTTAATTCCAATAAATGTTTTTCAATAAATGAAACTGTACTATCTGGCATTTTAGAATTTGATTCTAAAAAATTATAATCAAGTTCTTCGAAATTTAAGCCAGTTAGTCCTTCAGTTTGGATTGCATTTTTTAAGCGTTGACTAAAACATCCGTTCATTATATCATATAAATAACCATCATAAAAATATACATCTAAACTATTTCTATTTCTTGCTCTCGCAAACCACCTAGTCGAATTTTCCCAACCCTCATAATTATTAGCATCATATTCAAAATCTATAGTTTCTGTTGATTTAACATAATCAATAAATAGATAATCTGAAAACACGCCTAATGTACTATCTCTAAAGGTAATCCAATTATAGCCCTCAATTTGTTTGCCTTTGCGTTTCAAACTTAATGGAACGATTCTATATTCCATTAAAGAAAATTTAGTTATAACATCTATTGCTTTATCTGATAACAGATATCCAGCATTAACAAATGCACAAGAATCGACGAAATCTGTCAACTTTCCTTTTGAATCCAAAATAAGTCCATCCACAAAGGGCAAGTCTTCTCTGAGGGTATAGCCTTTCCATTGAAAAATATTCAATTGATTGTTAGGGCATTCAATAAACATATCTTCATATTCATTTGCAGTAGCACCTACAGATGCATAATGATTATAATACTTCAAATATTAGATAATTCCAGCAGCCTTTAAAATTTCATCGGCGGTTAATGTAATGTCCCTCAAGGTAGCATTATCTGGTAAAGCGCTAAGCTTCTTTCGTAAAACACCCATCATGGCTTCACATAATCTTGAAGCAACTGCAGGCGGTATCTCCTCCCCTACACTTAATCCTAATTCAGATTTTGCTCTTGCCGCCACCTTTCGTAATACACTACCTATTAGAATATTATATACATCATGGCCATCTTTGTGAATCGTCTTCAGTAATGCAAACCGATCTTCGAGGATAGTATCCTCGAAGCAATAGCACTGTAACACTTAGGTATAAGCAAATTACGCTTACCCTATTTATGCCACACAGGCATTCCTCTGGTTCAATCGTATGACTCTGAGGTTATAAACTTCAGAGATAAGGATAAGCAAAACATACTTACCCTATTTATCCAACACATGCTTTCCTCTGATTCAATCGTATGGCTCTGAAGTTATAAACTTCGTAGATCGGGTTGAAGTGGTCAAAAATATAGCTGATGCTTTTGAGATTAGCATGGATCAACTTTTGGGAGATGGCCAAAATATGAACTTTGACAAAAAAACACTGTCAAGATTACAGGAACTGGAACTCCTTGAGCCAGATAAAAAGAAAACGCTATTCGACCTTATTGATACTTATATCAGAGACGCTAAAGCACGACAGGCTTATGCTTCATGATATTTTAATCGCTCTATCACAATAGTAGAAAAATAGTCCTCCTATGACTATGTGTGCAATGGAAACTACCGTTTTATCAAGTTCTATTTTTTCAGGGGCTCCACCAATCAAGAATAACAAGATACTAACCATAACAAGTAGCCCTCCAATTACAGCAATCATACTCCAAACTTTAATCATTGTCTTTAGATGTTTAGACCTTAATAGCAAAAGCATTAGTACAATTAGTGCAAGTATTATATGAGGAACTGCCTTGATTTTTTGGCTTACAATATAACTTAGTAGATTCTCTCCGATACTAAAAAGTAACGCAACTATTAAGAAAAGTATGTAATACTTATTTTGGAATCTTGCCTTCAAAAAATTTCACTTATGGTTACAAGTTTAAATAAAAGAAGAATAGCTAACACCAACAAAAAAAATGAAATAAATAAGTCTTTTATGATGTAAGTCCTCCTTCCAGACCCTAATCCAGAAGGAGGATTTTTAATTGTTTTATATGCATAGTAAAGACTTAAAGCAAATAGTAAAATTCCCAACAACCTATCCATTCTTAATTATTCCCATTTATTTTTTTATCAATAGCTTGTTCAATAATCAATTCTCCAGTTCCGATTTGTTGCTTTATCATTTGCTTGCTTACATTCGATGCATCCATTTTGTCTACTGCATTTCTGAGTGGTTTACTCATTACTCCTGGCACTGATTCTACAATTGCTTTTTTTCCAACTTCTTTAAAATCTCCTTTTACTGCATCTTCCCCCATTTGCATCACAACTCCTGCACCTGAAATTATAGTTCCAGCTTCCACCATAGGAATACCTACTTCAGGAGCAAATGGTGTAACAACAGTACCTGAAACAGTAATAACATCGCCAGTTGTCTCAACTACTTCTCCACTTGCTCCAATAGCCTCAGCCCCACTGATTACTGCGTCTTGAACTGTATTGCTTATATTATCCGCAACATCTTTTGCTCCATGTACTCTAGATAATGTTTGACTTTTCTCTTCACTCGTTCCAGTAAATAGACTTCCTAAATTGAAATAATTACTAATTGCAGTCCCCAAGCCATTTTGTCTAGCTTCATCTAAAAAGTCATCTAATGCATTGGAGTCAACTCCCTGCATTCCATATAAATCAATATTAGTTACTGGATTATTAGATGCGTAATTATATGTTGAAAGATGCGGCAAATGATCTGCAATTATATCTACGCCTGTAAACCTCCCTATAGCAGGATCGTAAAACCTAGTATTAAAATTATAATATCCCAAGTCAAAATCATCATGCTTTTCTTTACTATTATACAGGTATTCATAGCCAGTTGGCGTTATAGG
>ENA-ORXT01001603-ORXT01001603.1-marine-metagenome-genome-assembly--contig:-NODE-1603-length-29765-cov-13.659559_pt1 | contig 29765 bp, 21 predicted proteins | sample MGYA00237868_ERZ511482 | MGnify/ENA metagenome assembly ERZ511482 | reverse complement strand
GCGATAGCGGAGTGGAGAGAGTGCCGGATAGCCCGACCCCCGACTGATAAGGAGGGGGATACGCCCAAATTTTCATTATTTTTTAAATAAATACTTAAAATGAAATTTCATATATTTATCTTCATTGTTTTGTGTGGTTGCAGTACACAATATAATAAAAGTTTATCGAATGAATTAGCTACTCAAAAAAGTAAGTACACCGTAGAATACACAACAGAAAACCATATAATGGCTTGGCGAGATAGTGTGGTAGAAACTATAAAAGGGAGAGATTTTGAGGTCATTGATGGTATTCCTGTATATTTGACAAGAAATAAGCGTAATGGTGATATAATTGGTTATAATTTTCAAACCACAGAAAAAGTATTTAAAGTAAAGAGAAGTAATCTTCCGAACGAAGCCGAATATGGACAGTTTAATTCGATTTACATTCATAATTTCGATAGTATTTTTATTGTTCAGGATTATATGATAAAATTAATTGATACTTCCGGTATTATAAAACAGCAACTTGTAATAAATAATGAAGCTGACAAACTATATAAAACACATGCCATAGGTAACCTGAATTACGCCCCCATTTTCTTTGATGCAAAAAATAATAAATTATATATAGAGTCTTATTGCTGGAAATGCAAACGTCATAAGCCATCATACTACAAATCAAAGATTGAAGTAGCAATAGACTTGGCATCAGGTAAGACTGAATTGCTTCCTCAAACATACCCTATATTGTATCAAGAAAATTATTATGGATATGCTAATCATATATATAGAGAAGCAAATAATTCCTTAAATGTGTACAGTTTTCCAGTAGATCCGAATATATATTTGTATAACCGACTTAGTGGTAATTATAAGACCGTAGGAGGCAAAAGCAAATATCAGAAACAACTCGCAAATACTCTTTCACGTAAGCAAAAAGACGATGAAAAAACAAAGATAGAACATTTTAGCATCATTCCTTTTTATTATAAAGTACATTATAATCCGTTTCAAAACTACTATTACCGTTTCTTCTCTCCTGGCTTGTCACAAAAGAATGAGGAAGGATTATTTAACAAAAATAGTGATAGAGAACATATTTTAATGATTTTCGACGAGCAATTCAAGCTAATTGATGAAATTAAACTTGAAGAAAAATATCAAGTATTTTTCACTTTCTGTACTCCCGAAGGCTTATATGTCAATCGCGTAAATGAAAAAAAAGAAAAAGGACTTTACACCATATTTAAAATCAATATACAATGAGAATTTTCATATTATCCATAATTTTATCTGTCTCAACGACCATATGCGATAATAAAAATGATTATCAAGAACAAACAGATTATTTAAACAAATATTTTCAAAAAATACAATATTCAAAAGTAGCTGATAATCAGTTGATATTTGTCATGCAACCTAATTCTTGTGGAGCATGTTCCAAAGAATCCGTGGCATTCATCCAACAAGTATTTGACGGGCATGATACACCACAAACCTTTATTATCAATGGTAATGAAAAAATTGATTTTCTCCAAGCGCAACTCCAACAACTTCCTAACTCAACCATCATCGTGGATAGCACACAACAAATTGATAGATATGGCTTTCTACATGTCGATGATGCACTAATTGAAGTGAAAGACGGTGAGATTACTTTCATGGAGTCTATCAAGGACGAAACTTTTTCAAAACTGAAACGACGATATAAACGTTGAGCTAAAATTGCTGTCTTTTATTCATTCATTCCGAACTTTTCCCCCCTTTTTTTCATTATTCATCTTGGAAATAGCAAATTAGCTGCGAATAGATTATCTTTGAGCGTAATACAGACATTCCTGTCTGTTCCTGCGATGAAGCACAGACAGGAATGTCTGTGTTACGTATGATAAAACTTGACGAATGATACTGGCACCAAACGATGTTTACGAAAAACTCGAATTTGATAAAGTAAAGGCGATACTCACCGAGAAATGCCTCGGCGAACCTGGCAGAGAACGCATCGCCAAGCTGCAACTTCATACCCAAAAATTCCTCATTGACCGCATGCTCAATGAGGTGGCGCAGTATAAAGGTACGATAGACGAAAACCACCATTTTCCATTGAGTAGATACGAGAATTTGAGCGAAGAATTGAAGATGCTCAAAATCGCGGGCTTTGTGATGAGCGAGTCGCAACTCAAGCGCGTGGCGGATACGATTCGTATTATTTATCGTATTTTTCAGTTTTTCAAAAAAGATAAAATTGAACTTTACCCTACTTTGTACGACATCGTTCGCAACATTCATTTCAACGAAGATTTGCTACACGCCATCGACCGCGTGATTGATGAAGAAGGCAAGATAAAATCCGATGCCTCGCCTGATTTGCTACGCATCCGCCGTCTGCAAGTCTCCAAACGTAAAGAACTCGACAAACTTTTCCGTAGCCTCATCAATCAATATAAATCAAAAGGCTTGCTCAAAGATACTGTTGAGAGCTTCCGAAATGGCAGGCGCGTACTCTCTGCGCCTATCGAAAATAAACGCAAAATACGCGGTATCATTCATGATGAATCGGCTACCGGCAAGACGGCATTCATCGAACCAGAAGGTGTTATTGAAATTAATAATGATATATTTGACCTTGAAAATGAAGAGAAACGAGAGATTTATCGTATTCTCCGCGACCTTACCGAGAGCATCCAACCTTACTTGCCTATCATTCAGGAATACCATATCATCATCGCACGTTATGACGTGGTACGTGCGAAGGCGCAACTCGCCAGCGACCTTGATGCCGTAAAGCCCAAAATCAAATCCGAACCTTTTATCGGCATTCATAATGGCTTTCATCCTTTATTATTATTAAAAAATAAAAAAGAAGGGAAAACCACCGTACCATTTACGCTTTCACTCCTCCATAATAATCGAATTTTGGTCTTAAGCGGACCCAATGCAGGTGGGAAATCTATCGCCTTAAAATCGCTCGGACTCATGCAATTGATGCTTCAAGCAGGCATGCTCGTACCGGTAGATGAAGGCTCGGAAATGGGTGTTTTCGAGAAGCTATTTATCGACATCGGCGACCAACAATCGCTTGAAGATGAGCTAAGTACGTACAGTTCGCGGTTGCGAAATATGAAAATATTTATGGACCAATCGGATGATAAAACCCTCATTTTGATTGATGAATTTGGTAGCGGAACAGACCCCAAAATCGGCGGCGCAATAGCCGAAGCAATACTCAAAGAATTGAACAAAAAACAAGTATTCGGACTCATCACGACGCACTATTCTAACCTGAAAATTTTTGCTTATAAAAACAAAGGTATCGTCAATGGCAGCATGAAATTTGACTTGGACAATCTCTCCCCTACTTACGAATTGACCGTCGGGAAACCGGGCAGTTCGTATGCTTTTGAGATTGCAGAGAAAAGTGGTTTGGATAAAAAAATAATCAGCTATGCCAAGCATAAAACAGGTAAAAACGAAAAGGCGGTGGACGAATTAATCGTTGACTTGCAGCGAGAAAAACAAGAATTGGAAGAGCGATTGGCAAAGACAGAAGCCCAACAAAAGCACTTTGATAAGCTCGTAAAAAGCTACGAACAGATGAATGGCGACCTCGAATACAGACGCCGAAAACTCAAACTCGACGTCAAACAAAACGCCCTGCAAGATAAAGCCCAAATCAATCAAGAACTCGAAAAACGCATCCGCGAAATTCGGCAGGAACAGAACCTCGATAAAGCCAAAGCCGCCCTACGAACCAACCGCAGCGAACGCGAAACGGTCAGCAAGGAGGTCTATCTACTCCACGAAGATGTATATCACAAACCCGAAAAAAATAAGAAAGATACCACGCCTATTCAGGTCGGCGATTATGTACGTTTTAAGACGGGTGGCGACATTTCCATCGTAGAATCCATTCATAAAAACAACGCCGTTATCATCGTCGGGCAGTTGCGTATGACGGTCAAAGTACGAGATTTGCAAAAGGCAGGTGCACCGGTAACCGCCCCCATAAAAGGTAAAATCAATACGGACACCACCGTGACCACCGCCAATTTTGTCAACAAACTCGACCTGCGCGGGATGCGCCGCGAAGAAGCCATTCAGCACGTCGAAGCCTTTGTAGATGAGGCACTTATCGCTAATGGCAACCAACTCGAAATTATTCATGGAAAGGGTGACGGTATTCTCCGTAAAGCCGTGCGGCAGAAGTTGCGAGAGTACAGAGCCGTACAGAACGTTCGGCACGGCGACCCGCAAGGTGCGGGCGACGGTGTGACTATCGTGGAACTGGGTTAGGGAAAAAAATCTACCCTTAATCCGTTATCACAGGATGATTTTCAAGGTACGCTTCTTTTACTTTTCCAAGAAATTCGACCGTCAAAGGTTTGCTCTGAAAATGACTGACCAAAGGGTGATTTTGTGCGCGTATTTTATCTTCAGGGTTCATTGAAGTAGAAACTATTGAGATGACAGGAATATGTAAATTTCTCTCATTGAGTTCATCCAAAAACTCCCAGCCGTCTATTGGCGGCATATTAATGTCCAAGAATAAAACATTGGGGCTTTCTTCCACTTCTAATTGAGCAAGTCTATCAAGTGCTTCCATAGGGTTGTCATAGAACTCACATTCTTCAAATCCACCATATTCTTCCACTATTATTCCATGGAAAAAATTCACAGACTCATCGTCATCTACAAAAAGTGCTCTCATTATATATATTTAAAACTAAGAAAGAGTGTGGGATTTCTTTACCTCATATTCTTAATACTCAAACGTTTCACATCAAGCTTTTCGTACATTATCGCCAATTCTAATGCCAAAAAAGATTCCGTAATCATTAGACTCTATTGAAAGAAAATAAATAACTTGCCCCATTATGCTTGTTCTTTTCCCTTCTAAAAAACACAAAAAATAGTTCCGTAGCTATGGCTATGCAGCGATTTTTTGAATTTTTTAGAAGAAAAAATTACGGCGCATTATGGAACAATTTATTTAATTTCTTTCACTTATCAAAATCCGCAGATCAGTACTCGGACATAATTAGTTTTACTAATTTATTAGTCAATGTAATACATCTTTGGCTTTTTTTTTGTTCTACAATAAAGTGAATTTTGAATCAAAAAAATTTTGAATGCTCTAATTCCTGATTACTGATATTTATTTTCTTTTCACTTGGGCATTTTTCTCCAAAAAAAATCTAATTATTTACAAATTCGCTTTAACAGTCAATTTTATTTATATGAAACAACTAATTATATTGCTAATGAGCGTACTATTAAGCCCTATTTTGCACGCTCAAAACGTACAATGGGGTAGTTCGCACACCAACAAAAATGGCGAACATATTTCCAAACTCATCGCTGAGGATGCGAATGGTATTTACGTGCTACGCAAAGGCGCACAACGCTGGGGCAGTCCTGCCACCATAATCGAGCATTATTCGCCCGGTATGAAACTCAAATATAGTAGAAAAATTAAAGAAATTGACAAGAGTAATGTTTTTTTCCAAGATTTTTTTGAATATAATAAGAAATTATTTATTACCTTTACACAATACAGAGCAAAAGAACAGAAACACATCTTATTTTATCAAGAAGTAAACAAGCACACCGGAGAACTGGTAGGGAATGGGCTTTCTCTAATGACCAGTACATCTAAGTCTAATTCTTTACAGGGGAAATTTGACTATCAGCCTTCGCCAGATAGTAGCAAAGCCGTCATATTTTTTAGTGAAGCGCCCGATGTGCGATCTTCACGTGCAGGGGCGGATGCAGCTTCCAATAGATTTAGTATCAAAGTACTTGATAGTGAATTTAAAGGCGTTTGGAGCGAAAAAATAGTGTTACCTTATGATGAAAATCTATATGAACATCGCCAAATAGAAGTAGATAATGACGGCAATGTTTATATTTTAGCAAAAATTTACGATAAAAGAATCCGCAATAAAGTGCGCGGAAAAGCTAATTATAAATACAAAATTATTGCCCTAAGAGACGGCGAAGAACGTAGAGAATACGACCTCTATTTACAAGATAAATATATCACAGATATTACATTCAAATTGGATAGACGAACCAACGATATTATATGTTCGGGCTTCTATTCGGAGCGAAATTCGGAAGGATTTAAAGGCGCATTTTTCCTCGCAATTGATAAGGTAACAAAAGAAGTTTCGCGGACAGGGATGAAGGACTTTAGCGTTGATTTTATGAGCAATTTCATGCGCGAACGCCGTGCCGAAAGAGGCGGCGAAGTCTTTGATTTCGACATGCGCGACATGGTTTTACGAACAGATGGCGGCGCAGTACTCATTGCAGAGCAATTTTTCATTTCGACCAATACGCAGCGTGATTTTAATACCGGGCAAATATTTTATAATTATCAATACAATTATAACGACATTATCGCCGTCAATATCAACCCTGACGGTTCGATTGAGTGGAGTACTTATATCCCAAAATGGCAACGTTCGACCAGTCCCTTTTACAGCTCTTTTTCAAAAGCAGTGGTCAAAGACAAGATTTATTTTGTCTTCAATGAAAGAATCAGTAAAAGAGGAAATGTAATGCTGGCGACCATCAATGCAGATGGAACAGTAGATATGAAAGATCTTTTTAGAAATAAAGAAGCTGGCGTCATCATCAGACCGATGGTGTGCCGACAAATCGTTGATAATGAAATGATTATTTATGGTGAATGGCGTCGGAAATACAAATTCGGACGTATTAAGTTTTAAAGTGAATCACGATAATTATCGTGGACAAGTTCAAGTTCAAAATTTTAAACTTAAACTTCGTTTCAAACTTATTCACCTACCTTAACCGTGGCTTCAATATCCGTTTTATATCCGGGCAGTATCTCTTAGAGATATTGCCCTTTTTAGTCCGTAGCATAACTGTCTCCGGTTTACGTCTACGTTACGTACTACCTCTGCATGTAGTACGAGCGGCGCAAGCCGGAGACATTACGCTATGTTTGTCGAATAGCTTGAATTTTATCCAAAGTCATTCGCACATTTTCCGTCAATAAATCAGTATTTAAATCTCGTACTACTTCTTTCGTAAATAACTTCGACCCCATACCCACACAAGCTGCGCCTGCCTGAAACCATGTATCCAAATTATCCATAGAAACCCCGCCCGTAGGCATTATCTTTGTCCAGGGTTGCGGAGCTTTTGCGGCTTTTATAAAGCCCGGACCATACACGCCGCCCGGAAAGAGCTTGACCAATTCACAACCCAATTCCTCCGCCTGACAAATCTCCGTCAGCGTACCGCAGCCGGGCGACCACAAGACCTTTCGTCGGTTACATACCCGTGCAATATCTTCCCGAAAAACGGGTGTTACCACGAAATTCGCACCCATGTTCATGTATAGTGCAGCCGTACCCGCATCCGTCACCGAGCCTACGCCGAGTATCATTTCCGGCAATTCAGCGTTGCTAAAATGGCTCAATTCGCCGAACACTTCGTGAGCAAAATCGCCCCGATGCGTAAACTCCAAGAGTCGTGCACCGCCCTCATAACAGGCTTTCACCAATGTCTTTGCCACCGAAATATCCGAATGAAAAAATAAAGGCACTAAGCCCGTTTTCTCCATCGTTTGTATGACTTCTATTCTTGTAAAACGTGCCATTTATTTTAGTTGATTGGTAATTGGGAAATTAGGTGACTGGGAAACTGGGAAATTAGGCATTTTGCAAAGCAAAATAAAGCACCCAATTACCTAATTTTCAAGTTACCTAATTCCCCAGTTATCTAATTACCGACTCACCCTTCCACTTGCATCCCCCTGCATCAATTTTTCGACCTCATCCACCGTTACAAGATTGGCATCGCCGTAAATTGTGTGCTTGAGACAAGAAGCCGCTACTGCAAAATCAAGGGCTTTTTGGTCGTCATTATATTTCAATAAACCACATATCAAACCGCCCATAAAACTATCGCCACCACCCACGCGATCAACAATATGCGTGATTTGATAAGTACGTGTTTTTAATAATTCATCGCCATTATACAGTACGCCCGACCACGAATTGTGCGAAGCACTAATCGAACCACGCAAGGTGACAATGACCTTTTTCGCACGCGGAAAACGCTGCATTAATTGCTGACAAACAGATAGATACGACTCTGCATCTACCGAATGACCTTGCGTGACATCTACACCTTCGGGGTGAATGTCGAAATGCTTTTCGGCATCTTCTTCATTGCCCAAAATGACATCGCAACCAGCCACCAAAGCGGGCATAACTTCGGAAGGTTGTTTGCCGTATTTCCACAGTTTTTTGCGATAATTCAGGTCGGTAGAAACGGTCACGCCCAATTTGTTCGCCATTTGTATGGCTTCCAAACAAGCGTCTGCCGCCCCCTGCGAAATAGCCGGCGTAATGCCCGTCCAATGAAACCATTCGGCATCTTTGAAGACTTCTTCCCAGTCAATCATACCCTTTTCAATGGTGGACATGGCTGAGTGTGCGCGGTCATACACGACCTTTGAGCCACGAGCTACTGCGCCCGTTTCGAGAAAATATATGCCCAATCGTTCGCCGCCTCTTGCGATATGCTGCGTACCTACGCCGCGCTTTCGCATTTCCATCAAGGCACATTCGCCGATGTCATTTTCTGGCAAACGGGTGACAAATTCGGTAGGAATCCCATAATTTGCCAGTGAGACGGCGACATTCGATTCGCCACCACCATATATCGCATTGAATTGTGAGGCTTGTGAAAATCGAAGCCAACCCGGAGGAGCAAGCCGCAACATAATTTCTCCAAATGTTACTACTTTTTTCATAATGTAACACAGGCTTCCAGCCTGCACTTTCATTTGTATTATATAATCTGTTCCATACGCGTGCAGGCTGGAAGCCTGTGCTACGTAACAACTTTAAATTCCAAGTGCCTGACCACCACCGATTTGTACCGTTTCGGCAGTCATAAAAGAAGCCCCCTCACTGGCAAGAAATGAAACGACAGAAGCCACATCTTCCGGTTGTCCGAGTCTTCCGAGCATGATATTATTTGCCCACGAAGCAAAGACCTCCGGTTTGGTAGATTTAATTTGTTTGTGGAAATCTGTGTCAATTGTTCCCGGCGATACTGCGTTTACTCTGATGCCGTATTCTGCCAAATCTTTGGCTAATGCTCTGGTAATGGTATGCACGCCTGCCTTTGATGTGCCGTACATTCCGGCACCCGGACCGCCTGCGTTCCAACCCGCATTTGAGGTGAAATTGATGATAGTCGGATGGTTTCCTTTTTTGAGGAAAGGGATGGCGGCTCTTGATACAAAAAATACAGAATCCAAGTTAAGTGCCATGACTTTTCTGTAAAATTCTGTGGTCATTACCTCGAAGCGCGAGCGACCGCCCAAGCCTCCGGCGTTATTGACGACGACATCAATTTTTCCGTATTTCTCACCGATTTTATTGATATTTTCATTGACCAAAGTTTCATCGGTCACATCAAATCCGTGATATTCAGCCGTAATGCCTGCATCTGTTAATTCCTTTAATCTTTTGGTGCCCGCATCATTGTTAAGTCCATTTAAAATGACTGTAAAACCATCCTGACCTAATTTTTTGGCACACTCGAAGCCTATTCCTCCTGTTGACCCCGTTACCAAAGCTACTTTTCCGTTTGAACTCATAATTATTTTTTTATCGTAACACAGACAACTTGTACCGACGAATGACGGTATTCTTATCTGTATATTATATTACGTTTTTCTCAAATTTAATTTTAAATATTTTTATTTTATTAAATTATTTTACAAAAAAACATATAAATAAAAACGCCGATAGGTGTGGACGATTTGGTAGCCCCAATTTTCAAATTGGGAGAGAATATTTCCCCTTTAGAAGAGTGTCATAGACACGGTGCATTAAATAGATGTAACGTACCTACGGCACTTCAATTATGGGCTAAATCTTTCTCCTATGGATGAATCCATAGGCTACCAAATGTTACGTGTCTATCGACACTTTTTAAATTATTTGCGTAGTTTCATTTTTATATAAAAATCTAATTGTCAATATTTTGCACACGAATTAAACCAGTCACCAATCACCAATCACCGAACTCTCGGCTTCAATGCTTCAATTTTTGGACATAGAATCCAAACCGCAGCTAATGCAGTCAATGCCAATGCTGCACCAATGACAAATGCCGGCGTATAGTTGCCACCTTTTGTTAGCCAAGGCACTAAAATCGTTAAGCCAAAAGCACCTAATTTCGCTGCCATTCCTGCAAATCCTGCAAGTGTTCCTACTGTTTTTCCACTATAAAAATCGCTGGGCAATGTCTGTACATTTCCTATGGCGGTTTGGAAACCAAAAAGTATGACTGCCATGATAAGTACAGCATTTACAGGTGCGCCCGGATTGGCTAAGGCATAAAATGAAGGTAGCATGATTAGACAGCCTAATGTGATGACCATTTTTCGGGTTTTATCTACACTCCAACCTGCACCCAATCTGTTTTGAGCCAATAAACCACCAAACCAAGCCCCAAACATTGCCCCAACGTAAGGCACCCACCCGTAAAGACCAATCGTTTTTACATCCATGCCATAGACTTCATTTAGATATATTGGAATCCAACCAATAAACAACCACCAAATCGGGTCAATGGCAGCCGAAGAAATGATAACTCCCCAGCTTTCTTTATGTGAAAGTAGTTTTCCGGTACTCGGATTGTAGCCGTCGTCATAATTTCCATCTTGGTCAACGTCCTGATTAAGCTGACCCGATAAAATATATTCCTTTTCGCTTTCGGTGATATTTGGGTGCGTTTTCGGGGGGGCTTTTACCAATACCATCCAAGGAATTAGCCATAAAAACCCCAGCACACCGATGACCACAAAAATCATTTGCCAACTAAAATAAATGGTCATAAGAGCTATTAAAGGGATCGAAATAATGCCCCCAATTGCGGCACCCGAATTAAATAAACCTTGTGCAAACGCCCTTTCTTTGGTCGGAAACCATTCTGCATTTCCTTTGGCAGCACCGGGCCAGTTGCCTGCCTCTGCCACCCCCAAAATAGCCCTAAAAATAGCAAAACTCCACAAGCCTCTTGCAAAAGCGTGTAGTACCGTGGCGATAGACCAAAATCCTATGGATAAGGCAAAGCCTAATCGTGTACCCACCCAATCGAAAATTTTCCCAAAAATAGCTTGACCAAAAGCATAAGAAAAAATAAATATAGATAAAATCCAGCCATAGATTTCCTTTCTTTGGTCGGCATTTTTATCAGGGTATAAATCCATTGCAATATCGGGCCACAGTACCGATAGAGATTGCCTATCAATATAATTAATCACCGTTGCCAATGCAATTAATGCAATGACCCACCAACGTAATCCTTTGATTTTCATAATGTTATGTTTGCGTAACGCAATGTGACTGTACCGACGAATGACGGTATCTCGCTTGCGCCGACACTGTTCCCGTAACGTAGAGAAAAATTCATGAATTTTCTCTACCTTACGAATACGCAAGTCGGAGGCATTACGCTACGGTATTTCTGTATTCCTTAATATGTCCGGCATCCGCCAAAATATCCTCGCGTGCAGGGCTAAACACGTCTATCAACGCCCCCGGCTTCGTACATACGCAACCGTGCATCACATAAGGCGGAATATAAAACGAATCTCCCCCCTTGATAGTCTTGACTTCCTCACCAATCGTCATTTCAAATTCGCCGCTTTCGACATACGTTATTTGCGAATGATAGTGATTGTGCATTTGTCCGATAGCTCCTGTATCAAATTTAGCCACGACCATCATGATTTTGCCGTCGTAGCCGTGTATTTGTCTTTCAAGTCCTTCGGCGACTTTTTCCCACGGAGTATCATCTTTGAAAAAAAATTCTTTAGTTGCTGGTATCATAATGCTAAAATGTTTATCTGTACTGACGACTTTAGCCGTCAAGTGACTTGAGGAATAGTGTTTTGATTTTTGGTTTTTCGGGGAGGCTACTCGTTGGACATTTTAAAAATGTCCGACGACTTACGCTCGTCTTCTAATTTTAAAACCAAGCATTGATTGCTGATTCGCGTGACGATTTGCAAAATCGTTTTACGTATTATTAAAAACACCTTTCCATTCATACACAACTCCTTCGTGTTCAACCTTATGTGTACTTTCGGGGTCATTATCCTGATTAGAAAACATAAATGTATGCTGTGTATTGTGAATGTCAATTACCGTAAATATAGTATATTTTTTATTATGTAAAATAGGTTGAATGGATTTAATTTGTGAATAGGGTTTTTCGGGAGATTCTGTGACCGGACTGTACCTGCCATGCGGTTCGATGACAGATAAAAACAAGGCATTTTTCGCGTTATTTTTTCGGTGAATGAGTAAGGCATCTCGTCTCAAATTAAAGTTGGGATCATTCGCACCGATTCTCGCTACAATGGCTTCATCGCCTGCGTCAGCATTCGCCGTTATTGAATACAATTTATTTTCATTGAACCACGTGAATTGTAAATTACCATTGTCAATATCACCTCTCGCCTCCTCGTATAAATGCTGATAACCATGTTTTTCGTCCATGATTTGAGGTAAGTTGGTTTCCAATTTTGTACTTGAGCGCATCAAGTGTTCAGCATACTGAAAAGGGAGGTCGTATTGATGTTCATTCTCCGAAAAAGCTGCCATTATATCTATTAGAATGGGACTTGTAAAATCATCGCCATTGCACAAAATTAAAGTGCGCTGCATTTCTACATCTTCATAGGCATTCGTTTCTTTCGCGCTGACTATCTGTATGTTAGGATTTGAAATATCAAAAACATAAGGGTCGGAATGGTTCGTGGTTGCATTATCGTATTTTCCGTTAAAATGCGATTTTCCGTCCACTACGAGCGCATTGTGTGCGATGGTTTGTTTTGCCCAAGTTTTATTTTCTTTGAGGTATCTGCCCCCTGCTTTATGGTCGATATTGACCCAACGTGCCGAGCCGTAATCCTGCAAAACTTCCGTATTGCCATCGTACATTGAGTAGGATAATTTGTCGAAATGTCCATGTCCCAAACCCTGTGCGGCGTATTTAAAAAGTATCGCAATCTCTTCTTCGCCTTTCAAAGTACGTAAGATGCCAAGTGCGCCTTCGTCGCCTTTTGCACCATCGCGTAATTCAACCGATTTTTTGAAAAAAGGCTGTGCCTTGTCTTCGTGCAATGCACGAGCTACGGCGTAACCATTTTGGTCGAGCAAGACTTTATTTTGTAACTTGGCAACGCTCAAAAGTTCGGGGTCTTTATTGAGTCCGTAAGCGATATTGACCGCCGAAATGACCGAACCCGAACCAATTGACATACCTTTCATCGCATCATTTATCGGGAAAAATTCACCACTCTGATTGGTTTGATATAAGAGTGCATAAACAGCTTTCAAAAGAATGCCATCGCGGTATTCAAATATCTCTAAATCGGGTTTATTATGATGCAATGACAAGGCAAAAAGCATGAAAGGTGTCATCGCATATCGCTGATAATATGGTCCTTCGGTATAGTAGCCATCGGGTGAAAAAGCGTTATCTATTTGCGCAAAAAATCCGGCTTTTGCCATACCTTTTTCGTAGATAAAACCGCCGTCATTGTCTTTCTCCAAATCTGCGCCTTCTTTTATTGGCAGCCCATATAATGCTCTATCAATCAACTCCTTATCATTCATCGCCAAGCCCATTATGCCTACGGCTGCATTGCCCCACGTACTGTGATTGTGTACGCGATTGAAGAATTTTGGATTTTCGATAGATAAGAAATCCGCGACGGGTCGAAAGAGGTTTTCCTCGAAGTTTTTACGCTCTTTTTTGGAGAGGCAATCGTACACCGCATCATACGCTTGCGACGTGTAAACCAACCAATTCGCTTCATTCAAACATTGCCAAAATAGCTTGCCGCGCGAGTACGATTTATCTACCGGATGCAAGGGTAAACTCTTGTACATTGCTGCGTATTCGGTGAGCATATCTTTAACGTAATTGGCATACATTTTTTCGCCTGTGATTTGGTACAAATTACCTGCGAGGTTCATGTATTTGTAATTGCGTTTGTGTTGTTCGTGTGTGTATCCGCCACCTGCGTCTTTGGGTACGGGGACTTTCATTCCTTCCGCAAGTGAAAAGGCTATTTCGGACTTCGCATTGGCTACGGCTTGCTCAAATAATGGCGCATCGCCGCTCGATTTTATGGCTTTCACGCCTTCGGTGGTGAGGATTAGGTTTGGGTGCGACTGTGCGAAAACGGCTGTCGTCCAGATTAGGAGAAGGAGCGATATGTATGTTGTGTGTTTGATAATTTGGTTTCTGTACTGACGACTTTAGCCGTCAAGTTATTTTGAAAAATAATGTTTTGATTTTTACCTTTTGGGGAGGCTTACTCGACGGACATTTCTAAAATGTCAGGCGAGAATATTTGTATTTCATCTTAAAAATCAAATAATTACAAAATTTATTTTAATTAATGATGAAAAACCTTGTCGCCTGACATTTTAAAAATGTCTGCCGACTCACGCTTGTTCTTCAATTTTGAAACCAAGCGTTATATGACGATTTACAAAATCGTTTTAAGTAGTGGGACAAAAATAGGCTTACAATTTTGACGTGATTATTTTTTCGATATTTTTTCTTACAAAAACCGCACATAGCCTACGCTATGTAAGGATTTTTGTAGGTAAAAATAGCGGAAAAAGAAACCGTCAAAAAGTAAGGATATTTTGTCCCACTACTTACGTTCCACTTTTCTGACGGCTAAAGTCGTCAGATAGTTTCATTCACGTTTAACATTTACTTGTTGAAAGGCGTCATCATTACTGATAATGTCTTCATTATTTTTTAATACAATGTCTTTGAATTTAATAATAGGTTCGCCCACAATTAAATGTAAGTTTATCTTTTTGCTATCCTTAAATTGGAGGTCGTGCATGTCGGCTAATTGTACGCCGTGTAGGTTCATCGTGGCTTGGTATTTATTGCGTTTATCGTGACCTATATTATCGAAAGTTGTATTGTGTAAATCGAGGATAGGTCCGAAGGTGCTTTCATCACGTCCGCCGCGATAGAGGTTTAATGCTACACCGCCAATATCTTTGAAAGTCGAGTTGGTAATCACTACATTTTCAGCATTATAGATGCCTACATCTTCTATTTCTTTATCAAGATTAAATACGTGTCCGGTGATGTTGTTGAAATTGCAATTATCTACGAGAATAGAGTCTGCAAAAGTATTTTTATAGACCCGTAAGACATTAAAACTATGGTTCACATCCAAGTCATTGAAATCGCAATTGCGAATCATCAATTTATAATTATTAATCATCGAATACCGACTGGTGCGGATGACTGAATTACCCGAATAATCGTCACAATCTCTACCCGAAAAATTGATGCCTTCGAGCGTTAGCGAACCACCGTTTTCAAGGTTAAATAAGGATGTTCTTTCAAATGTAATTTCAGGTCTTGTAGCGAGTCCGGGTGCGGCTTCTATCGTGATGGTGTGTGGTATTTCGATACTTTTCCCTTCAAAATAATTGCCTGATTCGGTCAAGCGAATGATGTCGCCGAGTGCAGATTTTTTGACTGCCTCTAAAATGACATTTTCGCCGCGCGGTACTTCAATCACCTTGCCCGTTGCGAAGGTTATCTGATAGTCTTTTTTCGGATACCACGATACGCCCGTATTGTTGCGTCCGGGAATGGTTTTGCTTGGGTCAGGTCCGATATTTGGGTAAGCTTTGCTGCGTTTTACACCGTCTTTTTCTACAAATTCAATTTCTTTTGTTTCAAATCCTTTTTTGAGTATTTGCCCATTATTTTTCGGAAAATTAACATTTGGACTTACGATATTTCCGTCAAATTCTATTCCACTAATATCGTCATATACCGTAAATATATCATCTTTTTTTGTGTTGTAAAAGATGTTGTTATTCATCTTAGTATCTATCGGAGTCGCGCTTCTTTCTTCGTCGCTTCCGGCACAAAGTTGGATGTGGTCGCAGTCGATGATGAGATTGTTGGATGCTTCCGAATTTTTGACTTGGAAGTAGCGATTCAAAGGTGAATTGGGTACGCCGTTCATTATCACTAAAGTCCCGCGAAAACGATAGCCCGTGATGCCTTGCAGGTAATTATTGCGAACGGTTTGCGATTCATTGATGATGCGTATACCGCCCGTGTTGGCTTTTCGGTTGGCGAAAAAATAGTTGTTTTCGACGAGGGTTTCGTTGCCATGACGCATGGTGAGTGTGCCTTGACATTCGTGAAAAGTATTGTTGCGGAACGTGTTTTGTCCTGATTTGCTGGAGATGATTTCTAACTCGCCATTGCAGTGTTCAAAGTAGTTATCTTCGACGGTGGTATTTGAGTTGGACATGGAATAATGGCTCGTACCTACGCGGAGTGTCTCACCGCCATTTGAGCCGAGAATGGGGTGGTAGCCAAAGTAATTATGGTCGATTTGGTGGAAATTTTCACGGCTGGCTTCCGTCTTCATACGTACAGCGAGCGTGACTCCGCGATTGCGCTTGCCTACGAGATAATTGTGGTCAAAACGGTTGTTTTTACCATAAATTTCTACCCAATAATCCGAATCAAATCTTTCAGAAGGGTTGTAATCGTCTATGACACATTCGGTTATACGACAGTTATTGCATAGCATTTCCTTATCCTTACGAAATGCAATGACTGACCCCGAAGGCGTGTGTCCATTGCGAAAAACCAAGCCTTCTACGTACATATACTCACCACCGACGCGAATATTGGATTGTCCTTCGAGAAAAACCTTACCTTTCTCTTCTACGGTGAGCGTAATTGGTTTTTCTACCGTTCCTTTTCCGTAGAATTTTAGCTCTGCATCCGTCCAAGTTCCATTGGCGAGGATGATTTTATCGCCGGGCTGTAAGGTCTTTACAGCGGCTTTAAATTCCTCTATGTTTTTGACCAAATTTTCGTCAACTACGGGCGCACTTGTAAAAGGGACATCTACATTTTGAGTGACTGTACATGCTACAAAAAATATTAAAAAGGTAAATATATAGGCAGTTTTGCGTATCATTAAATGGTTTGTTTTGTACGAATTATCAGAGTTGCGTTGCCCCAAACTTGCCCTACATTTTTAAAATGCAAGGCAAGTATTTTAGAGCAAATTTTAAATCAAAATCTAATTTAGTATCAGGAACAAAATAAATGTATATTCTCGACTTGTTCTTTTCTCCTTTTTCTTCGTTATGAAAATCCTTGCGTAGCTTGGCTATGCGCGGTTTTCATGCCTCGAAAAAGAAAAAAATAACGGCGTCAAAAAAACTTAATTTATTTATGCCTCGTTCCTTGATCTTTAAGTTCTGCGAATCTCGCGTCTTGCTGTACGAGTTTTATTAATTGTTTCTTACACTTAAAATGTTGCTGTTTTGCAGTCTGTTCATTCTTGTAATTAAGAAGTACGGCGATTTCTCGCATTTTCTTTTTTTGAAGTGCCAGTTGAATCACTTGCTGACATTTTTCACCAAGCAGTACAAATTTTTCTTTAAAAAGCCTCTGTCGTGATGCTTGGTGTATGACATCTTCAATGTTTTCTTCGACTATAAATCCATCCTCATCCTGAATTGTCACCTCTTTGCGTGATTTTTCATTCAATTTTCTTAACCACACGAATTTACATATAGGATATAGGAAGTTATAAAACGGGCAGGTCAGCACGAAATCGGGCTTGAGTGCATTCTTGTAAATAATCACCATGGCATCCTGAAAAACATCCCGCGCATCGTCTGCATTGCCGCTATTGGTTGTCACCATGCGCCTGATTTTCGGAAAAAACTCGTCGTACATTCGCTTGCCAACAAATCGGTTGTTCTTCAACATAGCTTCTATATAGAAACTTTCTTTATGTGGTACTTTATCGCTCATAATATTCATTAATACTTAATAATTAACGATTAATGATTAATGATTAATGTTCTTTTACGCATAGCGAAAAAGAAACACCTCTCATGATGTTAGGGAAGACGAAAAAAATAATCTACCCGTCTGAATTGCTCTTCTTCCTATTTGTCTCCTCAAATTTTCCTTAAATACAGTGAGTATTCATGTCAAATTTGAGAAAACACATAGAAAAAATAGCTGCGTCAATTCGGGTAGATTATTTTCTTCATGTTCCCTTATCATTAGTAATTAATCATTAATTATTAATTATTAATCATTATTTTCTACACATAAATGTAATGGTTAATTTATTAAAAGTAAAATTTTTCAGGACTTATGGGTGACTTTTTCTTATTCGGGTGGATATAGCAGTGTAGACAAAAGTAAGGGAAGAGGAAGAAAATAATCTACCCCAAATGAAGAAGTTGTTTATTTTCTTTCACTAAGTAAAACATATAAGAAAAAGAGTAATTCAGACGGGTAGATTATTTTTTTCGTCTTCCCTAATTTGGTAAATTCTCAATGAATGAGTGAATGAATTTTGAATGAATCATTTTCCACTAAAACCAGCAAATATTATCTAAAAATCACAAGATTAAAATCTCTTGATTCATTCATTCTTTCATTCAAAATTCATTCATTGAGAACTTACGTAATTTGCTATTTATTTTTTACAAAAAGTAAGCTATAAGTATTATGAAAGCTATCCATACTTTACTAATCTTCATTCTACTAATTTGGTTGTCAAGTTGTTGTACGACACATACAGGTTACGGACGTTATGACTTAGACCTCAATTGCGATAAGGTTGTCATTGATACAGATACCTTTAAACTCACCAAACGCATTGCTCAAAATGAATATATTATTGACGGACATACGATAAGCAGAGGTATTTATCGAAAAACGCGCCCCTGGCTGTATGTACACAGCATAGATGCTGCAAATAACAGAGTAAATGTCACTTTTGATGAGGGCAGTAAATCTTTGTATCCGCTTTATACGGGATCTTCGGCGTCTATTTTTCAGGTGTACTCAAAGCCTTGGGACATCAACCAATCTACCTGTGCAGCATTTGCAAACGATTATTGGCTTGTAGCGCACAGATGGGATGCTGACGGGGTGTATTTTGACCTTCAGCAACGAGAGAACAATGATGATACTCAATGGAATCTGGTACAAGCTGACATTTTTGTGAATAGCAATGGAGCAGTAACCAATGTTAGTCAAATTGATACGGACATCTCTCTGACTGCCTTCGATGTCAATGCCAAAACCGCCACAGTACAATTTACTGAAAATCCTTAATTGTTTTTTTTGATGAATATTCATTTCTTCAAAAAAGTAAAATAAATATGTATAAATACTGCATTGCGTTTCTCCTCATTTTTCAAACCATTCGACCAATGTGCGGACAAGAACGCCTGACAAGTGACGCAAACATATTCATTATCAAATTAATTTTATAACCATTTAAAAAAAAATTATGGTACAGGAAATCGTTAAACAACCTTCGGTGAAGGTTTTAAAGAAAATCGCTTTATTCCGCGAACAAAGCCTTACTAATGGGCATATTTTACAGCCTCTTATGTTTCCTAAAGTCAAAGGAATAACATCTTGGGAAGAACTTGAATGTCTGGGTTACAATCCCGAACTTTCGAGGGTAGAGGCAATTGTCAACATCAAAAAAAGTGGTGGATATTCGGGCAATATGTGTAGCTTAGGCTCACCTGAGTATGTTCGATTTTTTATTGATTATAATGATGGCAATGGCTTTGAAGATTTGGGACTTGCCAGCTTTAGAGCATTCAATATATCGGAAGCTCCGGCAGGACCGCAGCACCCGATTTCATACATGGTTTCTAAGGAAATCAATGTTTCCAAAAAGAAAAAGTTTTGCAATACAGAGGTAATCGCCACCTTGCGGGCAGTACTCAGTTGGAATCAAATCCCCTCCACTAATCCCAACCAAACGCCTACTTATGGAAATATATTGGATGCTGAAGTGGTGCTAAAGCCCTTCCAGTTTTCTTTTCCTCTTCCTCCGATTGCTATTCAGCCTATCAACCCAATTATTTCAGAACTAATTGGTAAACAGTCAGTTGAGAAAGTTGAAAAACTTAACGTATCGTCTTTTATCAAGCTGAATATGAAGCAAGGCGTTTCTTCAAGTCGAACGATGACTCAGTTGGTGGCAATGTCTGCCGAGAGTAATTCCGGTGAATTGATGAAACAATTATCAGCTATCAATTTGGCTGATTTCGGGATTGATTTGAATGATTTTACAAAAGGCTTGGATGATAAAGATTTCAATGTCGATTTTGAAGCAATTGAGTCGGTGGGCTTAAATACGGCGCAAGATACATTGGGTGCGGTGATTAATATCAAGAGACCCTCCGGCTACGGTGGTAATCTTTGCAAAAAAGGAAGCCTCGAATATGTCAGCTTTTTTGCCGATTTTAATAATGACGGAGTATTTGACAAGTACATGGGTACCAGCTTTGTAAAGGTAAACGACATCCAAAATATTCCACAGGAAGGGTTGAAATATGCTGCATTTTTGAAGACTGACCTGTCGAAATACCTCAAAGATTGTAAAACTCCGCAAGTTGTCAGAATACGCGCGATACTCTCGTGGGCTACACCACCTGATGCCAATAATCCTGAGCAAAATGTGGCATGGGGCAATCGCATGGATGCTTTGGTACAATTGAGACCTCGAAAGTCTAACCAGACTTCGATAATTTATTCGATTGGAAACGTGGATATTGACGATATTGCAAAGGATAATACCTGCCTTGCATATCCAAATAATATCGGCAAACAAAGCAACCGACCATGGGGCGGAAGAATTACCATCAAAGGAGGTATTGACAATAGCGGTGCGCCGGGTACAACCAAATATCGCGTAGAATATTCGAGCGATGGAGTAGATTATTTTCCGGTAACGCTCAGGCAACAAATTCAGACGATTCGTAACAATCCCACCGAGTTCACAACGCATAATTTGCAAGAACCCAACGGATGGTTTCCCTATCTGGCAAATCACGATACCGAGAATCTTATTGAGATTCGTGATAATGTATTGGCAACTTGGCCCTCGCACGATTTTGAAGGGAAATATTACATCCGTGTGAGCTTTACTAAAGACGACCCTGTCACAAATCCGGCAAGTATTCAACACAGTATTCCCGTCAGAATCCAATTGGATAATCGTCGATTCCGACCGGACAATACGCCCAATAATATTCTTGATGCTACATTTGACGTGGACATGACCATAGATGGCGGTGTTTGTAAAGTTTATGGCCAAGCAGCCTCACTTACAGGGCATTTGAAAGTACGGGATAGATACTACGGAGGCTATGATTTGAACATCCAACCGGCAACACAAATCATTAATTCTGTTGGACTTATTACCTACGCAACGGACGCCAAACTCGACAATGGTGTCAATGGCGAACAAGGACCCTTGGATGATACTTTTGAAGTAGACACCAGCAAACTCCAACCTTGCGGATATACCTTACGTTTGCGCGGTTATGAGCGAACCATATTAAACAATAGTCACCACAATCCATACGCTGACAAGTATGTTGGATTTTGTGTGAGAGAATAATATTATTTTCAATAATTAATATCGTAGCCTCACAAAGCATTCATGGCTTTGTGGGGCTTATTTTACTTGACAAGATTATCATATTTTTATACATAAAACATTGCATAAATACGTTTTAAGTCGTAACTTTATTATATTCATTCTTTTTAAACTTTAAAATACAACTTTATATGAAAATTATTAAAATCCAAAAGTGGATGATGTTGGGTTTGGTGCTGGTTTTTTTAGCTGGTATTAACCAAGGATGTTGTACATTATTAAATATTGGTTGTTCCGAATCAACTTCTCTTAATGTTACTACGAATGATATCAAAGCTTGGGCACTTCAACAACGGGTAGACAAGTTCAAAGAGCAAGGTGTATCACCAAGTGAATATGCCGACACCCTTGAAGAACTGAAGCAGCTTTTGCTTGTATTGCCTAGACCCCCTAAACCATGTGAGTGTCCTCCTCCTGACTTGAGAAAGCTGCTAATATATCAAGAACAGACAATTTTGGTCAGAGATATTCAAAATAACAAAGTACTCTTAGAGGGAAAAGCAGGTAATACCCTTATAAGAGACGGATTCTACAACTTTAGGCTTATAAATGGTCAATTTGGCTTTCCCACAAGCGGAAAAATTGGAGTGGACCTAATGGAAAATGGAAAAACTTATACAGCTACGTACAACTAAAAATAATGTCAAAAACATATCTTAATCGGCATAGCGTTTTTGCGCTATGCCTCTTCATTTTTCTCCAAAATGCAAAGGCACAGGAAACAAATATAGATGCCATTCAAGAGGCTTTTGATGTCGGTATGCAACATTTTTACTCAGACCTGTCGCTGGCAGTCTTGCATCTCAACAAAGCTGCTTCGCTTGCTTACCAAAAACAGGATTGGGAAAAATACGCCGAAGCGATTATGTATAAAATTCAAGCTTCAAGCTATCATTTTCAACTTGATTCACTATATCAATATCTCAAAGAAGCTGATAAGGCATACATAGAAATTCGCTACGATACGACCGAATATGCCGATGACCTAAAACATTTAATAGTAAATAATTGGGGAAATTATTATTACAAAACAGGTAATTTTGAACGTGCTTTAGAGGAATTTCGCACACTTGAAAAGAAAGTAAAAAACAAGGATTCCTTAACAAGTTATGATTATGAAATACTTATTTCTACACAATTATTTTTTGGGAAAATTCTCAATATAAGAGGTGAATATGATGCAGCTATCAATCATTTTAATCTCGTATTTAAATATGCCGACATCATTAATAACGACCTTAACGGAGAACATAATTCAAATTATGTGTATAGATACATAGCAGATGTAAACAAAAGAAGAGGGAATTATGAAAAGGCACTTTTCTATTACAAAACATTAAATGAAAAATATAGAGGATTGGCAGTACCCGGCAATTCAGTGAAAAACAGTCTCCTCAATAACTACAACAACATCGCCACCCTCTACCTCGAAACCAACCACCCCGACAGTGCCTTACTCTACCTCAATCAATCCTTTGAACACCATATCGAAGACGACCCATTTTACTCAACCACATGGCTCAATATCGGCAAAGCACACAGTCAAAAAGGCGAATACACCCAAGCCGAAGAATACATGAACAAATCCCTTACAGCTACCCAAAATCGTTACGGCAATAAGCACTACAAAACCGCCGAAATACACCTCGAAATCGGCAATATTTTTCAGGAAAAACAAGATTTTGAAGCGGCTTTAGCGCATTATCAAGAAAGTGTGGTGAGCCTTGTGGACGAGTACAACGACACCTCAATTTACAGCCTGCCCACCGACCAAAATGTAAATAACAAAAAGGAACTCCTGCTGGCACTTCAATCTAAAGCAAATGCTTTTTACGCACTTTATTTAAAAAATAAAAACCTTGAAAATCTCAACCACGCCAACACTCACATTCAATTGACTATCAGAGTAATGGACGATATTCGGCGCGAATATTCGTCAGAAGAAGCGCGTCAGTTTTTGGTCGAAAAAAGCTACCCTATTTTTGAAAAAGCCATTGAAATAAATCGTCAATTATATCTGCAAACCAACGATGAAAGCCACCTCGCCGAAGCCTTCCGAGTGGCAGAAAAAAGCAAAAGTCTTTCCCTACTTGATGCCCTCAAAAATGCAGATGCCCGGCAGTTTGCCGACATCCCCGAACACATTCTCGAACAGGAGCGTCAACTCCGCGTTCAAATCAATCATTTGAAAGGTAAAATCAGCCGACTAAAAAAGGAAAGCAAAAACAAAAACACCCTCCGCCAGTTGCAAAATGAGCTATTTGAACAAGAGCAATTATACGATAATTTTGTCCTTCAACTCGAAAATCAACATCCTGATTATTATCGCCTGAAATACGCCCCACATATTGCCACATTGGACGATGTCAGGCGTGATATGCTCCCACGTGACGCCGTTTTTGTAGAGTATTTTATGGGTGATGAACAGTTGTATACGTTTTTTATTAGTAAAAATAATATTCACCTTTCAGCTATATCAAATACTGAACATATACAAACTAACGCCGCTACATTGCGACAGGCAATTACCAAGAAAACCGATACTGCGTACATTCGTTCAGCGTATTTTTTATATCAAAATTTGCTAGAAGAAGGCTTGGAAAAAATGGGTGGAAATATAGCGCGAATTATCGTAGTTCCCGATGGTGATTTGGCTTATATTCCGTTTGATATTCTATTGAAAAATGAAGTCAAATACAAAAAAAATCAATCGTATAGAAATGATATAATGCCTTATTTGATAAATGATTATGCCGTCAGTTATGCTTACTCTGCTACGGTATTACAGCAAAATTTGAACGTAAAAAAAGACGATAATATCGAACATGATTTTGCAGGGTTCGCGCCCAAATTTATCCACACAAACGACACTGAAATGGCTCTTCGTTCCTGCCACGACAATCGTTTGATTTCGCTTCCACACAGTCAATACGAAGTTGATTCTATTCAGAAACTAATTGGCGGAAAAATATTCACGGAAACCGACGCCAGTATAGCAAATTTCATCCAAATTGCCGCCAATTCGCGCCTCATTCACCTCTCCACACACGCCTGCGCCAACGAAGACGACCAACTCAGCCGTATTTATTTTAATGATGAAGAATACCTAACTGCGCTCGAATTGTATGCACTTCGTCTGCGTGCAGATATGGTCGTTTTGAGTGCCTGCGAGACAGGAATCGGCAAGTTGCAACGTGGCGAAGGCGTGATGAGTCTTGCGCGTGCCTTCGCATACACAGGCATACCCGCAACCACGATGAGCCTTTGGTCGGTAGACGATAGAGCGACTTCTCAAATCATGGTGCATTATTACAAACACCTCAAATCCGGGCAAACAAAAGACGAAGCACTCCGAAATGCCAAACTCTATTTTTTAAAACATGACGTGGAAGAAAATCGGCATCAGCATCCTTATTACTGGGCAGCTTTCGTGCATATCGGCAATGCGGACGCGCTCGCACAAGGTCCCAATTGGTGGTTTGGACTGCTGGCACTCGCACTACTTATTGGTATTGTCGGCATCCGACAGTTTTACCATAAAAATAAAACGTTTTGACAAATTTTGTGTTAATTAGTCCATAGTCGGTGGTCGATAATCCATAGGTGGGACGCGAGTAAAATTCGCTTTGGCTTTCTGATTAATTGGATTTTTTTCACAAAATAAATATAAATATGAATAGAATTATTTTTTTGTTTTTTATAAACACAATTATCGCAATAAGTGCTTGTTCGCAAAACACAAAAGTTGTAGAAAAAACACCACAGAAAACAGCCGAAACATCAACAGTTTTAACGAATAAAGTAACTGATAATCAGTCGATTGAAGAGTTTCCTATTAAAATTGAAAAGGTAGAAAAAACAGAAAAAGAATGGCGCGAAATACTCACCGCAGAAGAATTTCGTATTCTCCGCGAAGCAGGTACAGAACGTGCTTTTACAGGCAAATATTGGGACAATAAAAAAACGGGAACCTACTATTGCAGTGGTTGTGATTTGGCATTATTTGAATCCAAAACCAAATTCAAATCAGGCACAGGATGGCCCAGTTTTTACCAATCCATCAAGAAAGAATATGTCGGCGAAAAAAAGGATAATAAATACGGTTGGAATCGCACCGAGGTAGTATGTGGACGCTGCGACGGACACCTCGGACACATATTTGACGACGGACCTGCACCAACAGGCTTACGCTATTGCATCAATGGTAATGCACTGACCTTCAAGCCAATGAATGAATGAATGAATGAATGAATGAATGAATGAATGAATGAATGAATGAATGAATGAATGAGTGAGTGAGTGAGTGAGTGAGTGAGTGAATGAATGAATGAATGAATGAATGAATGAATGAATGAATGAATGAATGAATGAATGAATGAGCGAACTTTTCACGATGATTACATTCACTCATTTATTTAAGCATTTCATCATTGTAGCATTATAACATAAAAAACACTATGAAGACCATCTTTCAAATTCGCGACCTTTCCTGTGCCTATAATACAGGTAAAACCGTACTGCATATTCCCGAATTGGATATTCCGCAGGGCGAACTCGTCTTCTTGTTGGGTATATCAGGTTCCGGAAAAAGCACCCTCCTCGAAACCCTCGCCCTAATGAATAATACCATCGCATCCGGTGAAGTGCATTTTGATGGTAATGATAATAATTCATTCAAATTCAGTGAATTATGGCGAAAAAATAAGCCCGAAGCTATTGCCCAAGTACGAAAAAAACACTTCAGCTTCATCTTTCAGGACACCAACCTGATGGAAAATTTCACGGCTTATGAAAACATTTGTTTGGCACAAATGATAAAACAAAACGTCCGTCAAGACGAAGCCATGACCGACGCCCGACAACTCGCCAACCAAGTCGGACTCACCGAAACCGAACTCAATACTAATACCCTCGCCGTCAATCTTTCCGGCGGACAGCGTCAACGGCTTGCCTTCATCAGGGCTATTAATAATAAGTTTAGCGTCATTTTCGGCGATGAACCAACGGGCAACCTCGATGAAGCCAATGCCAACGAACTCCTTCACATCCTCAAACAAAATTTGCACAATACATCTTCTGCCGTTGTGGTTTCTCATGATATAGACCTCGCAGTACGACATGCCGACCGCATCATCGTCATCACCAAATCGCCCGAAGGTCATGGCGAAATATTACCTCAAAACATCTATGTTGCCCAAGCATGGCGCGATACCCCCGACACTTTCCGCCAACAACTCGCCGACCTCTACAAATCACCCACAACAAACCCACCGCCTCAAAATACCGCTCCCGTCACGACTGCCAATCCAACTTATACTTCTTTATTTTTTGAAAAAGAAGGCAAAGCACTCACAGGCAAACGACGTATCAATTTTTGGATACTGACTACCATGCTTACGCTGACTTTTATGGCAATCGGTTTTGCCAATGGGAGTTTGGATTACCTCAATAAAAAAATGAACAATGCCTTTGTCAAATGGATGAGCATCACCGTTCCGTGGCGCGAGAGCGATAATGCCGAAAACATCCGCTTAAGGCTTTCTGACCCCGAACTTGCTGGTGAATTTGAATACGAAAACGTCTCTGCTTATGTACAATATCCATTGAGGTTTTGGAAAAAAACCGACGATACCAATACAGAACGGGTCAAAGGACGCAGCGTAAAATTTGATACCCAAAACAAAAATCCACTCGTCAGCGAACTACTTCGCGGCAAAAATTTACTGTACGGCGATACCGCGATGTTGGGCAATACTGACCTCAGCCTCATCGTCACCAAGCGTTTTCTCAATCGGCTTGATATGCCACCAGACGCTACTTTTGTAGACATGGAATATACCGTAAATGATATTGCTTCCGCCGAACCTATCAATCTACGTGTGCCTATACCTATACGTGCGGTTGTTGAAGAAATTCCGGGTCGAAATTTGCTCACCTACACCCTTAATTTTTACGAAACGCATGGCGAAAAAATCGAAGGCGCATTCGATATTCGCCAACATCGAGATATTCACCTCTTCGTGCCGGGTAAGCTCGAAAATGCAGAAAAAACACTTGATGCCATCAAGCAATTCTTTAAGGAAAATGTCCAATATAAATCTGAAGAACCCAATTATCGTATCACAGGCAAACACGATATGTCGCATGCCGAAGGTCACGATATAGAAATTACTTTTTACACTATTTTACGCAGTGCGAAAACCGATAAAATATGGGCAAAAATACAAGCCTCTCCCCTATTCGCCGATGCTCCGAAAGACATCAAACGTATCTATCGTTACGATGCTGCACGGGTACGAGACGATATTAGTTACGACCGTATTTCTTTGTATTTCAACAACTTATCAAAAATACGTTCTTTCGCAGATACGCTCTACCGCAATCCCGAACGCATGGGTGCGCGCAACCCTATTGAGGTAGATATTGCTCAGATAAAAGAAAAAGAAAATTTTAATTTTTTAAGTAAAATAACGAAAATCATTGCGTGGCTCTTGGTCGGTTTTGGCGCAACGAGTATTAGTTTATTTCTGTTCAATTTGCTAAAAATGCACCTTTCAAAAGTGAAAATGAAAATCGGTACACTAAAAGCCTTTGGACTTGGCAACGGCGAGGCTCAAGGTATTTATTTTCGTATTATTTTGCAGTTTTTGGTCTTTAGTATCGTACTTTCTTTGCTCATTGCTGCATTGTCGGGTTATGCTGCCGACTTAATGTTGGCAGATAGAATAGTAGGCGAAGCCGAAACCTCTTATTTTAATTTAATTCATCCAAATACACTCATTACACTTATTATTTTAATAGTAGTAACCATATTCGTTTCGCTCTACACGATACGAACTATGCTATCCAAATCGCCCGGCGATTTGATTTATAATAGGTGAATTAGTGTTGTGGTGTTGTGGTGTCGTCGTACAGTAACTACAATACCACTACACGACAACACGACAACACTATTACCATGAAGCACACACAAAAATTATCTATCTTTTATGCCTTGTTTTTCGTACTGATGTGTACGGGCATGCACGCACAAAAGTTTGACATTGACGAATTTCACATTCCTGACGACCTTGACCTGAGCGATTCGGAATATGACCGACTGCAAAATATAGGCAAGCAACTCAAGGAAAAACTTGTTGCGGATTTGCAGGTATTGGGTTACGATATTATTTTGCCACGCAAATCAAAAATCAAATTGGAACGGGTTGGTATTCAAGATATTCGACTTGATTATGACCGGGAAGCAGATAGGATTATTTTTGGTAAGTTATTGATAGCAAATAATTACATTACGCTCAATACCTATTTATATGGTGCTGAAAATGGCATTCGTACTTCGCATGAACCACTCACGGCAAACATTCTCAGTCGAAAAATGAATGAATTTAATGACTCCGAAGAAATTAATGATGCCGTAAGCAAAATTATAGACGGTTTGTTTCCCGATAGACCAAAAGCACCGATGGTCGAAGTAGCCCCAGCACCAAAAGAACCAACGGTTGTGGTAGAATCTAAGCCCAAACCTGCCACTATTCCAAAAGTAGAATCGGAAAAGCCTAAGAAAGAAAAAACGCCGAAACCGAAGAAGCCCAAGAAGGAAAAAGAGGAAAAAACACCTAAAATCTCAAAAGTAGCAACAGGTAAAGTATGTAATAAAACGCCGGGTAAGGTGCTTGTTGTAGCCGGTGGTTTGATTGGTGGTGCGGGCTTTTATCTCCGCAGTAAAGCCCTAAAAATCTATGATGAGGATTATAAACCAATAGTAGGTGAACCCAACGCACGCCCTGAACTTGATAAAGCCAGAAAGTCTAATCGTATGGCACACATACTCGGTGCTGGTGCCGTTCTGACGGCAGGTGTTGGTGCATATTTGTGGGCAAGGTGCGCAAAAAAAAGTAAAAATAATTTGAGCAAATACGACCTCCAAATCACCCCACAACTCGAATATAATGCAAATATGAATACAAATACGATCGCTGCAAGGTTATCATTTAAGTTTTAGGAATGTTGGTGCTTCGGTAATTTCTACGATTGTTCGCGTTAGAAGATATTGGCTCCTTGACAAATTCAGTGGTTGCTCGTTTCTCGCGTAAGGGATAGTAGGTGTTGTTTGAACGTTAGGGAAGACGAAAAAAATAATCTACCCGTCTGAATTGTTCTTTTTCTTATATGTTTCACTAAATCTTCCTTACGT
>ENA-ORXT01001601-ORXT01001601.1-marine-metagenome-genome-assembly--contig:-NODE-1601-length-29807-cov-7.460242_pt1 | contig 29807 bp, 22 predicted proteins | sample MGYA00237868_ERZ511482 | MGnify/ENA metagenome assembly ERZ511482 | reverse complement strand
AATCCAAATGATAATCAAGGAGTAAGATATATACTGTCATCACATTTATTAGAAGCAAAACAGTATCTCAAATATGAGAAACATTCCAAAGCAAATAAAGATGATGGTGGCATATTTTTCAAATTCAACAATGCATTATACGAATTTATCAAATCGGGGAACTCCTTAAAGTCAATCAACTTACTAAAGAAAGCTATTGAACATAACAAATATGTAATTAGGAAATTAGATAAAAAATCAAAAATGCAGGCAAGTGGATACTCTATAGGTAGCACAGAAGAAGCAAATTATTATTGTGAATACAATGCGAAGAATTGGAAAGAATCTAACGGAGCAATTGAGTGGGCAAAAATGGTAAACGGTAAATAGGGGAAGCCAAGACACTAACAAGCTGTCGACATCATAGACTAGCGCCTACGCTGGATGGGGGCCCATCCGCTGTTACCTGTCATTTCTAAGCCTCCTAACGCTAATCTCAAATTGGTGAAATAAAGACTTGAAATCTTACTAATCAAAGGTGGATTAAAACTAAACCTGCTATTGAATATATGGTGATTTTACGTTATATATTGCATATTCCGCTCCAGTTGACCCCCCTGATTCCGAAATAAATTGACCCCTGTATTCCGTCAATTTGACCCCTTACAAAAAAAGGGAGAATAAAAAAGATTCCGTCAACACTTGCACAATTCGATAAATGTCGATATGTTTGTTGTATGGATATCATAGAAATAAACAAGGTACTTTCTAATGAGACAAGGTTGAATATTTTGAAATGGCTGAAAGATCCTGAGGCACACTTCCCGCCTCATAATGATATAGATCACTTTAATGATGGGGTTTGTGTTCAATACATTGGCGACAAAGCAGAATTATCACAATCTACGATTTCGCATTATCTCAGCATGATGCAGAAAGCTGGATTAATCATTCCTACTCGACATGGAAAGTGGACTTATTACCGAAGGGATGAAGCACTGATTAATCAGTACGTTCAATTTTTGGATAACAATTTGTAATTTTTTTAAATAATCAGTTTGATAATTCGCGATATATAGATATGATAACATTGATCATTGATTTGTGTGGCTGGACAGGCTCAATAATATTAATTCTTGCTTATTTTCAGAACAGTAGGAATAAAATAAACGCACAGTCTTCTATCTACCAACTTTTAAACATTAGCGGAAGCCTACTCTTAATCCTAAACACTTTCTACTACGGTGCCTATCCATCAGGTGTGGTAAATATTATTTGGGTATTTATTGGCCTTCATTATTTATTAAAAACTAAAAAAGATGCAGCAGTACATTGATTTAAGTCATACCATCAAAAATGGAGAAGTTACTTACAGAGGACTCCCAGCTCCTATTGTTTGCGACTACCTTAGTAGAGAGAAAAGTAAAATACTCTATGACAAAGGAACCTCTTTTCATATCGGAAAAATTGAAATGGTCTCCAATACCGGTACCTACATTGATTGCCCATTTCATAGATACGAAGACGGTAAAGATCTTTCAGATATATCGTTGAATCAATTGGCTGACCGTGAAGGAATATTGATTAAAGTACCTTTCAGTGAAACTATTGCTATTGGTAAAGAGCATTTTGTAAATAGAAATTTAAAACACAAAGCCGTTCTGGTGTATACAGGATGGTCCGATCATTGGCAAACCGATCAGTACTTTGAAAATCATCCTTTTCTTACAGAAGAAGCTGCCATTTTTTTGAAGGAACAAAATGTCAAATTGGTTGGAATAGATTCTCATAATATCGACAACACCGAAGGAGGTAGCAGACCGGTACATAGTATATTATTAAAAAATGAAATTTTAATCGTAGAACATTTAAACAATCTCAAAAATCTGGAAGGAAAAAGTTTTTTATTCTCTGCGGTTCCACCAAAGATTCAAGACTTTGGAACTTTCCCAGTTAGAGCTTTTGCTAAAATTTTAAACTAAAAAAATGAAACTATTAATTATTGGAGGAACAGGTACAGTCGGTGCAAGCATCGTTGATTATTTTTCTAAAGAACATGAGGTCATTGTCGCAAGTCGATCCTCAAAAAAGTTTCCTGTTGATATTTCTAACAGCGAATCAATTAGAAGTTTGATGGAGAATGTTGGAACATGTGATGCCATTATATGTGCCGCTGGAGAAGCTAAATGGGGTCCGTTTAAAAGCCTCAGCGAAGAGGATTACTTCATCGGGATTAGAAGTAAACTCATGGGGCAAGTTAACCTTGTACGAATAGCACAAGATTATCTTTTCCAAAATGGATCCATCACATTGACAACAGGAATTCTAGCAGATGATCCGGTGGTACAAACAACAAGTGCTGCAATGGTAAACGGAGGAATACACAGTTTTGTAAAAGCTGCTGCCCTAGAAATACAAAATGGAATTAGATTAAATGTAGTTTCTTCTGGAGTGGTTGAAAATGCCTATGAAGTCTATCAAAGTTATTTTCCAGGTCATACTCCAATATCTATGCAAAAAATGATAAGAGCTTATGTGAGAAGTGTACTAGGCAAAGGTCACGGTAAAATTATTAGAATATACGACTAAATAAAATTTAAAACTCATGGAAATTCGTAAAGTAAATTTAGCAGATAAATTCAAAACAATCAGCGAATATTGGACGCCCAAAATAGTAGGGGAACTAAACAATCAACACGTAAAGATTGCCAAATTCAAAGGGGAATTCGTGATGCATCACCATGAAAATGAGGATGAGTTATTCTTTGTTATAAAGGGTATTTTGAATATTGAATTGCTTGATCGGGTACTAGAAATAGAGGCCGGAGAATTTGTCATTTTACCCAAAGGAGTAAAGCATAGACCTTATGCTAAAGAAGAAGTTGAAGTCTTACTCTTTGAGCCTTCATCTACTTTAAATACAGGAAATAAGCAAAATGAATTCACGGTTAGAAATTTAGACACTTTAAATTAATCTTACAAATAGGAGGCAGACTAGATTCTCTCAAAACACTTAAGCATATGATTATTAAACACGAAAATAAAGAACCAAAAATAGACCCTTCTGCATATATTGCCCCGAATGCTACCATCTGCGGAGACGTAACAATTGGCAAAGGAACGAGAATTATGTTTGGTGCACAGATCATTGCAGAATCAAATCCGATCACCATAGGAGAGAATTGCATAATTTTAGAAAACGCTGTGGTACGGGCAGCGGGTGCTGGAAAGTTATCTATTGGGGATAATTGCTTGATTGGTCCCAATGCACATCTTGCTAGCTGCGAAATAGAAAACGATGTCTTTATAGCAACTGGTGCTTCAGTTTTTCATGGTTCAAAAATTGGAAGTGGAGCTGAAATTAGAATAAATGCGACCGTACATTTGAAAACGATTTTCACTGCAAACGAAGTGCTTCCAATCGGATGGATCGCTATTGGTAATCCAATGAAGATGTTTGCTCCAAAAGATAATAATGAAATTTGGGAAATCCAAGAGGCTTTAAATTTTCCAGACTTAGTGTATGGGCTGGCAGAAAGGGAGGATATGAAAAACGCAAATACTAAATTGTGCCAAATCATGTCTCAAAGACTTAGCACCCATATGGATGATGAAATATTGAAAGCCTAGATAAAAAAATTGAATTCGCGATGGAGTGAAGTAACCAAGGTAACTTTTGATGAAATTGACCGGATCGCAAACAAATAGGCGTGCGGAAAGGGAATAGAGCAAAGGATAGATATATTCAACTTTCAGACTGCCAAATCAAGGAAGGGAGTGGTCGCCTTATCGGCAAAGGTGGTTAATCTTTAGGTGGATATTTCTAGAAATGCTGAATAAGGCAATGAAAAAGGAAGAATTTTAGCTGTTGCAAATATGAGTGAAATACTCAAGACAATTTCATCTAGAAGCCGGAATGTTCTGATTGTTCACGCATGTATGAATAGTCGAAATATTGAAGTATTTGTAGACCGATACATATATAGCGCAACGAATGAGTTTAATTGAAATGCATGCATATTTCCGATATGGTAGATTCAACCAATAGACATCCTCTATTACGCTTATCAACCAATATTCACGCCTATGTACTTTCTCTTTCAGATTCAAATTTCATTTCGTTATTTTACTCTAGATTTTGGAACAAAAAAGAGACATATCGATTGACACCATACCAAATCTGTATTGGAAATGTCAGCTAATATGTTGGAGTTTAGCATCGCTTTATTGGGCATATAACAGTTATTTCAAGAATGAACTCTCTTTGTCTCATACCTTTATCAAATTTATCTTTGATGTATTAATGGGAATCACATTAACACATTTATACAAACTACATCATAGAAAGTCAGGACTTGAACTATTTGAAAAAGGTAGTATTTTTCGTCTAGCAATTTCCATAATTATTTTGGCTGTTTTATTCATGCTAATTGTATATTTAAAATGGCATTTATATTGGGTTATTTATAAAGGTATAGATCAATATATTATAACATCATTGCTTCATTGGGATCCGGTTTTAATTACAGGTTTAAGAATGATGTCTATTTGGGTCCTTGCTTATCATTTGTATCATTATTATAGACAACAGATAGCTTTAACTGAGCATAATGCACAGTTATCCATTTTTGCCAAACAAATTCAATTAGACCATTTATCAAATCAATTGAATCCCCATTTATTATTTAATTCATTGAACAGTGTTAAATCCTTAATTTCAGAAGATCCAGGTAAAGCAAAACGATCCGTGGATTTGTTATCAGATATACTGCGGTTTTCTATTTACAATAAAGAGAGTTTCACAAGCATACAAGAAGAACTACAAGTGGTATACGATTATGTTGAATTGGAGAAACTGCGCTTTGAAGATCGCTTACAATTAAAGGTAGCAATTGAAGACAATCTTTTGGATTTTAAAATTCCTTCATTTAGCATACAAACACTCATCGAAAATGCTCTAAAACATGGCATTCAAAATTCTATCAAAGGTGGGATAATAATATTATCAATTTCGAAGAAAGAAGAAAACATTGAAATTTCGGTCCGGAACCCTGGGAAAATAGTTATCGGCGATGAAAACGAAGACAAAGGTGTAGGTTTAAAAAATTTAAAGAAAAGACTCTCTTTACAATATAAAGAAATGGCAAGCTTTACCTTAGTAGAGCAACCTAAAGGAATCGTAACGGCGACTATAACCATACCTTTAAATTGATTTGACAATGGATAAATACAAGGTAATAATCATAGATGATGAACGCTTAGCACGCGAAGAAGTCAAACGGCATTTAGAAATTCATTCTGAATTCATAATAGTTGGAGAAGCGAGTAATGCAAATGATGCGAAGCAATTGATTGAAGCTAAACAACCACATCTTATTTTTTTAGATATTAAAATGCCCGAAAAATCTGGCTTTGATTTATTGGATGAATTAGCCACAATTCCTGAAATAGTTTTTACAACGGCCTACAGTGAATTCGCAACTAAAGCATTTGAAGTAAATGCGATAGACTATTTGGTAAAACCAATTCGTGAAGAACGATTTTTAAACAGCATTGAAAGAGTAAAGAAAGAATTAAGTAAAATAAAAGAAACGCCTAGTCATTTTTTAATGCATCATAAAATTTTCATCAAGGATGGGGAGCGATGTTATTTTGTTCCGCTAACAGACATCAGATATATTGAATCCTTAGAAAATTATGCTCGACTACATTTTATAGGAAATAAAGCAATGATAAAAAAGTCACTGAATACAATCGAAGAAAAACTAGATTCAACAGTTTTTTTTAGAATCAACAGAAGCCAAATTATCAATATTAATTTTATAAAAGAAATACAACAAAGTTTCAATAACAGACTAAAAATAGTTTTAGATACTGATGAAACATTTGATGTTTCGAGTCGACAATCCGTACGATTTAAAAACTGGAATAGTTTGTAGAAAATCAAGTAAATAATTCCAATGGTTTGAATGAATAGATGTTTTGAACAAATATCTTATAAGAATTACTATGCCTGAAAAATTAACATTGTTATACATCCCTTGTGATAATTGGAATCAAAAGTTACAGGATTTATTTAATGACTAAAATAAATTACGATGAGAAAAATAATCAATTATATCACAGTGATTTTGTTGTTAACAGGTACTGTGTTTACTGCCTGTAAGTCCACAGAGAATTTTCAAAAAGTAAAAACAATCAGTGAAAATGGAAAGGACTATTTACTTCAAGATAGTATTTTAGTTAAAACTCCTGATGGAGCAGAAATAGCGTTGTTAGTGGTTAGAGATAAGCGTCTAACTCAACCATTACCCACTGTTTTGAGCCACGGTATTTATCCTCGAAGCAATGACTATGAGGAAGCTCAACTAGCAGCTAGTCATGGTTATGTAGGTGTCATGAGTTATACTCGTGGGAAGGCATGGAGTTCTAGTGAGATAGTTCCCCGCGAACATGAAAGTAAAGATATTTATGAAGTGATTGATTGGATTAGCAAGCAGCCTTGGAGTAATGGAGAAGTGGGCATGCGAGGAGGTAGTTACGATGGGTATACCCAATGGGCAGCAACCAAAAAATTACATCCTGCCCTTAAAACTATTATACCTGCGGCATCCGCAGCTCCTGGGATTGCAGAACCCTCAGAAAATGGGGTATATATGAATTTTTTCTATCCTTGGTATCCTTATGTAACTAATAATAAAACCTTAGATGAGGAGAATTATAATAATTCTCAAAGATGGAATAATTTATACCAAAATTATTATCAAAAAGGAGTGGCATATCGTTCATTGGATAGTCTCGACGGAATACCTAATCCACTTTTCAATAGACATTTAGATCACCCAACTTATGATAAGTATTGGCAAAACATGATGCCTTATAAAAGTGATTTTTCAAGAATCGACATTCCAATATTAAGTTCAACAGGATACTATGATGGTGGGCAAATAGGCGCGATGTATTATTTAAAAGAACATTATAAATATAATAATGATGCAGAACATTATTTAGTGATAGGACCTTTCGGTCATTTTGGATGTCAGCGTGTTCCAGAGAAAGAAATTAGTAATTATACCATTGATTCTGTAGCTCAGATTAATATCACAAATTTGAGTTTTGAATGGTTTGATTATATTCTTAAAGATGCTCCAAAACCGAAGTTCCTAAAAGATAAAATTAATTTTCAAGTGATGGGAGCGAACAAATGGAAGCATGTTTCCAAATTGAGTGAAATGAGTAATGATACCCTCAAATTTTATTTAAGCAATGAAGTATCAGGTGTCGATTTTATTGCTCAATATGAATCTGGAAATAATGGAAACAAAGAGCATTATTCGATGACAGAAAACCAACCAAATAGCACAGGTTTTATAACTCAAGAAGTAGACTTTACAAATAGAACAGTGGAAGGTCAAAATAATTATTGGATCCCTTTTATTATTAATGATTCTTTGCCACTTAGCAATGGGTTTTCTTTTGTCACAGAACCTTTTGAAGAGGCGATTGAATTTAATGGTTCCTATTTTGGAGAATTAAAAGTAGCAATCAATAAAAAAGATATGGATTGTTCAATCGTTATGTATGAAGAGACACCTGAAGGAAAATATTTTAAATTAACTCAACAATTTATTGGCAGGGCAAGTTTGGCAAAAGATAGAGAGCGAAGGCAATTATTAATACCAAATAAGGTGGAATCATTTCCTTTTACAAATGTCAGAATGACTAGTAAAAAACTTAGAAAAGGTAGTCGCTTAATTTTAGTTTTAAATGTCAATAAACATCCATTTGAACAAGTTAATTATGGTACTGGTAAAGATGTTAGTGATGAAACTATTGATGATGCGAAAGAACCTTTAGTAGTGAAATGGTATAATGATAGTTTTGTAGAAATACCAATTTGGAGAGAAAAATAGGAGCAGGCCAATGGCTATACTTAAAATATTTTGTATCCAAATAAAACCATTGGATAACAGGTTTTTAACAAGTCTTTATCAGGTCTTTCACAGCAACCACATTGTTGTACAGCTAAATTTGATATCCTAATCAATTTTACACCATAATAAACAATCCAGTGAATTTATCTCAATACTTACCAGTCCTATTGTTACTATTATTTGCCCAAATCAGCTTTACGCAGTCATCTGCAAATATTGGTGGTCATTTAATTGACAAGGATAAAAATGCAGTAGGATTTGCTAACATTGCGCTGTACCAATCCGGTGATAGCACTTTGATAAAAGTCGAGACAAGCAATGAAAATGGTTTGTTTGAATTTCACAATATAAATAACGGCTCGTATTTTTTGGAGGCTTCATTTATAGGCTATGAGGACTATAGAAGCGAGCTCATAGAAATATTTTCAGACAATACGGTGTCATTATCCGATATACTGATGAAAGAATCATCGGTTATGCTTGAGACTGCAGTCATAAATGCTCGGAGAGCACTTGTAGAAATTAAATCCGATAGAACAGTATTTAATGTACAGGGTACCGTAAACAGCACGGGAGATAATGGATTGGAATTATTGAGAAAAGCACCAGGTGTCTTATTAGATAATAATAACACAATCAACGTCCTTGGTCGATCCGGGGCACTAATTTACATTGACGGCAAGCGGCTCCCATTAGAAGGAGATGACCTTGTAGCTTATCTGCAAAGCCTTACTTCAGATCAAATTGATAAAATAGATATCATTTCCAATCCTGGAGCCAAATATGAAGCTGAGGGAAGTGCAGGAATTATAGATATCAAGCTTAAGAAAAACGAAAACTATGGGGCCAATGCGTCTTTGAGTACAAATTTATACCGCTCAAGAGTATGGGGTGGTAACGCAAGTATCAATGCAAATTATCGAAATGGTAAAATGAATACTTATGGTCAGTTGCAATACAACAACAGAAATCAACTGATGTATTACTTTTTTGAGGATTATCAGAATCTTACTCTAATCAAAAACTCAAATCAAACTTTATTTGAAAACGAAAACCTTGTCTTAAGAATAGGAACAGATTATTTTATTTCTGATAATCATACCATTGGTTTTATCATCTCAGGCATGCGCAGAGCATCCGTGCAATCATCCGATGATGAAAATTTAATTTATCCTATCAATGATCAGGATAACTTAGATAGCATCCTCATTGCTGAATCCAAATATAATAGTGACTTTGACAGCCGTACATACAATCTCAACTATAGATATGAATCTGAAGAAACATCTCTCAATGTAGATTTAGATTATGGAGTCTACAATCTCGATGCTATGGAATTTCAGTCTAATAGCTATTTTGCTGAAAATCGAACTACTTTATTAACTCAAATTATCTCAGAATTTGAGACTCCAAGAGATATCAAAATCTCAACATTTAAAATTGACTATGAGACGAATTTGCTTAACGGAAAATTGGGTGTAGGGACTAAGTTGAGCAGAGTGAGGACAGACAATTCTTTTTTATTCTTCGATGTACAGGATAATAGCCGAACAAGAAATGACTTAAAATCAAACTTATTTTTGTACGATGAGAAAGTCTATGCTTCTTACCTCAATTATGAAAGGAAAATTAATGAGCAGTTGAATTTTACATCTGGTATAAGATTAGAGAAGACAGTCGCCAATGGAGATTTGGAAGTTTTTCGTATAGAACTCAAACAGCCTTCTTTGGATCTCAATTACCTTTCTGCATTTCCAAGTGCTGGGCTAAGCTATACCAGTAATCCAAAATTTGTATATTCCTTAAATTACAGCAGACGTATTAATAGACCAAACTACAACGTACTAAATCCATTTAGGCACCAAGTTAATGAGTTATACTTCATTAGTGGTAACCCCAACCTTATTCCTGAAATTATAAATAATCTAGAATTAGGTTTATTATTTGACCAGAGATATAATTTAAAAATAGCCTATAGCAAAACCTTGGACCAACTTACCAGGCTTATAGGTCCAGATGAAAGTGACCCAAGGGCAAAATTCATCAATTGGGATAATCTTAATGAACAAAAGGTCTATAATGCAAGCTTAAGTTTACCTTTTGAGTTTGGAGAAAAATGGAATTCTTTCTTCGATATCAGTGGTGGTTTTATAGATAACCAAGCTAAATATAGCAACGGCACAGAGGTAGATTTCCAAACTTGGACATACAATATATATCAACAACACACGATAAAATTACCTCATGGATACACAGGTGAAATATCGGGATGGTTTGCTGGACCAAATCTTTATGGGGCTACCTTTAGAAATGACACAAGCTGGTCTTTGAATCTTGGATTACAAAAGAGATTCTTAAATGATCAACTCAATATAAAGTTAAGTGCACAAGATATTTTCAATCAGGCTTTTTGGAGTGGTGTATCCGAATTCAATGGGTTAACCAATTATGGTAGAGGTGAATGGGATAGTCGAAGAATTGCATGTAGTGTAAGCTATAATTTTGGAAACTCAAAAGTAAAGTCTAGAGAAAGAAAGACTGGACTAAAAGGTGAAGAAGAAAGAATCTAATAAGTTCAAGCGCTATAAAATCTATAATAAAGTGTAAATAAACTGTTGTCTCAGAAAGTATAATATCTGAATGTATTGTCTGAACGATTGTTGGTAGAGGGGAGGGCTTTGTGAAGTGATGTGCAATTAAGTCGAACTATATCGTCTCAGACAAAATTTAACTAGTATATTTAAACATAATGATAAACCTTATGATCAAATCGATTAGCTATATTTTTGGTTGCCTAATTTTTCTAACCAGTTGCCATTCCAATAGAAATGTTGATGAAAATAATAAACCAAAAGGAGCGTATTTTTCTGAGAAAGCTGACACGATAGCAAACATATTTGCAGAAGATATTGTTTCTACAATGCATGACGAACTAAATGCAGTTTTTTCTCCTGATGGAAAAGAATTCTACTACACACTTGCGAATCCAAGACGAAGCTTTTATACTATACTGATGTTTTCTTTGGATGAAAACGAGAACTGGCAAGGACCAAAAGTTGCACCTTTTTCGGGTAAGTATTCTGATGCTGACCCTTACATAACTTCAGACAATAAGAGCCTATATTTTATATCGAAGCGACCTTTCAATGAGACAGAAAAGGAAGAATCTAAAGATTTTGATATCTGGGTTACTAATCGCACAAATAATGGTTGGAGCGATGCCATAAGATTGGATACCACCATCAACACAAGTAGAGATGAGTACTATGTATCTGCTACAGATGATGGTTCCATATTTTACTCTGCTCAAAATGAAGGAAGTTTAGGGAGTTCAGATATTTATGAAGCTAAACCAAAAAACGGAGGTTTTGAAGTTTTAAATTTGGGAGAGGCCATTAATTCAGAGTTTCGCGAAGGAGATCCTTATGTCAGTCCTGATGGAAACATGATCATATTTACGAGTAGTGGAAGAGAAGATGGTTTTGGAAGTGTTGATCTATATATCAGTTTTAAAAAAGAAGGTATCTGGCAAAAAGCTCAAAATATTGGACCTCAAATTAATTCAAAAAGTTTTGATTATTGTCCTATGATGAGTCCAGATGGCAAGTATTTTTTCTGGACAAGTTATAGATTGGATCCATTATTTAACCCAGATGGATATACCTACGAATCATATCGAAGTAGAATAGAAAATGCAAAAAATGGTTTAGGAAATATCTACTGGATAAAAGCTGAAGTACTAGAAAAATTTAGGTGATTTTGAAGCTATGTGAATAAAGGTGCATTTAAAACGCAGCATAACAATTAGCAGCAAATGACGGTGGGTGCAAGGTCAACTCAACATATTTTTGGTTGTGTTGTCTAAGGATATCTTTTCCTTTATTGATTCTGTTTCGACACTTACCGACTTTTGTTTCTCAATCATTTAACCTCAGATTAATAAGATCTCGATGTCTCAAACTTGAAGAATTAATTAGTCTAACATGACTCTATGTTATCATTTGCGCAAGCGTCAAATAACTTCTTCAAATCTTTTCTACTTAGAATTTTAGGCAAACTGGGTTCGTCTTTTAGATATGGTATGCGCGATGTATATTCTTCATCTTCGAGTAGCTCAGCCCAGTAATTTGTAAGTTCTGCTACATACATTTTGTTGGTCCGTCATCTCAAACTGCTCTGCGTTGTTAAATCAACCAGAAGGTCCATTAGCTGATCAACATCCATATTACGAGGATCGATGTATTCATGAAGCCTTAAGGCCGAACTATTGCTCTGAGATAAGAGGTAATTGTTGCTTTGGACTTTCCCTACCGTCATCCGGCTTAACAACGGCAAAGTGATGGAAACTAAATCGTGATTCTGTATATTAGATGTGACCGGAGTATCGGATTTTTTTGCCGGTAATAAATTAAAACCAAAACTTTTATCCCATAGAATGATCGCGTAAGTAATGAAAGAAAAGCAAATTAAAATAATAGGCTGTGGTGTTTCGGGATTAACGGTTGGAGTATTGCTCTTGGAAAAAGGATATGAGGTTGAAATAATAACAGATAAATTTCCTTCCGAAACAACGTCTTCTAAGGCTGCAGCAATTTGGTTTCCTTATGAAGTAAAACCAAAAGAAAGGGCGAATAAATGGAGTAAATATTCATACAAGAAATTCAAAGAATTAAGTGGCGATAAAACAACAGGCATCTCGAAGATTTGGATGACGGTCTTGCTTAAAAATGAAGAGGATGCGTGGTGGATGGATGCGATTCCAAAGAGTGAAATAAGAAGAGCGAAAATAGAGGAGTTACCTGAAAAGTATACATTTGGATACAAGGTTAATGTCTCATTGATCGAAACGCAAATTTATTTAGATTATCTGCTCAAAAGATTTTCTGAGTTGAATGGACAAATTACACAAAAGAAAATCTCATCTATTGCGCAGGTACCATCAGAAAATAATATAATCATAAATTGTACTGGACTTGGTTCCAGAGAATTAGTCTCTGATAAAAAATTGTATCCAATATTTGGTCAAATTGTAAAGCTTCACAAACAACAGGAAGTCATTTGCATTGCCTCTGAATTCACTTACGGAGAAAATGAGGATATGTTGGCCTATGTCATTCCCAGACAGGATTGCATCGTTTTAGGAGGAACAGCAATGAAGGGGAAAGAAGATTTAATACCTGATGATGAATTAACCGAAGGTATCATTCACCGATGCTTAGAAATAGAACCAAATTTGACGGAAGTCAAAATTAAATCCGTCCAAGTAGGATTAAGACCAGGTAGACCAGAAATAAGACTTGAAAAAGAGGGTAGCAATGTCATTCATAATTATGGTCATGGTGGAGGAGGCTTTACTGTTTCGTGGGGGTGTGCAAATGCTGTTTTGAAATTAGTGAAAGAAATTCAAGAGAACAGATCTTAATAATTGCTTGTCTTTATAAATTTTAATCGCTAACTTCTTTTTATATTCATTGATAAAATTGAGGTTCATATAAACTTCTTATTCGCTTTCATCCAAAGAGTCTTCTTGCTACATAAATTTTAGCTCAAGGTAAAATGGAGAGCGAAAAACTCAATGCCATGATTGAAGAAGGTATGAAAGAATGGCAAATTTCAGATTTCTCTGCAGTCGTTGTTAAAGATGGTGACCTAGTATTCAATAAAGCCTAATGCTGGGTGAAGCTATTGTTCCCATGGTTGATAAGCCATTAGAAATAGACTTCAATAACTTTTTGTTTTAGAAGACAGAGCATTGGCATTACATCACTTTTGTTAGAAACTTAGATTTAAAGTCATTGAAAAGAATCTTTATTAATTTCAATTAAATGATGCCGGTAAAATGAAGTATCTTGAATATTTAGGTCATAGGTCCATTAAAAGTGGATTGTAGTTTGAAAATAAATTTAATTCAAAAATTGAAAGCAAAACGACTATGAAAATCGGAGAAACCATAGCTATTGAATTCAACGATTTTTCGAAGAATTACACCGATGATATGATTGGCTGTGTGCCTCATTACTTGTCCTTAATTTCAAGTTTTACAAATCACCTCCCTGATAATTTCAAGCCTACATCAATTCTTGATCTTGGCAGTGGTAATGGAAATGTTACAGCCAAACTAATTCCATATTTCCCAGAGGCAAAGTTTACTCTTGTAGATGCATCTGTTGAAATGATAAATCTATGTCGCCATCAGTTCAAGGACTATAATGTTACTTATGCCAATAAATACTTCAAGGATTTTTTATTTGAGAAAGAAAATTATGATCTAGTTGTTGCGGGCCTTAGTCTCCATCACTGTGATGAAAAAGAAAAACAATCTCTTTTTAAGAATATAAATACTTCCCTAAAGAAAGGGGGAATATTTTCTTGTTGCGACCTCATGATAAATAAAAATAATCCAGATCATCCAATGGTGTTGAAGCAATGGAAAGAATTTGTAAATAATAATTTCCCGGATGAGGAAAAATGGACCTGGCTCATGGAGCATTATGAGGCCTTTGATAAACCAACAGATTACTTGACGCAAATAGAGTGGTTGCAAGATGCTGGATTCCAAAATATTGAAATTCCTTTCAAGGAAGGATATTGGATGCATCTACAAACAGTAAAATAAGATGGGCAATAATTCCTCCTATTAATCTTGGGAGGGAATCAGCAACTAGATATAAACACCTCACATTAATTTAGGAGGTAAATCAATCGATGAAAGTCATTGACTAAGTTTGGCATGACACCATTCCCTGCAAACTATAGTGATGTGCTACAAAACTGAGAGATAACAATGATAGGAAGAATGATACGAGCACTTTGTATAAATAAATCTTTACAGAATTAGATGCAATATTAAAAACTTTATAGATGAGACGATATTATATTTGCGACAACATAAAAATTAAAACAATGAATTTTAAATTATTTGCCTTTACACTCATTTTGATTTTATGCGGACTTTCATGCCTAGATGAATGTAGTGAGGTGGTTTGTGAAAATGGGGGTGTATGTGTTTCTGGAGTTTGTGATTGCCCAGATGGTTTTGAGGGAGAATTTTGTGAGATACATAGTGCACTATTACTCAAAAGAGAATTTAGTGAAGATGAAACCTTGACTACATATGACTACAATGATGACCGATTATTAACTACATTAACAAGATATTTTCAAGGAGAAATATCCCAAACAATTGATTATCAATATTTCCCTGACTCTATTGTCATTAACTATACGTATCCACCAGATACCGATCCTTCAATTCTTGTTACGAGCTACAGTAAATATTCCAAAATATCTGGCGACGAAATAAGATATGAATCATATCTTTCAAACGGTGAATTATTAACAGATCGAACTTTTAAATCTTTTGATGAAAATTGTAGTTACTCAATCATCGACGAAGATGAAATAAGAACTACATATAACTTCACAGATGAAAACTGTAGCTCTATTTATGAAGTGGGTTTAATTCAAGAGGAGGAGCCTGCTGTTAGGGTAACATCAGTAAAGGATGATAAAAATTTTGCGTATCAATCTACTATAATCCCATATTTTTCTGCTCCCAATAGAGGAAACGAAATTGAATTTTTATCTGAAAGTCTTTCTGCTGGCACAACTATTCAAAGGACTTTTGTTTATGAATTTAATACTCAAGATTATCCAATCAAGCGATCATCTTACGATGGCTCTGAATTAAAATCAGAGATTGAATTTGAATATTATTAGTGATAAATATGAGGTAATAAAAATGGGCTAAATTCTCATTCAGCCCTTTTTTATCTAAACCTCTTTTGGTCAAAATTAATTAATCATATGGTAATCTAAATACTGGCAAATTCAATATTATAGATGAAATTGAATTTGGCTTAAATACAAATATGTTTAGAAGAGCGTGGAAAATTCTTGAAAATGATATTGGATACCAATCGAATACTCAAACTGAACGAAATGTAATACATTGGTTTAGGTTATTAATAACTTATTACTTTTTGAAATTATAATACGTGTTGCAGCTGATAACACTAGTTAAGACAGCATATCTCTTCACTGCGTTCGAGAGACGCTGCTTACCAATAATCGGAATCAATACTGGATTTTCAAAGTTGGAGGTGCCCAACTGAAACCATCAATTATTCAAGAAGAATTTAGAGATGAAAAGGGATTACATCTTAGGGGATATCATAGTGCAGAAGACTTCATTGGTGTCGAGCAACAAATACTTATGTTGAAAATTTTGTAAAAAGCTAGAAAGATAAGTTATATTGATAGTAATAAAACGCTCATAAAATGAAAAACCATCGTATTTTAATTTCGTTTGCAATCGCTTATTTCTTTGCCACTAATCTTCATTTACAAGCGCAAGATTCTATTCTCGAAGAACTTGAAGAAATTGCCATTGTGGAACAAAAGATCATGATGCCCATGCGCGATGGTATTCGTTTGGCAACTGATATATATCGTCCCAAAACTGATAAAAAAGTGCCTATTATTTTTTCACGTACTCCTTACAATTTTAATTCTTGGGGAGATGGAGAACGTAAAACCAGAACTGCGGGTAGAGCTTTAGAAGCCGTTAAAAGAGGTTATGCTTATGTGGTTCAAAACGAACGCGGTCGATACTTTTCAGAAGGGGAGTGGGATATTTTAGGCCTTCCATTAACCGATGGCTATGATGCCTTTAGCTGGATGAAAGATCAATCATGGTCAAACGGAAAGATAGGGACCTATGGTTGTTCTTCTACTGCCGAATGGCAAATGGCAGTTGCCGCTCTAGATCACCCCTCTCTTGCAGCCATGGTGCCTCAGAGTTATGGTGCTGGTGTTGGTAGGATAGGTGATATTAACGAACAAGGAAATTGGTTTCGTGGTGGAGCAGAACAAATGCTATTTTTTGCTTGGCTGTATGGGGTGGAGCATGATAAATTTAAACCAAGAATTCCAGCGGGAGCTACGCAAGAAGATTTAATCAGAATTTCCAGATTTTATGATCTAGCACCTGAAAACCCACCAATAGATATGTCTGAAGCATTAAGCCATTTACCTATTCAGGATATTATAAAAAACATAAATGGTAAAAGTGAAATTTTCGATCAAATGATACGCCGTAAGCCAAATGATGAAGCTTGGTTTAATGGAGGTATTTATCATGATGATATGGAAATTAAAGTTCCAAGTTTTTGGTTTGCTTCTTGGTATGATGTGTCTATAACTCCAAATTTGGCTTTATATAATCATGTTAGAAACAATGCTAAAGATGCGAGTACTAGAGATAATCAATACTTGGTAATTGCACCAACCTTACATTGTCGTTACACTCGAGCAACCGAGAATACAATGGTCGGTGAACGTAGTGTTGGCGATGCAAGACTTAACTACGATGAGCAAATTTATGGCTGGTTTGATCTATGGCTAAAAGGGGAACAAAACGATTTTAAAGAGAAAACGCCGAGAGTGCAATATTATACCATGGGAAGTAATGAATGGCAAGCATCAGATACTTGGCCTCCGGAAAATTCTACATTAACAAGCTATTATCTAAACAGCGGTGGCAAAGCCAACAGCTTTTTTGGAGATGGAAAATTAACGACGACAAAAGCAAAGGCTGATGCGCCAGATAGTTTCACTTATGACCCAATGAACCCAGTACCTTCTTATGGTGGAAATGTATGTTGTACAGGTAATGCTATAAAAGGCGGTGCATTTGATCAACGACAAATGGAAACTAGGAATGATATTTTGGTTTATACCACGGATATTTTAGAAGAAGGTGTGGAAGTTTCCGGGTTTATAGAATCAACTTTGTATGTGTCTTCAGATGCAAAAGATACAGATTTCACAATTAAGCTTGTTGATGTGTATCCTGATGGAAGAGCATATAATTTGGATGAAACCATACAGCGAGTGAGGTATCGTGAAGGATATGAAACAGAAGTGTTTATGGAGAAAAATAAGGTTTATAAGTTAGATTTGACTCCTATGTCAACAAGCAATTACTTTAAAAAAGGACATCGCATACGTATTGAAATATCTAGTAGCAATTTTCCTCGTTTTGCCCGTAACTTAAATACCGGAGGTAATAACTATGACGAAAAGAAAGGGGTAGTTGCTCACAATAAGGTGCATCATTCTTCAGAACATCCATCACTCATAAGATTACCAATAGTTTCAAAATAGCGTTTATTTGGGTTTATAGATCTACTAGCTAGGAAACTTTATTTTTGGTTGCACATCATGGTCAATCCACAAAATTTTTGTGATATGACTAAATATGATAGAAAGAGAATCTTTGAAAATACCAGGACCAAAAGATCCTTGGTTTGAGAATTGAATTTGAGAAATCGGAAGATCCTCAATATAGGGTGCTGGTACAATTTCAATGATATTAAAATCAGAAAAAAATCTACTCCGCATCAAGAGTTGTTAAACTGGTATATACCTCAGGACAAATTCCAATGCTAGGGGAAACATCTTTTAAGGGTAAAGTTGGAGAAGGCCTTAGTTTAGACAAACGCAAGCTTGTTGTAGTTCACAGATTTCTAAGAATAAAAGCTGGTTGTTTTCTTTTTACTATTTAAATAATTATTGCGGAGGCATAGTCTATTCTTACAGAGAAGCCAAGGCAGCGTTTAAATTAAAGATTAGCTTTTGCGTTTATATTCAACTAGTTGCAAATCTGGATAACGGCTTCGAAAGCAGCACCTGAATCGACTGAAAATCCACAATCAAGAAAAATGCTTTGTTCTGCTTTTAAGGATACATTGCCACTGAGCGGAACCATGCTTGCGGACGTAACGGTCTGAATGGCTTTATATGTTCCATCAGCGATTAAATTGTTGAAAAGTGTAAGTTGTATAGGGCAAGCTAGGGTAGGAGGGCAGACAACATTGGTCATCGTATTAGAGGTTTCCGTACTAGGAAGCAATACCAAAGGACAATGGCATGGATCGTCTAATAAATAATTGCGAAGCCAAGCAAGTCCATATTTTCCAATATCTCCTTGTGCATTGGCTGGATCATTGGCAATGGAATGATCTCCACCGTCTACTTCAAAAAGTAGTTTATCTGTAGTATTCGGAGTGAGGTCAAAATGTACATCGGCATGTAAATCTGGCGGAGCTGTTGGATCCAGTTCCCCACTTAGAATCAAAACTGGCACGGTATGATTAAGCGTATTACTATTCGGTGAGTTAAGCCATGGACATAGAGCAATCACGGCTTTCAGGCTAGGGTCAATAACAGCAGCCAATTGTGCTCCACCACCACCCATCGACCAGCCCATAACTCCAAATCGGCTTTCATCGATCAAGCCAAATAGAGGAGAGGCAGTTCGCGTGTTTTCTTGTCGCATTGTTTCCAAAGCATCTAAAAGGCCGTCCGCTCGATCAGCCGGTGAATCAAATAAGCTGTTGGTGTCAAAAATTATTGATACAATTCCATGAGAAGCTAAAAATGGCCCCCAAGCTGCGACAGAGGATTGGGTAGAAAAAAAGCCAGGAACAATAGAAACACACGCAAATGGTGCAGTTCTATTGGTTGGATAGTAAACAGTAGCATTGCCATAATCTGGGCCATCGCGTAGTCCATCATTTTGGTCCATTGTTAAATAACCGTATGGTCCAGGATTGGTAATGTTATTTAAAGAAATATTTCCGCAGTTCTGCCCTAAGACAATTGAATGGCTGTTGATTAGGCCTAAGATAAAAACGAGACAACAAAGCTTTGAAGACATGTTTTGCGTTTTTTAGATAAGGAAATGTTATCAGCTAAGTTAATCAATAGCTAGGACTAGTCATCTTTCGACACGCATTAATATCCAGTCCTCTTTGATATAAGGTCACAAGATTTTCATCATAAAGTCGTGGCCGATGTTATAAAAGAAGGTCTTGATGTCCATATTGATTATCCATTGAAATTTGTGACATTGTTATAGGCATTGTTTTAGTGCATAAGGCAACATACGATGTAAGACACTTAATTTAGTGCTTGAGTTTATAATGCATAAGAATACGATGAAAATTCTCGGTATGAAATTTCATAAAAAGTGATAAACTAGAAAGTAAACAAGCCAAAATAGAAATGAAAAATTGGTGAGTGAAATTTGATATTTAGGTCATTTATTAAAAGAGAAAAAGATAGCATACCATCTCTCAAAATCACTCAATGTCAATTACTCGGCATTCATCCTTGCTTCATACAAATAAGGTAGTGATTTTGAAAATACAAAATAACGTGGATTTCAGCAATAGATGATTAACACAACACGACCAAAAATGTCGTAGAATGACCATGTACCCACCGTCAATTGTTGCTAATTGTTATGCACTTTTATTTTGTTTTTATTAGCTGTACAGACTGATGATCGATATTCAAAATATAAATGTTCGGAGGTAATGATGATATATCTATTGTATTGATATTCGAATTTAGTTTTCCGCTTAATACCAGTTCTCCAATAGTTGAGAAAATTCTAAATTCTTTTTCCTTTGTCATCTTAATTTCTATCGTTAGTTGTGTATAGAGAGGATTAGGATAAACCTTGTAATTATCTTGCGAACTATCTTTCTCGTTTATAGAAGTTGTTGTACATCCTATTAATCCATCGATGTTGTATCTTGAAACAAATTGCCAAATCTCTTCATTCGTATCAATTGTCATATTCCCAAAACTTCCAGGCCATTCATGTCCTCCTCCTATCACCTTTAGTTCCTCTACGTAGGCACAACCTGATTCAGTGGACCAGATATATCGCTCTACACTTGGGCTTACGACACTCATGATTGCAGTTGGATTGCAATTGTTTTGGCGTGCCCAATAATTATGCGTTTCTGCCGCAGATAAGTACCAACCTGGAAAGCCACCGTATGGTGAAATAAAGTCAGCCGTGCCAAGTATTGTGAGAACACCGGTGGGATGAATCGGAGCGCAAAAACTATCTGGATTGGCTTGCATCGTTCTGGCTACTGGAGCTATGGCTGAAATTCGGTTACTGAGTTTACAGCCAAGCTCAAAGGACATATCCCCTCCTAAGGAATACCCACAGGCATATATTCTGTTCTGGTCTATTTGGTAAGCAGTAGCAATCGTGTCTATCAATGCACTAATAAAGGGTACATCATCAAAAGTGCCTTGAGCTTTAGGAAGCCAATTCAAGGAATTCCCGTCACTTGGGTCAGGACGTGCTTGTGGGTAAACAAGTATGAAATTAGCAGTATCGGCAGTAGGTCTCATATCGGCTAAAGTCTGCCAATTAGCAATAACATCATTACCTCCATGAAAATTGAATAGCAATGGGAAACCTACAGTTCCATTATAACTTGCAGGAACATAAATGCTATATTCTCTTGTTAGGCCATCATACTCTATAATTTCGCTAATATAATCTTGAGCATTACATACACTAAGAAAAATAGTGAATAATAAAAGTGAAAAAAGTCTTTTTGTTTTCATAAATGTATTCTTACGGATTTACCACAATCTTTATCCGTTATAATTTTAATTAAAGATAACTTTCGATAAACGGCACAGATAAAAAGCCATTCCATTTTTCATTTTCTATGGCTAAACATTTTATCTAGCGATCACAATTTTTTGCGTAAGCTTATGACCTGTTGCAAGATTCTGTATTTCAAGAAGATAAATTCCTTCCAATTTAGAATCTAATTTAATTTGTTTCTGGGGATATAAAATTGAATTTATCAGCTTGCCATTTAAATCATACAAATTGGCTTGGAAATCCCACGTGCCGTCAAGGTCAATATTGATAATGTCTAGAACAGGATTAGGATAAATATTTATTATTGACATCATTAATTCATTTATTGAAGTAACCATGTCTATACCATCACAATCTTCGTCTATTCCATTATTAAAGACTTCTTCCGCACCTGGGTAAATATCCGGATCGTTATCATTACAATCCGTGCTATCGATGACAAAACCCATCGGGGCTATGCTTGCCGCCGTCAAAATATTCATCGTAACATCTCCGAATCCATTTGAGTCACTGTCCTTAAAATATTCAAAAGGCAACAACCAATTAAAAGCATACTGGATACCTGTTCCCTGAGAAATCAGAAATATACTTTCTGGAAAACCATGCGTAGATTCTATGTCAAAAACAGAAGGGTAAATTAATTCTGCATCAAGGTCACTCCAGGTCACTCCGCCATCAGTACTTAATTCCATGGACTTATAATCTGGCGAAACAAATCCGCCACTGGTTGTCGCAAAGGAGGATCCTAAGAAAATATGGTCCTGTCTAACTTCACTTTCTAACACGGTCCTCACATGATTTCCGCTGTGTAATTTATCCCAACTTGCTCCTCCATTTTTGCTTTTATACAAGCCTTTATCAGGCCCAAATGCCGTTACAAATACATATCCAGAATCGACAAGCGATGGATGTATCGAAGAGATTCCTCGATAGTTGTGATGAAAAAATTCTTCTGAATTATCTGGATCAGCCATCTCTGGATGTCCACTTTCTTCCCATGAGACCCCGGCATCTAAACTCCTAAAAAATCCAATACTACCTCCCGCATAAATGACCTCTGAATTAAAAGGGTCCACCGCTACAAAGGACAGTGAACCAATGTCTCCAGAAAGGGTCCAGCTACTTCCATCATCCATACTTTTATATATATCGCCAGAAACTATTGAATATAGAATCCTTTGGTCCTCAGGACTATTTGGATCGACCGCAATATCACTAATCAAATTACTTTCGGGTAGACCATCACTATTAAGCTCCCAACTTGAAAGAGCACCTGCATCCATGCTTTTGACGATGCGCGAAAATCCAGCTCCCCTTAACGCTGCCCATACAACATTTTCTCTAGTAGGATCGGTACAAATGCTATGTGCATTCCCTCCAAAGCCACTCCAATTTCCACTAAATTCTGGGTCATTACAATTTTGCCAACTCAAGCCTTTATCGACACTTCGCCACAAACCATTATCTATAAAACCTGCAAAAACAAGATTCGGATCAGCAGAACTTATTTCGACATCTATAACGACTACATTATCTATGCCCTTACTCTGCCATTTTCCTTCCTCTATTTTATTTGTAAAAAGATTATTGAAAGTTGTTCCTCCATCTTTTGTTCCATAAACAAATCTTGTGTTTACCCAATAGAGATTATTAGCATCGGACATATCTTCACCGAGGGTTTTGGCATAGGAACCATTGCTGCCAAATGATCGATGAATTACAGATCCATAATCAGCATTAAATTCTTCAATATATCCTACTTCCCAATCAAGCTCATCACCTGTTTGCTCCCAACTCATACCTCCATCAAGGGAACTAAAGGTTCCTGAAGTAGGAATCCAAGGCGCTGTTTTACGGACATCTATTAATCTGATATTTGATGGATTTTCCTTGTTAATCCAGATGACGCCACTCCGTTTATTAATGTCGGGATTAGGATCAAACCAAGTATCTCCACCGTCTATACTTTTATAAAGATCCCCTTCATAATCTAGCGTGCTCCCACAAGGTACATTCATGGTTGTCAAATAAACAATGTTGGGATTTAATGGATCAATAGCCATATCCATCACTTCGAATCCATCCGTAATCTCCGTTCCTAATTGACTCCAAAGAACACCTCCATCTTTACTTCGATATAATTCTGCAGGTCCGCAAGCGAAGCGATCTCGACCTGATAATGCAAAAACTATATCAGGATCAATAGGATGGACAAGCAGCTTTAATAGACGCAAGTTGTCAGGCAAGTTTACACTTACTTTATCCCAGGTTAATCCTCTATCAATCGTTTTATAAATAACCCCTTCTAAAGAATTATAGACGGGCTGATATGTAGCATATCCAATGTTGGGATCTGCCATTGAAAATTTAATATCATTAATGGCCTTAGCTCCACCATCAGGCTTGTAAACATGTTTAAAATTATCCCCAGCATTTTCGCTGCGGAAAATTCCTCTATTCGTGCCGAGTTAAAGTATATCCTCATTCACGGGATCAAATCCCACAGCGCCCACATGCGTAGCGGTCAATCCAACATTGGCCCCTAAGACATCCCAAGTTTTTCCTTGATCGGTGCTTCGATAGGCCCCAGACAAATCACTACCTACTAAGATGGTCCCAGTAGGACCTGCACCCACGGCCATCATCCATCCACCACCACCGGGATTGGATCGCTTCCAATTTTGAGCGTTGATGGAAGCTATCGCTAGATTCGATATTAAGAGGTATGTAATATATTTTTTCAGCATTGCAATTTCATCCTATAAGTTTAAAATACCATTTTCATTGCTTAATTCCTAATTGATTGAATTCCATGCATATTATGGCTGAATAACCAATTAAAATGTCGTACAAAGTATGTATTTAGAAATTGCTCTATAGCGTCCAAAAGTCTCATAAAAATTAATCTAAGCTGTTGATTAGATGTATTTGCTGGCATGATAAAGTAATTGAGCATGCTTGTGATGGTACGAGTCTGAATTTTTCAACTCATTAAATAATTTATATTAATGTTGAAGGTTAATTACGTTTTAAGTTATTTTCTGTATGCCTTAAAGGCAAATGTATAAGTACTTTAAAGGAAATAATTCTAATGGAAGTAAGCTTTTTATTTTCAGGAAAAATCCCACGAGAAATACAATAATTTTGTACTAGTTTATTCCGAAATATAGCCGACCTAACTTTGACTAACAAAGAAATACCCCTTGTATGTTTACGTATTGTCACTTACCGGTTAAAGTAAATCCTCCAGTAGGTACAATGTACTGAATATGTGATTTATTACCTATCCATCGGTTCCATGTATTCATAAAAAACTTGCTCCCATTTCGCCTCCAATTCCTTTGCATTTATTCTTAGCGAAAGCCTCAAGGATTTACTTTTCTGATCGCATCTGTGAATCATGTAATGTCACTAATTGATCAAAAGAGGGGTAACAAAAATCGGTATACCTATTCTAATAAGTGATAAATAAATCTTAGTTGATTCATTGAATAGAATTAGCCTATCTGAAAATCAACTAAGAAAATTATAATTCACCTTTAAATTTTTAATAATGAAATTAAAATTTCTGAGTATGACTTCAGTTATAGTTATGCTTTTACTTGAAAGTTGTTGTCTTAAACAAGGTTTGGTTGGGAGTGTAAATCAAATTGTTAAACCACAGGAAACCAACAACTGGTGTTGGGCTGCAGTAACAGAAATGATTGCTGAGAATGAAGGTCTACCAATTAAGCAATGTGATTTGGCCAATCACCGTTTCACTAAAACTAATTGCTGTGATTTTCAGAACTCAAATCAAAGTTGTCCCAAGACCAATGATTGTAATTCGCCAGGGTGGCTTGAATTGGATTTTGCTGGAGTGAATTTTTCAGAAACAACAAGCCCATTAAGTTTTGCTAAAATAAAGAAAGAAATTTTCTGTAGTAAGAATCTATTAGGTTTCGCTTACGGAACCCCAGGAGTCGTCGGTCATGTTGTCACTATAAAAGGATATCTTACAATATCTAATGTAGATTATTTAGTGATTGGAGATCCATGGTCTCCATGTGATGGTTCAGAAAGAATTATTACATACGATGACTATGTTGATCCAACAGGATCAGCTACCCATTGGAGGACCTGGTATGGAACTTCAAAAAAACAATCATCTATAAATCCTCAAACATGAAAAATATTATATCAATAATTTTAAGCTTATTCATTCTTAGTACTCCAACCTTGCTATCACAATCCGATCTTGATCAGGCAGCTAAAGCTTCCATAACAATATTAAGCCAAATGGCGGATAGTGGAATTATCAAGGATTTTAATTCAAAAAATATTGCTAATTCTTCGTTAGCTTTTGGAATAGAAGAACGCATTGTCAATTTTGATAAGTTCATATCCAGCACAGGAAATTTCAAAAACATCTCAGAAAGCGAAAATAAATTTCATTACCCTGTTATTAATAATAAAAGTGTTATCAGTACGATAACCATGAATAGTAAAACTTCTAAAGCGGTAAGTTTTAATGATCGATTTCTCACAAATGAACTTAACAATTTACCCAGAAAAGTGAAAGAGAATGAGTTTAAAGAATTAAAACTTTACCGAATTCCTAACTTGAATGCATACGTATACGTCGATCGTGAAGGAAATGCATATTCCTCTTACGATGGTCGATCATTAAAAGAGATTCGTTCGGTGAACGAACTTTTTAAAGAGCTTAAAGAGGAAGCTATTGAATACAATAAAAAGTATGGAAATTTAATTAGAGACAATAAATTGCTTCACTGAATAATGAGATTTTTTGGCTGGAAGGGGTAAGGTTCCTAAAGCTAGATTACTGTCCTTGATAAGATCTCTTTTTTAGAAAAAAATCTATCAATCTAATTGAATTTCTTGTGTTATAAAATGTCTGATGTATGAAGAGGTATAAGTTGGTAATATGATAATACAGTGGACTTGGGTGCAATAATAAAGGATGATGTCATTTGAAAAGCTATTGATTTTAAGAGATGCAATAATATATTCTGAAAATACAGCTATAAGTATAATGGTTTAGAATAATATTTTGTGAGTTTAGTTAATACGAAAGGCGTGTTATTTTAAATTTGAATTATTTCTATATATTCACCTTTTAATAAATTTTTGAAAAATTTAAGGAATACAATAGAATGAAATTTATCCTTACACTAGTCTCTTTAAAATTATGTATATCCACATTTGCCTTGAGCATATTTTTAATTTTCTCAACAGGTATATATGGACAACTGATCTCAAATTTTGATGGACAAGACGACTTGAATTTGACCATACAGAACGGTAGTGTCCTGTCAGGTGCTACTGGACTTGCACCAACAGGAAGTGAATATGGGAATGCTGGAGCTGCCTATGTTTCCAACAACCAACCAAATAGTATAGTAACAACATCTGCGCAAACAATGACAGAGATGTCAACCTTCAGTTTTGACGTGCAATCATTGGGGTCAAATTCTTCAAATGGGAATGATGGCCTTGATGAAATTAAGGTAGAAGTGAGTATTAATAATGGAGTGACTTTTAATACCGTAGTAACTGTCAATGGGAATAACAATGCTAGATGGACATATAGTGGAGGGGCTGTAGCTTCTACGTCCTATTTGAATCCTATTACCGTTGCACCAAGTGGTGGTGGTAATCGAGATGATGATGGTGATGGAATAGAGTCTGTGGTGATTTCTGATATTCCGGCTGGTTCTATTGTGGTAAAAATTACTTGTGATAATTTTGGATCTGCAGAATATTGGACCATCGATAATCTTACACTTGTTGATGCTAGCACTTGTATCATTTCTGAGGTAGCTACAACTAATGAATCTTGTATGGGAGAGGACTATACATTTGAAGTTAGTTTTTCAACAACAAATGGAAGTGGCACTTATGATGTAATAGATGTAAGTAATGGAAATGCTGTTTTGGCTAGTGGGACATCTTCGCCGATTTCTGTCCTTATTCCAAACAATGGAAGTGAAGTTCCTTTTGACATAAATGTCTGGGATCAAAATGAGACAAGTTGTGTTGGAACTCCAGTAACTATTACTCCAGAGAATTGCGTGCCTTGTGAAATTTATAATGTTGCTGTCATCGATGCAGCATGTGAAGGGCCTAACTATAATTTTACAGTGAATTTTGATGTTGATAATGGAAGTGGAATGTATGAAGTAGTAGATGAGAATGATGTTGTATTGGGCTTTGGATCAAGCTCGCCGATTATGGTAAGTATTCCAAATAATACAAGCGCAACAAGTATTGATGTGAATGTAAGAGACAAAAACAATGTTACTTGCGTTGCTCTGATAGGTGATTCAGTGACTCTAGAAATCTGTCCTCAAAATGGGATTAATTGTTGGGATTTAGATGGGGATGGAATAAATGATCTGTCTGAAGATACAAATGGAGACGGCAATTATAATACGTTAGATTGTCAAGGGGCAGAAGGTCCGCAAGGAATTCAAGGACTGCCGGGAGAAGATGGACAGGATGGGACAGATGGACAAGATGGAGTGGATGGACAGGATGGTGCAATGGGACCACAGGGTGATGCTGGCCCACAAGGACTGCCAGGTCCACAAGGACAAACGGGTCCGCAAGGAACGCCGGGAGCGAATGGACAGGATGGAGCAATGGGAATGCCAGGACCACAAGGTGATGCTGGTCCACAAGGAGTACCAGGACAAGATGGAGCTGATGGACAGGATGGAGTGGATGGACAGGATGGAGCAATGGGACCACAGGGTGATGCTGGTCCACAAGGACTGCCAGGGCAAGACGGAGCTGATGGACAGGATGGAGTGGATGGACAGGATGGAGCAAAGGGACCACAAGGTGATGCTGGTCCACAAGGACTGCCAGGACAAGATGGATCTGATGGACAAGATGGAGTGGATGGACAAGACGGTGCTGATGGACAGGATGGAGCAATGGGACCACAGGGTGATGCTGGTCCACAAGGACTGCCAGGACAAGATGGAGTGGATGGGCAAGATGGAGCCATGGGATTACAAGGCCCACAGGGAGAACCTGGTCCTCAAGGTGATGCAGGCCCGGTCGATGGAAATGGTATTTACGATGGAGATGGAACGACAATATCCAATACGACCATTAGCATTACAGATGTACTAAACTTTGATGGTGATATAGCAGTCTCTGGAGAAATTCTTGGACTATCTGACGAGCGATTGAAAAAAGACAAGCAACCGATTTTGCAGGCTGCAGCATTATTATCTCAACTCATTCCGATGAGTTATCATTTTGACACTGAAACTTTTGATCACTTGAATTTATCTGAGAATAAGCAATACGGATTGCTCGCTCAACAAGTGGAAGAAATTTTACCTGAATTGGTGACAGAAGTAAGCTTTATAAATGGGGAAGTTTATAAATCAATTAACTACAATGCTTTAATTTCAATCTTAATCGGAGCTCTAAATGATCAGCAAAATGAGATTGAATTATTAAAGGCCCAGCAGAAGGAAATTGATGTTCTGAAGTCACAGATTAAATTATTAATGGAAGAAAGAAAGCAGGAAAAATAACAAGTGCTTAGTAGCAGAAACGTCGAACTAAAAGTAAGATAAACTGCATCAGCCTTTAATCAAAAAATGGCCCATTAACTTAGTTGATGGGCCATTTTTTAATTCTGTCGCATGAGGAGTTAAATAACTATTACAGCTACTCATCTTGATTGACTCCCGTTCAATAAATTAAAGTTGAGAGAGATTTTGAGGGCGTAAAAAATTAAAGTCTATCGCTAAGAGAAGACCTAAATATTTCAAGACACTTGACTTGATTAGAAACAAATAAAGCATGTACGAAAAGTGCTTTTTGATAAATTATCATAAGATGTTCGGACCCGATGTTGATTTTAAATTTTTGTTATCGATCACTAAAAAATAAGAAATTGAGATTGGTGTCGATTTTGATATTTTTATTTCGTGTAGGTATTAATACATGACTACAGCAGTAAAAGGGATGTTGTAGGAAAAATTGGACTGGCTATTAAATCCGAGATGCCAAATAACAAAGATGAATGTAGTTTTGAATGGAAAAACCGCCTGAACCCGAAGCATTATTAATTTTGGGTTTCTGTTATGCATAAGGCTAGGGTAGGTACGAGTTCGATCCTGATTAAGATTTTTCCATTTTGGGTCTTTGATTAAAAAAGAAACCTTACTTTAAAGTTGGCTAGTCGTAGATAGCGGTTAGATACGGCTAGACTATAACACAGAATGAATTTATATGCTAAGAGGGTTCTGGGTATATGTGAGTTAAGATACATTGATGTTTACGTGACTTGTTCATACCGTTTAACATTCTCAAACGCTCTCCTACTTCTATTCAAATTTCGTTTTCCAAATTAAAATATGAGCCAACGGATTTTAATAAAT
>ENA-ORXT01001599-ORXT01001599.1-marine-metagenome-genome-assembly--contig:-NODE-1599-length-29842-cov-4.337443_pt1 | contig 29842 bp, 30 predicted proteins | sample MGYA00237868_ERZ511482 | MGnify/ENA metagenome assembly ERZ511482 | reverse complement strand
GCGGATACATAATCAGCAAAATCAACACAAACAACATCACCACCGCAAACGGCAATGCCCCAAGAAACACGTCTTTCAATGTGATCCGATCATCATTAAGCGATGCCTTAATCACAAAACACGATATCCCAAGCGGCGGCGTTAACAGCCCAATTTCAGCCCCAACCACCGTCACAATTCCAAACCAAACTAACGAAAGCCCCATCGGCTCAATCAGTGGCAAAAACAGCGGCACAACAATCAAAATAATTGAAGCGGTGTCGAGCAACGTTCCAAGAAACAACATCAGCAACACATAAATAAACATGATCATAAACAGACTGGCTTCGTACTCTGCCATGAACTCACCTAACTGATTAGGCAACCCCGCAAGCCCAAGCATGCGGCTATAAATCGATGCTGCTGTGATCAAAAACAGTATCGTAGCAGTAATGTGGCCTGTTTCGATCAACACGTCCCAAAACGTTTTCCAAGTCATGGTTCTGCGCATTAACGCGATGATTAAACCTGCTAACGCACCTGCAGCGCCGGCTTCGACTGGCGTCATCCAGCCAGTGTAAATACCACCAAGCACGATGGTAATCAGCGCAATGGTTGGAACTGTTTTAGAAGCGATTTCTTTAAACGGCATACGCTCATAATCAGAGCTTGGGCGACCACCCACAAAGTTAGGAAATAGCCGACCCATTGCCCAAATCGCCGCGACGTAAGCAATGGCTAGCATAATGCCAGGCACAACACCGGCAAGGAACATGTCACCAACCGATTGCTCTGCCACAAACGAGTAAATAATCAGCATGGCCGAGGGTGGGATGATCATGCCTAATACAGACGACCCTGCCACCACGCCCACTGCAAAGCGCGGGTTGTAGTCGTATTGCATCATCTGTGGAACGGAAATTTTAGAAAATACAGACGCAGAAGCGATTGATGAGCCTGTTACGGCAGCAAATACGGCATTTGCGCCAACCGTGGCCATACCAATTCCACCTTTTACTCGGCGAAAACCGCTGTTCATAACTTCATAGATATCCGTGCCCAGCCCCGCTTTAGATACCATGAGCCCCATAAAGGTAAATAAGGGGATGGTGGCAAACGTGTACTCCATCACGCTATCGCCAATGGCGATTTTTAGTAGGTTGAGGGCGAGTTCAAAGTTGTCTCGCATTAACCAAATTGAGACAAAAGACACAGAGATTAGCGCAATCGGAATATAAACCCCGACGTAGATCAAAAATATAATGGCAACAACTGAGATTGCACCGATTTCAATGGGTGACATTCGGTGGTTTCCTTGTTGCTAACAAAAAGATAATGGTGCAAAGCGCAGCGCTGCATAAAATGGTCAGTTTGATGGGCCACCAAGGTGCAGTAAATACGCCCGGTATTCCAAAGAAATCTTGGGTTTCCCACATCTCTAAAAATTCGGGGAAGATAGCGAGTGTGACAAGCGCCATCACCGCCGCTGAGAGTAGATTGATGGCAAAATCAAGGGCGCGTTTGAATCTAGGGTAGCGGTCTTTGATTAAGATGAGTAAGCCGTCAGAGCGCGTTAGGCGTCCGACTTTGACCACATCAGGCAGTTGCAAGAAAACAATGAGCACCATTGAAAACTGCACCACTTCAATCGCGCCGCGAAAAGGTAGGTTAAAAATACCTCGCGCAAAAATGTCGACGTTAATCACGATCACCAAACCTAGCAATACCAAGGTTCCGGCGGCATTGGCTAGGCTTGAGATCTTATTGACCACTGTCGAAAGGCCTGAAAAAGCACTTTCTAGCATGGGTTTACATCCTCTTTTTCAGGTTGAGCCGCCACGTGGCTGACCCGTTATAACCAGTGGTTTTATTAAGCAATTAGGCAGGCAGTTATTTAACCGACCAGTCGCGTAAACCAACGAACCCTGCCTCTTTTAGCTTGCCGATATAAGCGTTTAGCATTTCAGTACCTGCCTCGCCTCGCTTGTCTAGGTTAGCCGCCCACTCAGCCGCGATGTTTGGCATAGCCGCCGCCCAAGCCGCGCGCTCTTCAGCACTTATCTCGATGATTTTACCGCCTGCGGCCACGTAAGCTTCACGGCTTGCCTCAGCGCGATCCATCGCAATACCTGCAACATGGTCACGGTATTCAACCGCCACTTCTTTTAGTGCAGTTTTAACCTCATCGGGAAGCTTCTTCCAGTAAGATTCATTAACTGTGATGGTTTTAGAGTTAACGGCGCCTAAATCTACCTTCAACATGTAAGGCGCAACTTCAGCAATTTTGAACGTCTTAGCCGCTTCTGGCCAAAGCATCGCGTACTCAACTAGACCGGTTTGAAGCATGTTGTAGAAGTTAGTTAGACCACCACGTACCCCAGCTGCGTCTTTAATGCCTTCTAAATAGCGCAAGTTCATCCCCGCACCTGCCACCTTGCTGCCTTCTAAATCGGACAGTGATTTAATTTCGGTTTTGCCAAACAGTTGGTAAGTATCTAAAACCACACCCGTTGCGAGATAAACCTGCTTTTGCTTTTTAAATTCGTTTTGCATAGCAGGGAATTCTTTAGCAATTTCATCGACAGCTTTTGCAACAACGCGCGCATCAGGTGCAATAAACGGTGTGACTGCGGCAAGGCCTTGGCTTGGGAGTTTGGATGAGTGAAAGATAGTCGTCACGATACCGATATCACCTAAACCCAACTTAACGCCCTCTAGCACGCCTTTGGGTTTAACAATTGAGCCACCATAGCTCTCTTGCCAGTCCATCTTATAATTGCCTGTTTTAGCCAGGCGCTTATCCACTTCCGGAATGAAGAAATTGGTGAATTCTTTAACCCACAGTGCACGCGCAGGGTAGCCATCGATGACAGTGGCTTTGATGGTATCGGTTGCAAAAGAGGGGCTAACTGTCAGGCAAGCCGTAGCCACGCCTAACCCTAAAATAGTTTTCTTGATCCAATGATTCATTTCAATTCCTCCAATGGGACGCTGTCCCGGTTATGTTAGGCGCGATTAATCGCGCTTCAAATCATGCTTTTCCCTCGGCTTTACTCCAAGTAACTGTCAGTGCCGTGCCGCCATTTTCAAATAATTTAGCCAACGGGCAGAACTTGGCCACCTCAATGGCTACCGCTTGTAGCTCGTCCTCGCTGGCGCTGCCATCACTGACGACTTTTAACGTAAGCGCTTCAAAAGGCACCTCGATTTCTTCTTCTAGTGTGACCCCACGGCGATCAAAGTCGCAGATGGCATCCATCGTTAAATGACCGATATCAACCCCTAGTTTTTTGGCGCACTTGTGACCGATTACGTTAGTGCAGCCGATGAGCGCAGCAATGGCTGTGTCGGTTGGCGTTGGCCCTAAATTACTACCGCCCCGCTCAGTGGGTTCGTCGATGACCACGTGAAGATCACGAATAGCAATATCAGATTTGGCGTGAGATGGGCAATCAGCTTTAGCACGCAGCTTGACTGTAGTTTTCATTTTAATAGCCATAATGACTCGATATCCTTATAAAAAGCGGCAGACTTTTTCAAATTCGAAGCGAGGTAGCTTCTGGAATAATGCAGACTCATCCGCATAGCCAAGATTGCAAAGAAAGTTTGATTTCCACCCATTTTCAGCGAAGAATTCTTCATCAACAATGGCATTAGAAAAGCCTGACATGGCCCCAACATCCAAGCCCAGCGCACGGGCGGCAATCATAAAGTAGGCACCTTGTAGCGTGGAGTTACGGTAGGCCGTGTCATGGCAGTACTCAGGCTTTCCCTCAAAAAACGGTACACGGTTTTCATGCGGGAACAAGAAGGGGAGTTCTTTCCAAAAGTCTGGGTCCCAAGCGATAATTGCGGTCACGGGCGCATCGATCATCTTTTCAATATTTTTAGGTTTTAGCGACTTGGCTAAGCGCTGCTTGCCCTCATCTGAGGTGACAAATACAAAACGCGCAGGAAGAGTGTTCATGCTGGTGGGCCCTGCGATTGTGATGTCATAAAGCTCGCGTAACAATGCATCTGGCACAGGTTTGTCAGTCCACGCGTAGTGGGAGCGGGCGTCTTTTAATATTAAATCAATCGAGGCATCGTCTAGTTGTGCTTTGCTAGCTCGCACTTGGCGTACGGCCTCTTGAGCATCTTCACGCGCCTTTGTTAGTGCTTCACCCGTTAGTGCCATGTTGCCGCTCCGAGCGTTATCGCTATAAAATTCATTGTTCCGCCTCCAAGGTAGTTTTCTATTTTTGACGTTGTTCTGATATATTGTCAAATAAAATCGATTTTTTATTCAATACTTTAATGAGGAAGTGGTATGCCTGCCTGGAATGACTATAAAAAAGCAGCCAAAGAACGTGGCTCTTTAGCGTTGGAATTGTTTGTTGTGGAGTCAACCCCTGCTAAAGCACCAGAGGATGTTCAGGCTAATTTGCCCGCGCATTTGGAGTATCAACAATCCCTAGAAGTGGCAGGAACGCTGGCTTTTGCAGGGCCATTATCCGATTTAACCGGTGAATTAATGCAAGGTACGGGGATGATCGTTTATCGGGCAGAATCGATGGCGGCGGCGAGAAACATAGCCGATGGCGATCCAATGCATGCATCGGGCGCGCGCACTTACGTCTTGCGCAAGTGGCTAATTAATGAGGGGTCGCTTTCATTAAACGTGGGCTTATCCACGGGAAAGATTGGTTTTTCTTAAAAAAATGGAATTAATGCGGTAATATTTTGACGAGTAGAAGCGTTCCTACTCGTCAACAATCATTACGTTTGACGTACACCTTGCGCGTCAATCACTGCATCCACCCACGACTCGGCGCCGCAGTTGTCACAAGCAGTTAACGGCTGGGCTTTATGACTAACAACGTGGCCACAAAGCTCACAGCCAACAGAGGCGACCGTATCAACCGTTTCGCCCACACTCCAGCTGTCAGGTGCTTCAATGTCCCAAGGGGGCATGACGCGAAGCCCTTCACTGTGGTTGTCATCGGTGCGGATAAAAACAGACAGATTGCCGCCTTGTTCTAAAAAGGCGTTTTCCACTTCGCCTAAATGGCGCACACCGTGGCCGCGCAAGAGCTCAAACAGCTTTTCTCTATTTAAACTGGCGCTTCTAAGGTTCTCAGGGTGCATTTTGCCGTGGCTAACAATGAGCTTCGGCCCACCCTCAAGTAGCCGTTCAAATTGTTCGCTGCGATTAATGAGCATAATCACGCCGCGGTTTACCCAAACCACCACCGTCACCACGATCATGCCATGTATTAATGGCACATCGTGATATAGCATCGGGTCACCCACGGCCGAGCCAATGCCGACAACCAGCAAAAATTCAATCAGCGATAACTGCCCCATGGTTCTAGTGCCCATGGAGCGGATAACCATAATGGTATAGAGATACATGAACAGGGTGCGTCCAAGTATCTCAATGCCAAACCACCAAGGCTGATCGCCAATGAAAATGCGATAAAAATCAAAGGGCTGAATCGCGTCAGGCATGGTGACTTGACAGGCCGTCTAACAGTTTATCTAAGGTTGCAGGGTAGTCTCTAACCCTTATCCCCGTTGCATTGTAAATGGCGTTAGTAATCGCCGCGCCCGCGCCACAAATACCCAATTCACCTATGCCCTTAGCCTGCATCGGGTTGGTCCAGTCATCAAGCTCTTCTAGCAACTCAACTTCCAGTTGCGGTACGTCTGCATTCACGGGCAAGTGATACTCACCCAAGTCATGGTTAACGATATGGCCGTCGCGTGGGTCATGTACTATTTCCTCTGTCAGCGCCATGCCAATACCAAAGGTCATCCCACCAAGACACTGTGAGCGGGCTGTTTTTGGGTTGAGTATGCGCCCCGCGGCAAACACACCCAGCATACGCCGCACGCGTGTTTCACCCGTCACTGCGTTAACGCCAACTTCAGCAAAAAAGGCCCCAAAGGTCGCTTGCTGAACGTCTTCTGACGTTTTACCCGGTTCGATATGCCCAAGTGCGGTGAAGGTGTCGCCTGCCAGCACTTCATTGATGGCTACTGACTGCTCACCGATGTGCGCGATGCCCTCTTTTAATACCAAAATTTGATCGCTGCAACCAAGGCGCTCTGCTAATTGCTGTCGGATGTCTTCACAGGCAAGAAATACCGCTGAGCCACAAGAAGACGCACCCCATGAGCCGCCTGAGCCCGCACCTGCGGGTAGGGCAGTGTCGCCCAATTTGACGGTCACTTTTGACATGGGCAGCCCCAAGAGTTCTGCGGCGATTTGTCCAAAAATTGCGTAACTGCCGGTGCCGATGTCGGTCATATCGGTTTCAACCGTGGCGGTGCCATCTGGCAGCAAAGTCACCTGCGCTTTGGCTTCCATGAGTATATTAACGCGTGCCGCTGAGGCCATGCCTAAGCCAATCAGCCAGTCACCTTCGCGCTGTGTTGCGGGTTGCGCGGTGCGTTTTGACCAGCCAAATAATTCTGACCCACGCTCCAGTGCGTTCATCAATTTATGCGATGAGAACGGCTGGCCCGTTTCAGGGTGCTTGGTGGGAATATTGCGTTTGCGCAGCTCCACTGGGTCCATGTTTAGAGCTTCTGCCAGTTCATCCATGGCATTTTCTAGTGCAGTGACACCGACCGCCTCACCCGGTGCACGCACAGAACCTGCACAGGTGCGGTTAACGCGGACCATTTCATGCTCAATGCGCCGGTTTTCAGCAGCGTATAAAAAGTGAGTGCCTTGAGTAACCGGTTCTGAAAATGCTTCATCCGGTAAGTTAGATACCCTAGCGGCATGCCCAATGCCAATTAGCTGGCCTGTTTTATCGGCTGCCAGTTGAAAGTGTTGTTGGGTTTCTGAGCGGCGCATCGTGGCTTCAAACACCTGCGGGCGACTTAACACCACCGATACTGGACGCATCAACTGCTGCGCTGCAATCGATGCAGCCACCGCTTCAGGTGCAATACCCAGCTTTGAGCCAAATCCCCCACCAACGTAAGGTGACAGTATGCGTACATTTTCTGCATCCATCCCCAGCGAGTCGGCAAGCTCATTGCGGTTGTAGTTAAGCATCTGGTAGCTGCCGTGCAGTGTTAGCTGCTCGCCATGCCATTGGGCAATCGAGGCATGAGGCTCCATCGCCGCGCTGTTGTGCGGTGGGGTCGTGTAGTGCACATCCACACTGCGATAAGCTGACTGCATGGCTTGGTCGAGGTCCCCTTGGGACAGCTGCTGTGCGTCAGGTTTTTCGGTATCTAGCGACTCAACGGATGGGTCGGTTGCCGCCTCGCTCTCATCGTAATCGATGCGTAATTGCTTTGCCGCATGAGTGGCTTGTTCAAACTGTTCAGCCACGATTAGTGCGATGGGTTGTCCAAAGTAAGCCACGGTTTGTGAGCCTTGAACCGGTGCTTCATTGGCGGTGCCTTGGGCTGGGTTACGTAGCAGCCTGTTATCGTCTATGACCGCGAGTACGCCGGGCAATGCTTCAATTTCAGCTTTATGAAGTTTTGTTACCGTACCGCTGGCAATCGTTGCGCGCACTAACACCCCATGGCACAACCCTTCTGGTTGAAATTCATTGGCATAGTGAGCACCACCGGTGACTTTTAGCGCACCTTCTGGGCGGTCAACGGCTTTGCCAATAACGCCTTGTGCCATGTCATCAAAGCGATGTCGTTTATCTGGTTGATCCATTTTTAAATGTTGCGTCATCAGCTGTTACTTCCTGTGGCTTTTTGCAAGTCGGCGATTAGCGTGCGGCGGGTTAGCGGTATTTTAAAATCATTGCTGCCATGACCCGTTGCATCGGCTAATAAGAGGTCAGCCGCTTTGGTAAATAACTGAGTCGATGGTGTTTCACCCATCAACAACTCATTAACCGCGGTGTTGTGCCAAGGCCTGGGCGCGACGCCGCCAAAGGCTAAGGAGGCATAGTCGATTTTGCCCGATTGCATACTAATGACAGAGGCAACCGACACCAAAGCAAACGCATACGAGGCGCGATCACGAACCTTAGTGTACTGCTGACTTGATACAATTGGGGCTGGCAGTATGACCGCCGTAATCAAATCGCTTGGCGCTAAGTTAGTTTCTTGTTCGGGCGTATCGCCGGGCAGTCGGTACAGTTCATCGAGTGAGAGCAGTCTTTTTTGATTATCGACCGATTGCACCTCAACTTTGGCATTTAGCGCCAGCATCGCCACCGCCATATCGCTGGAATGGGTTGCAATGCAGGCGTCACTGGCCCCAATAATGGCGTGAATCCGGTTAAAACCCTCTTTTGCAGCGCAGCCACTGCCAGGCTCGCGCCGATTGCACGGCATGGCTAAATCTTGGTAGTAATAGCAGCGAGTCCGTTGCAGTAAATTGCCCGCAGTGGTGGCTTTATTGCGAAGTTGACCACTTGCACCGGCGAGTAGTGCCCTGCTAAGCAGTGGATAATGCTCACGCACCGTGACATCTGCTGCCAAGTCACTGTTACTGACTAACGCGCCGATACGCAGCGTATCGTCAGCTTGTTTCTCGATGCCGCCAAACTCGATACGGTTGATATCCACAAGCGTATCGGGCGTCATGACTTCAAGTTTCATTAAATCTAGCAAATTAGTGCCGCCGGCAATGATGCGGGTTTGCGGCGAGGCTAATTGCTGGGACGCCTCTTTTATTGAGCTGGCGCGAACATAGTCAAATGCTTTCATGAAATCTCCTTGTTAGCGACTTCTTGAATGGCGTCAACAATGTTTGGGTAGCACGAGCAACGGCATAAATTACCACTCATACGCTCGGCAATTTCTTCACCGCTTAAAGTAATGTCAGCACTTAAATCATCAGAAACATGGCTGGGCCACCCCGCTTTAATTTCATCCATAACTGCCGTGGCAGAACACAGCTGACCCGAGGTGCAGTAACCGCACTGAAATCCATCGTGACGAATGAAGCTAGATTGCAGGGCAGAAAGTTTATCGACAGTCCCCAATCCTTCAACCGTGGTGATCTCATCGCCATCGTGCATGCAGGCGAGGGTAAGGCAGGCATTAATGCGCCGACCGTTGACTAACACAGTACACGCACCACACTGACCGTGATCGCAGCCTTTTTTAGTGCCAGTTAGCTGCAAATGATGACGCAAAGCGTCCAGCAGGGTCGTTCGTGTATCGGCTTCCAGTGTATGTTCCGTGCCGTTTATCTTGAGCAAAGTTTGCATGGCGTGTAGGGTTCCTGGTGGGAGAGTAGGCAATAACTGAGAGTCGAAATAGCTCAGTGGGCGTGGCGCTAATGTGATCATGTAAACCGACGGGGTATCAGGTAGCAAGCTAAAAATGGCCGGTTTTAAAATGGTTTAAATCTTTACAACAAAACGTGAAGTAGACGCTTTAGCTTGAGGTGGCAGTGATGAAAGCAGTTTATAAGGCTAAGGTGGGGCTTACAGGCCCATCGATAGTGACACAAACCGTCTAGAAACGGCAGTTAAAAGGATAAATTCACAATGAAAACGATTGGGTTATTAGGCGGTATGAGCTGGGAGTCGACCGCACTTTATTACACATTAATTAACCAGGGCATAAAAGCGAAGCTGGGCGGATTGCATTCGGCTAAAATTTGCCTTTATAGTGTGAACTTTGATGAAATAGAAAAATTACAGCATCAAGGTGACTGGGCCAAAACAGCGGTCATTTTAAGTGACGCGGCTAAAGCGGTTGAAGCAGGCGGGGCGGATTGCTTGCTGATTTGTACCAATACTATGCATAAGATAGCACCAGAGATTGAAGCGGCGATTGCTATTCCTGTTTTGCATATTGCCGATGCCACTGCTAGCCGTTTGCTTGCAGATGGTGTTAAAAGAGTTGGTTTGCTAGGGACTCGCTTTACCATGGAGCAGGACTTTTACAAAAACCGCCTGACCGAGAAGTTTGGGATAGAGGTTGTGACCCCCGATAACAATGACCGGACGGTTGTTCACGATGTCATTTATAAGGAGCTCTGCTTAGGCAAGGTTAACGCCTCTTCTAGACAACAGTATCTCGACATTGTGGATAAGCTACATAAACAAGGTGCGGAAGCGGTCATTATGGGCTGCACAGAGATTACATTGCTAATCAATCAGCAAAATACCGATGTTCCTTTGTATGACACGACTGAGATTCATGCCGAAGCGGCTGTTAGATGGTCTATTGACGATCAGTAAAAAAGCATTTTCTACCAATAAAAAAAGACCGCTCTCATTAATGATGGCGGTCTAAAGGTTGGGTCGAACGCTTTTACTTAAATATTAACTGACGTTATTAACACTTCTTCCAGCTGAAGTTATAACGAAATACAGTTCTGCTCGTTAGGTCAGCCGAGTCAACTGACATCATAGCTTCTTGGCCGCGACGGGTTCGTACTGTTGCGGCTGTCTTTGAGCGAAGGATGACATCGGCGCCACACGCTGAGTAAACACGTGCCATAACACCCATTCTGTCTGTTACCGTGAAGTCATCACTGCGGTTACCTTTCCAAGTCTTTTTAAGGCGTGGGCCACGGGTACCGGCAAAGAAATAGTCACGAGTAAAGGTTGCTTTTGCACGGTGTGGCAGGTCTGTAAAGCCACGGTAGTCTGCGTTAATCAGCGCCACACTCATGCCGTTAGGTACTTTTAAACCAAAAGCGATGTCACATTTTTTACGATCAAATGTACGTTGACCTTGGCCACCGGCTTCTGCGATATAGTCGTCAAATAATACGGATACGCTTTTCTTGTCGTTAGCTAAAACAACCGATGCTGAACCTGCTGGACAACCGTTACCTGCGTAGCCAACTTTTTCAATTGTTACTGCGCCTAAGTTATGAGCGGTTGCAACTTGAGTCGATGCTAATAATAACACTGAAGTCGTAAGGATTGCTTTGATTTGAGTTTTCATGATTGTTTTTCCTCGGCAAAAAAATGCATATTAATTAAATGGTTACGAGACTAAATTAAAATATAGAACAAGGATGATTAGTGTGTTGTAGATATCGTCGCTCTTGAACAGGAAAGCGAAAACTCTGGAGAAAAAGGCTCAATAATTTTTATTTATCTTGCAAATATATTGGCCGCTAAGAGTCAAATAGTGGACTAAGCTGTTGATTATTAAGGCACCAATCCAGTTAGTCTGGGGAGGAAATTTAGTTTAGCTTGGCGTGTCATTAGTGAGGGTGCTATCAATGGTATTGGAAAGTTTCTGCTAAACTTATTCTATATGAGCGATACCACTGAGTGAGCGTGCTGGAACAGACAGATGCTTGTGTGGTCAATAATGACAATAACTATCCAACGCTTAGAAAAAATATGCCTGTAACCTGTCGAGGGACGCTATGAATATCCAATGGATGCTGTTTGGTTTGAGTCTTTTACTGCTGAGTTCTCCAGCTTATGCCATACCGCCTCCGGATGCGGTGATTTCAATTTGGCAATCGTTATTACAGTTTTTAGGGGTGGCCTCTGTGTTTATTGGCGGGGCAATACTTAGCATGCGGCAATTCTTTGGCGTTTATATTGTGGGTTGGAAGCGCATTGTCTTCTATCTTTCGTTAAGTGTTATCGCTATCTGGCTGCTTTGGCTGTTGCTTGGCTCTCAGATAGCCAAGGCTAAACCTGCTGAGGTGATACAAGGTGAGCTGGTAGGCATTGATGAGTTGATAACGCGTGAAGATGATCGGTGGATTCGTGAGTGGAAGTTAAAAACGGTGGGTGAGATGAAGCAGGAGTTAAACCTTGCACGGCAGTCACGGGGTTTACCTGCGCATTCATCAGGCCTAGTGCCATCCTTCTCGCCAACTCGATTAAATCAACTCGTAAACACACACAGAAATAAACTCTACCTGCTAGATATCCGCGAAGCGTTTGAACGTTCTCGATTTGGAATACCGATTAATGGGGTTGCCCGCTACGGTGACCTTGCTGGAAATATTATCCCGGCAAACTTACCCAACGATACGGTCATCGTGGTGCTATGCCATTCTGGGCTGCGCGGCTACTTAGGGGCTAGCTTGCTAAAAAAAGCAGGGTTTTCAAAGGCTACTTTTCTTCAAGGGGGGTTGGCCGCGTGGAAAAAACAATCACTGCCGGTTCGTGGCGAGCCGGATTACTCTGCTAAGCGGCGCTGGACGCCCTCTGAAAAAGAGGCCATCAACCTTAATGCCTTAAAAATTCAGGTAGATTCTGAAGGCAGTGCCCTTATAGATGGTATCGATGGCTTGATTAATTTGCCTTACGAGACCGCGACGACAAGCGATGTTGAGCGTGTGATGCAAAGGGCCAACCACTTGCCTATTTTGTTGGTGTGTAACACCTACGGGGGCTGTTTTCACAGCACCAATATGGCGTGGCTGATTGAGCATAAGGGCGGCAAAGTGGCAGGCATTTATGATGAAACGGGCAAGCATGTGAAGCGCTTTTTTGACTGAGATGTCACCGCTTGAGCGTTATATTCCTGAGAAATATGCCAAGCTTAAACAAGCTGAGGCGGCAGGCTTGGCGATACCAAAAAGCTTATTGTTAGAGTTTGAAAAAGGTGCACTAGCCAATAGAGGATTAGTGAGTCGCTTTGTACAAAGCCTACCAGAGCGCCGTTTTATCGTTAGAAGTGCGCATTGGCATGAGGATGGTGGTGAGTTTTCATTGGCGGGACACTTTTGGAGCTCTGGCCCAGTGATGTCAGGTCAGGTTTTTGCAACGATACAGCAAGCACAAGATGAAAACGCGGTGGTGCTAAAGTCATTGTCGCTCACTGTGTTACCAGAAGAATCATCAAGGCCTCCTAGCTTAGTGTTACAAGCGTACATCGAACACCATGTTGGGGGTGTTGTGTTCAGCCCTTGGAGTCATTTTCCTGACTATGCCTATGTCGAATACTCTACAACGGGTGTAAAGCAGGTTGTTGAGGGGGCGTCTACTGCCAAAGCGGTATTAAGTTTAGCTAGGGATTATCCAGACTTAATAAACCTACCAAAAGAGCACGCACAGCTGAGGCAGCAACTCGTTAAGCTGTGCTGTGAGTTGCGTCAAGTGTATGACTTTCCCGTCGATTGCGAATGGGCGTATGAGTATGAAAAAAAGCGCGTTATCGTGCTTCAGGTAAGACCACAGACGCACCGCGTTGGGCCAATTTTGCCTTATGCCACCTCTGACACAAATAAATTAAACACACAAATTGGTGTGGGCGAGAATTGGCAATTTACAGGACTGTCTGAAAGCTTGGGGCGTTTATCACCGCTGTCATTTAGCTTGATGCGTCAGCTTTATATTGATGCCACTGCATTATTTAGAACCTTAGGTTGCCGCGCTAAAGATGTCGATTTTATGCGCCTAGCGCCTGACGGGTCGGTGTTGATTGACCCAATACGCGAGGCGCAGTTTTACTCATTAACGCTGTTTGGTGGTTTTAAACGGGGTATACAGCAGGCAAAATTGGTTGCAAAAGCGAGTGCGGTTTTAAAGCAGTATGACAGTACTGCTGCATTCTCTTATACGGCGCTGCAGCAGCTATTTGCGTGTTGGATGGGTACCAATTTATTAGGGGCAGGTGCCGTTAGAGGGGGCTCTAAATTAGTTGAGTTTAAGGCGCCAGTTCATGCCTATGAGTTAAGCTGGCCTGCAAAACTTAAGCCTCCAAGCGTTAAGCCTGCGGTAACTTCCCTTAAGAGCTTTGAGCATTTAAATGCTTGGGCAAGAGCGTTATTTTTGTTTGAGCTAAACAAATTAAAACTAGCGCTAAAGCAAGCTATTCCAAGTGTCCAGCGTAGTGCATCAGGCTATTCACTTAACGATGAGGCTTATGTTTATTTTAGTGCTTGGGGAGATTTACAGAGCAGCAGATTAACACTCGACAGCGCCAACTTGGTTAACACAGATCAGATCAACTTAACTGAGCACTACAATCATCAGTTAGCTAAGCGCTATCAGCATGAACTGGCACCGCTGGCTTTATATGACTATGCGCTTGCATCAATGGCAGATGGTGGTGACGTGCTTGCACTGTCCTCAACCAAACTAACCGGTGGCATGCTACAAATCATCCACAGTCCCGCCAGCTCAATCGTCGCTATAGAGGCAGGCAGCATACTGGTCGCGCCTTATTTTGATAGTCGTTGGATTGGACAAATTAAGCTTATTAAAGGGATTGTGGTTGGTCGCGGTAGCCGTCTATCACACGCAGCCATCGTCGCTAGAGAGTACGAGATACCTTATTACATTGTGCCTGCGTTAAGTTTGGAAAAGCTAAGTCAAGGACGGCACACCATCCTTGACTGTAATACGGTCAGTGATTTATTTACTTGGCGCTAAAGAAAATATCGCCATAAGAGGCCGCGGCGCTGCCACCACTGTTGTCAGTGTCGGTCATTAATGCAACACCATCGATATAGCGCGGCACAAAGCCATACAGGTTTTTAAAGTCCTGTGCGACGTTTTGCTTTTCGGTTAACCATTGTCCCGGCCCATTACGGCTATCTCTAATCGATAGCATGCGCGCGTTTCTTGGAGCAAATGCATTGTTCCATTTAGTGCCTTTGCTTGGCGTGCTCGACCAGACGTAATTGAGTGCCTTAGTTTTCCAAATAAATAGCCCGCCATCGATAATGACATACAGCCGCGCCGCGTAGTCATCGCCGGCTTTAGTTTGCTCTTTTAGTGGCGGCAGCGCTTTGTCCACACGCCAGCTCCAATTTAAGAACGGGGTTTGGGTTAAATCGATGCGTTTGCGCACCCCTAAACCTGACGCACCAGCGTTAGATACCGCAGACAAGGATTTTAAATTGCCCTGCTGTTTAATCTGGTACTGGGTTTGACCGGAGAACACCTTAGTTTCCCAGCCGGCTAGTGACCCTTTGGAAAACTCACCAAGATTGATCCGTGACGTGTCCGCGTTTACCGCGCCGCAGGCCATCAGTAGGGAGATTGTCAAAAAAAGCTTATTTTTCATTGATTGTTACCTTTGTTACGATAGCTAGGTTCGACCACGACTACACGAGTAGTTCAAATCGTTAGGCTTTATACGTCACAGCAATATGACCAGATGTGCCAAATAAGATATTTTGACTAGGTGTAATGGTTAGATAGGGGGATGCGTGAATAAACGGGGAATAAGAATTAGCTTAGCTATTTTGGCACTGGCTATAGTCGTTGGGTTGTCAGCCTGTGAGTCCGTAAGCTTTTACTCGCAGGTGGTGCAAGGTCATAGCCAAATCATGCTAAAGCGCGAGCCAATTGATCGTGTGTTGGCAAAACCTACCACGGACGACGACCTGCGCCGTAAGCTCTCGATTATTCAGCAGGCGCGCTTATTTGCCGTAGAGACGTTAAAACTTCCAAATAATGGCAGCTATACCCACTATGTCGATACGGGGCGGCCTTATGTGGTCTGGAACGTCATCGCGACCAAAGCCTATAGTATTCAGCCGATCGAGCACTGCTTCCCCGTGGCGGGCTGCGTATCTTATCGAGGGTATTTTAAAAAGGCCGCAGCTGAGGCGTACGCCGAACAGCTAACATTAGAAGGCTATGACACCACCATTAGCGGGGCGTCGGCTTATTCAACATTAGGTTGGTTCTCAGACCCGGTGCTTAACACAATGCTGTATCGGTCTGACTTAGCGCTAGCGGGGTTAGTCTTTCATGAGCTGAGTCATCAGGAAGTTTATCAGGCAGGGGATACGGCCTTTAATGAATCGTTCGCCACGACGGTGGAGTTAGCCGGTGTACAGGCATGGTTTAAGGCTCAGAAAAAAAGACAAGACACTAAAGAATCTAAACCATCCTCCCGTTTATTTGATGAGGAAAACCTAAAGCGCTATCGTGAGGCAAAGTTTAAAAGCGCTGAGGTGGTTAAGCTGATTCTTAAATATCGCCAAAAACTAGCCGTCGCCTATAGCAAAGTTGACCCACAAAATACGCAGCAGTTAGCGCACGTTAAAAAACAAGGCTTCAGCGATTTGAAAGCGGCGTACAAAGCGCTGCGTGCTAGGGGTGGTGGCAGTAGAGGTTATGATCAATGGTTTGATGGGCCAATTAATAATGCATCATTAGTATTGTTCGGTGACTATCACGGGTGGGTAACCGCGTTTGATGAGCTACTGCAGCAATCTGAGGGTGACTGGGCGCGCTTTTATGAATCCGTTCAGGCGTTAACCGCATTAGATAAACCTGAAAGACGCCTAAGGCTTGAGGCGTTACAGCGTGCGGCTAAATAACGCTTGGGTAGCTTGAGCAATCACTGCGACCTCAAGTCTTTATCGGTTTTTTCTTGCTCCGGCGAATGTTGAATTTCCCAAACGGCGGGTTAGGTTTTTTAGGCCACCAAGCATTGGCTATGGCTTCGGCTTTGTATTTAAACCATAAATCAGCAATCTCTGGTCGGCTATGCGCCTCGGTGATGCCTGTAAACCAGCTAGGTTTCCAAGGTTGAGACGCCATTTTTGTAAAGTGTAAATGCCAAATGTCCTCTACCGCTAGGTCTTCACCGTCCAAACAATTCCATCTTGGATCTAAGCTTTCAATCATGTCCGCTTTAAGTAGCCGTTCGTGGACACTACGAAAATTACCGTTAAGCTTTCTAAGCGCTTTTAACGGCGGGATGACGCTTTTAAGCTTGGCGCAATCCATTAGCATCACACAAAATTCATAATCCCAACGATGCCCCGTCCTAGCTTTGATTGCCTTGTCAGAGGAAAAATCTACATTGAATAACTGACTGATATCATGAAGATTAACCATATCAGCATCCATGTAGATCGCTTTACCCTCAAAGTTGCAGGCCTCAGGAATTGCCCAGCGAAACCCAGTAAAAGGGGTTGCCCAGCTGCGTGAATTCCAACCCCGCCAGCCGCAGTGCCAAATTGACCGTGAATCTTTAGATTGCCGCATCCAAGTAATATCTAGCGGCTGGCTGCTATGTTTGCGAAGTGTGTATTCAAGCACCATTTCCGCTTCAGCATCTTCGCCATTAGGAGAGGTGCCGATAAAAATGCGTATCGCTTGAGGCGTGTCTTGGTTCATAGCTGTTTGGTGTCAGTGATTTGATGGATAAAGCGCAGGTAGTCTTTGGTTGTCGTGTTTAATGAGGTTCGGTGGTGTATTGCCTCCATGATCGTTAACGCATCCTGCCAATCTTGGTTGAGGTACGTTTCGCTCATTTTATGGAAAGTGTTATTGATCGCCTCAACCGAGTCATCCTCAATATAATAAGGGTAGTCATCTGTTAATAGTTCAACTTCGTGCCCTTGTCTAGCGATGACGGGCGATTTAGCAAAAGCGGCAATCGCGATTTTAGTTAGCGGCTCTAAATGATGACGAAACTCATCGGGTTTGACAATGTAGTGTGCATTGTACTGAGAAAATAAGCGCTCAGAGACTTCCTTGTAAGAGCCAAACGGATGCACATCGACTAGGCTAAGTTTATCAGAAAGATGTGCTTTTCGGGGCAAGCCAAAATAGGCGACGTTTACCTGCTTTAATACCGTCTGCGGTCTAGCAACAAAGCGACCATCCCAGTGGTGATAAATAGTTTTACACAGCTCGGGGTGTTTAAACCGATGTTGATAGGCTTTTCTGGTTTTATCACTGCAAAATATTGCGCCGTCTATTTCACTTAACAGCGATTGGGTGGTTTTTCCGAAGATTTTGTTTAAGCGCGAATCAGGCGTTTCTAGCGAATCGATGGTGTCTAAAATATCTAAAACAATAATATTATTCGCACCAACAATACGTTGAATTTTTTGATAATTGCGCGGTTTGACCAGAAAAATTAACGCGTCGTGGACATCATCACAGCTTGATAAAGGGCGAGTTTCGATAGGGATCGACAGGCTTAACGCGTTGGCAATTTGAAAGACACGCAGGCGAATCGACCCTTGATTCACCATTCCATCTTCGTAAGTAAAGATTACCTTCAATGCTTTATTCTCCTGTGGACGCTAGATGAATAACCAAAACCCGCTTAAGGTTCGATACGGGGCACAGTAACGAATTTGTCCGCCCGCAGCACGGCCTCACCATCCCAACGGTAAGCACACATTTTGCCATCGCTTCGGGCAATACTATAGTCTACACAGGCAATATTGGACGCTAATGGCTCCGGTGTTCCGGTCATCCAGTAGTGACCAACAAATAACGGCTTTTCTAACGCAGGGTAGTCGACTAAATGATTCTCTTCAATGGTATCTGTCGATAGATGGGGGAGTGCAGATTCTGGCCCCATAAAGGCTGAGCGGTAGGTGGTTGCTGTGGCATCCCACCAGCGTACTCGCATGTTATAACGCCGGACTCCACCGGGGTCGAGAAAGCTGTGGCCATTGCCAAGCTTAATTTCCTTGCCTTTAAGCAACGTTTCTAAAGCATCATACTCCCATTGTTCTGGGTCTGACGCGGCGTGTAACAATGATTTTGATAAATAAGGAGCGGTTGGGTAGTGAGTTTGAATCTTGTCGATGGTCACCTGATCCCAGCAGGCGTGAATAACGCGTAATTCATCAAGCTCTAGCCACATCGGCAACGTGAAAAACCAATCAATAATCTCAGCATATACGGCAGGGTCGGCCTCGGCGGCTTTTAAAAAGACCTCGTGATTGCGTTGGTTGTGTGCGCTATGACGCCTCAAAAATCCACCGTCTTTTGGGTCATGCGTTGCATAGGCGATTGCGTTAAATTCGTGATTGCCGATGACCGCATACGCGTGCCCAGCCTCCACCATAGCTTTAGCACAACTCACCACTTCTAGCTGCTTAGGCCCACGGTCAACAAAGTCGCCAACGAATATTAATTTTCTTGACGCATGCTGATAACAACCATCAATTTGCTGGTAGTTAAGCTTATCTAATAGGGTGATGAAGGTGTCGTAACAACCGTGAATATCCCCAAGAATGTCATATTTCATATCAATCATTTACTGTCTGTTGTGCTGCGTTGGGGTTTGTAAAATCAAAAACTCTCGTTAAGCCTATTAAATGCTGTTTTTATGTTGTTAATAGCGAATTTGTGCTTCTTTTATACTCTGTTCTCAAGCCTCAGACTAATGTACAGTGTGTGCACCAATAATGTAAAAGCAGAGGACGCCATGAGCAAAAGAGATGATTTGATTGCTACGTATGCATCGGATTTACAAGATAAGTGCAAAGTAACTCCAGATATGGATTTCTTAACAAAAGTAACCATTGGCTGTGGACCTTCTATCTACAATAAGGATTCATCTAGTATTGCGGGAAGTGATAAAAAAGAGCTGGCGACAGTTAAAAATAATTTCCTTATCAAAAAGCTGGGTTTAGAAGATGGCCCTGAGCTAGATGAAGCTATCGACTCAGTGCTCACCACCTACGGTAAATCTAACCCTAACAAGCGACGTGCGGTTGTGTATTACCTGCTGGCAAAGCATTTCAAGAAAGAGTCTGTTTACGATAAGTAACGACTGACACTTTAAAAAAAGCCGCTGCCTTATTAATCGAGGCAGCGGCTTTTTTATGTCCGCGCGTTTAAGTTATGTCACTCTTTAGGTGGTTCAATTAAGCCCATCTTAGCCGCACGCTTTTTCCAGCGAAGACGCGCCAGTTCACGCATATCTTCGGTATGATCCATCTCATCGATAATCTCTTTGCCTAACATGGTTTCGATCACGTCTTCCATAGTGACGATACCCGCCATGCCACCGAACTCATCAACCACAACAGCAATGTGATCACTCTTTTCTAAGAAATCATTAAACAAATCTGTAATGGGGTAGGCTTCTGTAATCATCGAGATAGGGCGGATGATGCTAGAAACCGGCTGGTCGCCTTCGTTAGATAGCATTTTCTGCAGCATTTCAGTTTTTAAGATAAACCCTTGAATGTGGTCTTGGTGACCCTTTTCATAAACCGGAATGCGCGAAAACCGTAAGTTCTTATTCGCCTCATAAAAGTCAGCAACGGTTCGGCTTTCTTCCACTTTAACCACCACCGTGCGCGGCGTCATCACATCACTGGCAAGGACAGTGTTGAACTGCAACAGGTTGTTAATTAGGTGCGATTCGGTTTGTGCAAAGACGCCTTCTTGCTCACCGAGCTCGGCCATGGCTAAAAAGTCAGAGCGTGTAAATACCGCCGCGACTTTGTCTTTTTTCAGCATTTTTGTCAGGTGCTGGCTAAACCAAACAAGTGGGTAAAGCACTTTAATCAAGATAACTAGTGACTTAACTGTGAAGTTACACAGCTCTTTCCAGTAGTTTGCGCCCAATGTTTTGGGGATCAGCTCAGAAAATACCAAGATCGCCATGGTCATGCCTGCGGGGACAACAAACCCTGTAATGATTGGGTTAGAGCCCGCCCAAATCTGTGCGGCCTGGCTACCAACCCCTAGCGCACCCACAGTGTGGGCGATGGTATTGAGTGTCAAAATAGCGGCCAGTGGCTGGTCTATATTTTGTTTAAATATTTGTAGCTGATTACCGACTGACGTCCCTTCTTTAAGCTTTATCTGTGCATAAGAAGGGGTGATGCTTAATAAAACGGCTTCCCATAAGGAGCAAAGGAAGGAAAATAGCAGGGCTACTAGAAAGAATATAATTAGCAAAGAGTACATGGACTGAGTCACAGTTTATTTTAGTTGAGGGGTATTTTAACTCAAAGCGAGCCGCTCTGACGAAAAATATCGTAGAGCGGACGTTCAAGGTCACATTTAGCTTAGATTGTTGGCTCGCTGAGCTTTGACCGTTATCCGCTTAATGAGTGATAGTATTAAGCCAACGGTATAACGAAGTTAGGAGGAGCGTTGTGTTAGATTTTTCAAAGGTCCGTAGGGACTATGAGCATGCCAGAGCGCATTACGCTTTGGATGTGCCAAAACAATTTAATTTTGCTTTCGATATCATCGATGCTAAAACGGCAACGTCACCCGATCAAACCGCGATTGTTGCCGTGTCTGGTGACGGTGGCAATATTCAATCGATTAATTATAAATGGCTAACGGACTCCTCTAACCAGTTTGCTAACGCGCTGGCGTCCTTAGGACTAACCGCTGGTGACTTCGCTGCAGTCGTTATCCCGCGTATACCTGCGTGGTACACCGTAATGTTTGCTTGCATGAAGCTGGGCGTTATTTCTATGCCAGGCACCAGCTTGCTAACGGGCAAAGATATCGCCTACCGTGTCCAAAAATCAGAGGCAAAAGCGGTTATTGTGGGTGAGGAACACTGCGATCTTATTGATGCCGTTAGAGGGCATTGCCCAAGCTTAACAACGTTTATAGTTGTAGGTGAGGCGCGTGAAGGCTGGCTTTCATTGGATGAACTTTGCCGTGAAGCAAGCGATCGCTTTGACCGTGAGGCGCGCCCGATAAACGATGCTGACGACATTATGATGGCGTATTTCACCTCGGGCACGACCTCGATGCCAAAGCTTGTTCCTCGAAGCTATGCCTACGGTTTAGCGCAGGTCGCAACCGGTTTGTTCTGGATGGATTTACGCCCCGATGATTTGCATTGGACATTAACCGATACCGGCTGGTCCAAGGCTGCTTGGGGTATGTTATTCCCGCAGTTTTTATTGGGCACACCTTTTGTACTTTACGATGGCCGTGGCGCGTTTGATGCGGATGTTCACCTGCGTCTGATTAAACAGCTTGGCGTAACAACTTTTTGTGCACCACCAACAGTCTATCGGCTGTTTGCCAATATGGACTTGTCAGGCTATGAACTGAATGGTTTGCGCCGCTCGTTTGGCGCAGGTGAACCACTAAACCCGGAAGCGATTCGCAACTGGGAAAAACACACCGGCACAATTATAGCCGACGGCTACGGTCAAACTGAAACCGTTAATATCGTTGCCAATTTCCCCGATGTTCCCGTGCGTTTTGGCTCGATGGGTAAGCCCGTTCCAGGGTTTGATGTGGACATTATTGATGATGAAGGCAACCGTTTAGGCGAGGATGAAATAGGGCACATCGCTGTGCGCATTACCAAGCAATGGCCATCCGGGTTGTTTCAGGGGTATTTCACGGGAAAAGATCAAGCGCTCGATACGCGTTCATTTAGAAACGGTTGGTACTATACCGGTGATACGGCAACGCGCGATGCCGACGGCTACCTCTGGTTTATTGGCCGCGCCGATGACCTGATTACCTCCGCAGGTTATCGCATCAGCCCGTTTGAAGTTGAAAGCACACTGATCGAACATGAGGCGGTGGTTGAAAGTGCGGTCATCGCCAAGCCTGACGCGGTGCGTGGTGAAATCGTATGTGCCTTTGTCGTATTGGCAGACGGCGTTAAGGGAGATGATGCCTTAATTAAAACCATTCAGGGCTTTTGTAAAAAGCAGAGTGCGCCGTTTAAATACCCCCGCGAGATTCATTTTGTCGCGACCTTGCCCAAAACTATTTCAGGCAAGATTCGCCGCGTTGAACTGCGAGAGGCACTTTGAGGTGTTAATCAAAAATTGGCATCCTCTGCTTCGAGCATTGCCTGACTAACATGGCGGCCGAACTCGCTCTTAAAACCTGACCACGCGTGATACTGTTTCATTTTAGGCAGTAGAGCCGCTTTGACTTCATAAGATTCGAGGTCATCTTCAAGGCCTTGCTCAGCCGCTTTGTAAATGGTCTCTAAGTAACCATGAAACGCCTCAAGCACTTCTTTGCCACCGGTTGGGCCATGGCCCGGCACGACCGTTTCAATGTCATAGTCCATGGCCTTTGACACAGCGGCTAAGTTTCCTTGAAAGCTGCCATCTGACAGGCGCGCAATGCGCTGGTGTGTCACGTTATCGCCGGTGATGAGTACCTTCTCTTCAAGGATGACAAACATCGCATCGGTTTTGGTGTGTGCCCAATCATCTAGATGCGTTCGCACCGTTATATTGTCAATGCTAACTTCCTGCGCGTCACTCAACGCAATGGTGGGAATGACGGCTTTAGTGCCTTTAGTGGCACCTTCTGTCAGGCTTTCCATTAGCGCTACCCAGTTTTCCGCTTCGCTTTCATTGGCCTCTTTAATCATTTGAGGGTGGGCGTAGAACTTGGCGTCAGGGTAAGCCGCTTTAATCGCCTGATTGCCTAACCAGTGGTCACCGTGTACATGCGTAATAAAGACATGGGTAACGGGATTGTCAGTGATATTTTTGATTTTCTTTAATAACCCTTTACCACTTTGTACGCTGGAGGCGGGGTCAAATACCACCACACTGTTATCTGTCACGGTAAAGGCGGGGTTGTTCATAAACCCTTTATTTTGTGGGTTTGGAAACGCCATGGGGCCATGAATAACCCAAGTGTTATTACTAATTTTCTCCGCTTTATAATCCGCTAGGGGGTCGTTAGAGGGTGTGTTAGCTTGGGTAAGCGTTGCTAGTGATAATAGCGTGCTAGCAATGATGATTTTTATAATGAGCATGAATGAAATCTCCTTAATGGCGAGTACGCACTTGCTGTGGTTGCAGATAAAAGGGTTATCGAGCAAGGCTTAAGTAATGCGATAGGCCACAGTAAATGTTCAAAACCCTGAACGCAACCTCTCACAATAGATAGAGGTTTGTGTTATAAATATTTAAAATAAATGGAGAAAATCAATGTCTGAAAAAATTACCGGTAATTGTTTGTGTGGCGAGGTTAAGTATGAAGTCACGGGCGATCTAAAAGGGTTTATGATGTGTCACTGCACTCGCTGTCAAAAAGCCAGTGGTAGCGCGCATGTCGCTAATATTTTCACCGCACCCGACAATGTGAAAATTGTCGCAGGCGAGGCGCAAATTAAATCTTATAAGCTGCCTGACCCACCGGCGTTTGGTAAAAGTTTCTGCACCAACTGTGGTTCGGTTGTGCCTTACTTAAATGGTGCAGGCACGGCGATGATTATCCCTGCGGGCACATTAAATGAAGACCCTGGTATTCGCCCATCGGCTAATATTTTCTGGCTAAATCGAGCGGATTGGTATGACGAAGGCGTGCAAGCGCAGCATTGTGACGAATTTCCTAACGCGTAAACTGTTGCTAAATTATGAATCGCAAACAGAGTTAAAAATATGAAAGCGAATGATGCATCAATTGCTTTGCCCGCACGTCGTCGGTTTTTAAAAGCTGTCTCAGTCCCTGCGTTATTGGCTTTGCTGCCAAGCAGTGCATTGGCAGCAAGCGATAAAACCCTCATCACTAAGCCAATCCCAAGTACCGGTGAACAGCTTCCTGTCATCGGTATGGGCACGTGGATAACGTTTAATGTCGGGAGCAATACCGAGGCACGTAACGCACGCACCGAAGTGCTAAAAACCTTTTTTGACCTAGGCGGCAGCATGGTCGACTCCTCACCGATGTACGGGTCAGCAGAAGAGGTCATGGGGTATGCGTTAAAACGCTTGAAATCCCAAGGGGTGGCGACCGAAAAGTCATTGTTTTCCACAACCAAAGTCTGGACACGCGCCGACGGTGAGGCGCAAATTGCTGACTCTTACCGGCTTTGGGGCGTGGATGAGTTCGACCTTTACCAAATTCACAATTTACTGAACTGGCAAGACCACTTAGCGAGATTGCAGCAGCTAAAGCAAGCGGGGAAAATTAGATATATCGGCATCACCACCTCTCACGGTCGACGCCATGAAGACCTTGAGCAGATCATGAAAACGCAGCCGATTGATTTCATTCAGCTTACTTACAACCTGCGGCATCGAGAAGTTGAAAAACGCCTACTGCCACTTGCGCAAGAAAAAGGCATCGCAGTAATTGTTAACCGGCCGCTGGATGGCGGCCGCTTGTTTGATCAATTTGCACATAAGCCGCTGCCAGCTTGGGCGGGTGAGATAGATTGCGCGAACTGGGCCCAGTTCTTTCTTAAGTTCGTCGTGTCACACCCTGCGGTCACTTGCGCAATTCCAGCTACCTCACAAATAGCTCACATGAAAGAAAACATGGGCGCGGCGCGCGGTCAACTGCCCGATCCGGCGGTTCGAGCTAAAATGCTTAAGTTTATTCAAAATAGCTAATGTCAGAATTGCTGCAGTTTTCGCTGTTGGACATGACGCCTTATGACCGGCAAAGCTGGTTTAACTTAGTTGGCGACTATAATCAGTCCATCTGGTTGGCTTACCCCGTTGCGTTGCTATTAACATTGGCACTGCTGCGGTTACTATTTTTACCTACTAAAATAGCTCAGCCTCAGGTTGTCAGATGGGCATTGGCACTGTTAAGTATCAGTTGGCTATGGGTGGGCGCTGTATTTCACATGCAATACTTCGCAGAGCTGAACTGGGCGGCGCACTGGTTTGCTTGGGCGTTTGTATTGCAAGGTGGTTTACTGCTATTGGTCGCGGCATTCATTAAGTCGGCTACTTGGGTTTCACTGTCATCACTGCGGGGGCGGTTGGCAACGTGTTTGCTGTTAATTGGGTTATTAGTTTATCCCTTAAGTGGCTTACTTGAAGGCAGGCGTTTTGCGCAATTGGAATGGTTTCCCTTGTTGCCCGCCCCTGTGACGTTGGTTAGTCTTGCGTTGGTGCTATTGCTCCAATCACAATGGCGGCATGTTTTGGTGGTTGTTCCCGTCTTGTGGGCTGTAGTCAGCGCGGCATTTGCGACGACACTTGGGTTATTTGAGTTTTATTTTATGGCTGGGGCGATTGTTCTTTGGTTGTTGCACTGGGTGATAGGTAATAGATTTATCAGCGGCGTGCGTAGTTAGTTTTGATTGGTGCACGGCAAACGCTACTTCCTAAGCCAGCCCAATATCCGTCCATTATCGACACGCCATCTCCCATTGGCTTTTGTTAGTGAGTACCGTTCACGCGAGCTGCTAAACGGCCCCGGATTTTGTTGAATAACCTCAATACTCATTGCGTGGGTATCGACACTAGACACTATCGAAACGTGCCCAAATCGGTTCAATAGGGTGGGAGCCAGCACTAAGATGTCGCCCTGAACCGGCAGCTCTCCTGCCCCATTGGTAAATTGGTACAAACCACGTTTAGTGCTATATGCACCATTGGTCAGTGTTGCGTCAAAAAAGTCTCGTGCGTGGCCGTAGGTGTCTGGCATGCGGTGGTTGTAATGCTCGAAATAATAGCGTTTTACAAACTCTACACACTGGTATTTTAAGCCTAAGTTATAACCCTCTGTTGAAACGTTCCTTTCAACGACGTTATTTACTCCACCGTTAAAGTACACGTCCACGTTATTGAGGGAGTCTATTGACTGGCCAATCTCAAACGTCGAGTTCCAGTTTAGTCGGGTGACGGCGCTGTATGTGCAATACAACAGTACGATAGTAAGGGCTGGCACAATGATTATTTTTTTATATTTCATCGGTTTTTTCTTGCTTCATTGAATTGTAATATCATCAAGCGCGACATAGTGCTCGACACTTAATAAACTGCTGAAAGGACGGCTTTTCATCAGAAGTTTGCGGCTGCACTTTTGATTCTATCTAGGTTTTGGAATTCATCGTGATTGATCATAACTAGCTTTCTGAATTTTCATATCTTAAGTCCTTAGTTGGAAGTAAAAGCCGACGCAATAGGCACCGCCCAAAGCGGCACTCCATCACACTCACCAAACGGCAAAACCCGTTCTCCCAAGTACATCACAATACCCTGTTTCACTCGATCAGGCTGTTCGTTGATAAACGACTTCGTGTGCTTAAAATCCGAAGATGAAACGGACTGTGATGCTTTGATTTCAACCGTAACCAGCTGATTCCCGTTATCTAAAACAAAGTCAATTTCCTTGCCATCACTGGTTCGGTAAAAACTCATTTCCACAGGCTGGTTTGCATAAGTGTTCGCCTTGATAAGCTCACTCATCACAAAGGTTTCATAGATCGCGCTTTTATCACGCGATGCATAAAGCCCTTCTAGCGTAGTGATTTTCAGCAGGTGACAAAGCACGCCACTATCCAGCATGAATAACTTGGGCATTTTAACTAAGCGCTTCATTGCGTTGTTAAAATAGGGTTTAAGTAAGCTGATTTGGTAGGTGTTGCGTAAAATGCCGAGGTAGTTTTCTAAGGTTTTTACATCGACATCGCCATCTCGTCCTAACGCTGCCTTGTTTAGCAAATTTCCACTGCGCATCGCTAGCATGAGGTATAAGCGCATGAAGCTATCAAGATTTCGGATGTTGGCAACATCGTGCAGGTCACGCCCGATATGCGTTCGAATATAAGCAGTAAACCACAGCATACGCATCTTTGGGTTTTCGATGGTTTGAACTTCAGGGAAGCCACCATCAATCACATGCTGGTCTAGACGAACAGATACCTCGCTCTCCTTAAACGGCTGACTCGAAAAAGCCTGATCGATAAAGTTATTGGCCGTGCCATAAGTCTCCGCGAGGTTAAAGGCATATAGATCAATAATGCCAATGCGACCCGCTAAGGAATCCGACAGATTCCGAAACCCCTTCAAGTTGCTTGAGCCAGTCAAGATAAAGCGACCGAGTGTTCTATCCAGATCAATTTGCTCTTTTATCGCCACAAACAGTTCAGGTACTCGTTGGATTTCGTCAATCACAACCGGCTTTTGTAAACTCTGAATGAATCCTTTGGGATCAGACTTGGCGCTTTGATACGTCGCAATATCATCAAGCGTCACATAATGCTCAACACCCAATGAAATCGCTAGGGTCGACTTACCAACTTGGCGTGCTCCAGTGATTAATAGCGAAGGAAAGTGCTGGAGGTACGCCTGAACATCTTTTGTAATTTTGCGGCTAATTATAATCTATTCCTGTAAAATACGGGATTATAGTGACATAGTTTACAGGAATAGTTGTGTGGAGGATTGACCTACAAGAGTTCTTACTTGGAATCAGAGAAAATTTGATCAAGCTTCTTGTCTAGAGTAATCAACTTAAGATTATTAACCAGCGCAGTCGCTGCAATGATTGCATCTGGAAGTTTGCATTTACGTTGATTTCTAAAGGTAATCACTCTGTCTTCGATAGTCCTGTCTAGCGGAAGGTAAGCTAGATAGGACGGCGTATTTTGAATTTGCTCCGCTTCTTCAGCAAGTATTCCCGGATAGCCAAGCAGTTCCATACGAGTGATAGCACTGTAACAGCAAGCTTAAAAAGGAATGCCCTCAACCTTTGTTTTAGCTGCCTCTGTTTCTTTTAGAATTCCCAATATGACATTGGTATCAAGTAGGAATTTAACTCCACTCATTTCGTAATTCACTCTGAATTTCAGCTGGATCGCCAGCAAATGTTTTTGAGTCTTTTAATACGCCAATGAACTGCTGAAAAGATGGTTTTTCCCCAACAGTTTGTAGTTGCACTTTTGATTCGATATAACTAGCAAAGTCGAGTATTTCAACCTGTCTAAAGGCTGGTAATTTTGCACAAGTTCATATATTTGTTCTGCTGTGCTCATCGAATTTCTCCATGTTGATAAAAATATTGTAGCAGAAAATATCTAGAGTAGGATTAATCAGCTATCGATTATCATCTTCATCTTGCGTTTAAGGAGATCTTTCCAAACGCTCTGAAGCAACAACCGTCTGGTTTAGCGCTTTAAGCTTATTCAACGAGATTTGGTATTGTCCATTTGACGGCAACGGCTTGCCCTTGAACTGATCCCAAACTAACTTACCTGGGCCATTGTAAATTTCTTCAAACGTACCATCGGGGAATATTTTAATAACAATCGTATGTTCAGGCTCACTGCGAAAGGCAGCAGAATTAGCTTGGGTTGCTTTGATTTCTACTTGCTTCCCACAACTCGAAACAGCGTCATAACCTTTGTTGGAGGCAGGCATGAGTTTTAGAGTATAGGCATCTGCGACTAAGCACTCCCCGATGCTGCCAACCATGTGGCCATCAGGAGTGAAATGTCTTCCCTCAAACATTGACTCCAGCTTGTTAACGGTTGAGTAGAGTTGTTTGATTAGGGTTTGGAATTTATCGTGATCGATCATGGCTGGCTTTCTGCAATATTGAACGTAAGGAGTCCATGGTCTCACTTTTTGAAGTATATTGGTTCGTGGATTTGGCCCGATGACGTGCGGCAAGGCCTCTTGCAATAAATTTCTGTTGTGATTTTTGCTTTTGATGACTGATCTTTTGAGCCACCACCTTTGTATATCCACTGTTTAGGTAAAATTTGCTAGCTTCTGATGTCTCGGTATACAGCACCAACGTTTCAAAATGCTCGAATGCGTGAGTTTCTATTCGATCTAGCAATCTGCGGCCAACACCGTTTTTGCGGTATGGCTTCCTTACATAAACTCGCCTTAATCACTTTGTGCTTCGCATAAGCAAACAAAATAGGGTTGGAAATCAAGGAATTTCTATGACTTTTGTCATACAAAATATAGCTAAGGTCATGTCACCTCATGCCTTTAGCATATTTATTTAAATTTACATCAAACGTAACATAGTTAGTAAGTGCAATATGTTCGCACTTTAAAGGAGGTTTCAGAAACTGTACTAATTGTAACGTTTTAGGAGGCCTTGCAATGAATAACGCTTTTTTTAAATGGCCTGAGATTTTGACCATACCGTATATAGACACTTCGTCTCGCAATAAGGCAAGAACACCGTCTGCTGTTTGTAGTGAAACAGTCGACCTCTCGGCGTATCTCATTCCTGCCATAACCGCTAAGGACACGCCGTTGATCACCCACTATTCGGGGTATAAACAAACTCGCTCGCCTGATGTAACTTGGGGTGCTGACCCTGATCTGTATGAGAAACATATCTGGGTTGAAAAACGCCTTTTCAATGCCCCGAATGCTGAAAAACTGTATCTTTATTCTGTAAGAGATCAGCGCAACCAGCTAAAGCAGATCAATAATTTTTACACTCTTTATCCTAAACTTTTGAAGTCAGAACCGTTTCTGCTGATCGAAGATGAGGTGTCTGTGTCCTGGGAGTATGAGCGGTTGGTGAGCATCGGCAAAGTCTACCCCTTTGCGAACAATCCA
>ENA-ORXT01001598-ORXT01001598.1-marine-metagenome-genome-assembly--contig:-NODE-1598-length-29847-cov-9.889016_pt1 | contig 29847 bp, 30 predicted proteins | sample MGYA00237868_ERZ511482 | MGnify/ENA metagenome assembly ERZ511482 | reverse complement strand
TTTCCTAATATGGCATTAGAATTTCCTTTTTGACTTACAGCACCATTTATCAATAAGCTCATTTCGATATCTTGGATTTTGGTATTAGGCGGCAACCAATCCCCTATTACATATCCTGCTGAAGAACAATTATCTGCGACCACATCTTCCAATGAAAATTTAAAATTCATATATCTCGAATCGATTATCTCGATAGCTGGAGCAACAGCTTCTATAAAATCTCCGACCTCTTCAATTCCTATTGCTCTATCAATAGTTTTAGAAACTAAGAAGCATAACTCTGGTTCTGCTCGTGGATGAATAAATTTACTAATGTCCAATCTATCACCATTTTTATAATACATGTCATCGGTCAATCTTCCCCAAATCATATCATGGACACCCATTTGTTCCATTTTAGCTTTCGAGGTAAAGCCCATTTTTATTCCAATAATCTCCTCGCCCCTATCAACCCGTCTTTGAATATTTTCATACTGTATGGTATAAGCTTCTTCAACAGTTATTGATTTACTCAATGAGATTTGCGCTACGGCTTCTTTTTCTAATGCAGCAATATCAAGCTGTTTTCCAATTTCTTTATAATTCATCTTCCATAATTTAGAATGTATAATAAGGAATTTTATGAATTTAAGAAATTTTAAATTCAATATTAGAAATAAACACGCTTGGAAATCTTAATTATTCCCGCGTATTAAAAAATACTCTAAAGCCAAATCGACTATGGATGCTTTTACTATCTAAAGAATAACCGCCATCCAGAAAAAATTCTGTGTTACGGCGGTAATCGAGTAATCTAAAAACAGCTAATTCGGCACCAATGTAGTAGTCTAGTCCTGAAGACTTGGCTGGTAAAAGCAATTCTGTATTTTCTTCTTTTGATCCAATGCCATAAAAGATACCAGCTTTTGCCAATAGTGTCAATACAGTTTGTTCACGCTTGCCACATTTACTATTATTGGTTCGCCACATCCCGACTCCAGCCTCTAGCCTTCCAAAAGGATTGAAAAAAATTGATTCAGAAATATGTCCTGATTCAAAATCAGTTGAGGCCATCAATCCAAGACTCGCCTTTAACATAGATTATGCGTACCGATTCCGTAACCGAAATCAATAGCAGCTCCAGCATCATTTATGGCATTTCCAACATCATTGGTAAACACGTAGAAAGATGGAGCATCAATAAAAGATCGAACTTGTGCTTGAGTGATGAAAGTGCTAGCTAAGAAGAGAAGAGTTAAGCAATTTTTCTTCATGAATAAGCAATAATTAAAATTAAAATTAGGTAATATTTTATAGAGGCAGTTTGGAATGGAAACGTTGCCTAGCATGGAGTATTTCAGATTCGGGAAGTTTAGGAGTTTAGGAGATAGAGAATCAAATACTCCCCATGTACAGTATAGGAACAAGTTAATATGAAAATTACAAAAAGCGAGAAATCCTGAGAATGCTATTCTCAGGATGAAAGCCGAATATCTTATCTATTCTTCCTAGCATTTAAAATTAAAAATCTATATTTAAGAAAATAAAATCCAACGGCGATGCTTAAAAATTTATCAAAGACAAACACAAGTAGTAATTCAGATCTCGGTCTATTAGTTTTACGAATTATTGGAGGTGGATTAATGTTGGTTCATGGAATACCTAAATTGATGAAATTATTGAAAGGAGATTTTGCTTTTGCTGATCCCATAGGAATTGGCGCGGGTTTTTCTCTTGGCTTAACTGTATTTGCAGAATTCGTTTGTGCTTTGCTTATCCTAATTGGATTTAAAAGTCGATTAGCAGCAATCCCTTTAATGATTACTATGTTAGTTGCTAGTTTGATTGTGCATGGAGCAGATCCATTTGGTAAAAAGGAATTAGCCCTTATCTATTTCGGAATCTACTTAGCTATTTTTATGTTGGGCAGCGGAAAATATTCTTTTGATAAAATGTTTCACTTATCAGTATATTTTATTCTTTGCGCTCTCGGTAGAAGCGATACGCAGTAGGCTGGAAACTTAATGAAGGAAGGCTTAGCGAAGGATGAGTCCCGCTGTGCAACAGGGACGAATACAAGTAAAGCCTATCCTGAATAAGTTTACAGCCTGCGGAGTACAAGCGGATGACGAGGTTAAGCGCCCAAAACAATATCTTCCTAAATTTTTGAACACGTGACTCTAACGCTTGTCTGCACAGTTCACACAACGCCTACTCTCTGGCATAAACATAAGGCGCGCTGACGGAATAGGTCTTTTGCATAGCTTGCACGCACCGAAGCCTGGTTCATCGATCTTGAGTAGCGCTAAACGAAGATTGCCAAGTTTTTTCTGTGATGAGCGCAAGGCTGCCTCGGAGACACTTTTGTTATTGATAGCATCCATACGAGATATCCTACCAATAGCATTTTCTGGGCTAATGGGTTTGGTCGCATCTTCAAGGTGCACAATTTCTTTTTCCGCTTGTTCAATCTTTTCCTTAATTTTATCAATCAAGGCTTGACGCTCTGCTGGTGTCATGATATTTTGAATTTGAAATTTAGAATCCTTTTATTAACTACATTCTTATTTGTCGTTCGTGCCACGGACAATTATATGGAGGTGCACTTTATTAACGAACAGGCTTAAGTTACGTTTTAATTAAGAGAACGTACTTTGATCGCTGTAAAATGATAAAAGTCAATCATTCGATGGGTGCATATTTATGTATCTAACATAGACCTAGAGCATTATTATATATAGTATATTAATTATTTTAAAACTACATTCTGCCCTCATATATGGGAATGAAGCAATTTCACTGGAATCATATAGACCAAAAAGGTAAACTTTATAAGGTGGGGCTGCTGCATGGCGCAAAGACTGGTCATGTACTTATATATATAAACAGCAGTATTTCTAAAATTGATTTTCAAGTATTTGATACGAAGCAGTACTCTCTGATGATAGAGGAAGAACTGATCGAGCTTAATATAATTAAGCATGCGGATCACTATGAGTACACGATGGAAATAAACGAGGAGGTAAAAACGCCTCTGAATGCGCGGCGAAAGAAAGAAAGGAAAAAGATGAGTATGCATACAGCTATATTCATTCTACTGCTAATAGGCGCCATCCTAAGCGGATCTTATATTTTGTTAGATTCTCCATGGTACAAAACTAAAAACCAGACAGAATTTAAAGAATTAGAGCAATTTGGAAAATACACGCTGGGTAAGTTATTTCCGAGCGGTGAGCAGGATTTTTCGTATAACTATGTAGTGAATAGCGAGGTGTATAGTGTAAGTAAGCCTCTGAAGTCCTATCCTGTAATGGAGGGTGATGAGTACATGGTGCGCTACCTTCCTAGTGATCCTTCTGTCAGCGAGGTCTACTTTGTACGTCCAAGTGATCGGCAAATCCAACGGATGAGCGCAGCGGCAGTCGAGGCCTGTACCTCTGCCAATCCGAACTTGAGTAATACGAGTTGCAAATGTAGAGTGGAGGCCGCATTCGAGACTATTGGCTATAAGGGTATGATCTCGATGCTTTGTAAAAATTTGGGAATCAAAGAGAGTCTTCAGTTTAATAGAGATACATATGACAAGCTGGTAAAAAGTGATACATATATAGATGCTATCAAGCGCAGATGTACGGAGTAAAATCGTAACTTCGCACCACTAAATTTTATCTATGGATTTGCTAGCACAACATATCGAAAGCCTAATTTTCGTGGCGGAAAAGCCAATTACTCCTGTTGACATAAAAACAAGCTTAGAAAACGCCTTGGAGGCGGAGTTTGAGACAAAGCAAATAAGCGAGCTTATACAAACGCTGCAGGAGAAGTATCAAGATCCTTCTTTTGCGATGGAACTGGTAGAGATATCTAATGGCTTTAAATTTTTGACAAAGCCTGCGTTTCACAATACAATAGGTAACTATCTTAAAATAACGACTACTAAGCGTCTAAGTAGAGCTGCTATTGAGACCTTGAGCATCATCGCTTATAAGCAGCCTGTATCAAAACCTGAGATAGAAAAAATTAGAGGAGTGAGTGCGGACTATAGTTTGCAAAAACTACTCGAAAAAGAGATTGTCGAAATAGTGGGCAGAAGTGATGGACCAGGTAAACCACTTTTATATGGTACCAACGATAAGTTTATGGACTACTTTGGTCTGAAGTCGATAGGTGATCTACCGAAGTTAAAAGATTTCGCTACAGCAGAAAATGTAATCGGTGAAGCTGCTCCGATAGAAGAGATTACTCCATTTCAAAGTACGCCTGGAGAACTAGAAGCTAGTGAAGAGCGTTTTGAGTATGTAGCTGCTGATCTTGCATCTGCGATTGCAAAGTTGCAAGGCAATCAGGATCCAGCAAGTGAAGAAGAATAAGATATCATGACAGACAAGCCTTTAATAAATAGAGTTGCCAATAGCAGCATTATAACCATCGACTTGGAAACTTACTTTCCAAAGGAGGAAGTGGTAGCCTTTGATCTCAAAGGCTATCTTTTTAAGGAGATGATATTGAAGGAAAAAGACTTCAGAACTGCATTGAAGGAACTTGACTGGCAGGCGTATCAAGGAAAAGTGGTGGCGGTGTTTTGCTCTGTAGATGCGATCTTACCGACGTGGGCTTATATGCTAGTAAGTGCGAAGTGCGGTGGTATAGCACATGACATATTTCAGGGAACTGTAGAAGAGTATTATAAGTATCATTATAAACAGCTGTTGGCTGCTAAAGACTATACTGAATACCAAGATGGTCGAGTAGTGATCAAGGGGTGCAGCAATCTACCCGTACCAACTATGGCATATATGCAGATTACGGAAAAGCTAAAACCATATGCGCAAAGTATTATGTACGGGGAACCTTGTTCTACTGTACCTATATTTAAGCGGCCTCGAAAAGTATAGTCCTTCCAATGATATTTGAGTATCCATAAACGCAGTTCGTCATTTAGACCTCCATCTGCACCAATAATGAAAATATTATCGTATCTAATACAGATAATAAAGCGCCCTGTTTGGTAGTTTTAATTATCATTGATCCTACAGAGTTTAGCAGTCTATTATTTTTCTAAGATTTGAATTTTTATAAAATTATATATAATCATGCGTATCAAAATTTCTCTTTTCGTGCTTTGTCTCGGTGCATTTTTCACTATAGCCGTTTTTTCCTCTTATACTTTCCCTAGTGAAGAAAAGAACGATAACGTAAGTACTGCATCCAATAATCTCCCTCAAATAATAAAGGCGGTTACCTTGGACAACAACTTTTACTTTGCAGGAGAAAAAGTACCGACAGAAATATTTGATGTACGTGAAAGATTGGATAGAGAACTGCTGGTAAATAGTTACTGGCACAGTAGTACAGTGCAAAATATAAAATTGGCTAATCGTTTTTTTCCTACTATAGAAAGGATACTTGCGGAGAATAGTATTCCTGATGATTTCAAATACCTTGCTGTAGCAGAAAGTGGTTTGAGAAATGCTACTTCTAGTGCAGGAGCAAAAGGTTTCTGGCAGTTTTTGAAGTCTACTGGTAAGGAATACAATCTGGAAATAAACGATGAGGTAGATGAGCGTTACCACCTTGAAAAATCTACACGTGCGGCTTGTCAATATCTTCAAAGACAAAAAGACAAACTTGGTTCATGGACACTTGCGGCAGCAGCCTATAATGCTGGAAGCAGACGTATAAGTGAAAATTTGGCTCAGCAGGGCATGAAGTCCTATTATGATATAAATCTCAATGAAGAGACAGGACGCTACGTATTCCGCATCCTTGCAATGAAAGAAATAATTTCTAATCCTACGCGCTTTGGTTTTCAAATAGAGGAGAGCGAAAAGTATGCTCCACACGATCAGTTGATGAAGGTTGGATACAATGAAGAAGGTACGTTAGATTTAAAAAATGTAGCGAAAAATAATAATCTTAGTTACAGATTGCTCAAGGTATATAATCCTTGGTTGCTTGATAGTAAGATCACGATGTCTGGGAGAAAGGAGTATTTGATAAGTGTTCCTAAGCGGTAGGTTCTAGGCGGTAGGTTCTAGGCGGTAGGTTCTAGGCGGTAGGTGTGAAAAATTACTGTATGAGTTTCTCATAATATATATCCAAATTTCTTTTTACTTTTTTATACAAAACGCTGTAAGAGGACGACCTCCTTATGCGTCAAATCTCTAAACCAGCCACGCGGTAAATCTTTCTTCGTGAGGTTTGCATAATTCATGCAATCTAACTTTTCTACTGTATAGTCAAATTCTCGGAACAAGGAATGGAGGAGGTCTGAGGATCCCACTACGAGTTCTATGCCTACTTTTGTTCTATCCTCATGGTCTAAGAAATTGATATCTGCTATTTCTATGGAAGCCTCTCCTACTTGTGCTTTTTCTTTGATAGGAAGAAGATCATTGATGGAAAGTGGCTTATCTAGTTCAAGATGGTAGATCCGAATGAAGGCGGTATCTGGGGCTTTGAATTTACTGACGAGTTGTTTATCGTTACTTAGTAGCAGCAAACCTACATCCATATTTCTGAGATTACCTACGGGACTTAGGGCATGTTCGTATTTTGGCTGAACGATATCTAGGACTGATTTTCGAACTTCTTTTTCTGGGAGAAGACTTACATTTTTCGGCTTATTCATCAATACATAGACCTTAGGTTCTAGCGGCTCTACTGGAATATTTTTGTAGGCTACTACATCCGTCGGCTGTACTTTGGTTGCTGGATTTTTAATTACTTCATCGTTGATTTTGACTTGCCCTCCTTTAATGACAGCATTTGCCTCTCGCCGATTACAGATACCACAGTGAGCAATATATTTATTGAGTCGCATGCCTTCTTGCTCTACTTTTTCTGTCTCCAATGGATTGCTGATTTTGGTTTTCTGAATTTCGATTAAAAGGGAACGCTATCGTCTTCGTTTAACTTTGAAGAGCGCGTAATAATATTGTCGTAAGCGTTATCATTGGACAAATTGCCTGTACCCATAGCATCGAAAAATCCATCATCGCTCAAGTCTTCAAACTTTGCAAACTTGTCAATAAACTTCAATTTGACGGTATCCAATGCTCCATTTCTGTGCTTTGCTATAATCACCTCAGCGACGCCTTTGAGACTGCGGCCTTCTTCATCTTCCATGATCTTGTAATACTCTGGACGATAGATAAAAGAAACAATATCTGCATCCTGCTCGATAGATCCTGATTCTCTCAAATCAGAAAGTAGCGGTTTTTTACTCCCCCCTCTGGTCTCCACCGATCTGTTGAGCTGTGATAAAGCAATAACAGGCACTTCCAATTCTTTGGCGAGTCCCTTGAGTGATCTAGAGATCATACTGACCTCTTGTTCTCTATTTCCTTCTCCAGATCCTTGCATCAGTTGCAGGTAATCGATGATGACCATCTGGATATCACTTTGCATTTTCATCCTACGGCACTTAGCACGTAGTTCATATATATTTAGTGCGGGGGTATCATCGATAATGATGGGGGCTCCCCCTATTTTTTCTGCAGCCACCATGAGGCGTTTCCACTCTTCATCCTCCATCTGACCATTTCTCAGTTTGCTACCTTCGATGCCTGCCTCGGCAGAAATAATTCTCATGGTCAATTGCACACTCGACATTTCCAGCGAAAAGAGCGCAACTGGTTTCCCAAAGTCAATAGCTGCGTTGCGCGCTAGAGATAGCACAAAACTGGTTTTACCCATACCTGGTCTAGCAGCTAGGATGATCAAATCTGATGGCTGCCATCCACTGGTGAGCCGGTCTAGGTCGGTAAACCCAGTGGGTATACCTGTAAGTCCTTCTTCCTTCTTAGATACTTCTTCTAGTTGCTTCATGGCACGTGCCACGAGTGTAGATATCGGTTCAAAACTTTTAGTCAAGTTCTTTTCCGTAATCTTAAACAGAGACTTTTCTGCTTTGTCTAGCAAATCAAAAACATCTGTAGAGTCATCGTAGGCATCATTAATAATGCCAGTGGATGCCGAAATAAGTTCACGCTGAATATGCTTTTGAGCGATGATCCTTGCATGAAATTCTATATTTGCCGAAGAGGCTACTCTGTTGGTAAGTTCTACCAGATAGTATGCGCCTCCTACTTTGTCCAGATCTCCCTGTTTCTTAAGGGTCTCGGTGACGGTCAGTAAATCTACAGGTTGAGATTCTTTAAAGAGCGTTTTTACACTTTGGTAGATCAAGCTATGCGCCTCAAGATAAAAACTATCTTCGTCCAGAATGTCAATGACAATAGCAATAGCGTCCTTATCCAGCATGATCGCACCTAGCACTACCTCCTCTAGTGGGATAGCCTGTGGCTGCACTTTGCCATAGATCATATTGGAATACTGGTTGCCTTTTCTGACAGACTTTTTTTCCGATATACGAAAACTTTTCTTTTGCTCTTCCACTGCTGATTTACTGATCTTGAAATAATTATTAGGAACTTTACAAATGTAAGTTATATTTAATCCAAACTATAAAAGGACAACAAAAAGTGGGTGTGAATAGATGTGGATAAGCATGGAATGGGTGTTAATAAGTTGTGGGTAACTATTCCAATAGCCAGCATGATATTTTGGGCGAGTATAGTTCATGGCTGAAACAGCCTTGAGCTATACCAGGCTATGCAGGGGTACACTTCGTTTCCGTGCTGCGCACCTGCTCGGAAGAGCGAGCAGCCCTTTCTATCCTTCTCGCGAAAAAAAAGGTTGGGGCGTTCGGAATATTGACAGCGATATATGGGTATATTTTCAGGCAGTTTGTTATGATTTTTGAAGGCAAAAAATTACACCATATTAAATCATGCCCATCGTAATATCCAGCACTTACTTATTGGGCTTTTTTGTGTCATGCATGGGGCATCCTGCGTTTATCAGCTTCTCTATTTTTTAGCGCTGTGCTTATTGGTAAGGTGTCTTGTAAATTGTCAATGGTATAGAAATTAAAAAATAGATGGAAACACCTTCTGGATACTTCTATGATTTTTGGATTTCCTACTTTTAAGATAAAGACAATTTATGAATTACACTTTTTAAAAGATACTGCGAACCTAAATAGTTCGTGTAAGGGATCGAAAAGGCGACCCATTTTCGGGTCGGTCACACAGTGGAGGTACGGAACTGTGGGACGGGAACGAACGTGTACCCTGACAGAGCCCGACCCATGACAAAGCCCCTAGACGCGATAGCGGCTAGGGGCTTTGTCATGGGGTACACCCAAAAAATTAAAAAAAAATAAGGCTAATTATTGAGGTTAGCCAATTTCTTCTTTACTACCTCTACGGACTCGGTCTGCGAATTGATAGTGTCTTGCGTGCGCTCCTGTTCGATAATATTATTTTCAATGTCGGCTTTGGCGTCAATAATTTTTTGCTCGTAATCTACGATCGCTTTTTCGTAATTTTCTTTATCTTTTACTAGACGCTTGAGATCGTTTTCCATCTTTTTGAGTTCTTTCTCTTCCTCGTCGAGCTCCATGAGCGTATACTCTTTGGCAACCTCTAAACCAAAATTGAGCAAAAGCTTTTGTGCCTCATCAAACTCGTCTGGATGGTTGTAGGAATTAAGGAATTCGTCTCTAAGTTCGAACCAAGAAAGGAACTCTACATTGTCTCCTTTCTGCTCAAACTTGACGATAATATTCATCAGGCCCGCCTTGCTGAAACCTGCTAAACTCGGCGATGCGGTGATGAGTTCATTTGATTTTTTGATCTTTTTTACTTTACTGTCGAAACTTTTAGCGTACGATTTCCACACTTTTTCGACAACTTTGTCATCAGCATCTGGGATGCTAAGCACAAGGGCATTGTTGACACCCGTGTTCATAGCTTTTTCTGTTTCAACTATTTGGCTATGCAGAGCGCTGAGCGAAAGACAGCTAAGAATTAGAAAAATAATAATTTTTTGCATTTTATTGAGTTTTAGATGATAACACTGCGTTATAAAAATGAGTTTCATTGAGTTTTATTATAATCTCAATATGCTCTTATTTGCACGATTTTTGCATCTTTCCAGATAATAATCACAATTATGCCATTGAAAAAACTGAACAGCCTTCTTATTTCAACGATCGGTTGTTTCTTCTTTATTGTATGTGCTGGGTTTTTAAGCAATATTTATGCTCAAGATAACAATAAGTTAAATAAGGCAAATACCTTATATAAAGCTAAGCGATACGCAGAGGCTATACCGATCTATGAGGAAATATTAGAGGGCGATCTCAACAAGTCAATTCTATTGAAACTAGCCCGTAGTCACAAAATAATTAATAACTCGGAGGAGGCTCTCACGCACTATGCGAAGCTGATGGCTCAGCCTGAGGTGAAGTCTGAACACCAGCTGGAGTATGTAGAAGTGCTCATCATGAATGGAGACTACATTGAGGCTAAGCGATATTTGAGTAAAATTCCGTCGACGAATACGGCTATCACTCAGATCATGAATCTGACTTCCATGATCAACAATAATTTTTCCATTGACTCTATGTTTCAAAGAGTAAAATTGGAAAACTTTAGATACAATACACCGCTTGCGGATGAAAATTCTCCCTTTATAATTAGCGATAAGCTGATCTATACTTCCGACAATTCACAGTTTAACAAATTGAAAAATAAAAGTGGATGGACTGGTCGCTCCTTTTACAAAGTTTGGGAAAGTAAAATTAAAGATGGAGAATATAATACGCCTCGGATGTTTAGCAAGGCGGTCAATGCAACCAATAAAAATACGGCAAACGTGGTGTTTGATTGGAAAAATGAAGAAGTGATCTTCACTAAAAACGATAACTCTAAAGATCGTCAAGATTTTTACAATATGCAGCTTTATGCTTGCCCTGTGAAGAAGGGGAAATTAGGTAAAGCGCAGAAATTAAGCGTCAATACGAAAGAGTATAATTATATGCATCCTTGTATTTCTAATGATGGTAAAAAACTACTTTACGTTTCTGATAAGTCTGGAGAAGGCGGAACGGATATCTACATGGCTAGGCGGACTCGTGATGGCTGGACGAGAGGGAAAAATCTGGGTGAAGTTATCAATACTAAAGAGAATGAAGGATTCCCATTTTTGGATGAAGTGGGTAATTTATATTTTTCTTCTAAAGGACATTCTGGCTTAGGAGGATATGATATATACTTTGCAGCTCTGCTAGAGGATGGCTCCTGGGCAGCACCAGTGAATATCGGTAGACCGTTCAATAGTCAGCACGATGATATCTCCATTTTCTTTAAGAAAAGTGGCAAGGAGGGCGCTTTCACTTCTTCACGAAATGGCTCTGACGATATATTTTTATTTACTATAGGTGCGGAATAAAATAGTATGTCGTGCTTGCTACTAAGCTATCTGTCGAAAATGCCCTATCTGTATTAGTCAAGCAATCTAAAATAGCTATCTTTACCTTTAGGATATTCTATTAACTACATTTTTTAGTTCTACTTTCGATCCAAGAGACAGTTAATAAAGGTTTCCGTAATAGATTCTTCATCAAAGGGTAAAAAATAATGGAAGCAGTCTTATCACTTCAAAATGTGAGGAAAGCGTACGAAAATCATCTCGCTGTAGATGATGTAAGTTTTGATGTGCCCAAAGGATGCATCTTTGGCTTATTAGGTCCTAATGGCGCGGGTAAGACTTCTCTAATACGCATAGTTACCACTATCACCCAAGCAGACAGCGGAGCGGTATATCTGAATGGGGAAAAACTCAATAAGACGCATCCTTCTAAGATAGGTTATATGCCTGAAGAAAGGGGACTATATAAGAAGATGAAGGTGGGTGATCACTTAATCTATCTAGCTCGATTGAAAGGGATGAGTGCTGTAGAGGCGAAGGAGGCTATCTGGGGATGGATGGTTAAGTTTGATATCGAGAGCTGGTGGGAAAAAAAGATAGAAGAGTTGTCGAAGGGGATGCAGCAAAAGATTCAATTCATAGCTACGGTATGCCACAAACCACCACTATTGATCTTAGATGAGCCCTTCTCTGGGCTAGACCCGATCAATGCTAATCTAATAAAAGAAGAGATAGAAGAATTGAAAAATAATGGCACAAGTATTATTTTCTCTACACATAGAATGGAGCAGGTAGAAGAAGTGTGCGAAAGAATCGTATTGATCAATGCAGGTAAGAAGGTATTGGAAGGCAGTGTGACAGATGTAAAAAATGAGTACAAAGAATATAAATATCAAATAGAATTTGACGGTGGCATTCCGACTAACGTACTGGAAGAGTATTCAATAGTGAGTCAAAAAGATCATTCTTTCATAGTACAACTAAAGGAAGAACGGGACTCTAATTTTCTACTCAAGAAACTTATAGACTCTGGTACGCACGTAAAATCATTTAAAGAGATATTGCCTACATTGAATGAAATATTCATACAAAACGTAGGTGTGAATCCTAATAATTAAAAATTAATAATTAAATAAAATGGCTACGACAGCAAAAGTAAAATATATTGGTGGATTAAGAACAGAGGCTGTTCACGTAAAAAGCAATACGCAAATAGTCACCGATGCACCTACTGATAATGAGGGTAAAGGGGAATCTTTTAGCCCTACCGATTTGGTTGCAACGGCCTTGGGCGCGTGTATGCTCACTATCATGGGTATTAAAGCTAGAGATAAGGGTATAGATATGGATGGTACCACGGTGGAAACAGTAAAAACAATGGCATCCAATCCTCGACGAATAGAGCAAATTGATATTAAAATGACGATGCCTGATAAAGCATATAGCGATAGCGATAAGAAGATTTTAGAGTTAGCTGCTAAAGCGTGTCCAGTAGGTCATAGCCTTCATCCTGACCTAAAAGTAGTCGTAGATATCATTTGGTCCTAAATGAAGTATCAAGTCTCTTATCAAGGCATCGCAGCAGATAAAGCGATCACCTTAAATGGTTCTAAAAGTATCAGTAACCGTGTGCTTATTATTCAAGCATTGAGTGGGCAGGACTTCTCTATCGAGAATCTATCAACTGCAAAGGATACCGTCACCCTAGAAACATTACTAGCTGAAGTATCAGATGGCGTCACTTTGGATGCTGGAGCAGCTGGTACCACTTTTAGATTTCTTACTGCTTACTTGGCTTTTAAGAAAGGAACGCAAATCTTAACGGGAAGTGCCCGTATGAAAAAACGCCCAATCAAAGTTTTGGTGGATGTGCTGAGGGTGATGGGTGCAAAGATAGAATACATAGAAAAAAACGGATATCCACCACTCAAAATACTTCAGGCAAGACCTCGTAAGTCCAGCAAAGTTTCTTTACCTGCAGATGTAAGTAGTCAATACATCTCAGCTTTGATGTTGATAGCACCGAGCTTACCTGATGGATTAGAGATCAATCTGGAAGGCAATATCGTTTCTCTCCCCTACTTGCTAATGACAAAAAAATTAATGGAGTTGTTTGGTGCAGTAGTAGATTTTGATGGAAAATCATTTCTAATTTCTAATCAACAGTACCAGGCCGAGCCCTACTGGGTGGAAGGAGACTGGTCTGCGGCATCCTACTACTATGCCATTACTGCTTTTGAGAAACCAGGTTATCAGATACGCCTCTATGGAATATTTTCGGATAGTGTACAAGGAGATAAAGTCATTGCGGAGATTGCGACCAACTTTGGAGTGGAAACTGAATATGGAGATGGATTCATTTGTCTAACAAAAAATGACCATCCAATTGATGAAATCTTTAATTATGATTTTGTCTTATGTCCAGATTTGGCGCAGACAGTCTCGGTGATGATGGCTGGCTTAGGAGTTAGAGGTACTTTAACAGGCCTTCAAACTTTGAGAATAAAGGAAACGGATAGAATATTGGCTTTGCAGCAAGAACTACAAAGAGTCGGTGTAAAAGTGGACGATAAAGGAAAAGCTGACTTGATGGAGCAAAAAGGGCGCTGTGATTTTCAAACTACTCCTAGTTTCGATACATATGAAGATCATAGGATGGCGATGTCATTTGCTAGCCTTGCAATTTTTCATAAAGTGCAGATCAATGAACCTGGGGTAGTGTCTAAGTCCTATCCTGCATTCTGGGAGGACCTAGAAAAAGTTGGTTTTCAAATAGACGATGTCTAATTATCGATATCGATAATCTTTATTTCAACGCGCTGATTCTGTCTCCTTCCATAAGAGCTGTTGTTAGATTTTATGGGTTCTTTGCTGCCATAGCCTTTTGACTTCAATTGACTCCTATTGGCTCCTTTTTCAACCAAGAAGTTCATTACTGAATTTGCTCTATTTTCTGACAGTTCAATACATATGATTTCATCACAACTATTATTGGTATGACCTCCAATTTCAATAATCACATCCTCATTGGAATTAAGGAAGCTTACTATTTTGAGTAAATTGTCTTGATATTTTTCCTGAATTCTAATACTATCTGCTTGGAAAGCAATATTCTTTATCTGCAGTTTTAGATCTTTTTTTAGATCGGATCGCTTTACCCCTTCTAGTGAACTCTCCGATGGTAGCGCTTGCGTAGTCGTTTGATTATTTTCAGGATCTACTTTTGCAGGGGTAACTTCCGCCACAACAATTTCCTCTTCTCTATACTTCACTGTTGAACTTGCCTCATTCTCTCCTTCAGTATTGGTTCCTTTAATGCGGAATTTATTGAGGCCCTCTCTAAGAGGAATACTTGCTGTAAGGTCTCCTGAAGAGGTGTCATATTCAAAGTCCGTAAACATCTTGTTGTTTAACTTAAACAGAATATCTTTCTTGCTGTAAACATTTTGAAGGTTGGCTTTTACCTTATAAGTTAGTTTATTCGTGGTAGCTGTTTGCCTTGGAGAAGTGATTTTTACTATGGGAGGGCCCATCTTACAAGGTACGCCTACAATTTCAGAAAGGTCGTCAATAAGTATGTGTCCATTCGCAGGAAACAAAGTTGGTGTTTTGTAATATGCTTCTAACATAATGAAGTTGAGCTCTGACTTGGGTTCAAATTTGAAATCGAATTTTTTCCAAGAGCGATTTTTAATTTCTTCTGTCTCCCCAATAAGTTCAGTCATTTCGCATTGATCTTTTCCGCCCCATATTCTCAGTACTATAGGAGTAGTATGTTGAATGGAGTCCAAGGCGACACCTTTAGCATCTGCCTCTTCGATAGCAATACCACTAGTTCTCGCAGGGCTACTGTACTTAGCGGATACTGCTAGATGAAGACTAAATGAATAGCACTTTGAAGCTTCTAATGGTTTTCTCAATAATTGAGTAACGGATTCCCAAGTTGAATTGTCACGAGCTACCATACCTAGGTAGGCTTTTCCTTCTTTGGGAGCTAAATTTACAAGAAAAGATCCAGGCTGCAGATCTGGAGCAGTCTCGGTTGGAAATCTAGATCTTCCACAATCTACCCAACCCGAAATAAATGCTCTGCTAGGTCCAGGGTTCCCATTAAAAGATGGATTGTTTAACTTAATAATTGTTCCTACATCTTGTTGGGAATAGCTCACAAAAGTGAAACAAAGAAAAATGGCTAAAATATGTAATCTAAAATACGGCATAGCTATGTTTGGATCTATGATATAACGGTATAGCAGTGATAAACTAATACACCATTTGTGTTATCAAAATCTAAAAATAGTCTAAAGAGAGGAAAATATGAAATATGAGATGCTTACCAGCGCTTCCCTAGCTGAAAACTTATGTAAAAATTGAGAAAATAAGGTCTATTTCTCACATTCTCTGGAAGAATTTCAATAGCAGTACCAGCATTAGTGTAAGTAGCATCGTCAACCAGAATTGGCAATTCTGCGAAAAATATATCCGCGGCTATACCTATTTCGATCGCTTTGACATATTCATCAAATGCGCCCCAGTCAAAATGTATTGCACCCATAAGATGAATACCAGGCTTGACCTTAACTTCACTAAAACCGTTTATTGCAGGTGCAGCACCAAAAATCCTATCTGTATTGAGGAAAAGATTAGCATTATCTCCATTATACTTCTCGGTGCTCAGCTGTGCAGTGCCACCTAGCTCCGTTCTATTAATTTCTAGATAGTAAGGCTTTAATACCCCTAATGTAGGTCCACCTTCATAACTCACTCCTATAGCTAGTCCTTTTTTTCTGGCCTTCTCAGAATAATATCTTTTTATTCCATATCCAAGGCGAACCGCATACAAGCTATTTTGTTTTCCATATATGTAAGATCTAGAGTTTCTTCCAATGTTATTTCCACCAGTAATACCATCTCTATTCTTATATTCTCTATGATGTTTGAGTTCTCCGATACCAAAATGCCAATACTCTGTACGGTAGTATGTCTTGATTCTACCTAAATTGAGTCCTATCTCAAATCCATTGCTAAAAAGCTTAAGATCTCCCGCAGCTTCTCTGTCATATACTATACCTTTATTGCCATTATTTAGCTCTTTGGGCTGAAAGATACCACTTTGGGCATTTACCAAAAAACAACAAGAAACAAAAAAGATGATATGCAAAATTTTAATCATGCGGATAAGCTTTATAGTCGGTATTTTAACAAAGTATGGGCGCGATTTGTTGGTTACACTTTTGTTAAAATTTAAGATATAACAATTTTACAACAAAAACAGGTGATATATTAAATATATACCAAATAAGATTCCAATTTAGTGTAAGAATGTAAAATATATCGAATTATTTTACTGGAAAGGACAAGAAAATGTTAAAAGCTCCCTTCTTGACATCGGAATTAGGGACTAGTGATCCGCCTATCATATCTACTAAACTCCTCAAAACTGATATCTTTATGACTCGCATGGAAAGATTTTGAGAAAATGGCTGCGGACTGTCGATTTGTTCAGTGTAATTAACCGTTAAAAAGTGCTTATCTGCATCTTTTTTATTGTACCCAACATCTAATGAGGTATTGATGTAGAGTTGTTGTGTTGACTCATCCCTGCACAATAATGCAAAAATTTGAGTCAAAACATCTTTGCTCATCTTTAAAGACTTAGGCAAGTCTTCTGAGTAGTAAACAACTTTTTTATGACTTGATTCTTTGAATCCGTTATTCAATTCGTTGTCAATGGTTTTTCTAATCTCAAACTCTTCAGCCTCCCCTTCTTTTACACAGCCTATAAATTTGCTAATTTCTTCTGTTAATATTTCAAGGTTATCCCTAAGATGTTCTAAATCTAAGAATTTATTACTCGTCTTCCCAGATGACTTTTGCAAATCCAAAATATCATATTTTGAAGTAATTAAATCATCTATCTTGCCTGATTGCTCAGCATTAGTATTAGCTAAATATTCAGTTTGGAAAAAACCTTTAGAGCTATATTTATGTAGCGGGCTTTCCTTTAAACTGAGAAACTGTTTTTGGATATCTAGTTCATTTTTGAGTTGTTGAACTTTAATGTACTCCTCGTACACATTAGTGTAGTCAAATATATCCCAAACCAAGCAAGTTTCATTTTCAATTATAGACCTACTGAAAACAAAATCATAATACCCTGGAAGGCTTGGATGCTCTGTTTGCATTTTTTCAAAAGCGATTTTGTTCGATTTGTTATTTTTTATAGTTTCAAACTCTGATTCTAAAAAACAAAAATGATCACAAATATTAGTGCCTTTGAACTCGCTTGTATTAAAAATACTATTGCAACTTTCGAGCACAGACCCTTTTTCATCAAGTAGTACTATCTGATGGAAATTTGAGACTTTGCGGTTGGTGTTTTTAGCTTTCAATGACATTTATAATAATTCTTCTGCAAGATTTGTAAATAATGCAGTTACATTTTCTCCAGTCTTAGCACTTGTGACAATATCAATTGGCAATTTAATCTGCGCTCTCGCTTCTTCAATTTCATCTTCGGTGAGTAGATCCTTTTTATTTCCAACAACTTTAACAATCCCGCCCGGCAGTAATTTTTTGAGGTATTCAATATCAGTCTTTATTCCTTCAAATGTTAAGGGTCGGGATAGATCTATAACATAAACAACACCGCTAGCACCTAAGAAGTAAGACGTCGGCACCTTATCTTGAGTAACCTCGCCCGCTATATCCCAAACTAGAAGAGAAATTTCCTCATCGTTGACCTTTAGGGACTTTTTGTTAACCTTAACTCCAATAGTAGTCAAGTATTTGTCACTAAACTTTTGATGAATGAATTGGTTAAATAGTGAAGTTTTTCCCACTCCAAAACTTCCCGTTAAAATTACTTTTTTACTAATTGTCATTAAAAATTATTAAGTACGTAGGTCAATATTTCCAATACAAAGAAACAGAATTATTCTAACTATCAATAAATGCCTCTCCCAAAAGAATCGATAATTCTTCGCCTGAACTATCAATCTTTCCTTTAAATTGTTTCATTTGCGTATCTGCAAAGGCATCTAGCCGTATTGCAAGCCCCCCCCTTTCAGAAGCACTAACTGCCCCACTAACGGCAATAGCTATGTAAAAAGAATAGTAAGATTGAATTATGATCTTGTAACTTCCATATTCAATCATTTCTAAATCCTGAGAATCTTTATTAAATGCATCTTCTACAAAAGATTTTATTGCCGTAAGCATCCCCGCCACTACATCCTGATCCATTGAATTTTTATTAGATGCATTGGCAATTAATAAACCAGAATCCCTTTGTATAACATAAACTTCTTCAATGGTGGATACTACTGCGTCTTTGATAATCAATTCGCTCTCTTTCACACCTGTAAAAAAGGATTTCATGGATCTTCCAAACGAGAATTTTGACTTTACAGAATTCTCTATGCTTTCCTTTAGTGTTGACATTTGCAAGGTAACATACTTGCTAATCATTTTACCAAGAGAAGGATATATAGCGTCCAATAGTTCTTGTTCACTTTGTTTTAGCTTCTTATCAATCAATTCATTGATAATGCTTTCGTATTCACTAGAAAAATTCTCTTTTAAAAATTCAAGATGCTCTCTTATAATTGGGCTTACTTTCTTGGATAACTTTTCCTTTTCATACAGTATAGATCGAAGTTCATCCAGTTCTGAGCGATCTTCTCTCAGAAGGATGTCTTGCAATCTTTCAAGTGCAAAATCATCTTCACTTTTGTAATTCGTTTGTCCCATAAACATATTAGAGGCTAGCGCTATTCACTTAACGCTTTTCCCAAGCCTATAAACAGTTTTGATAGCTTTTGCGCTTGATCCTTCTTCTCTTTTTTTATTTTATTGTTTGTTTTATCATTGTGCTTAATCATTCTGTTTTCAAGGTCTACCACCTTGTTTAGCATATCATTGCGTACATTTTTATTATTTTGTTTCAATATGGATTTGAGTTCTAACAAACCTGCTCCCATATCATTCCTAACTTGCTCAATTTCTTGACGCATTTCCATCATTTGGTTTTCAAATCGCTTCACCTGATCACCCATTAAAATATCTCTAATGGTATTTATTTCCCCTATGCCTATTTGGCCATTTTTTGGCTTATTATTTTCCATTGGGTTTACTATTTTATTTTTTGATAAATTTGACGGGGTATTCGATTGAGTGTTAATCATTCTTAAAGTTAACAAAATTCATTATTAAAAGACAACTACATTTAGTCAAAACGAAATAAAATGTACTTGGTTACGATATAAATGCACAAACAGAATTGAAAAAAAAACAATCTATATACTTTTATGCGCCAGTGTTTTCCGCAAGAATCAAATATATTGCCTCTATTGTGTTTGATTCTATGCTAGGATTAGAGCTCATCTACTGCCATCATATAGACAAGTTCAATGCGATAGGTACTGCCAAAATTAATTACAGCGCAATTGATACTGGACCCAATTCTTTTCAAATAAGACCCTCCCATTTGCTTTTTGAGGATTCTGTGAATCCACAACAAATAAAATACGTATATAAAAATGAATTTCCTTGCTACTTCCCTATCAATGATTCTGATCTAATATTTGACCCGTTAGCAGCTTGTTTTTATGTTATAAGCAGATATGAGGAGTATGTACTCAATCAAAAAGATCAACATCAACGATTTCCTGCTACCGCATCTCTGCAGCACAAAACTAATTGCCTACACTTACCCATAGCTCAAATCTGGTCTATATTGCTTGCCGATGCTTTAAAAGAAAAATTCCCTTCTATTTCATTCCATATGCCGGAGTATCGCTTTCTTCCTACCTACGACATTGATATGGCTTGGTCATACAGAGAAAAGGGTTTCTTTCGGAGTATGGGAGCTTGTCTCAAATCAATTGGCTCGCTAGATTTTCTTTCCATCAAGGAACGGTGGAAAGTGGCTACCAAGCAATTGCGAGACCCATTTGACACGTATGATTATATTGAACGACAAAACAACGACAACCAGCTGAACGCCATCTACTTTTTCTTGCTAGGAGTACATAGTGCGTACGATAAAAATATTTCACCCACCAACGCAAAATTAATTCAACTAATCAAAGAAATTTCGCTTAAAAATAATGTAGGTATTCACCCCTCTTACTATTCTGAGAAAAATTTAAAACGGGAAATAAACAGCTTAAGTCAGATTCTGAAAAAGGAAATTAAGGTCAGCAGACAACACTACGTACGACTCATATTACCTGGTACTTATGACCGCTTAATCGCCAATAATATCAGTGATGATTACACTATGGGTTACCCAGATATGATTGGATTTAGAAATGGTTTGGCTATAGCTAGTCCTTGGTATAATTTATCTACAGAGCAGGAAACTGAATTAATAATTCATCCATTTCAAATCATGGATGTTACGCTTAAAAATTATCTTCAGCTGACACCTGACAAAGCCCTAGAAAAGATTCGCTCTACCATTGATACAGTCAAAAAATATGGAGGCACATGTATTAGTATTTGGCACAATAGTTCTTTCGATACTCAGTGGTCCGAATGGAAGAAAGTATATGAAGAAATGTTATCTTACGCAAGTAAATAAACTGTAAATTAGTTCTGAATCTTTAAGTCTTAGTCATGCTGCATAATCTCCAAGAAAAAAACTCATTACTCTCTAAATTCATCGCTGAGTTACGAGATGTCAATATCCAGCGTGACCGCATGCGATTTAGAAGAAATATGGAACGTATAGGTGAAATATTTGCCTACGAAATCAGTCAGACTTTAGCGTATGACATCAAGGATGTCGAAACACCTATGGGTATTGCGAAAGTAAATGTTTGTACAGATCGTGTGGTCATAGCCAATATTATGAGAGCGGGAATACCCATGCACAATGGTTTTCTCAATTACTTTGATGATGCTGATAATGCATTCGTTTCTGCTTATAGGATGCATCATAAAGATGGCTCTTTCGAAATAAACCTTCAGTATGTTTCTTGCCCGAACCTCAAAGATGCAGTTCTCATTGTTTGTGACCCTATGCTTGCTACAGGAGCCTCTATGGACATAGCTATCACAAATCTACTAGAGTATGGCAAACCAAAAAAGATCCATATTGCTACTGCAATCACCTCCGCCCCAGGTCTCGAATTTATTCAAAGAAATTATAGTCATGCCACTTTTTGGACTGGCGCTATCGACGAAGAGCTTACTGCCAAATCTTATATAGTTCCTGGCTTAGGCGATGCTGGAGATCTTAGCTTTGGCCCAAAAGTCCAGGATTAGGCCCATTTATTTCATTTATTATAAATCACTTGACCCTATATTCTAGAATAAAACTAGAACAAATTTTTATATTGCAGCAATACCTTAATTAAGAATTGCAATCTACACTATGAATGGACTAAGTGCCACCATGATTTTTACCGTTATTGGGCTCTACTTTATTGGTTTGTTTTTCATATCCTACCTTACAGGGAAAAACGCAAATCAAGATGATTTTTTCACAGGCAATAGAAATTCCAAGTGGTACCTAGTAGCCTTCGGCATGATCGGTGCCTCTCTATCTGGTGTCACCTTTATATCTATCCCAGGAGCAGTAGGCGCATTTCCCGAAGTCTACGAAACCATCACGGGCACGCCAGAAACAAAAAGCAATATCGCCTTTTCTTATATGCAGATGGTCTTTGGATATTTCCTTGGCTATGTGGTGATTAGCACTGTGCTACTTCCGCTTTATTATAGATTGCAGCTGACGAGTATATATACTTACCTAGAGCAACGATTCGGTTATTATGCATATAAAGTAGGTGCAGCCTACTTCCTACTATCTCGCATTATAGGAGCTTCTTTCAGATTGTACTTAGTCGCCATTGTTTTTCAGACAGTGTGCGATATGACCCAGATTGCCATCCCTTTTTCTGCTACAGTAGCCATTACCATTGCGCTCATTTGGCTATATACCTATCGAGGAGGGATCAAGACGATTGTATATACAGATTCCCTGCAGACGCTTTTCATGTTGGGCGCAGCAGTCTTTACGGTCTTTGCTATTAGCGACAAAATGGGTCAAAGTTTAGGAGAGATTTTCAATACGGTGTACGATAGTCCATATAGCCAGATATTCTTTTTTGAAAATGGCTGGAGTGATCCTAACAACTTCTTTAAGCAATTTATTAGTGGTGCACTTATCACCATCGTGATGACTGGTTTGGATCAGGATATGATGCAGAAAAACCTATCCTGCAAGAACCTAAAAGAAGCCAAGCGCAATATGATGACCTTTGCTTCTATATTGATCATAGTCAATTTGCTTTTTCTCGGCCTCGGCGCTTTACTATACATCTATGGTGCACAGATAGGCCTAGAAGTACCTAGCATCACCAATGCACAGGGCGAGGTCGTACTCAAAACCGATCTACTCTACCCTATTATCGCACTTCAGCACTTAAGTCCTGTGGCTGGTATTGCATTTATTCTTGGAATTATAGCAGCGGCTTATTCTAGTGCGGATTCTGCCTTGACTGCCTTGACGACTTCCTTTTGCGTAGATTTTTTGGGTTTTGAAAAAGACAAATCCAATCCTAAAAACCATAGTACTAGGCTCAAAGTACACTTAGGATTTTCAGTCATACTATTTATTGTCATTACTATCTTTCATGCCATCAGCAACGATGCCATCATCAACGATTTGTTCAAGATAGCTGGATATACTTATGGCCCACTACTCGGCTTATTTGCATTTGGCATTTTCACCAAGCGCCAAGTCAAGAACGAGCTTGTCATTCCAGTATGTTTGATTGCGCCAATACTCTCCTATATTCTTAACAAAAATGACCTTTTCTTACCGCTCCTCGGGATCGAATTCAAATTAGGGTTTCTCATAATCTTACTCAATGGTCTACTTACTTTTCTCGGACTGTGGATCATTACGGATAAGGATGCCACTTACGACGCAACATCAATCTACTAGATGTTGCAACTTCTAGGTGAGTTGGAAGGTTAATAAAAGAAAAAGATAACAATGGGCTTATTCGATAAAAAATCCGACACTTTACCTCAACAATGGATGCCACTTACAGCGGAAAAGCAACTGCATGACATCATCAATGCTTCTCATCAGAAACCTCAAGTGATCTTCAAAGACAGTACGAGCTGTGGTATAAGTGCTGGGGTAAAGCATAGATTGGTCGACGATTGGTCAAATATTGCGGAGCAGGCTGATCTACATTATCTAGATCTTCTGAGCTATCGAGGTATCTCAAATAAGGTAGCAGCTATGAGTGGCGTGACGCACCAGTCTCCTCAGATAATTATTTACCACCTAGGAGATGTTATTGCGGACACATCCCACCATGCCATCAGCACCTTATTTATCGCTGAGGCCGTTTCAAATTTATAATCGTTTATCAACAGCAGCTATTTCCGAAGGATCTACATTTTTGAACCATTTATTCAAAGTGCGTCGTGCGTTTTCCTTCACTTCCTTATTTATAAAGAATGCCAAGGTTGACAATGCAAATGCGAGCACACTGAGATCGTCCGTATAGCCTAAGAATGGTGTCAGATCGGGGATCGCGTCTATAGGAGATATGAAATACCCCAATGCGCCGATAATCACTTTCTTTGCCCATTTAGGTGTTTCCCTGCGTCGGTAAGTATAGAATAACAATAGCGCCGAGTACACTACTTTGACTCCCGCCGAGCGGGCCATTTTTTTTACTTTTATCCAGAATAGGTTCTCTGAAAATTGCTTATTGTATTCTTGAAAAGGGTTCTTCATTTATGATCTTATAGATACATAACGATTTTATAGTAGGTAAAAGTTCTCTCTTTTAATTTTTTTGGGCGTGTCTACGACCGCGCTATCCGTTTGTATTCACCAGCTATCTCCACCATGCGGTATAGGCCTACTTTGTCTATCCTCGTTCCTCGGAGTAGCCTGCATTAGACCTTACCGCATTGGCGTTTCTATCTGGCTCATATCACTTCTATCGCTCACGCGGTTGGAAATGTTGGTTTGGTGGTTTGGTGGTTTGGTGGTTCGTTGATTTGTTGATTTGTTGATTTGGTGATTTGGTGGTTTGTTGATTTGGTGATTTGGTGATTTGGTGATTTGGTGATTCTTTGATTTGTTGATTCGTTGATTTGTTAATTTGGTGATTTGGTGATTTGGTGATTTGGTGGTTTGTTGATTTGGTGGTTTAGTGGTTTGGTGATTTGGTGATTTGGTGATTTGGTGATTCGTTGGTTTGGTGGTTTGGTGGTTTGGTGGTTTGGTGGTTTGGTGGTTCGTTGATTTGGTGGTTTGGTGGTTTGGTGATTTGGTGGTTTGGTGGTCAACTCTGATTGATATTATAACAGAATATTAAAATTATTCCTTAAAAAATATAATTTGTACTTAAACCTATTTGAAATCTAGAGTCATCCATTTTTATACTTTTAAAGAATTTGGTGCTTTGCTGCAATATCATTCCTATAGACCAATGAGGCGTTATACTATATGCTGGGCCAGCATAAAAATCGAAGTTATTTATAATTCCAGAATTGCTATTTTGTAGATTAATTGATTCTTGGCCCTGATGTTTTTGACTAGCCCTATGCAATATATTGCAGCGTAAGCCTGCTAGTAGTGACCATCTCATTGGAAGTTTATATTCAAGCATGAGAGGTATGGAGAAATAATTAATATTATAAACGTAATTCAATTCTCTAGATGATGATACAGAATTAAGATTTGCAAAATCAGCCTCTGCACCAACTAGTGGACTGCTATTAACATTTCTGCCACTCTCACTGATCACTTTATACCCAACACCCGCACCTATCTTCCATTTAGAGGAAATTTTTCTGAATGTACTTATCTCTAAAGCAACTGTTGATAATCCATCAAAATGTGCAAGCATGTTTAATCGAGCAGTCCATTCCCATTGGCGTACTTTGGGCGCTATCATTTCCATGCCTACACTTGGAATTTCGTTGTAAGTATTTGGAAAGGGAGATAAGGCTAGCCTTGGGATAGTAGCTACGATGTCTACTTCACGGTTTTGCATTTTGGCTACCAGTTTCTGCGGGATAGGTTTTATTTCTTCGTTTTGTGATTTGAAATTGGTGTTTGAATTCTCCAAGATAATAGACTTTTCTAGCGTAGAACTTTTTTTGATATCCTTCGATTTATTGGCGCTGAAAACCCGCTCTATTACCTTGCCTGTATTTTCTAAAAAAGCAGTTTCTGAATTCAAAATGCGATTTTTATTCTTGGACTCTATACTTCCTGTAGTAATTCGGAGATTATCTTCCTTTCTATTTTTGCGTGCTGCGTAAGTAAGTGAAGGACTAATATTTTTTTCTATTTTCTTCGTTAAAGTATTGCTCGAGGATGATGTAAATTCATTTATTTCTTGGTTGTTATTTTCTACGACTACTACTTTTGGAGCTATTCCTTTTTGGTCTTTAGATTTCTCTGTTACGTTATTTGCAATAATCTTTTTAGCCGTTGGTTTAACTTTTGTGGTCTCGATCTTACGCTTCTGAGGCACTTCATTATTTGTAGAGACATCCGCCCTAGCTAAAACCAAATAAGCTATCAATAAACCCACACCACAGATAGCAGGCAAAAACCACCAGATGGCTCGACGGCGATCCTTCTGCACAGGCATCTCCTTGTCCAACGTAGCACGCATCCTATTCCATGCCTGATCGGCTGTATTTTTATCCTTGTAACTATCCTCCATAATTTATACTTTCTTGATGAGCTTTGACCAATTTCTTCATCCGCGATCTAGCTTCCGATAGATGCCACTTGGAAGTTCCCTCAGATATATTTAATAGTTCTGCAATCTCTCGATGCTTAAATCCATCTATCGCATAGAGTCGAAAAACTTTCGCCGTGGCGCTTGGCAATTCTTCTACCAGTTTTAGCAGTTCTTCGTAGTACATGTCATTTAGCGCATTGGATTTATCGCTTTTGTCGTAGTCTTCAAATACTAAAAATTGCAAATAAGACTTCTCTTTTCTAAAATGATCCGAGAGACATCTAAAACATATTCTTCGTATCCATCCCTCAAAGGAGCCCTTGCCTTCAAAGGTGCCGATCTGTTTAAAGACCTTGAGAAATCCATCATTGATGATAAGCATAGCGACATCCTTTGACGAAGTATACCGCATACACATAGACATCATGGCAGGGAAGTGTTTCCTAAATAAGGTCTCTTGATAGAGCCGTTTATTCAGCTTACACCCTGCTATGAGTTCTGATTGTGTATATTCTTGTTTAAACAAAGAAAGTATTGTTTTAAAGCATGATGCCTAATCTGAGTACTACTCGTTGATATCTTCTATTTTCTTTAATCAATACCGTTTCGGTATTGTATTCATAATTAATGTTTGCAATTTGCACTCCAAGATCTATCATGAACGCAGATTCATCGCTACCAAACTTATACCCTATAGAGGGATGAAAAAATGCGCCCCCTTTTCTTTTTTCATCAATCGAATTCTCAATCTTTGAAGCAGCTAGATTAAACCCAATAGCTAAATTATAATATGGAGCAACCTTCTTATCCGATAGATAACCTCTGAACTCGGTGAAGAAAGGAATAACCCTAGAATTTCGATACCCCTCATAAGTAATTATCCCTAATCCTACACCCAACCCTACATACTTACTGAACTGATATCCAGTTATATTTTGAATCCCAAGGCCAGAAATAATTCCCTGAGGAGGATAAAAGCCATCTCTGCTACTTTCATTATTGTCTCTTTTCACTATATTTCCGTAGGTGATATTATAAAATCCATCTTTCAATGTCTTTTTAAGTTTTAATTCTGTAAGATTCGCTATTGGATGATTTTTTTTATCTGGTGCTGGCAGTAAAATTGTGCTCCCCTTGGTGAACATTCTTTTTATTTCTTTCTTTTTGAGCGTATAAACTAAATTGTTCACTTTCAAAAGAACATGATTATTCGAGACGTCTACTATTTCACCTTCTAACTTCGATCTATTTTTCAAGATAATAATATCCCTTTCTGCCACAATAGTATTGCCATTGTTAAGATTGGTAGATTTCATAGTATCTTGCCACGCAGTCGACATAACCGTATCAGCTAAAAATATATCCCCAACCTCACTGGCAAGAAAAGATATTTTTTGACCTGCAGGATACATGCATTTAATTTGAGATTTACCAATAGTATGTACGATACTACCACTTTTTAAGTAAACATTAGATTTACCTACCTCTAATATAGTGCCTTCAATCTTCAAATTATTCTTGAGCAAGATCAGATCGTGCTTTGGTATATTATGTTCTTGAGCCAAGATCAAAATTGGCAAAAACAAAATTGTATATATAAGCAAGCAGTATTTCATCTTTAGCTTTTAGTGATTTAAACTTTATAATGGAGTACTAAAATTGAGTCCACTCCGAAAACTCAGCAGTATATTAATTACAATCTCTAGTAACAAGCATGCCACTTAACTGTAGAGGGTCGTTAGGAGCAGTAAAGTCATATTGATACAAACCATCTTTCCCAATCACCAAGGCCGTTTTTGTACCTGGCATTATTATTACATCATATGCATAGATGTTGTCGATATGAGCATGCTGATTATTAAGTATTTCTGAAGGATTTGATTTATCAAAAAGCTTGAATCCATACTCGCCTTCACAAACTATGAGTATATCTTCGGTTAAAGATAGACCGTGAGGATTATCTAAATCAACGGACGTAATCAAGGTCGGGTTAAATAAATCCGAAACATTTAATATATCAATTTGATTCTCAAACCCTTCACAACTTTGCCCATCTCTAAGGGTAACATAAGCCGTTTGATCTTGTACAAATACTGGGTCGCAAGCGCGGGCGTGTTCAAATTTGCTCAGATAATTAGGCTGTGTTGGATTTTCCAGACTATAGATATAAACGCCATCATCCGCTCCAATAAATAAGTTTGAACTAATAGAAAACAGCGTTTCTATTCCTCTGTTGATTTCAACTTCTGTTGCATAGATAGGATCACATCTATTGGTAATATCAAAGATATCTAATGCACTTTCATCTATGACGTATAAGTATTCACCAAAATTGGCAAAACGAGATAGCGATCCACCTACTCCTTGGGGAGCAGCTCCTGTTGAATTTGGAAGTGATGAATTGAAATTACCTTCGAAAATTCTATCTGCATTACTGTTTATAGAAATAAAATCCTCTTGAAAGTAATATCCTTGTCGATATCCCAAGTCACATTCATACTCTTCTGTAACTTCTTCGGTATCGTAATACAGTAAGTGTTCTCTGACACTATTTTGAGAAATACTACTGAATACATCTTCCACTCTACCTTTATAAATAGGGCTAACGGGGTCTGTGATATCAAAATAAACAAGATCTATATAGTTGTCCGCATACAAGATATTATCCTTTACTGCGATATCTACATTGCCAGGTATTTCTATAAAAGTAATAGACTGTGGGTTTCTAGGGTCTTTATTATCAATAACATGGATACCAGTTTGCAATTCATTTACAAAAATATAATCTCCATAGACGAATAGTTTTCCTGGATTGCATAGTTCACGTACACCAGTGATATTAATATCTTGGCGGATCTCATCTACACTCTTGTACACGGGTATATATTTAACGTAAGTCGTGGTGCCTTTGCAGGTGTCCTTGATGCAGCTCTGGTTGAGCAACATGATAGTGGCAAGTAATAGGCCACCTAGTAGCTTAGTGAAGTTGATTTTTTTCATTTTTATTTCATTTTTGTCTTATACTACTTTGCAAGACGGCAATATCTAAATAAACGTTGGGTACTTAAAGATATTATTTTACCCGTAACTTCAGTATTACCAATGCTTATTTTACTAGAGTTTTCCTCTAATTGTTCTCGTTTTTTATTGTTATAAACCACCTCTCCAATAAATGTATAAGTCTTGTTTTTTATTAATGCTTTAGAGTTATTATAAGTAGATTGAAACTTATCCATTTGTACTTCTTTAGTTTGTGCGCAACTTGTAACTGCTAAAGAACCTACAAATAGTGCAAACAATACAATTAATTTTTTCATCTTATTTTGGGTCTAATACGTTATCTATACGTTTTATACAATCTCTGTAATGGTATTTTGTTTCGGTACTTAAAGCAGATTTAGAAGCTGCATTAAGAACGCGTCTCAATTGATTTAATTCTCCTCTAACCAATGCTCTCACATCAGATTGATTAACATTAAAATATGGCCTGCTGCGTCTTGGATCTAATTCTTCAGTCATTAAAAATACCATACGATCTAAATACGCACGCTGTAAGTTGCGTCTAAAAACCGAAACATTAGAAGCCGATTTTGTTTCATACCAAATACCTAATCTAACGTCTCTAAGCATGTCTAAAGCCGAATAATTTGATGCATCCATAGCTTTATGATCTATTAAGCGTCCCAAACGTTCAAAATTTAATAGATTATTTAGATGGCGACTTTGTAAACTTCGAATACGATCTGTATAACCCGCAAAGTTTATATTTTGAAGAATGGATTTATCTATTAACCAATTCGGAGTTTCAAACGCATTTTTGTGCAACCATTGTATTGCAGATTTCTGA
>ENA-ORXT01001597-ORXT01001597.1-marine-metagenome-genome-assembly--contig:-NODE-1597-length-29848-cov-185.133250_pt1 | contig 29848 bp, 22 predicted proteins | sample MGYA00237868_ERZ511482 | MGnify/ENA metagenome assembly ERZ511482 | reverse complement strand
CAGATAAAAGCAACCTAAAAGGTAATTAACAGAATTAAATTATACCCAAGTATTTGTACAGATTTTGACCTAAAAGTACTAAAGTCATATCAGCTTGACCAACAGTTCTCTTACTTCTGAATTTATTTACTACTACTGGACATGCCTTTTTTATTTATCGTAGTGATACCTGCATTGAAGTAATATACATTTTTGGCTTTTGTCTTTAGAACCTTCTATTTTGTAAATGATGCGATGCTCTCTGTTTATTCGTCCTGACCAGCATCCTTTAAATTCATAACGAAGTGGTTCTGGTTTGCCAATCCCTTTTTTAGGTGTATGTTTAATAGACCTTATAAGATCATTAATTCTTCTAATTATTTTTAAATCATTCTCAATCCAATAAGTAAATGTATGTTGCTCAGTAACCGATCTCTGAGGTTTCTGGACTTAGAGCAATATGCTTGTAACACTTTTAAAATAAAAATCATATGGCTTTGAAGTTTCCTACTTCAAAGATCTGATGCAAAGTTTATTCTATGGCAAAATTATTACTATTCCCCTCCCATCTCTTTCTTCTCCGCAGAAAGATTCTCAGGCGTAGGAGGCGGACCCTCAGGTAATATCGCCTCATATTGGTAATCACCTTTTCGCTCATTAAATTCTGTCCTGATATCTTTCACCAACTGTGGATTCTCAAATAAGTCGACCATCGTCATACCCATACCTTTAGCAGCATGAATCAATCCTTTATGGCCGATAGACATACCACCACATGCCACGACTGCCCATGAATGCCACGGTGTCAATGATGGCGCGGTCGTGACACCTAAGCGAATCTGAGGCACTAGCCAGCTGACATCTCCCACATCAGACGATGCTCCAGCAGGATGCTCTAAAGTTTCTTCGAATTCTTTAATGGTACCATCCATGCCCAGTCTAGACTTACCTGTAGATACTTGAATGGTCTTGGCGAATGCCTGCTCTGCATCCGTGTATTTAATATCGCCAAGCATCATGAGATTATCGTGCAGGGCTTTACCTCCTGTCCGATTGACTAAGACTTCATGCAGCCCAGATACCAAGCTGATTTTATAATCGACTCTGGCCATGATGGCAGCACCGCGTGCTATCTCTTTGATATGCTCATATACTTCAAGCATGCCACCACGTCTCGTATCTCTGACTCGGGTCCATATTTTACTTTTATCTGGTACGACATTGACCACATCTCCTCCATTCATGATATGATAATGGATTCTGACAGTCGGCTTGATGTGTTCTCTAAAATAATTAATCCCTGTCGTATATAGCTCCATACCATCTGATGCACTCCTGCCATTCCATGGATCGAGTGAGGCATGAGCTGCCTGCCCAGCGAACTCCACAATAAAATCTACTAAGGCTAAAGAACTCTGCACCTCAGCCTTAGTCTGTGCGGACGGATGCCAGTCCAGGCATACATCTAAGTCATCAAAATATCCTTCGCGGGCGAACCACAACTTTCCAAAATACTTCTCTTCTGCTGGTGTGCCATAAAATCGAACTGTCCCTTTCAGCTTCCCTTGCTCCATTAATTCTTTAATCGCAATCACAGAACCTAAGCTTCCTGCTCCAAATAAATTATGGCCACAGCCATGCCCACCTTTTCCTTCATGCAGGGCATCCTTAGTTGGTTTTGCTTTCTGGGATATGCCAGGCAGCGCATCGAATTCTCCGAGGACACCTATGATCGGCAGCCCACTACCATACTCTGCAATGAATGCAGTCTTCATTCCTGCTATATCCCTTGTGACTCTAAGTCCATTAGATTCTGCATAGTCCGATAGTAATTTAGATGATTCATACTCCTCAAATGCAAGCTCTGCCAATGCCCATATCTGATCACTGAGGTCTATGAGATTTTCTTTGTGATTCTCTACTGATTCTACAATAGCCTTTTTATTACCAGACCAGTCTTGTGCTGTCAGTAATAATGGAAATAGGAATAAGCAGATTATTAAGTGTTTCATAGTTTAAAAAATTTACGCTTCTCTGAAGATTAGAAAGCAGGATATTTTAATCATTTATTTAAATGTCTAAATGATCAAGGTCATAGACATGTTATGCCATTAAGAATTTAATCCTAAAGTAATGATTAGTATTAAGAATAGTAAGTCCTATCTTAAAACATCAAAAAACATATCTCTATAAGCAGACATCCTCTCTTCAATCGTCTGCTGTGTGGGAAGAGACTGAAGCCCTACACCTTCGACTATAAATGAAGATGCGCAGTGTGCATAGATGCATGCTGAACTGACATCCTGAGATCTGGCATATTCTATCATGTATGCTGTTGCGAATACATCACCTGCACCAGTGGCTTCCACTTCTTTCACTGGGTAAGCAGGATAAGTGTACTCCTTACCGTTTTTATAAACAGTTACCTCATTCTCACCTTCAGTCACTACAATATGAGATACATACTGTCTCATACATTCAATCGCGTCATCTAATCCCTTTATATCATCAACGCTCAGAATTGCTATATCTACTCCCTCAAGACTTGACCAATTCATCGCCTTAGCAGTGACTAATCCTGAGTCATCCCACTGCCTCATACTACCTTGAATAGTCGCACATATCATAGAATCAGCAAATCTTTCAGTCATACTAAAATCAAGCTCGTCCGCAATACTCCCCAGTAATACAATCTTACTTTTACTCAAAGCATCACTGATATCTGCTGACTTAATCTTACTGGCTCTGGATAGCAGATACTGAGTCCTACTGCCTTGATTATAAATATTTTCAAAGACTGTCGTCTGGTCTGAAGGTATGATGTGAAGGTCTACACCGTGCTGCTTAAAGGTATCATGGAATAAAAAATCGGGGCCTACACTTGTCAATATAGAGGCACGTAAGCCTAACTGAGATGCCACGATAGAAGCATAAGAGCAAGTCCCTCCTAATATATGACCACCTTCATATTGATCATGGCAGCAATGGCCTATGCTTAAAAACTCAATATTTTTTTCGCCGTGACTTGATTCAGACTTCTCCATATTCTCAACATTTATAAAGCACTGATACTAGGATATCAAGATGCCCTCATCCCATTTATAACTACCCGAGTTATCCACTTTATGGTCGTTTCAAGAGATTATTCATAAAATAACATCGATTTATCACTTAAGGACACGATAAGTATTGGTTAAATTACCAATATCTGTAATACATTTACACAAAATTTACGTTGATATAGCATCTACACAACATTGTAACAATGATAAAGCACTTAACATACTCTATCCATTTTATCTTCTTTTCAATCATCGTGATGTCATCCTTAGCTGGTCAGTCTATCATAGGCGATTGGGATGGCACACTCCAAGTCACAGGATTCTCCTTAGAAATGTCGATCAGTATCATAGATGGTGAAGATGGCATAGAAGGCACACTCGATATACCTGCACAAAATGTCGATGATATGGAAATGGCTGATGTCACACTCCAAGGTACTGATCTATACTTTGCATTACCTAAAGTGCCTGGCAAAGCAACTTACAGCGGCGTACTGAATGCAACCCAGGATACCATAAGTGGCAGCTTCACGCAGGCTGGCAAATCTATTCCGTTAAACTTTATAAAAGCTTCTGAAGCCGACTTCGAGCGAGTGACTGATGCTTTAGAAAGGTTAGCTGCGCTGACTGATTCTTTGATGCAGGAAAAGCAAGTACCAGGTGTGGCGATAGGCATCATAAAGAATGATAAAATAATCATGAATCAAGGGTTCGGCTATCGAGATTATGAACGTCAAAAGCCTGTTGATAAAAACACCTTATTTGCCATTGGTTCCTCTACTAAAGCATTTGTTGCGGCTGGTCTCGCGATACTTGCTGACGAAAATACAGTAGAATGGGATGCACCTGTAAAAACATACCTGCCAGACTTTCAGATGCATGATGAATTTGCCTCTAATGAGATGACACCTCTAGACCTGCTCACTCATCGCTCGGGACTACCAAGACATGACCTAATATGGTACGGCTCACCATTCAGCAGACAAGAGCTCTACAGCAAAATAAAAGACCTGCCCTCTACTGAAGCCTTCAGAACTAAATTTCAATATCAGAACCTCATGTACATGACCGCAGGTATGCTCATAGGTAAGATGTCCGAGTCGAGCTGGGAAGAATTCACAGCAGAAGAAATCTTCAGGCCGCTGAAAATGACCCAAAGTAATTTCTCAGTCAATGCAAGTCAAAAAACGAATAACTATGCGCTGCCCTACCAAGTAAAAAATGAAGAAATCGTCCAGATGGATTTTAGAAATATTGACAATGTAGGGCCTGCTGGATCAATCAATAGTAATACCACCGACATGCTAAAGTGGGTAAAACTACAGCTCAATAAAGGAAAATACGGAAGTGATCAAGTCATCAGTGCTAAGCAGTTTGACATAATGCATGAGCCACAGATGATCGTGGGAAAAGGACCACTGGCTAATGTCAATCCGGAATTTACGCCCATGATGTACGGCACTGGCTGGTTTATCAGACATTATGATGGCACGAAGATTGTCCAGCATGGAGGCAATATCGATGGCTTCAGTGCCTATGTATATTTACTACCAGAAGATGATATAGGCATGGTCATCCTGACGAATAAAAATGGCGCACAACTTCCTACTGCCTTAGCCATGCATGCGACTGATTGGTTGTTAGGCAAAAAAGAGATAGATTGGACTCAAAGAATTTACCAAGCTCAAGAGAAGCAAGATGAAGATCTGAAAGAAGAAAGGCCATCTGTCAAAAATACCAGCCCAAGTCACCCCATCTCTGACTATGCAGGAAAGTATGAGCACCCAGCATATGGCATAGTCGATGTCAAGCAGCGGAGTGGCAAATTACAAATGAACTTCAATCCATTCGAGGAGGATCTGAAGCACTTTCATTTTGATGTTTTCGAAGCTAATCTAAGTGATCTGGATCAGAAGATCAAACTACAATTCAATATGGATCAAAATGGAAATATCGTATCCCTATCCATGACAGTCGAGCCAATGTTAGGCCCTTCCCTATTTAAAAAAATGCCCCCAAAGCAGATAGATGATAGAGAGTTCGTCACGAGAGTCGTAGGCAGCTATACGCTCGGTGAACAAGAAATAAAGATCAGAAAAGAACATTCTGAATTAAAATTATCTGTCCCTGGGCAGCCAGAATATACCTTAGAGGCATTTCAAAAAGATGAATTCAATTTAAAAGGAATGCCTGGTTATTCCGTCAAATTCAACTTTAATGATTCAAGGCGCAAAGTGAAAGAGCTGGTCTTCTATCAACCTAATGGAACCTTCAGAGCTAAAGCATCAGAATGACACACCATCTTAGCTGGATAAAAGAAAAGCTGTATCTGTCAAAATCACAAGTCTTAGCAATAAAAGTCCCAAACTGCTTTCCATTTGGCATAATATCGTGAATCCGATTATAGATGTCGGTCATATATTTCCTAAAGAACAACAGAAATCTAACCCAGCTTGAGCTCGACGATACTATTAGAAGTATTGTAAGCTCTCAACCCCGCTTCCAGACAGTCCATCGCTTTGCCTAGTTTATCTTTTTCTAATACATAGGCTATTCTCACCTGCTTCTTACCTAATGACTTATCGATGTAGAAGCCATCACAAGGAGCCATCATGACAGTGTATCCATCTTGCTCAAAGTCCGTCAGCATCCACTTGCAGAATCGCTCTGCATCATCTACAGGCAGCTCTACGACATTATAAAATGCAGCTGTCGGCTTATATGTGTTCACACCGTCCATCTGGCTGAGTCTCTCATATAGAAACATTCTCCTTTCGCTGTATTCTTTTTTGACCGAAGGTAGATACTCATCACACTCATCATAGCATGCTTCTGCTAAGACTTGACCAAAGTGTGGTGGACAGAGCCTCAACTGTGCGTAGCGAATGATGGCCTGTATGATATCAGTGTTTCGAGTCACTACATAGCCTATTCTAGCACCACAAGAGCTAAATACTTTTGAAATGGAATCTATGACAATGACATTTTCTCTGATGGAATCGATATTCAGCACAGAATAAAACTCTTCATCGTAGCAGAACTCTCTGTATACTTCATCGACAATTAAAAAGAGATTCTGGTCCTTAACCAGCTTAGCTAATCTCTCTAGTGATTCTTTCGAATACAACTTGCCTGTGGGATTACTGGGATTACAAAGAAATATAGCTCGCGTCTTAGGAGAAATAGCATCATAGAAAGCCTCAGTAGATGGCAGCTCAAACTCTCTCTCAAATGATGAACTGACAGGCACAATATGAATACCACTCATCTGTGTGTAGCCCAAATAATTAGCATAGAATGGCTCTGGAATGATGATCTCATCTCCCGGATCAAAGCAGCTGAATAAAGAAAACTGAATCGCCTCTGATGCTCCTGTCGTCACTAATATGCTTTCATAGCCAATGTCAATATTGAATTTCTCATAGTAAGTCGCCACTCTCTTTCTGAGAGACACTATCCCTTCAGAAGATCCATATGGGATTACATCGTCGGCAATACTCCTCACTTTCTGAAGTGCCTTCGGTGGCGTCTTGATATCAGGCTGACCAATATTTAAGTGTAGTATTTCCTTTCCAGCTGTTATAGCTTCACGAGCGTATGGTATCAGGCTTCTGATAGGTGACTGTGCTAATTCTACCCCTCTATTCGAGCTTTTCATATATATCTTAAGTTGCAAAGGCGCAAAGATTTGATATTTAGACCATTCTGGCAAACAAAACCAGCATTTTAATAAATCTAAATACCGCCAAAAACGTCACTTTATATCAGCTAAAAATGGAATAGTTTTGGTATTACATTCAGTTAAGATTGGATTATGAGTATTAAGAAAGATACGGCTATCATCATAGCCCACTGTCCTGATCAGAAGGGAATCATTGCGAATATCACTGACTTTCTTTTAGGTAATAATGGTAATATCATCAGGCTGAATCAGCATGTAGATCGTGACATCAAGCAGTTCTTTATCAGAGTCGAGTGGGAGATAGATGGCTTCTCCATACCACAAGAAAAGACAGAGGACTTCTTCAAGACGCTCATCGCAGATAAGTTCAATATGGTCTGGAAGATCAGCTTCAGAGAAGCTAAGCCCAAAGTAGGAATTATGGTTTCTAAGTATGCTCACTGCTTATACGATATACTATCTCGATATGATTCTGGAGAATGGGAGATTGATATTCCGCTTATCATCAGTAATCATGATAAGTTTCGACCTGTCGCAGAAAGACTGAACATACCATATTACCATATACCAAAGAATAAGAGCACCAGAGCTGAGCAAGAGAAAAAAGAAATAGCACTCATGAAAGAACATGATGTAGATGTTATCATCTTAGCGAGATACATGCAGATACTGACTGGCAATATCATTTCTTCCTTCCCGAATCAGATCATCAATATTCATCATAGTTCGCTGCCTGCTTTCGTCGGAGCTGATCCTTATAGTTCTGCTTATAAGCGTGGAGTGAAATTTATGGGCGCGACAGCTCACTATGTCACTGAGGAACTTGATGCTGGTCCAATCATCACACAGGATGTTATCCCAATCTCACATAGAGATAGCATATCAGATATGAAGCGAAAGGGCAAGGACATTGAAAAGATTGTTCTAGCTGATGCCATATGGGCGCACATGAATCATAGAGTGTTGATTCATAATAATAAGACTGTTGTCTTTTAGATAGATTGACCAGAATTACTTGAGCTTAGACAATTTATTAAAGTGTATATGATATTAAATGAGAAGCGAAAGACGTAAAAATATCTATAGATTTAGCGACTCTGCTCATCGCCAAAAGGGAATAAGATTTTAGGAGTTTGAAAATAGCACAATGTTCTACAATTTCACTCATGTAAAAACCAAATGATATCTTTAGTCCTAAACCGCTATGAAAATCAATTTTAGATTGACTTCTATATAATCAAACTGCCTCCTGATGTTGGTTGATTAGCAATCCAAATTTATAAGCCCATACCGCCAGTTCTGTGGTTCGTCTTACCTTTAATTTTTTACAAAGTTTTAGTCTATGAGAATCGATGGTATGTGGCGAAAGAAATAATCTGGCTGCGATTCTGGACATGGGCAGACCTTGGGCCATCATCGTCAAGACTTCTACTTCACGTGGAGATAATGTATGCAGTAGCTCCTCATGATTTCGACTAATTGAGTGAATTTCTCTATTGACGGATGAGATAATATAATGGAGTACTTCACCCTCGATGTGCTGATCAGCTTTAAGTCTGAGTTCCTTCATCTGTAGGAGTCTTCCTTTTATCAGTATGCTGTAGTATTTGGAATCTTCATCTTTTGAATATTCAGATTTACCAAATGGATGTCCTACTAAGCTGGAATTATCCAGTCGATTAAAGACGACAATGTCTTTGCAGTCTATTGATCTAATTTTAAAATCATCACGAAGCCATTTCTTTTGTTGACCAGAAACATCAGTACAAAAATGGGAAATAAGATCATCACGGTGCTGATAATCAAAAACGGAACTAAGGGAAGAGGTTCTTTTCAAAACAAAAGTTTTTAGCAGTTAAAAATTGTTTTACATAATGAATTTGAATTTTCTAAAGTGGGTAAAAGAATTTGACTTTTTATACTGACGCAATTTATACCTTTACAAGCTCAAAATAATCCCACTAAAGGGGGATTTTTTAACTACGGCACTCATATTTTCTCAAATATCACTTCACATCTTACGGTAAGAGCTGTGCTTATTGTCCTAAGCGTCTTTATAATTTAAAGATAAGTATAATTACCCATAAAAAATACCCCAAAATTAGGGGTATCAATTTGAAAAATTGGCTTATAAATAAATCACATTAGTCATTATGCCATACCTACGGCTATGTTATCATCTCGATCTAATAAACCTAATTTGTATGCCCATACGGCTAATTGGGTAGTTCTTCGGACTTGTAATTTTCTGCAAAGGTTTAATCTATGAGAATCAATCGTATACGGAGATAAAAATAGCATCTTAGCTATCTTAGACATGGAATTACCCAGAGCCATTAGTGTCAGTACCTCAATCTCACGATCTGATAATTTGCCTAATACTTTTTCATCATCTCTACTAATGGCTTTTACTCTCTCTTGCATACTCGATATAATGTAGTGGACCTCTATAACTTCAGAGTTCTTTTCATTTTTTATTTTTACCTCTTCCATTTGGAAGAGTCTATTCTGAATTAAAACTGTGAATTGTTCGTATTCTTGTTCTTCTTCTTGATCTACATAACCAAAAGGTAGACCTGATAAATTAGAGTTAGCCACACGACTGAAGACTATAAAATCATCTGGGTCTAATTCCTTAATATTTAAATCATCTACTATCCATTCCCGTTCTGCTTTGATTTCAGATGCTATAAAATGAGATATACTTAAATTATAGTTTTCTTCAGAAATATTTGAAAGGTTGGAGTTGAGATTTTGCATTATCTTGGACTTTAGCACTAAATATGAGATGATGTATTAATTGCAATACATATCTTCTTGAAAAAAATACAAAGTGTCATGGAATATAAATATCAAAAGTTCAAGAACATAGCATGTAAATACATAGCTATGCTCGGAAGAACTTTTTCAGATATTTATAGATATCTGATTGGAAGTCATTTATACTCTCTGCGTCCTACTTGCAAGATAAGACATAAATCTATATAGATCTACCCCATTTATTAGGGGTATACCATATGTAATTGAGATTAAGATATTAATATGAGAGCATATTCATTGAGATGGAGGCATGATTGAAGGATCTCTATGAGTGGTGCGAATAGCCTCAGCCGAGAGAATCGGAATCAGCTCAAGCACTGTAGGTAAAGTAAAAATTATATGACAAGCTTACTACTTGTATAGAGAGGTATGTTTAAATAAAAAGTCAATTCTTAGTGCGTTTAGCATACATGACTTATTTAAGAATCCCTATTCGTTGGGCTAAGCTTGCTAACTGTGAAGTAGAGCTACAATTAAACTTCTTGTAAAGTGCCTGTTTGTGGTCTTCAATTGTATATATCGAAAGATTAAGGATAGCAGCAATCTCTTTCCTTCCCTTACAATTTCCAAATAGTATCAACACTTCCTTTTGGCGATCTGTCAGTGAATCAATACTTGGTTGATATAACTTGTAATTGATATAATTAGTAAAGTCATCAATTGTATTCGCCGAATTATGCAAATCTGAGACTTGCATTATGACACAGGCTATTTTTTCAGGATTCTTGTCCTGCCCAATCTGCAGGACGGATGTAGAGTAGAAAACCCAACGATCTTCTTCTGAACTTATAAACTTATGTAAACCTGATATAGTCGTCTTACGATTCAGGTGAAATCGTGCAATCACACCAGTGACTAATTCTACTAAATCAAGATTATCTAATAATAAGCTACTCAAGTCTTTAGCATTATTAATCAAATCAATTAGTGTAGGACTAAATAATTCAAGCAAGCTGTCGTGGCTATTATGCCACTCTACTTTTAAGGGATTTACATTTAATAAAAATATAGACGCACCAATGCCTTCGATTATTTTTTCAACCGATTCTTCTGCATTTCTTCGACCTTCAGGAATATCCATAAGCAATAATTCAGAAGTATTAAGAGTGTACTATTGCTAAAATAAAATAATTCTATTGCTTATAGAAAAATATCGTGCCCAATCTGTATAGTAATCAAGCATTTACTATAAGGGCGAGCAAAGTCAGCGAACCATTTTCGATCTTGTAGCTAAAATTTATGGGCAAAATAAAATGGGCTGTACACCCTTAATTCAGCTTAAAAATCTAACTCTATGGTATCTCCTGGAGACAGACTGTCTCCCTTTGACTTTTTAGAAGCTGATTTCTTAGTTCCAGACTTAGCTTTTGTTGATTTATCTCCAATGCTTGTATTAGAAGGTGTATTGGCTTCTTTAACTGACAGTACTTTATATTCCACTATTTTATTGCCAAGAGCTTTCCAGCCTTTCACATCTATAAATGATTCAAATGATAATTTTTCTTCCTTCTTACTCCCACCTGACTTATAGGTAAAAGAAACCTTAGGCGATTTATCTGTCGTCGCATAATATAATTTTGATCCTCTGGCTTCTGATATAAATTTGAATCGCTGATTACTCTTTCCCGTTTCTATCTGAAAGCGCTTCACCATCGTCCATCCTTTATCACCCTCATGATACAAGGCACTGACCACCTCATCACCAGTGAACTTAGATACATGAACCATCTGCTCTCCATCAAACTTTACATCCTCGACTGCGTCTTTCACTTCATAAGTACCATCCTTATAAAGTGCTACTATTTGTTGACCTGTATCAAACTTACCCAAAAATTTTCCTCGTTCTTCTTTATTGACTCTCCCACTGGCTTCATCTATCCAGAGCTTCACTGCTCCGAGTGATGACTTACCCACTGAGACTTGAGTTACCTTTTTGATAGGGTACTTCGTCAATATGTTTCCTCCAGATCCTCTTCCCTTGATAGCTAAATCTTCAAAATCAAAATCAAAAACCTTCTTCTTGGCACCACAGCCAGGTGATAACTGAATATTGATAACTTCAGACTCACCATTAGGATTAGCAGAGAAGTAAGCGACTCTTGAGCCCTTATTTCCTTTAGTTAAGTCATATGCTTTATCTCTAGTGATAGATGTTATGTTGAATCTTTTGGTCATCGCCTTGCCTGTCTTACCATCTATATAGACCATATTATAAGTCGTACGATCATCGCCCTTTTTCCAAACTGCTACATGTAGAATATTCTTCCCCATAAACGTCTTATCTGCCATTCTAGTCACCATAAAAGTACCATCCCTCATGAAGGCGATCACATCTGCTATATCAGAACAGTCAGCGATAAACTCATCTTTCTTTAATCCTGATCCGATGAATCCCTCCTTTCGATTTACATATAGTTTAGAATTAATGGCAACGACTTTCTGAGCTTTGATGGTCTCAAAACTGGTGATCTCTGTTCTTCTCTCTCTACCCTTCCCATACTTCGCTAATAGATTCTCAAAGTAAGCGACAGCGAATTCCGTCAGATGGGCTAAATCATGTTTCACTTGCTTCAGGTCTTCCTGGATCTGTGCGATCCTTTCTTCCGCCTTGAATTTATTATACTTAGATATTCTTTTAATTCTGATTTCAGTGAGTCGGGTGATATCTTCTACAGTGATATCGCGCATGAGCCGGATTCGCTTATCAGATTTTTTAGCTTTGTCGGACGGTGTACTGACATACTTCTTTAATCCTACATCTATTGCTTCGATGACTGCCTCCCACGATTCGCATTCTTCTATGTCTCTGTATATTCTCTCTTCGATGAATATTTTTTCCAGCGAAGCTAGGTGCCATTTCTCTTCAAGCTCATTACGCTTGATTTCCAGTTCCTGCCTGAGCAGATCCTTAGTTCTAAATGTAGAGATTTTCAATAATTCAGGAACAGAGAGAAATTCTGGTTTCTCATCGACTATTACACAGGCATTAGGCGATATGGATACTTCACAATTAGTGAATGCGTAAAGCGCATCTATGGTGACTTCTGGAGATATCCCTGGGGCAAGATCTATGAGTATTTCTACTTCTTTTGCGGTATTATCTATGACCTTTTTGATCTTGATTTTTCCTTTATCATTAGCTTTGACGATACTATCTATGAGTGATGTCGTCGTGACTCCGTAAGGAATTTCTTTTATGGCAATTGTATTTTTATCTACTTGTTCTATTCTAGCTCTTACTTTGATTTTTCCGCCTCGCTTTCCTCCTTTATACTCAGTGACATCGACCATTCCTCCAGTCTGAAAGTCTGGATATAGTGTCACCTTTTTATCTTTAAGCAACTTAATAGAGGCTTTGATAAGCTCTATAAAGTTATGCGGCATTATCTTAGTAGATAGCCCGACTGCTATACCTTCTACCCCTTGCGCTAGTAGTAGAGGGAACTTCATAGGCAGCGTGATAGGCTCCTTCTTTCGACCGTCATAGGATACTTGCCACTCGGTCGTCTGCGCATTGAATGCTACTTCGAGAGCAAACTTCGTAAGTCTGGCTTCTATATATCTGGGAGCAGCTGCAGAGTCTCCTGTCCTGGCATCACCCCAGTTACCCTGAGTATCTATGAGCAGATCCTTCTGCCCTAGTTTGACCAGCGCATCACCTATTGCAGCATCTCCATGCGGATGAAACTGCATGGTCTGACCTATAATATTAGCCACTTTATGAAATCTGCCGTCATCTACATTTTTCAGTGCATGTAGAATCCTTCTCTGTACTGGCTTCAGGCCATCATTAATGTGTGGAATCGCTCTTTCTAAGATCACATAGGAGGCATAGTCTAAAAAGTAATCCTCATACATACCTGATATGGGAATTATCTTTTCATCTGATTTTTGGTTGCCTTTCATAGGAGTTTCATTATCTGTCTGCCGCTTCATATAGAAAAATTAAACTATACATTTACACCTGAATATTAGGCAAATATATAAATTATTCGTGCTTTAAACCGAAGAGAAATTGGTTAGAGATCTTTTAATCCAGCTAATCTATTTCTTTCGGTTATTATACTCAATCTTTTTTATACTAATAGCTATCGGTATAAAATAGCAACGGTATATATGAAAGACAGGAAATGTCTAATTATATGATAGACTATAGTTGATTAAATTTTTTGGCTCTTTCCAGATCTCGCTTTGCATCTTTTTCTTTGATCTGATGACTCTTATCGAATGACTTCTTACCCGTCGCTGTGAATATCTCTAATTTGAATAAGTTTCTTTCTGATAAGAATACCTTGTATGGGACTATGGTAAAGCCCTTTTCTTTCGCTTTTGCATTAATCTTTTTCAGTTCTGACTTCTTCAGAAGAAGCTTTCTGTCTCTTCTCGTCTCATGGTTCGCTATATTGCCATATTTATATTCTCCGATGTACATACTCTTGATATATAGCTCATCTTTGATAAATAGGCAGTATGCATCATTAAGATTAGCATCCCCATTTCTCAGTGATTTCACTTCGGTGCCAGTAAGCATGATGCCTGCTTCATAGCCTCTGACGAATTGATATTCAAATTTTGCTTTTCTATTGACGATCTGTTTCACCTAACAAAGTTAATTATTAATCCAGTTCTTTACTTTAGATCTTAAATGTCATCTTGAGAAAATGTCATATAGAGAATATGAAATTCTACTTTGGAGGATGAATTTTTCATATCACGCACTAAGATCTGCTAATTTAAAATTTCAAAATACACTATCAAATGAATTTAGTCAAGGAAGCCATCGCAAAGATAGATCAGCAGAATCAAAAGGATCCCCATACTGTCATCTACAAGAATCAAACTTGGAGCAAAGAATACTTAAATTCAGTCTGGATGACCGAACAATTATTTCAATATATAGCTGCACCATCTGCAGCACTGCAGATAGCCTGCAGAGCCCACCACATCAGAAGATGGGAGATCCAAAGGTCTGAATATCCATCTGGCAAAGCTGGCTATTATCAGTGGAGAACAAGCCTTTATGCACACCACAGCTCCAAGACTAAGAATATTTTATTAGAGTGTGAGGCGAATCCGATCCTTATTACTCAAATCTGTAGCATCATCGAGAAGAAGAATTTAAGGAAGGATCATGAGACTCAGATACTAGAAGATGTGATCTGTCATGTGTTCTTACTGTACTATGCAGAAGCTTTCAGCAAGAAGCATCCTGAAGCTAAAGTGATTGATATTTTAGAAAAAACCTGGAAAAAACTTTCTGATGCTGGAAAGGCACATGTAGAATCATTGGAGCTGAGTAAAGAAGTCGTCTTGCTTATATCAAAGTCTAATATAGCATAAAACCAAAATGCCTAGAAATAGAAAAAGCTGACACAACTTCTTGCATCAGCTTTATCATATGCATGAAAAAACTATCTATCTTTTTGAAATTCCCGTTTTTCAAGGAATGTACTCTTAAGACGCAGATTAAATAGAAAAGTCATTAATCTACAACTACAGGACGCTCTTATTTTCAATTATCCTCACGTTTTCTGTAAATTTTAACTAAAAATCTTATGGTTGTTTAGCAAGTTTTATTGGTTTAAAAGCTTTTCACCTTTGATTCTTGCTTCTTTTGACTGTTCAGATAAGCTACATATCTATTGTATTGATCCATTGACATATAGTTATTCATACTTTCGAGGAACCCTGTTTCTCTCTCTTGAAGAATAGATGTGGCTTTAGATGTATTAGAATTAGCTCTTATGATATCCTTCCTATCATCTAAATATTCTTGGTAAGCTTCTTTAAATTCTTCAGATTGTGGGGAGACCATACCTAAGTACTCCGTTAACTCGTCTATAGATGTTATTTTTTGGTCTATAGATCTAGAGATGCCATCTTTCTTGATCTCCTCTTCAGAAGCTCTATCGTTCTCTAATTGCAAATTATCATCTTGCTTGAGTGTAGCACAAGACATGACTGTACTAAATAGCCCCAAAAGAAATAAAATACTGAATTGTTTTATCATAAGATGTATCATAAAATAAAATTACGACAATTCGAGCTTTGAAAAAACTCTCTTCTCATTAGTGTGCTTTATATTTATGGTCCGTCCACATGATCCAAGACCATTCAATTAAAGAAATGGTTTAACAAATGACTTGTATATAGTAGCAAACCGATGTTAAACCGATTCTACATATTAAAGCTAAATTTTTATCGTGAATCAATTAGAATCAAATAAGATCACTAAGCTTCTGGTAGCGAATCGAGGCGAAATAGCCATTCGTGTATTCAGAGCTGCATCTGAAATCAATATCAAGACTGTAGCGATATACACTTTCGAAGACAGGTATTCGCTACATAGGTATAAGGCTGACCAAGCATATCAGGTAGGGCCTAATGATGAGGCCTTAAAGCCATACCTCGATATCGAGACCATTATAAAAGTGGCAAAAGAGAATGGAGTGGATGCTATCCATCCTGGATATGGATTCTTATCAGAGAATGCAGGATTCGCTGAAGCGTGTATAGAAGCTGGTATCATATGGATCGGACCTAAGCCAGAGGTCATGAGAGCTCTCGGTGACAAGGTCAGTGCTAAGCGAGTGGCGCAAGCCGCTGGAGTACCTATCGTAGAAGCCAGTCCGGGTAATATCTCTGATGTTGCAGAATTAAAATCTGAAGCTAGAAGAATTGGCTATCCAGTCATGGTAAAAGCTGCTTATGGTGGCGGAGGTCGTGGCATGAGAGTCGTCAGGTCCGAAGAAGAAATAGAAAGTGCATATCATGAAGCATCAGGCGAAGCGAAGACCGCATTTGGAAATGGCAGTGTCTTTATCGAGAAATATATTGAAAATCCTAAGCACATAGAAGTACAGCTCTTAGGAGATAATCATGGTAACTTAGTCCACCTCTTCGAGAGAGACTGCTCGGTACAGCGACGATTCCAGAAAGTGGTAGAAATCGCTCCTGCGACAACCCTCGATAGAGATACGGCTAACCTGCTTCATCAATATGCTGTGGCTATCGGTAATGAGCTCGGCTATCAGAATGCAGGTACTGTAGAATTCTTAGTAGACAGCGATGATCAGACATACTTTATAGAAGTTAATACTAGAATTCAAGTCGAGCACACGATCACAGAAGTCATCACAGGTGTAGATATTGTCAGAAGTCAGATATTAATAGCAGCGGGACTTCCACTGACTCATGAGAGCTTAGACCTAGTACAAGAAAAACTTAATTATCGAGGCGTAGCCATACAATGTAGAATTACGACCGAGGATCCATCTGAAAACTTTAAGCCAGACTATGGAAGACTGGTCGCATATAGAAGTGCCTCGGGATTCGGTATCAGACTAGATGCGGGCAATGCTTATGCTGGGGCGAATATATCTCCATTCTTCGATAGCATGCTCGTGAAGATCACAGCATGGGGTAATGATCTAACAGATTCTGCTGATAGACTGCACAGGGCTCTTAGAGAATTCCGAATCAGAGGCGTAAAATCTAACATTCCGTTCTTACTCAATCTTCTAAAGAATGATGAATTTCGTACGGGAGAGACCACAGTACATTTTATATCAAAGCACCCAGAATTATTAAAACCACCAGGATGGAAAGATAGAGGGACTAAGCTGATCAGATACGTCTCCAATGTCATCGTAAATGGTAATCCTCAAATCAAAGAAATAGACCCTAAAAAATCTTACGTTAAGTCAGAAGTACCAGACAGCGAAGGATTAGAATTTCAGGATGGCACCAAGCAGATTCTTAATTCATTGGGTGCTGATGGATTTAGCGACTGGCTGAAAGCACAGAAAGAAGTCCACTTTACTGATACCACTTTTAGAGATGCCCATCAGTCACTACTCGCCACGAGAGTCAGGACGATGGACTTAATACGAGTCGCTGAATCCTTTGCTAAGCATCATGGTCATCATCTATTTTCAATGGAAGTATGGGGTGGAGCTACCTTTGACGTAGCGATGAGATTTCTATCTGAATGCCCTTGGGAAAGACTTGCCCTCATCAGAGAAAGAGTGCCTAATACACTTCTTCAAATGCTTCTCAGAGGATCTAATGGAGTCGGCTATAAAGCTTATCCAGATAATCTCATTGAAGAATTCATAGAGCACAGCTGGAAAACGGGGATCGATGTATTCAGAATATTCGACTCGCTTAACTGGATAGAAGCGATGAAGGTTAGCATCAAGGCTGTCCGAGAAAGGACAGGCGGACTCGCTGAAGTATGCATCTGCTATACTGGAGATGTGACTAATCCGCATTCTAAATTTAATATCGATTACTACTTAGACTTAGCAAAGCAAATAGAAGATGAAGGTGCACACATCATCGCCATTAAAGATATGGCAGGTCTGCTTAAGCCTATGGCAGCAGAATACCTGATAGGAGAACTAAAGTCAAATATAAATTTACCAATCCACCTCCACACGCATGATACTTCATCTATTCAGAGTGCGACTTACCTCAAAGCGATAGATGCTGGTGTCGACGTCATAGATTGTGCTATAAGCTCCTTATCTGGACTCACGTCACAGCCCAGCCTTAACTCTGTCGCTTCTATGCTGCAAGGACACGAAAGAGAGAACCCGATCGTAGTGAATAGCCTTAATAAATTCTCTGATTACTGGGAGACGGCAAGATCCTATTACTATCCATTCGAGACTGAACTGAAGGCTGGGACTGCAGAAGTCTATGATCATGAGATTCCAGGTGGCCAATATTCTAATCTGAAACCTCAAGCGGCAGGTTTAGGCCTGGCAGATAAATTCGAAACGGTTAAGAAAAATTACGAAGCAATAAATAGAGATATTTTAGGTGGCATGGTGAAAGTGACGCCTTCTTCTAAAGTGGTGGGTGATATGGCCATGTTTATGACAGCAAATAATCTGACTGTAGAGGACATCAGAGTAAAAGGTAAAAGTCTATCTTTTCCTGACTCTATGGTATCTCTTATGAAAGGTGAGCTGGGGCAGCGTGCGGAAGGCTGGCCAAGCTGGTTTCAGGATATGGTGCTGAAAGATACGCCCCCATTTACTGATCGACCTAATGCACATTTAGATCCTATTAATTTTGATGTAGAATTCCAAAAATTTGGGAAAGACTTCCCTGATCAAAAAGATAATTATTTACAGTTCCTAAGTTATAAGTTATACCCTAAGGTGTATGAAGACTTTTATGATCATTTACAGTTATATGGGGATGTGAGTAAACTGCCGACACCTACATTCTTCTATGGCCTGAAAGAGAATCATGAGATCAGGGTCGATATCGCGCCAGGTAAAAAGATATTAATAGAATACTTAAATACGAATGCGGCTAATGATGCTGGTGAAAGGCTCGTCATATTCAATCTAAATGGTGGCATCAGAACTGTTGTCGTCAAAGATCAGAAGGTCAAAACACTTAAAGCCGCACATCAAAAGGCTAAGACTGAAGAAGAAATTGGCTCACCCCTGCAGGGCAGCCTTTCTAAAGTACTGGTCAAAGAAGGTGCTGAAGTAAAACTTAATGATCCGCTCTTCATCATAGAAGCTATGAAGATGGAGAGTACCATCACTGCCCCTTTTACTGGAGTCGTGAAGAAAATTCATCTATCTAATAAGACACTTGTGGAACAAGACGATCTGGTATTAGAATTGGAGAAAGTCTAATCATCTATAAATCAGGCGATCTGAGAATTTATTGATTCGGGAATTGTAGAATGTCAACTGTTACCTAATGATCATTTCACTATAAATCAGTTAGTCTATCTATAGCTCGATATTGATCACACTTACTGATAGAACAATTTTTATTGGTTACGGCGGTCAGAGACTACTAAACTAGCTAAAGGCTCATATAATTGGTTAGAAATTATTTATAAAACTTCCTTATTAACTCAACCCAAACTATTCCACTGCAATATTTATAAACCAATGAAAAAAGGGTCGTTTTTAAAATTGAGTTGTCATGATTTTATCCAAAAATCCCGCCAACTGAGCCTTTCTCTCTGCAAATTTACCCAGTACTGTGCACTGGGCTACCGAAATATTACACCTACGGCGTAATTATGTTTACTTCTGAATATGCCTATGTATGAAGATCAATCTATGTATCTAACTCTATAGCAAGCAGTAATATATCATAACTCTAAATCACCTTCAGATAGTCAGAGAAATGAATCGTCCAAAAAGTCATCATAAACAGCAAGTGTGGATGCATAAGTCCAATGCTCAAGTATTCTTTCTTTATGAATCGCATTTAGCTTTGCCTTTTCTTGATTGGGTATCGGAGAGGCGAGTTGATTCTTTTGTCGAGAAGCGACATTAGTTCTGATCTTTTCTAATTGGGGTTCAGAGAAATCCATGGGTACGAATTCAGTATTATATCGGTCATTGACCCTACGTATCACATCTCCTATCTGCGTGGTGACCTCAGAGAAAGGTGCGATGACAACTTGCGATTTATATCCCTTAAGCTTCTTATAAAAGGATCGATACGCATATAAGGCGACTCCAACAGACAGCTTATCATCCCATGTCAATAATGATGCGACAGCATCTTCTGGCCTTCGGATCAATACGATGACAGGGACTTTAAGATGTATCGCCCTGATCACTTGGACAGCGGAGTGCATGTGATGTGCTAAGGCTACATCCTTATTCTTACGTCTGAATAAGATGACGAAAAATGAATTTCCAGATCGCTGAAATCCTTCTATACACAAGTCACTACTCTCCCTGATGATCTTCTTCTGATTGTGCTCTCGCTTATAATTATAACTAAAGAGCAGCTTAGAATTACCAATAAAAGTCCCCAGAAAAAATCTAAGATTTTTCTCAAGTGGACTCATTATGCAATGGCGGATTGTAGATCAGCGATCAGATCATCAGCATCTTCCACTCCCACACTGAGCCTGATCAGACTATCAGTCAGTCCTACCTTCAGTCTCTCTTCTTTCGGTATAGATGCATGAGTCATAGAAGCTGGGTGTCCGATTAATGATTCTACTCCACCTAAAGATTCAGCCAATGCGAAAAGATGTGTTGCACTGAGAATTTTTTCTGCCGCTTCATAGCTATTATCATGAAGATCGAATGAGACCATCCCGCCAAAATCTTTCATCTGCTTAGCTGCAATATTATGACCCTTATGATCTTCGAATCCAGGGTAGTATACTTTAGACACTTTGGGATTCCCTCGCAGATATTCAGCTATTTTGCGCGCATTCTCACATGATCTCTGCACCCTCAAATGGAGAGTCTTAATACCCCGTAGAATTAAAAAACAATCCATGGGAGCAGGTACAGCTCCTGCTGCATTCTGTAAAAATTTTAATTCATCAGCAATCGCCTGATCATTAGTCATCACACATCCATGTATGACATCAGAATGCCCACCTATATATTTAGTCGCTGAGTGAAGGACCATATCTGCACCAAGATCTAATGGATTCTGCAAATAAGGAGATGCAAATGTATTATCTACGCAAGTGGTGATTTTCTTAGCTCGAGCTACACTGGTTATTGCTTCGATATCGATGATCTGAAGCATAGGATTCGTAGGTGTCTCGATCCAGATGAGCTTGGTATTTTCATTAATATGTGCAGCTACTTCATCGGCATCAGACATATCTATGAAGTGAGATTTCAATCCGAACTTCTCGTAAATCTGTACCATCAGTCTATAAGAACCTCCGTAAAGATCATTAGTAGATATGATCTCATCTCCTGGCTTGAGCATTTTTAAGATATTGTCCATTGCTGCCAGCCCACTGGCAAAACAGATCGCTTCTTTTGCATTTTCTAATGCTGCGAGATTAGCCTGTAGAGCATTTCGAGTTGGATTCTGGGTCCTCGCATATTCATATCCTTTATGCACGCCTGGAGAGTCTTGCACATAGGTAGAAGTCTGAAAAATAGGAGTCATTATAGCTCCTGAAGAGGGATCTGGCTCTATGCCAGCATGTATCACTTTAGTACCGAATTTCATCTATTACATCTTGGTTAATAATAAGATGTAAAAGTAACTAAATCTACATTGGGTATCAGATCTGATTTAGCCCTTCCTTTTTAAAGCCTTTTTAGCTGAGGCAATGATATGATCTATGCTCAGTCCATATTTAGTCAGTAGCTGGTCTGGCTTTCCACTTTCTCCGAAAGAATCATTTACAGCTACATATTCAAGAGGTGCTGGACAGTGCTGGCTGATCACTTGAGCTACACTATCACCTAGTCCACCATTCTTCTGGTGCTCTTCAGCAGTCACGACACATCCCGTCTTAGAGACAGATTCTATGATCGCTTCCGTATCTAATGGTTTGATCGTATGAATATTATATAGATCTACAGATATCCCCTCATTCATTAATGCTTTACTGGCCTCTATGGCAAACCACATCAAGTGTCCAATAGCAAAGATGCTGACATCACTACCTTCATTAAACTGTATCGCCTTACCTATCTTAAAACTACCTTCTGCAGTAAATACTGGCCAGCTCGGTCTTCCAAATCTAAGGTATACTGGACCATCGTGGTCAGCTATAGCGATAGCAGCTTCTTTAGTCTGCTGCGCATCACAGGGATTAATGACAGTAAATCCTGGTAGCATCTTCATCATACCTAAATCTTCTAGAATCTGATGCGTGGCACCATCTTCTCCAAGCGTAAGTCCTGCATGAGAAGCACATATTTTCACATTTTTATGAGAATAGGCGATCGACTGTCTGATCTGATCATACACCCTTCCTGTTGCAAAATTAGCAAAAGTACAAGCGTATGGTATCTTGCCACTCAGTGCAAGACCAGAAGCCATACCCATCATATTTGCTTCTGCAATACCGACCTGAATGAATCTTTCTGGACTATCCTTTATAAATGCTTGCATCTTTAGTGAGCCTACTAAGTCTGCACATAGACCTATGACGTCAGGATTTTGCTGACCTACTATCTGAAGTCCTTCACCAAATCCATCTCTGGTGGCTTTTTTCTGATCTGGAACAAAGGTTTTTATATCTATCATCTTATTTTGTCTTTAGTTGTTATTCTCTTTTTAATAATCGCCTTTCGTTTCTTCTAGTTGGGATAGAGCATCCGCTAACTGCTCATCATTAGGTGCTTTGCCATGCCATGCATGAGTCCCCATCATGAAGTCCACTCCGTAGCCCATTTCTGTTTTCATAAGGATACATATCGGCTTCCCTTGTCCAGTCATAGCTTTTGCTTCAGCCATGACTTTTATGATATCTCCCATATCATTCCCTTCCATGTGGAACACTTCCCATCCAAACGTTTTCCACTTACCTTCGAGATCACCTAATGAGAGTACCTCATCATTAGGGCCATCTATCTGCTGTCCATTCCAGTCTACTGTGACGATTAGATTATCTACCTTATTGTGTGGTGCAAAAAGTGCTGCCTCCCATATCTGTCCTTCCTGCAGTTCTCCATCACCTGTCAGTACATAAACTAGGCGATCATCACCATTCATCTTCTTAGCTAGTGCAGCTCCTATTGCTACTGATATACCCTGACCTAATGATCCTGAGGCCACTCTTATTCCTGGCAAACCTTCATGAGTGGTAGGGTGTCCTTGTAATCTCGAGTTTAGTTGGCGGAAAGTAGATAGTTCTGCGACAGGAAAATAATTAGCCCTAGCCAGTACGCTATACCATACAGGTGATATGTGTCCATTAGAGAGGAAGAACATATCTTCATTTTCTCCCTTCATATTAAATGAAGTATCATGCTTCATGATCTCGAAGTATAATGCAACTAAGAAGTCTGTACATCCTAGAGATCCACCAGGGTGACCACTCTGACAAGCATGAGTCTGCCTTAAAATATCTCGCCTTACTTGAGAAGCGATAGCTTTTAAATTAGCGATATCAGCCATATAATATTTAATTGATTGTGCTGTATCCACATGGGATACGTTATTTAATTCTTGGTAGGATTGTAAAAATAAAAAAAGAGGTTGACAAACAGCCAACCTCTTCATTTAAATCGTAATAATAATTGAATTATTATTTCTTCTTATTGTTGACAGCTTCATCTAAGCCTTTACCCGTTTTGAACTTCACTACGTTTTTAGCTTTTATTTTGATAGTCTCACCCGTTGCTGGGTTTCTTCCATCTCTAGCTGCTCTACGGTTAATAGAAAAAGTACCGAAGCCTGGCATAGTTAATTTCTCACCGCTTTTAAGGCATGATTCTATGCTGCCAAAAACTGTATTAACGGCTTCAGTGGCTTGTGCCTTTGTTAACTCACCAGATGTTGCTACTGATTCGATTAAATCGCCTTTTGTCATAATATTTAAATTTATTTAATTTATAAACTAATAGTATTCAGGGCAAAAGTATATTATAAAGAAAAGGTATTCAAAGATTTTGTTGTCATATTCCAGTCTTTGAAGCAAAAAAAAGCGTGGATCATGCTTTTTAGGCATAAAATGACTTTTTTTAAGTTATGAAAAGCTCGCATTTACTGAAAAAATGGACTTTTGCTGTCCTGATTTCATTAGCTCTGGCCACAATATCTACTACTTTCAGCTCTTGTAAGGCAGGATATGGCTGTCCTGTGAGCCAAAAATATCAGGTCAAAACCAATAAAAAAGGGGAGCTATCTACTAAAAGAGGTAAGTCCAGACTCATGAGTAAGAAGAGAAAAAAGAGATCTAAATACTGATTTAAAGATATAAGCTGATTAGTATTTTTCGTAGTGTTCCCTCAGTCTCTCGCCTATGGTATTGAATGAAAGCACCAATAAGAATATGCAGATCCCAGGAAAAACTGCCAGCCACCATGCTCTATAGTTAGTCCTTGCAGATCCCATCAGACTACCCCAAGTGACATTATCTGGGCTGATCCCAATGCCTAAAAATGACAAAGTAGCCTCCACCACGATAGCTCCAGAAATACCAAATGACACTAAAACAAATAGTGGTGCGATGGCATTAGGTAGTGCATGCTTGCATATAATATGTAGCTGTGAGAGTCCTCCAATCTTAGCAGCCTTGATATAATTCATCTCTCTGACTTTTAGTAGTTCGGCTCTGACCAGCCTTGAGATAGGCGGCCAGCTTAAAATTCCTATTGTGAATATAAGAGTCCAGACATCGGGATTAGTCACAAGAGCTAAAATCGAAAGAAGGATAAATAGGACGGGGACTGCCTTCCATAGCTCATGAAGCCGCTGTACGATTAAGTCCATAGGAAGGCTAATCAAGGTGCGCTTTATATATCCTGATGAACTTAGCATCTCACTGGCCTTTATGCACAAGGCCCAATAAGATAATATACTACCAATAGCCCCGACAAGAAAAGCAGTAGAGGCGTTCAATCCAGAGTAACGGATATAAAACAACATAATAACAAGCATAAATATCCATGCTGCCAGCATAATCCAACTGACACGTATACCCTTATCTCCATAATATCCAGATAACGTCCCTAGCGTAATACCTATCAGCAATGCAAATAAAATGGAAAGAACACCTATCAGCAATGCCCATCTACTACCTGATACGATGCCAGCAGCGACATCTCTTCCTATATGATCTGTGCCCAGTAGATGATAGTTCTTATTCTTCTTATCTGAAATGGCTGGCGACTGGTAAGGACTGACTTTAGATCCGATAGAAGATGATTTATATCTTATGATTGGCTGCATGCTCCATTCATAAGATTTACTATCTGCTCCAGAAAAGATCGGCATGGTTATTCCATCTGCTGATTTTGCTATGATCGGTCTATCATTAGCGATGAGATCTGCAAATAAGGCCATTAAAATGAAGCCACCAATAACACATAATGATAAGACACCTGACTTAGTCCTTGTTATGATCTTGAATGCGGATTTCATGATAGGTCATATTTGATTCGAGGATCTATTTTCCTATATGCTATATCGCCGATTAAATAAATAATCATTGTCACGAGTGAGATCAAAATTAAGATAGCAGAAATGGTATTCCAATCATCAGTATGGATAGAGCTGAACAGCAGTCTTCCCATACCAGGAATATTAAATAACACTTCGATGACTAATGAACCTGCAATGGCGCTAGGTATCCTCGATATGACTATAGTGAATATAGGCAGTAAAGAATTAGCTAAGACATGCTTTCTCATCGCTTCTCGATGAGATATTCCCTTAGCGACTGCAGTCTTATAGTAAGGCTGATTTTTTTCATTGAGGACTGAGGAGCGCATCTGCCTTCCCACATAGGCTAGTGAATGGATCACCATGCAAAATATGGGAAGTATTAACTTATCTATGTTATACCATATCTGACCTAAAGTCCCTTGTGTCTTACCTGTAAAAAATGTTCCTACAGAAGGAAATATATCTGTCCATGATCCGAAATCATCAGAAGTAAAAAAAACGATGAACATCGTCGCCATCCAAAATAATGGAATTGAAAAAATCATATACAGGATAAGAAAGCCGAAGCGATCAAAAATACCCTGATGGTAAAATGCTGCATAAAATCCAAAGGGAATCGCAATCAGCGTACTCAGTATAACAGCAATAAGCCCAAGACATAAGGACCAGCTCATGGCTTTCCAGATCTTAGTCGTGATCGGTCTACCGTCTATAAGTGATTGGCCAAAATCAAAAGAAATTAACTTTACAAACCAGCGATGAAATTGATTATGAGTCCCATGAAAATTAATACTCGGATAGAAAAAACTGAAACTCTCTTCCTCGTAGAGTCTTCGCTGGGCTTCCACCAGATTTCGATGTGCTACTACTACTTTAGGATATTCAGTTATCGCAGCTTCTACATTTCTATTGATGGATATGAAGCTTGACTTAGATACGACTCTGGAGTAGGCATCTGTTATAGTGTTAAGCTTGAGCGCTTGGACCGTCTGACTGAATGATCTAAGTTGTAGCATATATGACTGAATCAGATGCCAATCACGATATTCCTCTAAAAGAGATTTAGCTAAGTGCCTATCACTCGGGATTGAGATCCGGTGAAGCGTATCAGGATAATAATGAGGCATCATACTGAAATAGAATAAGGCTTCCTGAGTCCCCAGCTCCTGAGAGACAGCGGTATATTCTTTTCTGTAATCGATGCTCTGCTCATCAGAACCTCTAAGTCCTCTGACAATAAGTAAGCTATCTACAGAATCACTCCCTGAGAACTGATATAGGAAAAAGCTCAATATGCAAATGATAAACAAGGTAGGCACCATTAATAAAAGTCTGATAATGACGTACCTGAGCATACTATTGAGCCGCTACTTCTTTAGTAGTGATCGTGGCTCTCTGCAGGAAATAGCCAGGTCTCTTCACACTGAATTCTGGATCTAACTCCTTACGAGCTGCCAGCTTAGTCAGAGCTGAGTATAAAAATATGGCTGGCTGGTCTTCGTACATCTCATTCTGGATCGTCATGTATAATTCTTTTCTTTTTGCAGGATCTCCCTCCGATTCCAGCATTTCTATGGCTTCATCTACTGCTTCATTCATATAGCCTGTGACATTATCTTTACCTAGCGCAGCATTATCAGAGTGCCATCGGTTATAGGGATCATAATCAGTCAGAGATACCTGCAGAGCTAATGGAGTCATGTCATAATCACCTGTATAAATATTTTCTCTTACTATATTCCTGTATTCTTTCTGTATGACATCTATCTCTATCCCTATTGGCTTAGCATTCTCTTTTAGTATGAGAGCTAATCTCTGACCTAGTGGGCTACCTGAAATATGCATTCTGAGTTTCATATCAGTTTTAATACCCAGTATTTGCTTATCTAATATGCCATCATCATCGCTATCCTTCCAGCCAGAATCAGCCAGTAGACTTAGTGCTGCCTCAGTATCGTATGCTAAAGGAGTTAAACTGGCTGCATAATGATCATCAAAAGGAAGTATCGTCCCAGTAGTCCTTTGACCAAATCCTTCTTCGAAAACTTCTATAAAGTTATCTACATCCATCAGATGTGCCATTGCTTTACGGACATTAGGATCACCTAATATGGGCGACCTATTATTCATAGCTATGTAGAAGAATCTGGAGACCTGAGGTGTGCTGAATTGTAGAATTTCGGCATCCTCTTCTTGCAGCTGCTTAAAGCTGGTGCCACTAGAGACTGTCATCAAGTCTATAGCACCCGACTTTAATTGTGTGATGGCTGTCGTCTCATCTTTTATAAAGTGAAATACTATTTCTCTTGGTATCGCTTGTAAGAAAGTTCTCTCCGGATAGTTATTGCCCCACCAGTTATCCTTTCTGACCAGACTCAAATATTGGTCTGTCTCCCAAGCTTTTAATCTGTATGGTCCTGCACCCTCTAATGCATCTTGCTGAAATAGTGCATTGTTAAATTGCTTTGCAAAATTCTGAAATACTGGTTCTTCGATGACATTCTCCATGGCTACAGTATCTAAATAATCTATAAGCTGGACCATATCCAGGGCATTTTCAGGATCATAAATATGAGCTGGATAAATCTCAAATGACCCAGCAGTTTCTACTGCCAGCGCATTGTCAATTCTAAATATGACAGTAAATTTCTTTTGATTATCAGGGTCTACTTTTACATCGACAATATCTTCTAAAATATTTTTCCAAGACGTAGCATTGACAGCAGGATGCTTAACGGCTTTGAGCGTAAAAATATAATCTCTTGCAGTAATCGGTGTCCCGTCCATCCATACAGCATCTTCTAGTATCTCAAATGTATACTGCACACCACGATCAAATCTGCCAGAGTCTATTTTTTCCTCAACTGGAATCGACTTTGCTAGAATCGGCGATAACTGCAAGGTCACTGGGTCAAACTCCAATAGCTGCAAGAACATGTAAGGAAAGACCTCCCTTGCATGCGCAGACCTGCCTGCAAACATGGGGCTGATCCTCTGAGGATCTTTTTCTAATCTGACATTGATGGTATGATCTTGATTGATGATCTGTGGAGAGTCAGTACGACAAGCCACAAAAGCAATAAACACGGTGAAAATGAGTAACTTATTATACATATCTACAAGATATGAAATAACCAACTCTAATAAAACCCATAACGAAAACAAAAACTAATCTTCCTTGTTTCGAATTCATAAAATCATAAGTTAAAATGAAAACCATATTGATCGCCGGAGGTACAGGACTTATCGGAACGAGGCTCACTGATATTTTAGTAAAGGAAGGACATCAAGTCAAAATATTAACCAGATCACAGAAAAAATCAAAGATTGAGAACATAAGCTATCATCAATGGGATCTTCAGTCCCAAACCGCCGATTCGAAGGCTTTTGATTGTGATGCGATCATCAACCTAACAGGTGCAGGTATAGCCGATAAACGCTGGTCATCTGATCGTAAAAAAATCATCATAGACAGCAGAGTCAATAGTACCAGATTGATCAAAAAAATGGTGAGTATGGTTCAGAATAAACCAATGTATGTAGGTGCCTCAGCTGTCGGCATATATGGTGATGCAGAAGAGGTAATGATGAAAGAATCAGAGACTTCGTCAGATCAAGACTTCATGGTAGAAGTCTGTAAAGTGTGGGAAGATGCTCACGAATCATTATCAACCGTTGTCAAAGATATCTCTATTGTAAGGATCGGGGTCGTACTATCTACTAAAGGAGGTGCTCTGAAGGAAATGCTCAAACCACTAAAACTGGCATGTCAAGGTGTCTATTTCGGAGATGGAAGTATGGTCTATAGCTGGATACACATAGACGATATTTGTTATATCATGAAAGACCTTGTGATAGGAAAACTACCAGCAGGCCTGTACAATGCCGTCGCACCTCAACCATCTACGAATAAGGAGATTATAGAGGCTATGATTGAAGAAAGAGGAAAATTTGCTATAAAGATTCCAGCTCCTGCATTTGTTTTGAAACTAGCCCTTGGGGAAATGTCTTCTACCATCTTGAATAGCACAAGTGTTTCTTCTGAGAGGATAGAAAAGGTAGGATATCGATTTAAATACCCTACCATTAATAAAGCTTTGAGAAACATATTTGACCAATCAGTCTAATATGTAATCAGTATTCAGATATTATCAATAATAGATCAATGGTCAAATACCTCTATTTCTTTCATTTTCTTCACTAAATCAGTGAATTTACCTTTGAATCTGGTTGCTTTTACCATGTGATTATCAATCCAATGATAGTTACCACCTCTTGGCTTGCCCATTAATAGACCATGATATTTAAAATCATGCTCCTTGAGCCATTTTTCAGTGATCGTCCTGTGTTCTTCAGTCCGAGAAGTGAAAAACGTGATGATGTGACCTTCATCATACCACTGATTGAGGACTTCTAATGCATCTGGATA
>ENA-ORXT01001596-ORXT01001596.1-marine-metagenome-genome-assembly--contig:-NODE-1596-length-29876-cov-116.394409_pt1 | contig 29876 bp, 18 predicted proteins | sample MGYA00237868_ERZ511482 | MGnify/ENA metagenome assembly ERZ511482 | reverse complement strand
CCTGCTTATGAGATTACAGAACCAGCTATTTATTATCAAGCAGCATACATTCAGTTACTAAGCAACTTTGCGACTACAAATATTATCAGCAGTACTCAGAATGAAATTGACAATTTCTCTGAATTGTATGTTTATCCTAATCCCAACAATGGAATATTTACCATTTCTGGCAACATAAAAAACCATGTAGTTCAAATTCTAAATATTAATAGTGAGGTATTATATAATTATCATTGTGAAGATTCTGAACTTAACTTGAACTTAAATTCTCTACAAACCGGAGTATATTTTATTAAGACAATTAGCAGAAATAATCAGGCTGTCTACATCCAAAAACTTATGAAGTTGTAATATGAAATTTAAGTTTTTCTATAAAACAACTAGATGAAGTCGAGTAGACGGCCGTGAACAATGAAGTCCATGGTGCGCCTCTCACACTATAACTAGATGAAGTCGATAAACCAGAAGTACTACATGTATATCTGATAAAGGCACCGAATGCTTTGTCCTGAGGAATAGTACGGGTCTGCATTTCCATCCCCAACTGATATTAGGGTTCACTCTTTTCAGAGAGACATTTAGTTTTTCTGATTCTGACTTCCTTCAGAACCACTATATCTTGGCGGTTGAGTACCCATAATCTCAAGTGTTCTTTACGTTACTCAAGAGTCGTCTCTAATTTAGAATAGGGCTATCAGGAGATTCCATTTTTCATCAGTCACTATTCCTTAGAACCGACTTTTTTATTCTCGCTTCCCTGCCTTTGCCGGCAGGTAGCTTCAGACTAAGGGTCACCCCTTACGCCCTTGCAGCTTTCTAATACTTACAATTGTCAAACTGGCGTATGATAGCCTGGCTCGCAGATACTGCGAGGGCCTTGCACCTTCAAAAATATATAGCTACCATTCAGAGTAGCTGCTCATGCTGGGCACACACATTAGATAAGAAGCAGGCGCTCTTTCATCAGTCCTCTTATTATCATATTCAAATTGCCCAGTAAGATTGACTCTTGGACTTAAATTGAAAAGTTAATTCGAAATGAACTTCCCAAAACATATTCTCAATATTATATTAATTCTATGTACATATTCGCTACAGGTGCATATTTACTCTATGTACATATTTGTTTGTAGGTACAACCTACGAACAGCGGCAGTCAATTAACGAATGACAATAACATCAAGCAAATTTAATTAGTCAGTTCTGCCTAATTAAACAGTATTAAATAGTATATTGTGTCTAATTATTAAAATAAAAGTGTACATCTATAACTTCACTTAGGTTTCAATAATCAGATCAGTTCGGAGCTTCAACTCCTTTGAATTAGCATGAGAAAAACTAAAGAGAAAATCATATCTACTGCCATAGAAGTATTCAATGAGCGAGGCTTCAGTTCTGTCAATCTCAGAGAGCTGTCCGAAATCATCGGTGTGAGTCGAGGAAATCTGACCTATCATTTTAAAGATAAAGAGGCTCTACTAAAAGCGATAGTCACTGATATGTGGAATCATATTTCTTCAGAAATGTCTAAGACTTTAGAGGTACCTTCTTTTGAAAATATGCATCGCAGGACGAAGCTCTATTACGAATTTCAGAAGAAGTACGCCTTCATCTTTTTAGATATACGCGTACAGATGCATCATGCAGTCCATGATCAGTTTAAGTCGATGATCAATAAGACAATAGAAAACTACAGTCAAATGATCGCACTTGGCATACAGATCGGCACTCTAAAGGATGAAGAAGTTCCCGGTACTTATAGAAGCCTCATCCACGCTGTTTGGATGACAAGCTTTTATAGATTATCACAGCAGCAGACCAGGGGCATACGAGAGGAAGATGATTCAGAAATGTTAATCTGGGGACTCATACTACCTCATCTGACTATGAAAGGCATTCAAGGATTTCGAGCGTATTTTGGTGACGATAATTATAATACAATCGATCAATCATTCGACGTAAAAAAGCATGCTTACATCGCATTTTAATAAACACCTTAATAATAGCTTGCACCTAAGGATTCTACAACCTCAATAATAAGCTAATGACTAAATGTAAAAAGTAAAAGATGTCTATCTCTTAAATCAACAATCAAGTAGAAGATAATAATTCTAATTGCTTTACTCAAGCTGCCTACCGACTGGCAAGTATTTGTAATACTGATAAAACATGAAAATAAAAATATCACTCCTTCTCCTCTTATGCTGGATGAGTATTCTGGGATGCAAGCAGCAAATCAAGCAGACCATCGTTGATGAAGTCAAAACTCAGCCCTTAGACCCAATCGCATCAGAGACGACGACTGTCAACTGGCTCAGACCTCCATATAAATATTGGGGTATTAAAAACGTCGATAAACTATTTGATACTGGTCCTATCGCTAAAGGGGATAAACCTCTGGTCTTGGATGAAGCTCCAATCTCATTCTCAGATTTAGAGATCAAACAGTTTGACGGAAAGTTCTATTCTTTCGAGGAGCATCTCGACTCTAATCGGACAGATGGTTTCTTAATTATGCATCATGGTAAGATCGCCTATGAAAAATACTTTAATAATATGACCGAAACCAGTAATCACAACTGGTTCTCTATGTCTAAGTCACTCACTGGAATCACCTTAGACATACTAGCAGAAGAAGGATTAGTGGATATGCGAAAATCAACGCTGGAATATTTACCAGAATTAAAAGGATCTGCTTGGGATGGGACGACTGTACAGATGGTATCAGACATGCTGGTCGGTATTGATTATAACGAAGCATACAATGATCCTACATCTGATGCATATAAGTTTGCTAAAATTTCTGAATTCGTTAATGTTCCTGGTCCACCATTAGAATATGAGCGAATGATCGATTACATGAGCACTGTCAAAAAAGGAAGAGATCACGATGAGTTATTCCATTATGTGAGCCTAAATACTGAGATACTTGGATTGATCATTAGTAAGGTTACAGGTAAACAGCCATCAGAATCCATGAGCGAAAAGATCTGGTCTAAGATAGGTGCTGAACAGGATGCCTACGTCATGCGTAATTCTAAAGGATATGAGTTAGTCAGTGCCGCCATTAATTCTAATCTGAGAGATGCAGGAAGATTTGGGCAAATGATACTTGATGACGGCTACTATAATAGTCAGCAAATCATTCCCAAGCAAGTGATTCAAAATATTAAGAAAGGTGGCAGCATTGAAAAATTTGCTGACTCTAAAAGAGGGCGCATGTTTAAAAATTTCTCATACACGAACCAGTGGTGGCATACAGATAAAGAAGCATTCTTTGCCAAAGGCTTATTCGGACAGTGGCTCTATATAGATCCTGCTACAGAAGTAGTCATCGTCAAGTTTACAACTGCTGACGTCCCGACTTCCACTGAGACTGATTGGATTAATAATATGAATTTGATGAATGTGATTACTGAGCATGTTTCCACTTTATAGCTGATAAAGTATTAATTGATAAAAGCCTATTTGATTATAACCTAATTGAAAAAAGAATAAAGAGATGAAAAATTACTTTTTTACTGAAGAGCACGAATTATTCAGACAGAGTTTTCGAGATTTCTTAGAGAAAGAAGTCCGTCCCAATATTGATCAATGGGAAGCAGATGGTCAAGTACCCAGAGAGATATATAAAAAATTCGGAGAGATGGGATTCATGGGTGTCACCTATCCAGAGAAATATGGCGGTATGGACATGGATGTATTCTACTCAGTCGTCTATTCAGAAGAAATGACGCGAATGAATTCTGGTGGCTTCAGTACTTCCATCGGTGCCCATGCCGGACTGGCACTTGCACACATAAACGGTGAAGGCAGCGAAGCTCAAAAAGAAAAATATATGACCGCAGGCCTGAAAGGCGAACTCATAGGTTGCCTCGCTATCACTGAGCCAGCAGGCGGATCTGATGTCGCATCGCTCAGCACGACAGCCGTCAAGGATGGCGACGAATATGTCATCAATGGATCTAAGACATTCATTTCTAATGGTGTCTTGAGTGACTACATCGTCGCCGCAGTGAGGACTGGTGACCCAGGGCATAAGGGCATCAGTATGATGATCATCGAGCGAGACAGACCTGGCGTCAGTGCGACGGCTCTTAAAAAGTTAGGTTGGCATGCTTCTGATACGGGCGAGATAGCATTTGATGATGTGCGTGTCCCTGCAGAGAATTTATTGGGTACAGAAAATAGTGGCTTCTTATATATCATGCAGCACTTCGCATCAGAGCGTCTGGCGATGGCTCTCATAGGTGTATCACAGGCACAACTGGCGATAGACTTGGCGCTCGAATATATGGCGCAGCGAGCGGTCTTCGGCAAGCCAATCAATAAATATCAAGTGCTGCGGCATCGGATCGCACAGATGTCTAGCGAAGTATTGTCTACCAGAATATTTATATATACGCTGTACAAACGTTACCAAGAAGGTGACTACATCATCAAAGAGGCTGCTATGGCTAAGCTGCTCGGCACACAGCTCAGTGATAAAGTCTGCTATGAATGCATGCGTCTATTCGGAGGCTACGGCTATATGGAAAGTTACCCGATGGCCAGACTTCTTCGAGACAGTCAGCTGGGTACGATAGGCGGCGGCACGTCAGAAGTCCTGTGTGAGATCATCTCAAAAATGCTCATAGATTCCAAATCATATAAAGCTTCCATCAAGTAATAGTGCAAATGAATCGTCTATGGTGTAGATAATTAAGACGCCCAAGGGTTAGATCAATATCTAATTCGCTGAAGCCATTTCGTTGCAAATTTTAAACACATGAAAGATCCAATAAACATTCAACCATCAACCCCAATTATCATAGCCGTTGGTCAAGTATTAGAGCCTGTTCCCGATGACTTATTGACCGCTTCTTCTCACGTAGACCTTGCAGCGAAAGCATCACATGCAGCTATTAAAGATACAGGAATTGAAAATCTGATCGAGCATATAGATGTCATCGCTGGAGTTAAAACATTTTCAGATTCATCACCAATGCATCAGGTGAAAACAGGTCGTACCAATAACTTTCCAAGATCAATCGCACAAAGAATTAATGCCAATCCTGCACACGCCATATATGACTCGGTCGGTGGAGACTCCCCACAAAAATTAGTTTCGGAAATGGCTGAGAAACTGTACTCAGGTGAATATCAGATGGCACTAATCGCTGGTGGCGAAGCCATCGCTAATACGAAGGCATCTGCCAAACAAAAAGTAGCTTTGAACTGGACGGAAGACATCGAAGGCCAATTAGAAGATAGAGGGCATTCTGGTAAAAAACTAATTACATCAGAAGAAACCAGACACCAGATCATCTTGCCGATGCAGTTCTATGCCCTCATGGAAAATGCACTGCGATCAGAACTAAAACAAGACATAAATACCTATAAGCAAGAGATCGGCGCAGACTTAGCTTCACTCTCTTCTGTCACAGTCAATAATCCATATGCAGTAGATCGAACATCTTATACCCCATCTGAGATAATAGAGGTAGCAGATCGTAATCCCATGATCATAGCACCGTACACTAAAAAAATGATCGCAAAGGATAGAGTGAATCAAGGTGCCGCAGTCATCATGACGACTGTAGGCAAAGCTAAGGAACTCGGTATCAATAAAGATAAGTGGATCTATCTTCATGGATACACTCATATATCAGATGAAGTACTCCTGCGGCGACCTTCGATAGGTCATTCTGAAGCAATGGAACAAGCCCTCGTCGGCGCGATAGAGATGTCACATCTGAAATCTGAAGAACTTAAACATTTAGACATATACAGTTGCTTCCCAATCGTCATCCGAGAAGCGAAGAGAATATTGCAAATCAAAAAAGGTGATTCCAGATCACTGACTGTCACTGGCGGGCTACCATTTTTTGGAGGACCAGGAAATAATTATTCACTGCATGCCATAGCCTCTATGGTAGAATCACTACGATCAGATAAAGATAGTTATGGTCTGGTATATGCGAATGGTGGATGGATGTCAAAGCACGCTGTCGGCATATATTCTTCTACACCGCCTGATAAAGAATGGACACCATGCAGCAGTGCGCCTTTTCAAGAGATCGTGGATAATCAAGAACTTGTCACCATAGACCGCCACCCGAATGGCGAGGCTATTCTAGAAAGCTATACGATCCATTATTACAAGGGCTTCCCACTAAAAGCAATCATCATCGGGCGATTAAAAGAAACGAATCATAGATTCTATGCATCCACTCCAATGCCAGATACAGAAACGGTCAAATACATTGAGCGACATGATCCCATAGGTAAAACTATCTATGTAGAATATGATCCGAAGGGCAATCGATTTGCTTTTGAAGAAGCCGGACTAGCCACATATAGACCCAAGCCTGTCAATAACTTTAAAGATGAATATAAGTTCTGCAAGGTCGAGCGGAATGGCTGGATTCTAAAAGTGACCATCAATAGACCTGAAGTACGCAATGCGCTCCACCCACCTGCTAATGAAGAACTTAGCGGAATATTTAATGCCTTCGAAAAGGATAAAAACCTGAGAGTGGCAATTCTAACAGGTGAAGGCCAAGAGTCATTCTCTGCTGGTAACGACATCAAATATATGGCCGCTGGAAATCCGATGTATATTCCAGACATGGGCTTTGCTGGATTAACCAGCCGAACGAATAGAACAAAGCCAATCATAGCTGCGATAAACGGTCATGCACTCGGAGGAGGACTGGAAATAGCTATGTCTTGCGATCTCATCGTCTGCTCTGAGAAAGCGCTCTTAGGACTACCTGAAGTAAAAATCGGACTGTTCGCTGGAGCTGGTGGTGTGCAGCGACTGCATAGACAAATCGGTAAAAAAGCAGCCATGGAAATGATGCTGACTGGCACTCCGATAACTGCACAGAAGGCACTTGAGATTGGATTGGTTAATTATGTCACCAGCCCTGAAGAGCTACTTAATAAATCTATGGAATTAGCAGAGACCATAGCCCTTGCATCTCCTTCAGCCATCCAGATTACCATGAAGTTATTCAATATGACATCATCATATGCCAGCGAAGATGAAGCAGTCACTTCACCTCATGATCTATTTGACGACTTGCTCAATAGTAATGACTTTTGGGAGGGCTCCAGAGCATTCGCAGAAAAGCGCAAACCAAAATGGACCATTAAAAATCTATAAACATAGAAGTCTTTTAAAATATAATTCATGACAAGCCACACGCCAGCATTAAAATCATTGATCGAACACTTCTATCATTGGGAGCAAGTACAGCCAGACAAAGTCTTTCTACGGCAGCCTAGTGGTGATCAATGGTATGAACTAACATATAAAGAAGCAGGACAAGAAGCACGTGAGATGGCTTCAGCACTTGCCTCAAAGGGACTTCTAGCAGGAGATCACATCGGTATTCTTTCTAAAAATTGCTACCACTGGATATTAGCTGATTTAGCTATTATGATGGGAGGGTATGTATCCGTCCCATACTACGCCAGCTTACCCAAAGAGCAACTGAAAGAAGTCATTACTTTAAGCGATGTAAAATTGTTATTCATTGGGAAAATAGATACTTGGGGAGATAAAGTTCAAGCTATACCTGACGACGTATCAGTGATTACTTTTCCACACTATGAGGGAAGTGCGGAAATCAAAATAGGAGAAAAATGGGATGATCTCATCGCGCGTCATTCACCTAAAACTGAAAATGATGCAGCTGAATTACACAGCTTATGGACCATAAAATTTACCTCTGGCACCACTGGTACCCCTAAGGGTGTCATGCTATCTCATCACTCTCCTGCCCTGATGATGGCTACAGAAAAAGAAACCAATTGGCTCGGTCTTTATAAAATACCTGAAATCAGATGCCTCTCCTATTTACCGTTGAACCATGTTGGAGAAAGGATAGGCATGGAAATGATCGTATTGACTTTGGGAGGTACCATATCTTTTGCAGAAAGCTTAGATACCTTTGCTCAAAACATACGTGACACGCAGCCTACTGTCTTTTTCGGTGTTCCCAGAATCTGGACAAAATTCTACCTTGGTGTACTTTCTAAAATTCCTGGTGAAAAACTGGATTACTTATTATCAGATCCAAAAACCGCAGAACCAACGAAGAAAAAAATAAGAGCAAGCCTGGGATTTTCAGATATTCATATGGCTGCCACAGGTGCTGCCATTACACCCGCATTCTTGAAAGACTTTTATAAAAAACTTGATATCCATCTTACTGAGGCATATGGCATGACAGAAGTGTGTGGCTCCATCACCAATAGTCAGAACCATGATGCTCCGCAAGACTCCGTCGGAAAAGCGAAACCCAATGCAGAAGTCAAAATTCATCCAGACACAGGAGAAGTATTGTTAAAGTCTCCCTATATGATGATGGGCTATTATAAAGACCCTGAGAAGACTGCCGCAGTCCTCGTCGATGGTTGGATGCACAGTGGCGATCGAGGTACGATAGATGATGATGGTTATCTCCGCATCGTCGGAAGAGTCACAGATTCATTCAAGACATCTAAGGGAAGTTATATCACTCCAAATCCATTAGAAGAATCCTTGATGAAAAATAACTACATCGAACAAATATGCGTTGCAGGATTGGGGATTCCTCAGCCAGTCGCTTTGGTCAATCTCTCTGCCATGGGTATAGCTGCTGATCCAGCGGCCGTAGAAGCATCTCTATTGGAGGCTATATCACAATTGAATGCAACTCGTGCCCCCTTCGAAAGAATATCAACCGTCATTATCCAAAAAGAAGTCTGGAGTGAAAAGAATCGATGCCTGACCCCTACCCTAAAAGTGAAACGCGGCACTTTAGATGAGATGTTTAAAAGCGAATATTTAAAATGGCATGAGATGGATCAGAAGGTGATTTGGAGTTAAATCAGAATATTTGTTTGGAGATACCAACTTATGAGTGTAATAAAATATTTGTTCGTAGGTACAACCTACGAACAGAGAACCAATATTCACGCGCTTAGTGTATAGCTTACCACCCTTTGAGGTAAGCCAGGTGGGTGACTTGCTCTAATCATATCTCATGCTCAGTCCCCCTAATCTTCCTCTTCAGCCACTGTCCTCAATGTCGGATAGCTCACCCCTAATTGCTCTAAATAATTATCAAACTTCGTTTCATCAAAATAAAATTTCTCCAACTGAGGTCTGAATTCTTTCTGAATGTCCTCATTCAAATAAATGGCTGGTGAGTCATCTTCTGTGACCATCGGAATATACTCTGTCTTCATGCCTTGCTCCTGTGTGAAATATGTCTTGGCTTGATCAACGAGCTCAGGCTGTAAGAAGAAATCGAGTAGTGTCATTGCTTCTACCTTAGCACCTGCTATGACGCCTTTGTGCGCTATGGGTGTCGCCATTGCAATGGCATTAGACCAGTGATGGCCTTGTAGGCCTGGAATATTAGAAGGATAACGCAGAGTCACTGTAGGCAATTTCCATGAGATATCACCAACATCATCGGATCCTCCACTGACGAATCTGGTGGTCGGAAGACCAATGGTATCTAGCTTAGTGGATAAGCCTTTGTATCTGGAAGTGTCAGATTCTACTTCTGCCTGTACGGCTCTTGCTAATGTTTGATCAGCCTCGGACCATTCTGGAAGTCCAACTTCTCTGATGTTAGCATACATGGTCTCGGCGATCACTTGATTAAAGTGTCTGGGCCATGCTGATCCTAAGACTTGCCTCTTCACTGTCGTGTTAGTCATTAGAGCTGCTCCGTCTGCGATCTTGTTCGCTCTGTCATAGACCTCCATGATTTTAGGATAGGTGACATGTCTGAAGTAATACCAAATCTTTGCTTGAGATGGGACGACATTTGGTTGGTCGCCACCATAATTAATGATAGAGTGCGATCTATGCAAGGGATCTAAATGTTCTCGCTGGTACTGCCATCCGATGTTCATCAGCTCCACGGCATCCGCTGCACTTCTACCTCTCCACGGCGAACCTGCGGCATGAGCTGCTTCTCCTTCAAACTCATATTCTACAGAGATCAGGCCTGTCCCTCTCGCCTGTCCATAAGAGACAGAGAGATTATTGGATACATGGGTAAAGATGCACATATCCACATCATCAAAATATCCATCTCTCGTGAAGTAAGCTTTCGTGCCCACGAGCTCTTCTGCGACTCCCGGCCAGATGATGATTGTTCCTGGTATATTCTCTCGCTCCATAATTTTCTTGACTGACAGCACGGCTAAGACATTAAGTGGTGTCCCTGAGTTATGTCCTTCTCCATGTCCTGGAGCTCCCTCTACGATAGGATCATGATAAGCGACACCTGGCATCTGAGATGCTTTCGGGATGCAGTCCAGATCTGAACCAAGTGCTATGACAGGACTACCACTACCCCACTTTGCCCACCAGGCTGTCGGTATTCCAGATATTCCATATTCTATTTCAAATCCATTCTCTTTGAGTATATCCGTGATGTATTTAGATGTTTCGATTTCTTGGAAGCCCAGCTCTGCAAAGCTGAATACTTTATCGACCATGACTTGGCCCATCTTGGCATTGGCTTCTATATCAGCGACGGCTTCATCTTTGAGTTGAGTCAGTCTATCAGCTTGTGCTTGAAGTGAAAGCGTTTGAAGTGATAGAATTAGGAATAGCAGAGCTGCAATCAATAAAGGGTTTTTCATACTGTTGGTTTTATGAAAGATACAATATTGGATTGAAATTTAATTTATCAGTCTGATTTTTTTATTTGTTCTACTATTCCCTCGGTATTCGTAGGTTGTACCCACGAATGTATATTCAAAGCAATTATGGAAATTAAGTGCACAAAATATAGAGTTAGGAATTCCTCACCTTCGGCTCAAATAGAAGCCTATCTTTAACGGAATTGAAATTTGATTGACCTAAAATTAAAAATGCAGATATAAGGGAAATTTTGATCTTTTAAATTCTTTATAATCAAAGTACTTTATCCAACTACTCTAATTATGATTTAAGATATTATTACTTTTTCTATAGCTTCCTTTAAAGAGCCATCATTCTGAAAGTGAATCGACTGCATCCCAAAGTCTCTTGCAGCTAAGACATTCCGCTCATTATCATCTATAAATACACACGATGATTTATCAAGTTCATATCGATCCATCATGAGCTGATAAAAAGCTGGTGCAGGTTTGCGCATACCTTCTTCTCCTGAGACTAAGACACCTTCAAACCAATGAAGAAAATCAAACTCTCTTAAGGCAATTGGCCAGGTCTCAGCGCTCCAGTTAGTCAGTGCATATACTTGATAATCAGGTGAGTCAATATAACACTTTAGTACGTTGACAGAATCTTCTATGGCACCTCCCAGCATTTCTGGCCAGCGTCCATAGAAGGCTTCTATTGGCTCACGCCATTTCTCATCTGGAAATTTAGATAACAATAAATCTGTTCCATCTTTTAAGCTGCGGCCCGCATCTTGCCCTTCATTCCAATCGCCCGTGGCGATGTGCTCTAAGAAATAATCAATCTCCGCTTCAGTCTTAAATATTTTTCGATATAGATATCTGGGATCCCAATCGACTAAGACTCCACCTAAGTCAAAAATGATTGTGTTTATTTGATTCATGTTTTTGTTTAAATTTGAGAAGTCTGTTTTCAAGGGGTCGTGACACCTTGGAATAGAAATAATTATTTATGCTATTGGTGATTCGTCTGGTTTGGGGTATTCTATGGGCTTAAATTCTGCTCTTAATTCGGGACTGTCTTTCCAGAAAACATAAGAGGCTGCCATGATAAAGATTACCGCTATCAATGAGCCTTCATAACCGAAGTCTCCGCCTGTCCATAAGTCAATGCCTTTATCTTTCATCTGCCAGTAGCTGTAAGTCTTTACTCCACTTACCTCAAATCCTAAGACAGAACTCTGGACATAATTCCACGCAAAATGAAAGCCAGTTGGCGCCCAGATATTTCGATATCTCAGAAATAATAATCCCATCAAGCCTCCGCCTACTATTAAATTAACCGATCCAATCCAGCCAATCCCTACATTGCCAATGTGCAACAAAGCAAACAAAATAGAAGAAATAATCAATGCTGCCCAAGTACCCAATCGATTCTCTATCGTCGGTATCAGATAAGATCGAAACAAAATCTCTTCGCCAAAACTCTGAAAAATAAACATGACTAAAAATCCGATCAATAAATAGAGATTGGGGTTAGTCCCAGTCACATCCACTTGATCTGTCAGTAGGAGCAGGAAAAAACCAACAAGAACTAATACTGCACCTAATAAAGTGCCTATTCCAAACTGTGATAATAGACCTTTAGAATTAAATCCAAGTTCTTTATCATCTCGTCTGAATATCACCCGATGGACAAACCATATAACTGTTATCGCAATGGCACATATGGGTAAAAAATTTATCACCAACATTTCATAAGGATAATCTATGAATAAGTCATCCGTTTCTGCGGGTATCATTTGTTCTGACAAAAAGGGATATAAGATTCCAAAATAAAGTGTCAATAAGAAAGCTCCAATTAACATCATTAATAGAACCTCTAATAATAAAATCCCCGACTGCTTTAATATGTGTATTGTCTTATCCACAATGACTTATTGACTTAAGAATCTCTTTATTTCCTGAGATATATCCTCTGGTACTTCTTGCGGAATTAAATGGCCAGCACCATCCATCTGATAGCAGAAAGCCTGAGTAGCCACATCTTTCACAGCCTGCCATTCCTTCTCACTCCTCATCACATCAGAGTGCTCGCCCCTTACGATCATACATAGATGCTTTATTTCAGATAACGATGGCCAAGGATCAGAAGCCGTCGCATAGACCATCGCTTCCCATTCTCTGGGATAAGCTAAGGTATAGCCCGCATCATTTTTCTTGATGCCGTGAGTTAAAAACGCCTCTTGCGACGCAGTAGAGAACTTTTGATAAAATGACTTTGATTCAAAATATGTTTTTGCTTCCTCTATCGTCTCCCATTGATTACGCCGCTTAGAAGCGATCTGGATCATAGGATTGAGAGCCTTTCTCTCTTCTATACTTTTACCTTCTTGGAAATCATATACTGGTGAAGGGAGTATGACAGGATCTATCAGCACCAATTTAGAAAATAACTCTGGTCGCTTAATGGAGGCAATTAAAGTAGCTACAGCTCCCATTGAGTGTCCTGCTCCTATCACCTGCCCAACAGACTGCTCCTCTATAAAGGAAATTATGTCATCAGCCAGAACTGTCCAATCGCTAAATGTAGTAGGATCTTGATCCTCCCACATCGGTCGTTGATCCATGCCTATGACATGATAATCATTAGTAAAATATGCTAAGAAAGGCTCGTAAGTCTGTATAGGGTAAGCATTAGCATGTGCAAAATGTAATACGGGACCCTCTCCTCCAAAATCTTCAAATGATATCACTATTTCTTAATTTTGCGCTAATATAACTCAATACATAATTACAATCAGATCAAATGTCAAATCAAGCTTCAGAATGGTACCTTATAGATAAAATAGAGGAAATTGACTCGCCATCGCTTCTTATCTATAAAGAGAGATTGATTCACAACATCGATACGATGATTGATCAGGTACAAGATGTCAGTAGACTCGTGCCTCATGTCAAGACCAATAAGATGCTCGAAGTCGGAAAGTTAATGATCAACAAAGGCATCAACCAGTTTAAAACAGCTACCATAGCCGAGGCAGAAATGATGGCCATGGCTGGTGCGTCTCGAGTTATTATCGCTCATCAGTTAGTCGGGCCTAAGATCAAACGGTTCTTCGCTCTCGCTAAGCAATATCCGGATACTGAATTTGCCACAATCATAGATGATATCACCATCGCAAAGCAATTAACTAAGTTAAATCAAGCGCCTCAGAATCCTGTACAGTTATATCTCGATATCAATACTGGCATGAATCGGAGTGGCTATTCGATTGATCATAATATTTTAGAATTCTACCAGCAGATACATGCGATAGGAGGCATTGATCTGAGAGGGCTTCATGTATATGATGGGCAGCATAGAGACCCAGACTTTAATAAAAGACAGCAGGACATCACTGGTCCATTCCAGATGATAGAGCGCCTCTCTGACCAAATTACTGAAGCAGGTATGAAGACTCCAGAAATTATTGCAGGAGGCTCGCCAGCATTCAGCACTCACATACATAATGATCGGGTCAAGGTCAGCCCTGGCACTTCTGTATTTTGGGATTGGGGCTATGGTCAGATCTGTCAAGAGCAAAACTTCTTACATGCAGCCCTTATCTTGACAAGAATTATATCAAAACCTGCGACCAATATCATCACTGTCGATCTCGGACACAAGGCGATCGCTCCAGAAAATATTATTTCAAAACGTGTAAAATTTTTAAACATCGGAGCGCACGAACTCATCAGTCAAAGTGAAGAGCACGGCGTCATCAAAGTACCTGATAGCTCTATTTACTCTGTAGGTCAGGAAATCTATGGTCTCCCCTATCACATCTGTCCGACTGTCAATGCTTACCAAGAAGCTAACGTCATAGAAGGTCATCGTCAGGTAGATCGCTGGCAAGTGATTGCCAGGAATCGAAGTATCACTATTTAGATTTGAACATCCTCATTTTGGCTTAACCATTAGTACAGTAAAAAGTCATTGTCTTTCTGAGCTTTACTCAGAATCTCCTTAATCATATCTTATTAGTTATCCTGGATTTGATTCTGTATCTACTTATTAAATATACGACTATGATTCGTTCCAAATATGGTTCTATTGGAATAGAGTTAAGAAAGTGAATAATCACTTAGTTTTTAAAATATTCAATAGTTACATTGCAGTTGAATCATTTTATGAAATGCCCACAAGTTTCTTCTAAGGTCAAATCGATCCATCTAAGATCAGCGTGCTCGGTGGCGGATTATTAAAACGTTTAATATTATTTTTGCACTTCATGAATGATTTATTTATGTGAAGCCGAATGAGTTGATGGATGTGGCTTTTGAGTGATGGCAAGTATACTATAAGAATTATTTATTCTAAATCTGATTCTTAATATTGTATAAAGACTTACTTCCAATCATGCTAAGATATTTTACTATATTGGTAAATTAATGTAAATCCAACAAAAAGCATTCAATGATAGGAATAATTTCATTTGTAGCATTTACGGCAATTGTAGCCGTATTCGCTTACCTGTCTACGCGCGGCATGGACGAAGACAGCTCGGAGGGTTATTTTTTAGGTGGAAGAAGCTTAGGAGCTATCACGATTGCGGGTTCTCTATTATTGACTAATCTCTCTACGGAACAGATCGTTGGACTCAACGGTGCAGCCTATAATCATGGAATATTAGTCATGGCGTGGGAGACATTTGCTGCTGTAGCTATGATTGTCACTGCTATTTGGTTATTGCCAAGATACCTCAAAGGAGGAATCGCCACAGTACCTACATTTCTTGCTAGACGGTTTGATACGATGACTAAGACATGGGTATCTGCTTTGTTCCTGACTGGATATGTAGTCGTATTACTACCTATCGTATTGTATTCTGGAGCGTTGGCTTTCATCACGATGTTTGACCTTGAGATTCTATTCGGTTTAGATAAGACCGCATGTCTCTGGGTGTGCGTCTGGGTCATCGGTTTGATAGGATCTATATATGCAATATTTGGTGGATTAAAAGCCGTTGCGGTGTCGGATCTTGTCAATGCTGTAGGTCTTATGATCGGAGGTTTGATGATTCCAATATTTGGTTTGATGGCTGTCGGCGATGGTAGTATGATGGATGGTCTAAATATTATTACTTCAGCCAATCCGGAAAGATTTAATGCGATAGGAAGTCCTACTTCGGAAATTCCTTTCTCGACGATATTCACAGGTATGATGCTAGTGCAATTATTCTATTGGGGTACTAACCAAGCGATCATACAAAGGGCCTTAGGGGCAAGTAGTCTGCAAGAAGGGCAGAAAGGTTTAGTATTAGCCAGTTTCGTAAAGATATTAGGACCACTCATTGTCGTGCTTCCAGGTATAATTGCGTTTCACATGTTTCAAGGAGAATTAGCTAATGGCGATGAAGCTTATCCAGCATTAGTAAAAGAAGTATTGCCAGCACCATTATTAGGATTCTTTGCCGCGGTGATATTTGGTGCGATCATGAGTTCTTTTAATAGTGCGCTTAATAGTTCTGTAACGCTCTTTGGATTAGACATTTATAAAGAATATTTCAATAAAGAGGCTTCGGACAGACAAGTTGTGAAAGCAGGAAAGACTTTTGGAATTGTACTTGCCATATTAGCCATGTTTATAGCGCCATTTATCGCAAATGCACCAGATGGCTTATTCGGTTATTTACAAGAGGTGAATGGATGTTATTCTATTCCTATACTAACCATAGTAGTCGTCGGATTTGCTACGAAATATGTACCAGCGATAGGCGCAAAAGTTGCCTTAATTTCTGGTGTTGTATTATACAGTATCAGTCAGTTTATTCTAAAGCCATTGATGGCTAGTCGTGCATCAGAAGCACTCATAGCTACAGGTGTTACTGACGAAGCATCAATCAAAACAACGGAGGCGGCAGCATACCCACACTTCCTTCACGTGGTGGCAATTTTATTTGTTTTGAATGTAATCATTATGCTTGTCATAGGAAAACTTTATCCAAGAGAAGTAGCATACAAGCAGAAGTATACAGAAGATGTAGATATCACACCATGGAGCTTAGTGAAGCCAATCGGTGGTCTTATTTGTGTGATCGTAGTAGGCGTGTATATTTACTTTTCTTAACAGACTGCAATTGGGACTTGCGATCCCTATACTTAATATCGCAAGTAGAATATTATATCACTACCTCCTCTAAAAATGGTCACTTTATCAGCATGCCTTCTATAATGCTTCTTGCAGATAAAAAGCTACACAATTGGAATATTAGTAGGGTTTCTTTTTTATAGTATCTATCTCTCGACGTGTCTTGCCAAAGCACTTTTGATATATTTGATTGCATTGAAAATGATGACTACTTTTGAACTCCATGTAAAGCAGTCGAGGAAAAATTAGCTACTTAAAATTATATCGAATGAAGCATAACATGCTACTCTTTTTGATCCTGTTAACTGGGACCATATCTGGACAGTCAATTAGTAAAGAATCATATGTAATAGCGGAAAAGCACCACATATACTCCGAAGTACTTCAAGAAGAAAGAGAAATATTCATCCATAAGCCACAAGGATTCTGGGGTATGGATGAAAATCTAGAGCAATATGCAGTGATATTTGTATTAGATGGAGAAAGCCAATTTCTGAATACCGTATCGACTGTTGATTATTTAAGTGCAGCACCGATGGGAAATGATCTTATGCCAAGATCGATCGTTGTCGGGATTCCGAATACGAATCGCAATAGAGATTTGACACCTTATCCAGGCATGATGGGTCTTGATTCTACTTCTATTGGCCAGACAGGTGGCGGTCCTGATTTTTTAGAATTCATCACATCAGAATTAATCCCCTACATCGATAAGAATTATGCGACCAGCAAGCATCGAACCATCATTGGTCATTCGTTAGGTGGTCTATTAGTCTGCCAAGCTCTATTAGAAAATCATGACTTTTTTGACCACTACCTTGCGATAGACCCTACATTATCATTTGATCAGGGATCTTATTTGCGTCAAGTCATAGACAGCTTCAGAATCACAGACCTAAGTGACGAGCGACTATTTTTTTCTTGGGCTAATTCACTGCCTTCGATGGTTGATGTAGATTCTATGGGAGATGATAATTCTGAAATTGTGCAGCTCACAAAAAGTAATTATAAGTTCATTGAATTAGCTGATTCTGAAAATTGGGAAATCCATCTTAGACATCAATATTATCCAGATGAGGATCACTTCTCAGTGCCATTCCGCTCTGCATATGACGCCATGAAATATTTCTACAGCTACTACCCTTTCAAAGAAATCATGGATTATTATCACCCTAGCCTAAGTCATAAGACTGACTTAGTAAGCCGCTTACAAGTCCACTATAAACATATCTCGAAGAGAATAGGATATGAAGTAAAGCCAATGATCAGTTATATTAATTCATGGGCATATGGCATGTCACATTTTGATAGATCAGGCCTAGCGATTGCATTATTTGATTATGGCATCACATCATATCCAGATGAGCCGGCGGCTATAAATAATAAAGCTTACTACTATCAAAATAATGGAAAAATGGAGGCAGCGATTGAGTTATTCGAGAGGTCTTTAGGTTTAGAATATGATGATGATATAGCAAGCTGGGTGCGAGAAAATATTTTCTGAGCAAATCTCAGGGGCTAAAAAGGAACGTCCAGAACTCAATATGCTCTTATCACAGATCCGGGACGGTGATCAGCTTGTCATAGACAAGCTTAGCCGACTTGGAAGATCTCTCAAGGATCTGATAAAGATTGTTTCTGTCCGCCAGCTGGCGGACGAGGCGTGACCTTCATCTCACTTAAAGATGCGATTGATACTTCTTCTGCTTCTGGTCGGGTGCGGCCCACACTTGACGCGGAGGTCAAGATTCCTTCATTGAATGTACATTTGGTACATTCCCTACGGTGTAGTTCATTCAGTCTTACATCTTTGCTTCATTGGCAGAGTTTGAGCGAGATCTGATCTCGGAGCGGACGAAGGCTGGACTTGCTTCGGCTAAAGCCAGGGGGCGCATGGGTGGGCGACCGAAAGGGCTTTCACTTGAAGCACAGAACACAGCCATGGCCGCTGAGACACTTTATAATGATGGTAATCATTCTGTGAAAACGATTTGTGATCAGCTGAGTATCAGTAAGCCTACGCTTTATAATTATTTGAGGTGGCGTGAAGTGAAATGATTGTATGACATTCATCACATATCTACATAAGGGCAAATGGATTATCAGGGTCTCTGGCCATAATGGAAAGCCTTATATGCATTGTATAAGATGTATCAATTCTCTATATTTGTAAAACACTTTATTTATAAGTCTTTTCAACTACTTTTTAGTATGACAATAGGTGAACACATAATATTGCTCAGGAAAAGGAAAAAGCTTTCTCAAGCTGCTTTGGGTAAGACTGTAGGAACTTCAGGCGTTATTATCGGACTGTATGAAAGAGATATCATTACTATATCGATAGAGGTAATTATGAAGATTGCAGATTCTCTTAATGTAAGCATTGACTTTCTCGTAGGTAAAACGTCTCTCGAACTTGATACACAGACTTATGCGTCTTAAAATCATACTTCTTAGTTTCATAATTGCCTGCAATACTCTTTCTAGTCAAGAACTTGTCAGTTCAGGTGATATTGAAGTTGCGTTAAAGAATATAGAATCTCTGAAAACATTTTCGGTTTATGGTAAAGATTTGAACGACATTGATATAAGAATAGGCCGTTTAAAAAACCTTGAAGAGCTATATTTAGCAAGTAATAATTTCAAAGTAATTCCCTCAGAGATTTTTGATCTTACAGAACTCCAGCAGTTGCACTTATATAAAAATAACTTGGAGTCCATTCCGTCTTCTATAAGTAATCTACAACAATTAAAAATATTACTATTGAATAATAACAAAATTTCAATGTTACCAAATAGTATCTCGCTTCTCACTTCACTAAAATTTTTAAACCTGACTGGTAATCCTATATCTAATGAGAATAAGCTAAATATTATAAATTTATTGCCTGATTGTAATATCAAGTTTGATTAATATTCCTTTAGTAAGAATTGTAAATTATTAATAGGAAACAACCTATATACACCTTCTACATCTTCTAATAATACATGATCAAAAACTTCAGATTCAGAATATTTATGTCCGTCAAAATTCACGAACTTATAGAGATTTAAAGTAGACATATCCACTTCTTCCTCTGTTAATAAGTCAATGTTTTTATTTGAATCCAATAAAGATACTCCAATAAAGTAGGCAGGTTCAAGGTTAGGATTACGCATTCTTTCACTTCTTATGTGCAGATCCGCCCCTTCTCCATACACTTCAAGACCCTTGCCTGATAAATTGAATGAAGCTTCTACCATTATCTCCCAATTAAACTGTAACCATTCATTAACCATATCTCTTTTTTCTAACTCATCTTTGCTTGACAAGTCACTGATATGCTTCCAAATATAAAACCAATTTAAGTTTAAAAAATCAATAAAAATTTTTATTTCTTTCGTTACAATCTTCATATAGATTTCTTGGATTAAGCACCTCCATTTAGCATTTTCAATTCACCTGAGGTAGGAGACCTTTTATGACCTTTACCTGATTTTGCACCTGATAGTCTATGTGATCCATCTGGAACACCATACTTTTTAAAATTCACTGCATCTCCATATTGAGCACTTGCATTTCTTGGGTTAGGAATATATTCTTTAACCCTATCTCTCGTAATATTATAATGTTTATTACCCTTCTTAACAATAATTCTGGTAGGAGTTCTTCTGATGATAGTGCCGCCAGTGGCATCTATAGGCCCAGAACTCAATACTTTAGGCTTTGCGGAATAGACACGTGGTCTTACGTTATTCTTAACTCCAGGGCTATATGTAAGTAAAGCTTCACTAATCAATCCTGGCATTTGATCTAAAGCTCCAGCATCTCGTTGACTGAATTGAGGAATATCATTATTTACACCCGTTTGATAACCAAATAAAGCAGTTTGTGCAGTTTCCATATCGCCTTCTCCAGACTTCCGAATATATCCAGCTACATCATTTTGATGATGAATTATAAATCCAGAATTACCTTCCATAATATAGTATTCCCCTACATTGGAAAAGCCATCTCTTGCATCACTTCCTTCATACCATACATGCTCCCCACTATCATTATTTTTGTACCAATCAAGCCCTAATGGATCTACGTTATTAACTGGATTATTCGCAACGAAATGGTATGGAGTCATGTAGGAATTATTAGCAGTGTTCGCTAGCGGATCGACGTTTAAATATCGACCTGTCGTTCTGTCGCACATCCTGTATGCCATCACATCTAAGTGCTTCGCTATGCCTTTCTGCTCCAAAGCCCCAATGGTATTCCACTCATACGCTGGTTCTTGGCTATAATCCCATCTGAGGTAGAAGGGATAGTAATCGATATGATCTATTACTGCCCCTTCGTCATCAAGTAAGGTACGAACATTTTGCTTATGATCCGTAACGAACCAAACGTGACTTTCCTTCCCATAAGGCTTAAAGTCTGCTAAGAATTCTGCGCCTGGCTGGACTTCGAAGTTGTCTTTCAGCTCGATACAATCTACGCCCCAGTAGTTCACATCATTACCCGTCATGATCAGCTCATCACTGTCTATGACATCCCAATTCTCATCAATATTAATGTTCTGAGTACCTTGAAGATATACATATGGCCCTGAGACTGGACCCATCTCAATGAATCCATGATCATGATTGATGCGCTTAATCTGACCATCGATGTATTCTACTGCCCCGATGTAGTCAGTATGTGACGTCGTGCCAGCTGCAGTATTGCTGATTCTGTGTAGCGTAGCGCTGAAGTCGTATTCATATCTTATACTATCAGTATGGTTATCATGGATGATACTGTATGGTAGATTCATGTGATTGTACTGAGTCGTCGTGGAGCGACTCTCATCGACTGTCACATTACCATTAGCATCATGGGCATAGCTCTTTTGATCACCGACATCACCATTGAATCCTTCATTGACCATTGTCGAAGCTGCGTGATCTTCGATGTAGTTGAGGCGGTTACCACTGATGTAATCGTAGTCCAAGATATCAATGATTGATGGGGTAATCCCTCTTCTGGTCAGCGTCTCCAAGTTACCTCGCTTATCATAGCTATATGAGCTGCTGTAGGCTGTACTAGGCACACCATTATGATCAGCCTGTCTCAATCTATCTAATCCATCATACTTAAAATTATAGTGATGACTTGCTCCATTGATCGTCCATGACCAGCTGCTGATGTCGCCGTTCAGCCGAGCATCCTGACCATTCACGGTATTATCTTGATAATAGAGATTGGAGGTAAAACTTGGGCTGGTCTGGCTACTGAGTAATTGGTTGCTCAAATAGTTAAAACTAATTGTCTCTACCGCATCTCCAATAGCTAAAGTACTGATCTGATCTTTGGCGGTGTATTCATAGCTGCACAGCTTATTCTGAGCTGCTGAAGCTCCTTGGCCAAACCACTTAGCTTTTATTCTTCCAGCATGATCTATTTCAGTCGTAAAATTATATTCAATAGGGTGAGTTGTAATCGCAGTATTGTCTGATCGAGTGTTGATCAGATTATCAGCACTGTCATACTCATAGTATTCCTTGAGTGATCTCTGATTAGGAGAAAGCACATGGTTATATTCTTTTTGTGATAGTAATCCCGCATCATTATATGTCAAGTAGCTATTGAACCGTTGATTGTTCCCACCTGTGGAAGAGGGAACGGCAAGATTGATCACTCGATCATAACCGCTTCTGACTATCTTAGCTTTTGATCTGCCAGATGTACCATATTGATGTATTCCACATACGACGACCACTGATCCTTGGGCTACATCATCATTATTGGGGATGTTTTTATCAGTCCATCCTTCGAACATCATTTGGCCGTAAGAGTCATATGCGTATGCATAGTAGAGGCTATCGCGCTGATCTTTCATCAGTGGGTCCTGCTTGAATATAAGGTCCCCTCGCGTGCTATTAACATAGGTCATCAGACCTCTTCCAGGTATATATTCTGATGTAAGTAAATCATTGCCGGCATAAGTCTTCGTAAATATCAGATCTGTGTCACCCATATTTGCCCCAGGAGGGCGAATAGATATTGGTCGATTCTTATCATCATACTTCGTGTACGTACTATGTGCTATTGACCCGTCAAATTTCCTGGATAAGACATTCAGACCTAATCTATCTACGAAGGTCTCGGACTTGTTATTGTTAGCATCAGTCTGCGTGATTTTGAATAAAGATCCAGCAGTATATCCTGCCACTTCTGATGAACTATTCATGCCATAACTAGACTCAGTCATCATCCATATCTCAGGACTGGTAACTGTAGTGACTCTATTCAGGGGGCTGGCTTCATACTCTGTCAGGCTAAAATCTCCTGAAGCTCCTTCAAAGGATAGAACTGATGTCGTAACTGACCGAGGCTCATAAGATCTACTAATCCTGCCGACTTCATCATAAGTGGTACTGATGATGACATGATCATCTATCGTAGGCCCTTGCGCTTTCTTATTAATCTCGATAGGTCTACCCAAGCCATCATAGTATGTCCTGGTAACTAATGTGCGTGGTGAATCACCTAAAGATGGATAGGTCGTACTTGCGGTGGTATGGCTCTTATCAGCTCCATTACTAAAGTAATAATCAAATGAACTGACAACTGATCGCTGATCATCTGTGATACTAGCAAGGCGCATGAGTCCATCATAATCATATGTACTACTCGTACTATCTATATTAGTGATACTTTCTAATAAATCTGAGCCAGTTTTGTATTGATAAGTGGTTATATAGTCTAAATATTTATTCTCCATTAATAAACCATCACTATCCCAAGTAAGCTCAGTATTAGCTGGCCAGTGAGTGGTACGGATGGATGTAGGAAGCCCTACTATAGGATCATAACTATTATATCTGGTCTGAAGATCCCAATCTCGAAGACCTGTGATGCTTCCAGCTGTATTAAAGGTAGCCTCATATCGATATATTAAAGCTGGATAATATTCACCAAAATTAATCCATACCGTTTTAGTTCCGTCTACTTGACTGGAGGAATCCACAGTGCCAATGTACTTTTCTGTTTTCCATGCAGGCATTAGTATATTCTTTGTCTTCATCAGATTACCTATGAAAGAACTCTCCTCAGTGATGTATGCATCAGGATAACTGTAATTAGTAATGTGTACTGCATTATCAGAATTAATCATTCTGGATTCAGTACGCATGGTCGGAAAATCCACTGATTCATATTTATAATCACTCTGGGTCTCTACACCATCAAGCGTTTGTATTAGGCTATTGAGCAGAATTGGTTTTGTCCTGCTGCTGTATGGATATTCAAAGCCCCTAAGTAAGCCATTCGCAAGAGTCAGCTGTGTTTGTGCCCAGATATTTTCATTAAACGTTTCATATTGTGATTCTGTATTATAGTTATGCTCTTGGATCTGTACGGCTGATAGACTAGCAGCATCTATGTCTCTTTTTTCTTTGAGTAATCCATTCTCAACTAACATGTATGCAGGGTGACTGGATGGATAGCTATCTGCTTGGACTGGAATAGGTAATGGCTCGAACTCGATATGATATTCTCTTTCTTCTTTCCCACCAGACGAATTAGAGATATCTTTAAACACCGATGCATATCCTATATGATGGCCTGAGGTATTACTCAGCGGCTTGATAGATTGTTCAAAATAATAGGCTCCTGATACAGTTTCTACTTGACTACCTTCATCGAGGAATACTATTGGATAAGATTCATAAAAAGTAGCATTTATACCAACAGCAAACTTTGGGAATTCTTCAAATAATGTACCCACGCCATATGTATAATCATGGCTTATGGTTGGCATATTAGCAATGGGATCAGCGTATTGGACCTGTTTTAATCTTAGCCCTCCTGTATAATACTGGCCATCGGGTGTATCTGGTGCAGCTACTGTATCAAAGAATCTGAATCTACCGTAGACATTTTCCGATTCTAGCGTCACTGTGTAATTGACACCCGTATCGAATAAGATGGTATTGAATGGGATATCTATTTCGTCTTCTATCACTACATTCGGATAACTGGGGTCATTCTGCGCTGACATGATCATCTCATTGAGATTAATGAAATTATCATAGATGATGACACCTGTGGACTGTCTTCTAATAATCACTTTAGCTTCTGCGTTTACAGGCATGTCGCAATTACCTGCAGTATCTCCCAGGTCTTTCATCACTCTAAATTTGCCAGAACCAAAAGTAATATCATCCTGTGCCACGAAGCTAAAGGTCAGCACATCATCATTCATCCCGCAGCAAGTTCCTGCTCCAAATGGATTATCACATGACTCTAATTGCTGACCAGTGTACTGAAGAGTCGCATTAGTCAATGGTAAAACAGGACAGTTCTGTATGGGCTTGAATCGATTCGCTTCATAAGTCATCGTGATAACTGAGCCTTGTGGTGAGGTGATACTGGCTAACGCTCCGTACTTCATCTGTCCTGGATCGCTGCTTCTGTCAGCATTGCACAATCCACAGGTCTCTCCATTAATATTAATATTAGGTATGTTGATGCTGCCTGCATTTATCGCTCCATTATAATAACCCCAGTAATCTACTGACTTTGTATATCGATTCGGTAGAAAGTTGGCATTGTCCTTCTGAATGTAGCTAAACTTATAGGGGGATTCTTTATCTGTGGTCTGCCGAGATACCTTCTGAGCAGACTCTAAGAGTAAGCGAAGATCTTCTGCTTCAGTCGCAGCAGCTGTACTCTTAAAATAATTATAAGTAAAATTCCAACCCATCTCATAAGTCCCATCCTGACAAGTGATGCTGTCTAATCTCATAGGTAGATTTGCGATAACACTTCTTACATCGTCACGCTGTGTATCTGCATGAAATGTCACTGTATTATTACCAGCTGTGATCTGGCTTAACCGCTGAGTGCGTACTTCAGATACATCATATTCATTAATCTTCTGCGTGGTACCTGAGCCATAGGTAAAGAAATATCGATAAGGGCTAATTCTGGTGCGGTAGTGCTCATCTGTATAACTGTAATCGATGTGGCTCTTCTCATCGTAAGATTCAATCCGCAATAAATGCCACTCTGTCCGATGAAATACTGGTGCAAATTGTAGTATAGATGATGATCCATGAGCGGAAGTGTTACCGTAGGTTCCAAAATGATAAATCGTTCCATCAGTGTCAATGATCTTAATGAATCCCAAAGGCCCACTGCCACCAGTGCTGATCTTTATATCCTCATGAGGTATCGTCCTTATATCTCCTGCTTCGTCAAAAACAAATTTTCCAGCTTTCCCGCTTAAGGGTAGTGAATAGCTGAATATATCTGGTTCTGAGTCTTTAGTGTTGCCAAAAACCTCAGTAAGGTAATTAATGTCAGAAAGATCTACAGAGTTAGCATTAGCGATATATCCACCAGATGATTCATCAGGTATCCCTTTTACCGTCCGAGTCACCATCCCTCCTGCATTGAGCCTGAAGCCTGTACCTACCCAAGTGGATAGCTCATCCGCTCGAATTCCTCCTGTGTGATATGACAAACTGATAGGCAGTGATAACTTGTTTGCTTTAATACTGTGTAGGTGAATGGGTACGCTGGTGACACCAGTATGGCTTGAAGGTGGTATCTCTATATACTTTCCTATTGCTACAGCTTCTGCTGAAGGTGGAACAACATCGCCCACTTGGACATTAGAGGGCTGTGCTGTTAAAGAGAAGCCTGCAATAAATAGTAAAAATGCTAATAAGGTAAATCTCTTGATCTTTTGTTCTATCATGTTCTATTCATTTAAATAATGACAAGCACTGGGGAACATGCTTATCTATAAAGTGTCAGTACTTAATATATAGGGAATCTAAAGTCCCTCTCAGCTCAATATATCTAATTTTTTAAATATGTTAGACTCCCCTTTCTAATTTTAACATTCGACTCAGCGGTCGATGTCTTATAGCTCTTCCTGATGACTGACGAAGGAAGGCGGCTGGATGTGCTATCTCTTATAACTGGCTATGAGCGCAAGCGATCTATTCTGGCGGAGAGAACACACAGACTCCAGCTTGCGGAGGGGGTGTGAGAATGGAGACGGAAGGGATCGCTGAGATCTATTTTGAGAGCATATTTAACATGATGAAAGTTAGAGATAGATCATAGCTAATTGTATATCACAGATTTATATTGACATTTTAAGTGGCGACTGGTGAGATAATAAAATCACATATTCATTAATTTTTCCTTCAAAATAATTTTTTCTCCATCTTTAAAAATCAATTCAGCCTCAATTATTATTGGCTTTTCTGATGATAATTTAACTTGAAAATGATTATAATAATTTGGTGAGGTTAATTGGTCAGGATCAAAATTATTTGGTAGACTATACTTTACGCGACTTATCTTTTTATAATAATCTGAATCAGAAGCATCTATCTGAATAATGTAGTCAGAATGAGATTCATTACATATTTGTGATGAACTACTATATACGATAGAATATTCAACTTTTACCTTTTTAGCTGCAAAAAGAAATCCACCACCTGACTTAAACGATTTTTCTTTCACAGCAGCATTAAGCCATGACCTGGGGCGACAATCTGTAACCTCTCGTTCGGTTGTAGAATAACCATAGTTAATTTGTAGGGCATATATATCACAATCACTAAGCTGCGGATCAATCGAGTTAGGTCTACAATAATTCATTACTGAATTCTCATCACAACCTTTCGAATACCAAATAATTCCTTTTGCTTCTTGCTGCTTCTGAAAGTCATTCTCTGTTGCATGATGATGACATTTCTTACATGACTCTTTTGCATGTTCGTGAGCAAAACCTAAGGCATGACCAAATTCATGGATAGCATATGACTTAATTCTGTTCTTTCTGACCGATTCATTGTCCGCACATGGTATTTGTATACTATTTAATGTGCAGCCCCATTTCTCAAATGTAAAGTTAAGCACAATAGCGCTGTCTCTATTGTTTAGCGCTACACCATACCCTTTGGTATGACATATTGTATCACTTACGATAATTCTCAAATTGTAAGACTTATCTTGACACTTTCCCCAGTCTGTAAATTTTAATGAGGAGTATCGCTCCCAAGTATTTTGAATAGCTGATTCTACGTATACATATTCACTAATATAATTTGGATTATAATTATCCCAGCAAACTGTAATTTCTGTCTGGGTGGAGGCCCATCTTGAGTTAGTTACTACATTAGCGTTTTGACATAGAGTACCAGAATAACTTATACATAGTAATAGAGTCACTAGTACTATCTTATTAACGATGACATTCAAATCTTATATTCTAAGTTTATTATAAATGTATAATATAGGCAAATTGTAACCCTTGCTATATTTAAAAACTATAATAATTTATGTTCTCATCAACTCGCCATACCTGACTCGGATGGCTTGATTCCTGCGCTGGATGTACATTTAGTACATTCACTTTTCAAGTTCGCTTAGTTATCCCATTAGCAGGAAACTTGATTATCCGTGCTTCACAGGTCTTAGACCGATACATAATCAAATCCCCCCGCCTCATCTGATACATAACAGATCTGCGACGGCCATTATTTTCAGAAAGTACCAGGTAATATCCATCAGTCTTAGGATTTGAAATAAAGTCTATCGTGCCCAATCCAAACTCATGCAGCGAAGCTTGCTTGAGACCTCCCCTATCCTTGCTGAAGTAGACGCCTACATTATGGTGTCTCTGTGTGAATTGGGCTGTCTTAACCATTTGATTCGGTAATTCAAGATTGATTTCTCTGCTGTGAAGCCTCATCTTTCTAACTTGATCGAAGCAAAGCAAATTATGAAACTGTGATGGAACTGAGTCTGGCCATTTCATGACTTGGACAGTATCTATAGTACAACCATCTTCTATGACTTGCCAGGAATAAGTTTGAGTGAAGCCAGGATAATAGCTTAGTACAATAGCAAAGATGATAACCCCTCGTGATGTAAATTCGAGCATAAAGTTCGTGTTAGTTCAAACCTAAGATACAGAATCATAGGAAATAAAAATTGGACAAAATGTTAAATTTTATAATATTACCAAAAATCGTAATATATTAGTGACAACCAATTCCCCTGGTTACTAATTAATCTTCCCAAAGATTGATTGAACAGTACGACGATTTTGCAAGACTCAAAAAGTCTTATGAGATTATAATGTTAGTAATATATATGAGTATTTCTCATATGTACCCGTAGTATGTCTATCTTTGAAGATGATGGAATATCATCAAGTAAAATTGTATTGGTTAAACTTAAAAAAATGAAGCTTATAAGGGTGAAGTAGAAATGTAAAGCATATAAAAAGAAAAAAGGAAGCACTTTTCGACGAGGACTTCCTTATTTATCTTTTCGCTTATGATGTATTATCGTGTTGACGATAAGGCAAATATACGAGTATTGCCCCTATCGAACAACAAGTTTTCATATTAAATTTAATGTAAATGCGATAATCATTCATGATGGGTGACTCTTGTGTACGTATATATAGTATATATACCACTGCACCTGATCACATGATGTATCACATGATGCTTTGCTCGTCTATGGCGAGTCATGCAGGCAGTAGGTATCACATACCAGGCTATATGGGAGCGGATCAATCAGATCTCTTGGACTTCTCGTGTCACCCGAGATAAGGCTGTCTGTTTTATGCAGTCACTCATCCGCAAGCGAAATATGGAGAATACCGATCCGCTGGAATATACGGATATGGCTTATGTCTACTTTCTCCAAAAGATTAATAGTAAATATCGAGAGGTCATGAAGCCTCTTATGACTGCTGGCATCATAGAGCATACAGGCTACTTCCGACCTGGGTATCATAATGAAAGTGGTGACTATATCAAAGGGCAGTGTCTCTCCTATCGCATCAATCCGACGTTACTCGGTGATGATGTCGTTAAAATCGTCTACCAAGATAGTAAGCGCTATCAGCGCAATCGAGATGAAGTCACCATGACGAGCAAGCAGATCCTCCGGCAGCTGCGGATTCCTGATCTTAATAGCAAGCAGCTGGTGATATTCGTCAAACGAGCTTTGACAGATGAGCGGATCTTGAAGAAATTAAAAATTGGGGATCAGATCGAGGATGAGATGGTGATGGTGAAAGTAAAAGGAGGCTTGGCTCATGGCGAGATCCTGAAACGAGTTCAGGAT